>Ga0187847_10000065_pt1 | contig 114430 bp, 92 predicted proteins | sample June2016WEW_4_10_FD_132458 | JGI IMG/M metagenome (GOLD analysis project Ga0187847, IMG submission 132458) | Peatland microbial communities from SPRUCE experiment site at the Marcell Experimental Forest, Minnesota, USA - June2016WEW_4_10 | ecosystem: Environmental > Terrestrial > Soil >...
TCGAAGTTCTATTGGTATGACTTCACGGTGCGAGGTCATCGCTACCGGGGGTCAACCCAGGAGACGAGGTCAGTCAGGGCTCTGCAAATAGCGAGCCTGAAACTGGCTTCGGTGATAGAAAGAACCGATCCACTGCCAACGAAGCCTGCTGTTCTCCAGGAGTTTGCTAATCGTTTTCTCGGTTGGGTGAACGACAGCAGACTCGAAGAGAAAACCAGGAAGTTTTACCGGAACGGATGGCGGTTGCTAAAATCGACATCCGTTGCGGTGTTGAGGATCGATCAGATTACAAGTGATTGCGCCGAGCAATTGAAGTTTCCTGGCTCGGCCGCGAATGCCAACTGCGCTTTGCGAACACTGCGACGAATGTTGCACAAAGCGGAGGAGTGGAAGGCGATCGGCCACGCTCCGAAAATCAAAATGATGAAAGAGCATGGACGACACCTCCGGCTTGACGATGAAGCGGAAAGGAAACTGATAACGGGATCTTTGGCTTGCAACTGGCGCCCGCCAACTCGTGAACTTTTCCGGGACATCGTCATGTTGATGCGCGACACGGGAATGAGGAACGAAAGAGAGCTCTTCCGGATGCGTATCGAGAACCTGGATTGGCAAAACCGGGTGATCTTTGTGCCAGACAGCAAGACCGCAGAAGGGCGACGACTTGTTCCGATGAGCGGGCGAGTCTTCGAAATTCTGCGGAACAGATGCGATGCGAGACAAAAGGGCTGGGTATTTCCGTCAAAGCGCTCCGCATCAGGGTACCTGAGGTCAATTTGCAATCTCTTCCGAAAAGCGCGCAACAAAGCGGGCCTCCCGAAAGAATTGGTTCTCTACTGCGCGCGACACGACTATGGCACGCGAGTTCTGATGCGAACCGGCAACCTCGCGGCCGTAATGCGAACGATGGGGCACCGCGACGTAAAGACCGCGATGCACTATCAGCACCCCGAACTGGAAATCGTGCGCGCTGCGCTCGATTACCGTCCGCCAAGCAGTGAATCGGCGGCGTAGCGGAAGAGGATAACGACACCTCTTGCGACACACCGAAAAACCACAACCTGGGCAAGTCATTGAACCCTCGGCAAGTTGGAGAAGACGGGCTCTCTTGGCCGGATAATCGGCCGTTGGCCAATGATTTAGACAGAAACTCGGGGCTAAGCGGGGAAAAACGGTTCGAACCGCAACTTTCCCGGTATAGCCGTGTTTTCAACCATAACTGCTCCTGAAAACAACAGGGTGAGTAGGGAGAACCACTCATCCACCGGTTGCTGAACCCGAGCACGCCCCAAGCAAGCAGCCGGTGGATGGGGATTCGCAAAGTATCGACGCTCGGCCGCGGATCCACATCTGCCGAGCTCAACTTTTCTCGCCGATATAGTCCTCGACCGCCCGCTTCCATTTTCCCTGCGCCTTCAAGATGTACTCGACCGCATCCCGGGCAGCCCCGTCGCCTCCAGCGTGCGATGTAGTCCAGTGGGCCTCGGCTTTGACCTCGGCACGAGCGTTCTTCGTTGCAATCGCCAGCCCGCAGTTGCGCATGGCCGGCAAATCGATCACGTCGTCGCCGACGAACGCCGCCTCAGCAGCGCTGATTCCGTCCTTTTCCAGAATCTCGGAAAACACGGAACGCTTGTCCTGAATACCCTGATAAACATGATCCAATTTCAGGTCGCGGGCGCGCAGAGCAACCGTTTCCGAGATGCGCTTGGTGATAATACCGGTTTTGATCCCCGCCAGGCGAGCTAAGGAAAAGGCGGTGCCATCGTGCGCGTGAAAGCCTTTCGCCTCGATCAGGCTGGCGCCTCCGAGGCCGAAGGCAGCTTGCGCCGGGGGCTGGGTCGAGCGTTCAAGCACGCTTTGCGCAAGACCCGGCGACGGGTTGCCGGGCGCCGGGAAAATCCAGATTTTTCCATCCGTGAGAACGCCGTCGACGTCGAAGAGAATGAGTTTAATCCTGCGGGCTCGAGCGGTCGCTGATGGTTTAGGCATCGCCGCGATTCTAGCATTTGGCCGGAGCGCACAATTGCCGCTCGCCGCGACCTCGCGGGTCACCCCCTTGCGCCCCTCGGCTCCGAGTTCAAGAAACGCTTCGCCCGGTTGCGCCAAGAACCCGCCAGAAGTCCTCCCGTCGTTCAACCGCTCGCATGATCGAGCGATTCTCATTTTTCGAACCCAGGCGAAGGTTTTACGAAACCGCCAATTCTGGCTACAATCACTCCCATGCCCTCCGCCGTCTCCCCATCGCTCGCCTGGGCTCATCCGCTGGTTCAGGAGTGGTTCACGGCGCGCTTCTCCACGCCGACCGAGCCGCAGGAGCAGGGCTGGCCTCCCATCCTGGCGGGCCACACGACGCTGATTTCGGCTCCGACCGGATCGGGAAAAACCATGGCCGCATTTCTTGCCTGCATCGACCGACTGGTCTGCCAGTCGCTTGCCGGCGAACTGCGCGATCGCACTGCCGTCCTCTACGTTTCCCCGCTCAAGGCCCTCGGCAACGACATTCAGAAAAATCTTGAAATCCCGCTCGGGGAAATTCTGCAGATGGCGGGCGATCGCGGACTGCTGATGCCGGAGATTCGGACAGCGGTGCGCACGGGCGACACCTTGATGAAAGACCGGCGACTGATGTTGAAGCGGCCGCCGCATATTCTGGTCACCACTCCGGAGTCGCTCTACATTCTGCTGACTGCGGAAAAGAGCCGCGCCATCCTCCGCGATGTCGAGACCGTGATCGTGGATGAAATTCACGCCGTGGCCGACGACAAACGCGGCGTGCATCTTGCGCTTTCGCTGGAACGACTGGAGGCGCTGACTCACCATCCGCCGGTTCGGATCGGGCTTTCTGCCACCCAGAAGCCGATCGAAGTCGTCGCCCGCTTTCTTGCCGGCAACCCGGATCGGCAAAATCCGCGTCCCGATCCCGTGATCGTCAACATTGGCCACAAGCGATCACTCGATCTTGCCGTGGAGGTTCCGTCATCGGAGCTGGGACCGGTCGCTTCGAACCCAATGTGGGACGAGATTTACGAGCGGATCGTGCAACTGGTGAACGCGCACCGCTCGACGCTGGTGTTCGTCAACACGCGGCGTTTGGCCGAGCGAATTGCTCATCAGCTGGGAGAGCGGCTGGGCGAAGAAAATGTGGCCGCGCATCACGGGAGTTTGTCGCGCAAGCTGCGCCTGGAAGCGGAACGCAAACTGAAGGAAGGGCAGGTCAAGGTTCTGATCGCGACCGCGTCGCTCGAACTGGGCATCGACGTGGGAACCGTGGATCTGGTCTGCCACATCAGTTCCCCGCGGTCGATTGCCGTCGCCTTGCAGCGGGTGGGGCGGTCGGGCCACTGGCGGGGCGCGGTTCCCAAGGGGAGATTCTTTGTCACCACCCGAGATGATCTCGCAGAATGCGCGGTGCTGGTGCGCGCGATCCGGCGGGGCGAACTCGATCGGCTGATTTTTCCCGAAGCTTCGCTGGATGTGCTGGCGCAGCAGATTGTGGCCTGCTGCGCGGCTTCGGCGAACGCCGCCGCGGCCGAGCAACCGGGCGACACCAGCAGCGACGGGTGGAGTGAAGACGAGTTATTCGCGCTCGTCAAGCGAGCCTATCCTTATCGCAATCTCCAGCGCGAGACCTTCGACCAGGTGCTCGAGATGCTTTCCGAAGGCATCGCCTCGCAGCGGGGCCGCTATGGCGCCTACCTGCATCACGACCGCATCAACCGCAGGCTGCGGGCGCGGCGTGGCGCGCGCCTGGCGGCGATCACGAGCGGGGGGGCGATTCCCGACAACGCACTGTTTACGGTGGTGGCCGAACCCGATGGCGGAGTCGTCGGAACCGTCGATGAAGACTTCGCGGTCGAGAGCATGGCGGGCGACGTAATGCTGCTCGGCAACACTTCGTGGCGCATTCGACGCGTCGAAGCCAAGACATCCCGCATGCTGGTTGAAGACGCCCACGGCACGCCACCGAGCGTTCCCTTCTGGCGGGGAGAAGCTCCCGCGCGCACGGCCGAACTTTCCGAACAGCTGGGCGAATTGCGCAAGCAGATCAGCGACCGGTTGCCGGGCGTGACTCCGGTGGGGGGATGGCGCAATCTTCCTGCTGTCGCTACCGCCGTAGCCTGGCTGCGGGAAGAATGCGGACTGGATCTGTCGGGCGCCGAGCAACTGATACAGTACACGCTCGAAGGCCGTGCCGTACTGGGCGATGTCCCCACCCAGACGACGATCATCGCCGAAAGGTTTTTTGACGAAGGTGGCGGCATGCAGCTGATCATCCACGCGCCTTTTGGCAGTCGCATCAACAAAGCCTGGGGATTGGCTCTGCGAAAGCGTTTCTGTCGGGGCTTCAATTTCGAATTGCAGGCGGCGGCCACCGACAACGGACTCAACATCGCCTTGGCCGAACAGCACAGCTTTCCGCTGGCCGACGTCTTTCGCTTCCTGCATTCGGAAACCATGGCTCCCCTCCTCGAGCAAGCAGCCCTGGCCTCGCCGATTTTTGGCACTCGCTGGCGGTGGGATGCAACCCGCGCGCTGGCCCTGCTGCGGTTTCAGGGCGGCCGGCGAGTTCCTCCCCAGATTCAGCGCATCCGCTCGGACGATTTGCTGGCTTCGGTTTTTCCCGAGGTTGCCGCGTGTTTCGAGAATCTCGAGGGTGATATCAAGATTCCCGACCATCCACTGGTGCATGAAGTGATGAAAGACGTACTCACCGAGGCGCTCGATATCGCAGGCCTGGCGGAAGTATTGCGCGGGATGGAGCAGGGACGGATTCGGTGCCTGGCGGTCGACACCCCCGTGCCCTCGCAGTTTTCCCACGAAATCCTGAACGCCAATCCGTACGCCTATCTCGACGACGCGCCGCTCGAGGAGCGGCGAGCGCGAGCGGTGGAGATGCGGCGAGTATTGCCCGCATCGGTGCTCGAGGAAGTCGGCGCACTCGATCCCGCCGCCATCACGCAAGTGCAACAGGAAGCTTGGCCGGACGTTCGCGATGCCGACGAACTGCAGGATGTGCTGCATACGCTGGTCGTGGTGCCTGCCAGCGGTCCGCTGCCGGCTCGCAATTCCCCGGCAAGCCGCTTGCCGCTTGCCGGCAGCCGCAGCGTGCTCACCGCGGACTGGTCTGAATGGTTTGATCGTCTGCAACGGGACAATCGCGCCGTCGTGACCGAAGTATCGGATCGAACCTATTGGGTGGCAGCCGAACGTGTCGCATGGTTCCGGGCGATGCATCCCACAGCCACCGGGCAGGCATCTGGTCTTGCCGAGCCGAGCCCATCCATTCCACGAACCGGGGGCGCGGGAATCGGCGCCTCTGCCGTGGGCCGTGACGATGCGGTGCTCGCCGCCGTCCAGGGATGGATGGCACATCTCGGGCCGACCACGGCTTCTGAACTGGGCGGGTTGCTTGGACTTGCCCCGGGCGAGATCGAAAAGGCTCTGCTGCGAATGGAGTCGAGCGGTGCAATTTTGCGCGGCCAGTTTCGTCCCGATCCGGGCCAGGCTTCGCTCGACCCGGACGGACCGCAACTGCGCTCGTCGCGTGAAACTGAGTGGTGCGAGCGGCGTTTGCTCGCTCGCATCCACCGTCTGACGGTGGCAACACTGCGCCAGCAGATTGCGCCGGTCACTGCATCGCAGTTCATGAGCTGGCTTTTGCGCTGGCAACACGTGGCTCCCGGGACGCAGGTTCGCGGCGAGCGCGGGGTGCTGGAGGTTATCCGCCAACTGCAGGGATTTGAGATTCCGGCGAGCGCCTGGGAACGGTTTGTGCTGGCACGAAGAATCTCCGATTATGATCCCGCGCACCTCGATCAACTCTGTCTCGCAGGCGCCGTTGGATGGGGTCGACTGTCACCCCATCCGGCGACCCTGGAGGCGGCGGGCACGGACGAGAATGGTCGCGAACAGCGGCGTCGGGTCGTCCCGACGCGCGTCGCCCCCATCGCCTTCTTTGTACGCGAAGACGCGGATTGGATGCGGGCGCACCATCCTGGGGCGGAGCATTCTTCGACCTCGTTTTTGAGCCCCGTGGCGCAGTCCCTGCTCGAACTTCTAAGGCAGCGCGGCGCGCTGTTTTTCCCCGACATGGTGCGAGCGACGGGTCGACTCAAAGCGGAAGTTGAGACGGGATTGTGGGAACTGGTCGCAGCAGGACTGGTAACGGCCGACGGATTTGAGAACCTTCGCGCGCTGGTGACTCCGAAAGGCACGTCGGGCAGCGGCATGGGAAAAGTCCGGCGGCCGAGGCATGCCCCGGGACGCTGGTCGCTGTTGCACGCGGAGGGCGCCGATCGCGATCGCAGCGCCGAATCCTGTTGCTGGATGTTATTGCGGCGTTACGGAGTGGTCTTTCGCGACCTGCTGGCACGCGAGACGAATCTGCCGCGCTGGCGCGAATTGCAGATCGGCTATCGACGCCTGGAAGATCGCGGCGAAGTGCGCGGCGGTCGTTTCGTTGATGGATTTCTGGGAGAGCAGTTCGCACTTCCGGTAGCCGTCGAGTCCTTGCGCGCCTACCGCAAGCTGCCCCAGGATGCCAATGGCGAGCGCGCGGTCATTGCTGCCGCCGATCCCCTGAACCTGGTGGGAATCATCGTTCCCGGCGAGCGCATCCCGGCGATTTCGGGCAGGAGCGTCACCTTCCGGGACGGCGTCTGGGAAGCCGAGGGGCCGCTTCTGGCTTCGGGCCTGGCTACGGCAACCGCGTAAGGGTTGCCGTGCTAGGGCAACGTTAGCCCGAGCAACACCTGCGGATTCAAATACACTCCTTGCCAGCGCACCGCGAAATGCAGATGGGGGCCGGTGGCCCGGCCAGTGCCTCCGCTCAGTCCGATCTGCTGGCCCTTGGTCACGTCGTCACCTTCGTGCACCGTGAATTTCGAAAGGTGCAGGTACAGCGTCAGCAGGCCCTGGCCGTGGTCGATTACGATGCAATTGCCTTCAAAGAAGAGGGCGCGCGCCAGAATGATGCGGCCGCGATTCGTGGCTGCGACCGGAGTTCCACTGGGCACGCGAAAATCCAGCCCCTGATGCGTGCTTTCGACCGAGCCGTTGAACACGCGCTCGACTCCAAAGACATCTGAGATCGCAGCCTGCACCGGAGGCGCGAATGATCCTTGCCATTCGCGGCCGGAGCTGGTGGTTTTAAACACTTCGGCTTTTATTTCCTTGTCCTGTGCAATCTCGCGCTGATCCTCGGGACTGGGCGCAGTGTAGCGCTCTGGAACTTTCAGCAGCACGCGGGGATAGCGCCGGGGCTCGATCCGAATTTTCTTTTCGAACGAAATTGCCGGCCCGGATGGCCTTTCCGCGTGAAGCTTGAGCAGATAGTTACCCGGCTTGGTTTCCTGGCCGGCTCCGGCGAGCGCAAACCAGTTCCTGTTGTTGGCGTCGAAGCTGAACACCATCTCGTGGCCCAGCCAATTGCCGGTGAGCGCGCGGACCGGATTCGGCGCGTTGACGCGAAACAGCACGGGTGATCCATTAACCAGACGAATCGGTTGATGGGCAACCGTCCAGCGGACAACCGCTGCCGATGTCGTGTTCACGGCCAGCATCAGCCCTGTAAAGACCAGGAGGCCAACCCCATGAAAGCGCCTTTCCCGCATAGAGGTTTCAGGCTAGCATTTCAAAAGCAGAACATACATACTGCGACCATGATCCTGCTGTTGCTCATCGGGATGCTGTCGGCAGAAGCGGCTACGACCAAGGGGGGCGTCGAGCGTGTGAATCAGGTGATCGTGGTGAAGGGCCAGCGCACTCTGAGTCTGGTTTCCGGCGGGAAGGTCTTGCACAGTTACCGGGTGGCCCTGGGAGGCACCCCGGTTGGCGCCAAACAGCAACAGGGCGATCATAAGACTCCGGAGGGTCACTACATTCTCGACCGTCGCAACCCCCACAGCCGATTCTACAAGTCGATTCACATTTCCTATCCTAATGAACACGAGCAACAGAGGGCATCCGAACGCGGAGTCTCAGCCGGCGGCGACATTATGATTCATGGCCTCCCGAGCGGCTTTGGATGGCTGGGCGCAACTCATCGCGAGCGGGATTGGACCGACGGCTGTATCGCCGTGACGAACGCGGAGATGGACCAGATATGGGAACTCGTTCCCGACGGGACGCCGATCGAAATCCGCCCGTAAATCACCGCGAACCGGATGTCATCGAAGCGACTGGATGCGCCGCCCAATTCCGCTCGGTCCCGGGTGGCGTTCCTGGCATTATTTTTTCTTGTTCTCCTGCGGTGGCGCGGCCTTTTGCGGCTGCGGTTTGGCCGTTTACGGTTTGGCCTGCCAGTTCTTGTACTTCGTTTCTTCGTCCTGTGCCTGGCTTTCGGTCTTCTCCTGCACCGGAGGGGCAGGGCGAGCTTGCGGATGCGACCATCCCGGTTCACTCGGTTGCGCATCCGGTTGCGGACGCGTCTGGTTGCTCGTGTACGGCTGCGGCCGGGCCACCGGCGGTTGGGTCGTTGGTGAGGCCGGATCGGTGCCGCTGATCGGCATCTCGGCACGATCCGCGGGCTCGCGCTCGGCCTTGACCGGCTGAGTGACGGGACGATCGAACGACCGGGTTGCCGGCGCACCAGGACGAACGAGGAGTTTATCCTTCCGCTGTGCGAAGGGCTGGGGCGGCTGCACCGGCGCGTGCTGGGCAACGACCTGCCGATTAATGATTGCCCGGGGAGGCGCCACGGCGGACGGTTTCCCCGCTCCCAGGACACTGTCCCGCACCGGCTCCAGGCCGCTCATGCGGCTGATCGGTACCTGCTCCAGTTCGCGGGGCTGCAGGGCTACGAGGTTACGGGCCACCGGACGGGCGTTCACGAAGGTGTCGCGCGAAACGGCGGTGACCGCAGCCGCTTGGTTTACTTAACGAATGCCATTGTAGTTGCCGTTCGTCGTGGTGACTGTGTTGTAGACGTTGGTCACCTTCATGTGAACCAGGTCAATGTTACGAACACCCTCGTGAATGTCATTTCTGTCGGTCCGGGCCGAGCGGGGCGTGATGTCGGGGAAGTTCGATTTTCGTGGAGGCTTCCCCTTCGGAGCCTACAAGCTCTATTCGCGCAAGGATGCTCTCTTGCCGCCGGGAAAGGATGTGACCCTGATGGTCATGGCCTTGTCTCCGCCCTATAGCACACAATTGGTCCTCTGCGGCTTGAGCCGGGGCAAGAGGTCTATATCGACATCCCGGTCCCCAAGCCATAGGCTAGACGGAACCGAACCGGCGGTAAGCAGACTGATCTCAAGCCGAGAAACGGAATCAACGGCTACGGCTCAGCTCGCTGCGGCGGGGCCTGACCACTCGCAGGGGTTCGCAGATTTCCTGAATCTGAGAGGTGATGATGGGCGTGCCGTACTCGGGGTGATGAAACTCCAGATGCATGCCGCGGCCGATGTAGCGAAGCTTGAGCATGGAGCCTCCCCACGTCGAGCCGGCGATCGTTACCTGCACTGGTTGCGGACAATACTGCGGGTGTCCCGAAATCAGCGCCGCACCGTCGCCCAGAAGTTGCGCCGTATAGAAGTGATGCCGCGTACGAATATGAAGCACGGTGTCGGCCGGCAGACCTTCGAGAAATACGCCTCCCTCGACTTCGGACTGGACGATGTTGCGATTGACCTCGTCCCCCAGGTTGGGATGCGGCGCGAACATTGAATTACTGTACCGGTGTTGGCGCCGGGTCACAACATGAATATTTGACGGTGCCACGTACTCTGGGGGCTAACCTTTCGTGACCGGCCGCCCCCCCATGGCTCGGCAGTGCGGTCCATGCCGGCCACGGCACGGAATTGTCTCGGGGACCGGGTTTGCGTAGAATCGAGAACCGTCCTGGCTGGAACTCAGTCGCCTGGAGGCTACCATGCCCACCGCCGCGTCTGCCTTGCTCCCGGAAGCTCGACGTCGCTTCTGGATTCGATGGTTCGCCGCTTCGATGTTCTTTCTGCCCGCTATCCTCTGTCCGGACGTGCACGCGCAGACCAGTCCCCCGCCGTCGGACCCGCACGAGATGGTGACCCGTCCACCTCGCACCCTGACCAAACCGGCGGAATCGCGCCCGGGATTTACGCCGTCTACGACTATACGGGCGACACCGATTTTCACAGCCACATTCTGCCCCGACGGATTTCCATATTCGAAGATGGCCGGCCCGCGGTCCAGGTGCACGTGGACAGTCTCGCGGACGCGCCGGATCTTGACCCGAGTCTTTTCGAGCCCACGCAGGAAATGGCGGACACCGGCGGAACGTTCAAGCTGGCATCCCCCAAGCGCTTTCCCATGCGCGTCGATCCAAGCGACGGCGCGACTTCACGTTTTTACCAGCTCGTGATTGTGCACGCCATTCTGGACGCGCAAGACGGTACCGTGATCGATGCCGAACCACTGCAGACCTCCGATCGCAACTTGACCCGCGCCGCCATAGAGTTGGTGAAGAGCAGCGCATTTGAGCCGTCTGGATTTCAGCAGGAAGCCTTCATCCATGTGCAGTTTCACATGCCCGCCGCGAGACCGGGTGGTCCGCCGGTCTCGCACTCTGCGGTGCGCTGGGTGGATTTAGACCGCCGAGCGAGAGTTCGGCTGAACCGGCCGCCGCATGCCGGGAAATAAGCCGCTTGAGCCAGCAGTCGTGCGTCTGTTCTGACGCCAAACGCGTTGCGCATGGGCTAGTATGCTTAGAGAGAGACCGTGACAGCGGGCATCCGGCCTGGAATCTATAACAACCTTGCCTCCAAAGCCTTGCGATCAAGCTCAATCGCAGCGACCGAAGCATCGATTTTGGCCATGAAGAACAATGTCTGGAGAGCGATCATCGAGATCGGGTTCATCATCTTCCTCTTCTACTCTAATCTTTTGATGGGAGAATTCGAGCGCTCAGGAATGGGGCGGGAAAAAGGGTTGGCATGGGCGATCGAGGAGGTTTTTACCGCCACCAATTTTGAGATTGCCATCATCGCCTCGCTCATCGGTTATCTCCTTTTCGAGCATCTTCGAAAGAGGTTCTAGCGCAAGAAACCGCATTGGCCAATGCGGTCAAGCAAATTCGGTACAGATGTACTTGTGCTGCCCATCGCGGATGATCAACACGCGCTGCCGGCATGTTCCTCGGCCACGAATTCGAAGCCGTTATTCGTGGGATCGATCGTGATGAACGAGATGCTGCCGTCGTCATTGTTTGGTGACCCGACCGTGGTTTTCCGTTCGCCGAAATCGAACCTGGTTACGCCGTCCTGTTTGAGCACGGCCAGATCTCCGAGTTCTTTGATGGAATACCGTTTGGCTAAAGTTGCGACGGCTGCGGAAGCTGCAGGCACGACCAGCCGCTCTCGGTTTTTTTTTTACAGCTGCTTCGTGAGTTGCCGCCGCGGCCGCAACGTCACCGACCGATTCCGGCTGGCCCTCGAATACGCCCCAGCAGCATACCCCCGTGATCGGAATTGGTGAATCGTACGGCGCCGACGCCGAACTCCGGTAAAAGTAAAGATTGCTCTTAACGCCCAATGCTGCCCCGTGGCTCACCATCGGAGTGCCGCACTTCCGGTCCACGATTCAGCCGATCCCGTAGTTTGAGTCCTTGCCGAGCGAAATCTGCGGGGCACGACGCAGCAGCAGAGTTTCCGACGAAACCAGTTGCTTGCCATCGGGAAGCTCGCCGAGCGCCAGTTCGAGTTGCATCGCCGGCCGTGGTCCACACCCCAGCGGCGGGACGCGCGGGCACAATCGCCCTATTGGCCACCGACGGCTTGCCATCCCCATCGTCACCATGCGGACTGGCAAAACGCTGGCCTGCTTCGAAGTCGATAGACCCGTGGGCCTTCGTCATTTCTTCAATATGCGCCTGGGTTTTCGACGGGCTTGGCGACCGTCTCTTTGGGCTTCTCGTCGGAGTCAACGGAGAACAACATGTAGTGGTCGAAACTATGCCGCCGATAATATCGGTGTTGACGGAAGTCAAAATAGATCTCCGCACTTTTCGGCAGCCAGATCGAGGTGTTTTTTCTATCGAATCGGATGGGCCCGTACTCTACGACCTGATGCTCGCTGAGGAGCTTAATCTCGGGCATAGGGCGAACCATCTCCGACTCGATGCGCACGATTTGAAATTTGTCCGCGCTAACCCATGCGCGTCCCTTGAGCTTCACGGGATAGACCAGCTTACCGACCTTATAACTGTGCATACGGCTGGGCTTGTCGTCGCGCTGTTTAAAGTACACGACCCAGCTCGCCTGCCCGTGCCAATCCCCAAGGCCTTCGCACTTTATATCGAAGTTATCGCGCATGTGGGGGTGAAATACGAGCGCCAAAGCGGCAAAACCGGTGCTGGCAATCTGGTCGGGATAGCCCTGCAGATCCACCCTGTCGGCGCGGTATTCATCAACCGCCAGGAAGCCCGGTTCGGGTTCAGAAATCGAGGCTACGTAGTTGTACTTCCTCGTCTCCGTGCGAATGGCATTGCCGAATCCATCGACGTTCTGATGAAAGAGGTCTTCGATCGCCGAAAAGCGGGCCACGTCTTCGGCGAGTTCATCGACGTGCTTTCCCGTTTCTTCTGCGATTTTCTCAGACGGGCAGGCGACACCAGGTGCCAGAGCAATTTTAGCTTGATCAATGCCAGGCGGTTGCCAGGATCTCACGGTGAATGCCGGCCCGGCCAGAGCCTGGAGCGGATCGACGCCAGCAAGCCTGGTCTTCCTGTCGTTTTCGATCGACGGCGAGCCGGATGCATGTTCCCTCACCTCGGCAATCAACTGGCGCACCTGCTGAGACACGGGCCGGCTCGGCGATTGCTGCAGGAAAGCTTCGAGCATCTTTATGCCCTGCTCGTCGAGTCTCAAGTCGATCAGCGCCTGGCCGAGAACCAGCCGAGCCGGATTTGCCTCCGCCTTCCCGCGGTCGATTGCAATTTGGGCCTCGTCGCGCGCCCGCTCAAAGCTCCCTTCATGCAAGTACGCATCGGCGAGCAGATTGTGAGGGAGCCAGTCTTCGCGGTCGATCGCGATCACCTGCTGCAGCACCAATCGAGCCGAGACATAGTCCTTCCGCTCCAGATACGACCTCCCCAGAAGAGTCAGGACCTGGGTGTCAAGCGGAGTCAGTCTCGCGGCCGTTCCCAGGTAATTCGCCGCTTTCTCGTAATCCTTCTGCTGAAAAGACAAATATCCCAGCAAGAAATTGATCTGGGCGTTGGTTGGGGCGATTCTGTAAGCCTGATCGAGATGTTTCTGGGCCTCTGTTAGCTTGCGTGACTTGAGTGCCGACACTGCACTTTTCATTTGCTTCCGCGCCCTGGCGGGAAGGGTGCGATCGTCTGCGTCAAGGTTGACCGCCGCAGGGTCACGGTGCAGCACAATGTCGAACTGTTGCAGTTGTGAGCTCCCCGCATTCACCTCCTGGTGCGTGCTGAGGTAGCCGACCGCACTGATCTCGACGTCGTAGTTTCCGAATGGAACGTTGGTAAACGCTCCCGCGGAGTTGTCTTCCGTCGTCTGCCACAACGCGGCTTGGCTTGAAAGGTTCACCATCTTCAGCAAAGCCTGGCGATCGAGAGGAACGGACGTTTTTTCCGCATGCACCTTGAGAACCACTACGCTGGTCCCTGGATCGGTACGGTAAACAACTGTGGGGCGTTCATATAAAGGGCCGGGGATTTGATCGGTGCTCGGTGTCTGACCCATCGCCGGGGCAGCCAGCAGACAGAACACCGCGGGTAGGACCCTCGCGAGCCGGATTGCGCCTCTTGTCGGATCTTTGCCGTAGAGTGCCATAGCTGGCCGCAACCAAGTCTGCGCGCACCTGGCTATCCGGTCAATCACAATTGCCGCGCCCGGTCGCACCTCGATGTCGTTCTTCGCCACGGCCAACTTCAGGCCTCAAGGCGTCAAGCCACCGGGAAAAGAATTAGGAGGTCCTCGCCTCCAATCGGAGACGTCCCGACTTCGTGGGAGGTTTGCAGCAACTGGTCGGGGTCGTATCTTCGCCCACTCCCTGCCCAGAAGCGATCACTATGCCACTGATGGCAAAGGCTTTAAAGGTCTCGTTGGCAGGCGACGGCCACGATAAACCGATAAACCGACGCATTTGTCGCCCAACTCGGTGCTGCTAATTTGCCACCAAACTCGGAAAACACCCACCGAACGTGCGCGCCATCGCGGTAGACGGCGAGGCAGGAGCGGGCAAGGCAACGTAGCGTGGAAGTCTTTCGTTGCAGCGGGAGGCTGGGGCGTGACGGTAAGTGGTGTTCCCGCGGCGCTTGTCTGCGGGGCCCAACCCAACTGGAAGTTATTTTGACGAAGGGGCACCCTACTATGTGCACCAGATGACGTCGCTGAGCGACATATGGAAAGTCTCCGACCCGAGCAAGGCGAGCGGCAGCCAATTTTTGTATCAATCGCAGGCCATGGTAGCGTTCGCCAACACACCCAATAATAACCTGCACGTCTACGGTGAAGCGGAAACCGGTCGATTCTATTTACCATCGGCAACCTGCAATACCTCTACTACATCGACTAAGACAAGTCGGCCTAACCGGGAGGGAGAGGAGACTGCAAATCATTTCTTCTCCACCCATTTTGAGATATTTTCCGTCTTTCGCCGGTTTAATCCGCTTCACCGGTCCGCTCGTTTAACCGCTCCAACTACTCCGACTTGTCAAGTGATTTGTAGTTATAAACCGTATTTCTACAGTTAGCATTTTTTCAGTTTCGAACATATTTCTCGCTACACCGCGAACGCACCGTTTCCGTTGGGAGAATCCTTAGCTGGTTCGCCGATCTCTGTCCGACCGTCCCTCCGTGCCGCGTAACGACTCAGCCCTTTCAATTCATCGGCACGGTGTTACCACGAAACGTCTATCCAGTCACGGCCGATTCTGACGAGTTATCTAGCTCCCCTTTCCGGAACGCGGGAACCTACTTAATCAAACCGGTCACTGCCCAGCAGGATTACGGTTGAAATCAAGCCTGATTGCGAGAGTTGATTTTCCCGTCCTTTGCGCCAGCCGTATAACGCGAATGCATGACATTGTATTTACTGCGTGTGTTTGGCAGCCATCCAATGTCCTCGATCTGACGGTTCAATGTTCTGGCGGCAGAAATTAAAGAACGGCTCACCATGCGCGAGGACTTTATTCATTGGCTGTGCCGTATTCCTGTTCGCAGGGTTCGCCATCTCCCATGCGCCCACCAGTGGAACCTCTTTGGATGATATTCCTACTCCAAAGCCGACTGGCTCGGCGACTGCGGAAGGTTAACCAAAACCGGACATTTCACTTGCTACGAGAAGCGGGAATTTTGACTTGCCAAGAGCGCTGATCCATGGGTGTGCGACATAAAAGTGCAAATCAAGCGGCTCGTCGAGCCCCCCAATAGTCCTCGAAGCGACCGCTGAGCCGACAGCAACGGAGAGCGATGATGGCGTTGGCGCCGCGGACGGTCCAGAACATGCCGGATTGCTTGAGGCGGCTGCCAATCACAGTCTTGCAACCTGCCTCAATCACGCCCGAACCAACGAAGAGATGCTGGCGACGGAACTCGGGGTAACGCATGCGCTCGGCATTGCGTTGGAAGTAGGCGGCGGCTTTGCGAATGGTTTCGGTGAGTTCGGGCGAAGAGGTCTCGAGGGAACCGAGATAGTGGACCAGTTTTTCGATTTTCCCGTCGTCGAGTTTGGGCTGATGGCGCAAGATCCACTGTCTCTGGTGGGCATCCTCGCCCGGGTAAAGGAGACGAGCCAGGTCCCAGAGATGCTGACGAGCGTGGAATAGATCCACGATCTGAATGGCCCCGGGAAAGTGCAGATCGGCGAGGTTCCAGATCCATTCGGCGCCATCGCCGAGGATCACTTTCTTGTGGGCGCGGCTCCAGCCGCGACGGCAGGCTTCGGCATACAGACGTTGGCCAAACTCCTCGGCAGTCTCGATAGCCCCGGTGTAGGTGGTCGAGTCCGGGTCGCGAATGGCAAAGCCTTCCTGGTCGTAGCCGGTTTGGGTAAAGACGCATCCCTTACGGACTGCGGTCCATAAGGGATGTAATGCGCTCTGTATTCTTATGTGGTCCCGAATAGCATGGTCGCAACAGATCCGCAATCCTGGATAGAAGATTAGCCGATGTTGTAGAGGATCGATGTGCGCATAATCATGACGTTTCTCCGACTCATTCTCGAATCGACAGGCATCGAGGAAAGGCCTCACGTTGTTGTGGCCGGTTGCCAGAAAAAGAGCAGCCAGTGGCTGCCATTTGATGAACAGCCGATTCAGCGGTGCTTGTTGCGCTGGTCGCGTTTAATGCGCTTCCAGGGAGACCTCCCTACTATTTCCCTCACGAGCCGCCTGATGAAAGATCACCATTGTTGTTATTGTCAGGAAGTCTTTCAGCCCTCTCCGTATCATCCGCACCAACTTGCTTGCAGCCAGGCAGCATGCCAGCGCCAACGCCGCCGTGATTATCACCGGCAGAAGGTCGCCTCTGACCCGGTTTATCGGCAAGTTTGCCTGGAAAGTCCTCGGAAGTGGCGCGAGGCACACGCGGAGTACTGGAAGCAGTATCGCCAGGACCACCCACAGCAGGTGGAACAAAATCGTCTACGACAACGCTGGCGGGACGAAAAACGCCGGCTGGTGAATCTTGCAAACAACACCTTAGCTACCTGCAAGGCATTGAATACTCAGTCATTTTGTCCCCTTGGGCTGGCCTCCACAGCTTCTTGCAAACAACATCCCTCTGGTGTCGCCTCTGCTGCGGACCTATAAAGCCACCATGCTTTCAAAGTTCTTCGCATCGCACACACGCATTGAGGCACTTCGTGAAGGTCCTGATGGATCCCTCTTGGAAAGTTTTGCTCGATCTTTATCGGAGGCAGGCTATGCCATGAGCACCAGTCGCGCCCATCTCCGAGCGGCGGAACACTTTATCCATTGGATCCACCGGAACGGCAAATCGCTGAGCGAGTCAAACGAGCAAGTTCTTGCACAATTTGACAGTCACTTGAGGCGATGCCGATGCCAGCATTACGGCCATGCGAAACAGAAAGCTGTGATCCACGGTACGTGCCTATTCATGAGTCATCTGCGCGATCTCGGGGTCACCGCCGCCGCTGCCCCAAAGAACCCGGAGGATCCGGATCTGTTGTTGGCATTCAGGCAGTGGATGCGGCAGCAACGGGGTACCGGGGATGCGACCCTTTCTAACTACAGCTTTAACCTTCGCGAGTTGCTCGAGCGCTTTGGAAAACCAATGCAGTTCGATGCCAGCATGTTACGAGGACTCATTTTAGAGAAGAGTCATTCCTGCGGCTGGGCGGCGGCCAAGGCGTCCACTACTGCACTTCGCATGTTCCTGCGCTTCCTGGTCGCCAATGGCAGGTGCGCGGTGGGATTAGAGGCAGCCATTCCGACCCTGGCTCACTGGCGGTTGGCCACTCTGCCTCGCTACCTGCAACCCGAAGAGGTCGAACGCCTAATTGCATCGTGCGATCGATCATCACCCGTGGGCCGCCGGAACCGAGCGATTTTGCTGCTGCTGGCCCGACTGGGTCTTCGGGCGGGCGATATCACGCATCTGCGCCTGGGTGACATTGACTGGAAGAGCGCATCCATTCAGGTTTGTGGTAAGGGACGTCGCCAGACCCAACTGCCGTTGACTCAAGAGATCGGTCAGGCGATCGTCGATTATCTGCAAAATGGCCGGCCGCAGTGCAACGCCGACACGGTTTTTGTGAGCTGCGATGCACCCTTTTGTTCCATAGGTTCTGCTGCGGTCTCAATGATCGTGGTCCGCACACTGCGACGAGCCGGCGTTGTGCGTCCAAGCCGCGGGGCTGCTCATCTGCTGCGGCATTCGGTCGCGACCTCAATGTTGCGGCAAGGCGCAACGCTCGAAGACATCGCAGGCATTCTGCGCCACAGCTCGATTGAGACAACACAGATCTACGCCAAGGTCGATATCGCCGCATTGCAGCAGATTGCGCAACCCTGGCCGGAGGTGGAGCCATGCTGACTCAAGCCGTCGATTCTTATCTGGCTGTACGTCGGGCAGCCGGTTTCATGTTGACGGTCCAAAGCCTTCTGTTGAAAAGCTTCGCCGCGTTCTCCGAGGCGCGAGGACATCATCACATCTCGGCGGACATTGCTATCGAGTGGGCGGGATTGGCACCATCGGCTTCGCAACGTGCCCATCGGCTCGGGATTATCATCCGATTGGCGCGCTATCTCCGCGTCGAGGACCAACACCACGATGTGCCACCATCCGTTTTCGGAGCGGAACGGTGGTTACGCTCAATCCCCTACATTCTGAGTGCCGAGCAGATTCGACAACTCATCACAGCAGCCCGGCAGCCGGAAAAGACAACCCTGCAGCCAGCAACCTATAGCACGCTGTTCTCTCTGCTGGCCTGCACCGGGCTGCGGGTGTCGGAGGCGACTCGGCTGCGTTTCGAGGACATCACGCCCGATGGTCTATTGATCCGTAGTACTAAATTCCGCAAGAGCCGTCTCGTCCCACTGCACGAGACAGCACGAACTGCGCTGGAACGGTACCTCCAGCAGCGACGTCCCTATGCTCCCTTTGCTGATCAGGTACATCTATTCGTGTCGTTGCGAAGAAAACCGCTCCGACCAACCGATGTGGACAAGGTATTCCGCGCGGCGGTGAAGCGAGTCGGATTGCCACCTGGCCGCGGCCGGGTTCGTCCCACGCCCCACTCCTTGCGCCATACTTTTGCCGTCAGAGCCCTAGAGACCTGCCCTGATGGGCGAGATGCCATCACCAAACACATGTTGGCGCTGTCGACTTACTTAGGTCACAGCAAGGTTGCCCACACCTATTGGTATCTGGAAGCGGTACCGGAGCTGATGCGAGACATTGCTGAGTGCACCGAACGCTTTGTCATAGGAGGGCAATCATGATCGCCTTGGCACCACATATCACCGCCTTCTTCGAGCAGCGCCTGCCCATCGAACTTCATGCTAGCGAGTGCACACGGGACTCCTATGCGTATGCGTTCCAGCTGCTTTTGGCCTTCGCCAGCAAGCGCCTCAACATGGCGCCATCCCAGTTGGCATTGGAGCAAATCGACGCACCGCTGGTGCTCGAGTTCCTGAACGACTTGGAAACTACACGCAGCAATGGGCCCAGTTCTCGAAATGCCCGATTGGCCGCAGTCAAATCCTTCATGCATTTTGTAGAATATCGTGCCCCGTCGGCCATCGAGCAGATACGGCGCGTCCTCGCGATTCCCGCCAAGAAAGCGGAATCACGTCTGGTCAGACATCTAACGCGTGAAGAAGTTCAGGCCATTTTGGACGCACCGGACCCGACCGAACGAGATGGCATACGCGATCGTGCCATGCTGCACCTCTGCTACGCCGGAGGCTTACGCGCCTCGGAATTGATTGCTGTCCGTATGGATGACGTGCAGTTCCAGCCGCAGGCCAATGTCCTGGTCCATGGCAAAGGTCGCAAGGAACGGTGCCTGCCCTTGTGGAAGACTACGACGGCGGCTCTTCGAGCGTGGTTGGCGGTGAGGGGAACTGCGCCAGTACCCGAACTGTTTGTCAGTAGCCGCGGTGAATCCTTGACTCGCTCTGGCTTCAAATACGTTCTGCGTAAACATGTTCGAGCAGCGAGTCAGCATTGCCCTTCACTGGCAATCAAGCGCGTATCCCCGCACGTGTTGCGACACACCTGCGCCTTGACCCTTTTACAGGCGACCAAAGACCTGCGAAAGGTCTCACTCTGGCTGGGCCATGCTCGCATGCAAACAACGGAGATCTACACGCGGGCGGATCCGTCGGTGAAACTGGAAGTCTTGGAATCGGTGGTGCCTCCGAAGCTGCGATCGGGGCGTTTCAAAGCCAGCGACAAGCTGATCGAATCCCTGCAGTCGCTGTCAGTTATGCGGAGCAAAAACGCGCCAAAATGACCGGTCGGTAAAGTTCAAATGAAGGGAGTCTGCATAACAGTATGCAGCGCATTACATCCCAGTTTGACTTCCCGGGTATGAGCGGGCTGGCCGTCGATCTTGCCCGGTCGCTGTTCGGTCTCGGCGCGCACCATGGGCACGCCGGTGCCATCGAGCTCGACATAGAGCACGGGAAGGGGGGGACCGATGGGGAGGGGGAGATCCAGTTGCTGGGCCTGCTTCGTTTCCTCCTGCTGGCGGGCAGCGATGTCGGCGCCGATCGCCTCCGCCGTGCGTTCGACGGCTTTGGTGGTGACCTCTAAGCCGGCCAACCATTTCATCTGTTCGCGTCCGTGGTCGAAGGCAGCATCGTGACCGACGACGGCTAACATCCGACGTACCCCGGGAGACAGTTCGGTGTTTTCCACATCCAGTTGGACATCGGCGGGAAACTGGCCGTGTTGGCAGTGCGCACAGAGGAAGTAGGGACGCAGGAGATCGGCGGAGCCGACCGCGGTGAGGATGGTTTTGGCGCGTAAGCCACGATAGACGGCGGTGTGGCCACAAGGACAGGGGCGGGTTCGCTGTTCCGGTTCCGGCGGATCGTAGCGCAACAGTTCCGTTAAGGCCGCGGCCCCAGCTTGGTGCAGGGCCGAACGAATCGCCATCTCCACGGCTTCTAAGTCCAGCTTGCCGTGTTGCCGACGTTCGCGAAACAGGAGCGCCAGCAGATGTTCGACTTCGCGGGCTACTTCCTGCTGGATCGCTTCCGTCGTTTTTTTTCCTGGGGCGTGGACTCCGTTTCGGAACTCGGCCGCAAGCGGCAGAGCGTGCTGTTGACCTCGACAAAGTCACGGCTCAACTGCTGCCATTTTCGGTACTCCTCAATCTCCAGCTCTGCTTTGCGTCGTGCCGCCAGACTGGCAAAGGACTCGGTGACGGTTTTGCCATGAGTCTTGTAGGTCAGGCGGAAGTTGGGGCCATGGCCGGCGTCTCCGGGCCGGTGGCAGTGGCAGGTGGGATTGCCACAGCGGCCGCTGGTGGTGGTGATCGAACCGGGTCGAAAATCGCGCAGTTGAGCGATCTTGCGGAGCAAACTGGCCTTCTGATTCTCGAGGTCGGGCAACGACACAGGCATAATGTCCCTCCTGTACCGAGCGTATCACATACGCTAGGTACAGGGGCACAAAAAAGAACAACCTCACTTCTTAAACTTCTATGTCGCGCACCCCTGATCCATTTTGTGCTTGACTTCGTGCCAGAACTTGTTGTATTTTCCCTTCCACTTCTGACGATGATGTCGCCACAGGGGTCATTGTCAGCCCCTCCCTCGACAACTTGCTTGTTTCTGAACGTGCCTCGCTACTGTGGGTGGGATGGTGTGCGATGTTGCATGTTTGGCCTCGAGGGGACTTCTTAGTTAGCCTGGATCTGTTCTCGTCAGACTCGGCATATCTTCGTCGATTGGGCGTTATATCCAGGACCGAGGTCGAGAAAGGAAGACCCGCAAATGCCAATCTCTCGTCTCTTCATTAACATTTTTCGGTTAGAGTCTCCCTCCTTCCAGAAAAATGATATCTCATGCGTCGTGAACTCTCGCTCGCATACTATGGAGATGTTCTCCTAGCGCCCGACAGGTTTGCCATGTGCACCAGGATTGGTTCGATGCTCTACTCCGCTGTTGAATCTCGGTGTTGTTTGGCCTTTCGCATCCATTTTGCAAACCAACCTCAATTGTCAACCCAGGAATTCGTAAGTTTAGAGAGGACAAAGATGAAAGCATTGCGCGCATTAACTTTGGCGTGTGTGGTTTTTCTGGTCGGGCTTGGCATCGTCAGCGCCCAGACCTTGACTAAGACCACCAATCAACCAACCTGGACGGCAAGCATTGCCTCGACCCAATCCCACGCGCTGACGGGCATTGTCAAGTCCTATCCGGCGCATGACCTGCCAGTGACGGGAGACCGCAACAAAACGGCCAAGATGTTCCCCCAGCTCGTGGCTAATCCGATTCCCTTGTGGACTTACAATGTAACCGGTTACGACGGCAACCCCTATTCGGGGACGATCATCGGCCTTAGCCCGTACAACCATGGTAAGACGACCACCACAATTCCGACGCAGCTCATTCCCCTGGTGATCACCATCACCGACTCTAACGGCACGGTGATTTACGACCCGACGGCCGCCGATCCGTGCGTGCCCGGACACACCGGTATCGACATTATTGCGAATTCGCCGATCTTCACGGACACCTCCTGGACCATGAATGGCGTGGACGCCGGCACCACGCAGTACGAAGACGCTGACGTGCGCACCGAATTCTGGTCACTTGTAGGAGGTACCCCGTATCACCTGGCACTTCAGGAGGCCACTCTGTCGTCTCAGGCATTATCGTTCGGTACGGGTGCGAAGTACCCTGGGAGCAACTTTCCTGTTTCCGAGACTAACGCATGCGAGGAAATTGGTGTCGTCAATGTAAATAACATGATCACCGCCGTTGAGGCTCTGATCACAGGGCCGCTCGCCGGAACCGTAAACATTGGGACTAATCCGCTGTTCCTGACCAAAAACGTAGTCATGGCGGACCCAGGAACAAATCTCTTCGCCAATTGCTGCATCCTGGGATTCCACGACGCCATTAGGGTTGGCCCAAACCTTCAGCTCTTTAGCCCCTTCGAAGTGGATACTGCTCAAGCCTTTGGACCTGGGTTCACAGATGTGATCGCGCACGAGGTAGGCGAAGGCATCCACGACCCAGACGGCTCTAATCCCACGCCGCCATGGGGAAACGAGGGCCAGACCGTCGGCACCTGCCAGGACAATTTCGAAGTCGGAGACCCACTGAGTATTGGATTCGGAACTCCGAGCAATGAATGGGTCCTTACCGGAGCGAATGGCCTTACCTACGATCTGCAGGAGTTGGCGTTCTTTAACTGGTTCTACGGCAACCCCAATCTGGCGGAGTCTGGACACTATTCCAACCATGGAACCTTCACGGGCTACGCGATTGCGTGTCCTCCCGGCGGCACGAACTAACTAGCCGTCCATCGAACCGGTGACAAGACACTCTCAAGGAGAATTTAAATGTCGAAAGCTTTTCGTTGTAGCCAATTCATCTACGTGATGGCTATGCTCTTGTTGGCCGCGACCGCCGCCTGGGCCGACAATGTTGTCAAGGTGACCAGTCAATCCGGCCTGAGCCCGGACTCCTCGATCAGCTGGACTCAGTTGGGCGCCGATCAGACCTTGCTTCCCGCCAGCTTCAGCGTAACTTCGAATAAAGGATTGAGCGCAACCGTAACTCTAGCCGGCGCGAACAATGTCGTCTCGGTGGTCTGCTCGGCCGCCCCACCCCTATCCACAAACTGCAGTTGGAACGGCACCGGTTTCACGGCCGGCGACTCATTGCTCTGGGCAGTCAATGCCTGGACCGGAGGCAACGGCCCACTGACGCTGACCTTTGCCTCTGGAATCGTGGGCGCGGGCGCGCTTATCCAGTCCGATGTACCCGGGCAGTTCACCGCCAGCATTCAGGCATTCAATGGCACGACCTCGCTCGGCACATTCACCGAACAGAGCGACTCGGCGGGCGATGCCCTGTACCTCGGCGTAAAAGACGACACCGGAGCCAACATCACGTCGGTTGTATACAGTCTTACGGCGTGCGCGGGAAGTTGTGCCGATTTCGCCGTTGATGGGGTTGATTTAGCCACGTCCGGGGGGGCTCAGAATTTTTCTTTATCGGCCAATCCGAACAGCGTGACCATCACCCAGGGCAGCAGCGGCACGAGCACCATCACTATCACTCCGGCGAACGGCTTTAGCGGCAGCGTTACTCTTTCTGCATCGGGTCTGCCGAGCGGCGTGACGGCGGCTTTCGTTCCGAATCCCGCCACCACAACCAGCACGCTGACCATGACGGCCACGGCCACAGCGGCAACGGGCACCGTCACGGTGACAATCACTGGCGTGTCGGGTTCTTTGACCAATACCACAACGCTAAGCCTCACCGTGAATGCCAGTGGCGGCAGTCCAGCCGTCACTCTAACACCAGCGTCTTTAGCGTTTGGCAACGAAATCGTGGATGCGACCAGCGCTGCGAAGAGCGTTACTCTCAAAAACTCCGGAACCGCGACGCTGAACATCTCCAGCATCGCTGCCAGCGGTGATTTCGCTCTAAAAACAAGCAAGTCGCCCTGTGGCAGCACCCTGGCCGCGGGAAAGACTTGCATTATCTCCGCCACCTTCACTCCGAAGGCACTCGGAGCACGGACCGGGGACATTACGATTACCGACAACGCGCCGAACAGCCCACAGACGGTGCCACTGACCGGCACCGGCACCGCTCAGGCAACGTTGACCCCTACCAGTGCGACCTACGCCGCGCAAAAAGTGGGGACGACCAGCCCAGCCAAGGTGTTCACCCTGTCCAACAAGCAAAGCGTGGCGCTTACCGGCATCGCCATCTCGACGACCGGAGAATTCAGCGTCTCCGCGAAGACCTGCACGGCGAGTCTGGCCGCCAAGTCCAAGTGCACGATCAGCGTGGTTTTCGAGCCCACTGGGACAGGCGCGTTGACGGGGACATTGCAAGTGACCGACAGCGCTTTCGGGAGCCCGCAGACTTCAGATCTAAAGGGCACCGGCAAGGCAGCCAGCAAGTAGAAACTTCCGTTTGTCCTTAACCATCCCCGCAGCAATGCGGGGCTTTTTTGAAATTCGGGCCTGGTCCGGCTGCGAAAAGCCGGTGCCGGGGGGAACGACGAGACATTGGCATCAAACCCGCTTCGGATCAGCTGGCGTAACCGTGCGCCGTGAACAGACGCTGGACTTCAGCCGGAGTAGCTCGGACTCGGGGAACTGGCTTGCTTGACCGCCACTCTGAGCCTTCAACCACCACGGCTCTTATTGCCAACCAGTGGGGTGATCTTCCTCACGCGAACCGTTTTTCCGCAAACTCATGGCGAAGGGGTCCGCCTAAGAAGAGGGCGCGTGTCTATGATGTGGTATTTGCATATGTTCCGCCCTACCCGCACCCGGACGGTGGTGTGGTCCTTATCGATCTGCGCCGGGTAGGACTTTCCGACTTCAGCATCGGCGCACCAATCTGGTGAGATGTACACTGTTCGCTCGACTTGTATCTCCGTCACGAGATCGCCAACGTTTTTACCGCGTGCAACGTCGACGTGTGCGAGCAACGGGTAGACAGCGGAGGCAATGACCAGTGTCCAAAATGTCATAATCGCTACTGCCGGCATTCGCATTATACGCAGGCTTAAAGAATCGCCTCCAGATGGATGGGGAGCTTTTCGAGAGTCGTTGCCACGGCTGCAACCGCCCTCCTTTTGACGACACGAATCTCTACAGCCGCCGGCCGAAGTCCCCAATTACCATTGCAGCGGTCCGCCCGCACATCTGCGAGTTCGGCGACGTGCCATTTGGACTGAATCGAATCTGTGAGGCGTTAGACGCGAGTGCACTGTTGATACGTGGACAATTTACGTGGAATCGATGAAGCCTTTGGGAGGCGGTCAAGCCCACCGCGTAGGCTTTGGAACTAGCGGTCAAAATGGATCCTGGCTTGACTAGCTAAAGCCTGTCGCAAAACTGGGGGCTCAACCCCTGGATCGACGCGGGCTGGGGAACTGGCCGGGTGGCGATTCTCACAGTTTTGCCCTGCAGTTGAGGGCGCGAATCGGTAGCTACGCTCCCCTCTGTTGGGGCGAAAATTCTCAAACTTTTTCCGGGTTTTCAAAGATTTCCCTTGACTTCCCCTTAGCTTACTCGATATACTCGGTTACGATGATCGCCCCCACCCAACGCCAATCCCTCCTCTTCTTCACCTTCTTCACCCCCTTGGCTCATCAAATCGCTCTCCTCAAAGACGACTTACTCGACCCCGTTGATCACTTACTCGACGACGACCAACTCGTCGATCGGGTACGCACCTGCCTGATTTGCCGCCACCCCAACTCCTCTCGCACCGGCCGCCCCGGCATCGCTCCCGATCGCCTCCTCCGCTGTTGCGTCCTCAAGCACATGAAGAGTTGGAGTTTCCGCGAACTCGAACGGGAACTGCGCAGCCATCTCCTTTATCGTCGCTTCACCCACTACGACGCCGATCCCACCCCGACCATTCGGTCTTCAGCCGCACCTTCGCCTTGCTCGGTCCCGAGGTCACCGAGCAGGTGTTGCGCCGGGTCGTTGGCATCGCCCGCGAACAGGGAGTCGCGCCGGGAAAGCGATTTCGCGTGGACAGCACGGTAATGGAAAGCAACGTGCACTATCCCACCGACAGTTCCTTGCTGGGAGACTCCATGCGCGTGCTCACCCGCAGCTTGCGCAAGATCGCCGCGGAGTGCAAAGAGGGAGCGGTGGAAGTCATCGCACACTCCCGCGCGATCAAGTATCGCCTGCTCGAGATCAGCCGCGCCGCCAAGTCGAAGACCGAGACCGGCCGCGCGCGCATGCGCGCCAGCTACCAGAAACGTCTGGGCCTGACGCGCAGTGTGGTGCGGCAGTCGCAGCAGATCATGGAGCGGCTGAAGAAGGGACGGCTTCCGGTGGTGGGCAGCCGGTTGGCGGTGTTCCGACAGATGGCGCGGTTGGAGCAGTTTCTGCCGCTGGCGCAGAAGGTCATCCGTCAGACCAAGGACCGGGTGGTGCTGGGCAAAGAGGCGGGAGAGAAAGTCCTGAGTTTGTTCGAGCCCCATACCCAGGTGATCCGCAAAGGCAAGGCCCACAAGCCCAACGAGTTTGGCCGCCTGGTGCGATTGGACGAAGTGGAGAACGGCATCGTGAGCGGCTGCGAGGTGGTACCGGGCAACCAGGCGGATACCGAGTCCTGGCTGCCAGCGCTCCGACGTCACCAGGAGTGCTTTGGGAAACCCCCGGAGATGGCCGCCGCCGACCGCGGCTTCTTCTCCGCCCAGAACGAACGCAAAGCCGAGACCATGGGGGTGAAGCACGTGGTTCTGCCGGCACGCGGACAACTGGGGGAGAAGCGGGCGAAACGACAGAAGGAGCGCTGGTTTCGCCGCGGCCTGCACTTCCGCGCCGGATGCGAAGCGACGGTCGCCCATTTGAAGCATGGCTTCTCCCTGCTCCGCGCCAGGTACAAAGGGGAGCGTGGTTTCCAGCGCTACGTGGGCTGGAGCATCATCAGCAAGAACCTTTTCTCGATTGCGCGTTACCACGAATACCAGAAGCGGCAACCACCCGTGAAGGAGCAGGCAGCATGTCCCAGTCAACCGGATCCGCAGCGCAACGGCGTCGCTTGCTCGGCCAGATCGAGCGTCTGGCCGAAATCGCCATCTTCGGCACGTTGTCAGAAACCTATCGCACCTGCGGCCGCGCCGGCTGCCATTGCCAGAGCGGAGGACCCAAGCACGGGCCCCACTTGCAGATCAGCTACCGCGGCGAGAAAGGCAAGACCACCGGCTACTATGTGCCCAAAGAGGCCGAAGCGGCCACGCGAGAAGGAGTAGCGGCCTGGCAGGAACTGCAATCCGGCTTGCGGGAATTGGCGGAGATGAACAAGGAGCGCAACTTGCAGCAAGCGCGCGCGGGCGACGCCTCATGAAGCGCTATGCCCCATGGCTCTTCGTCGCATTCGTCCTTGCCCTCGCTCTGGGCCTCTGTCCGGATCGGCCTCCGCGTGGGTTCCTCGACTCGCCGATCGGACAAGCGTCTTACTTTGGACCTATCTCGGCCCTTGGTTCCGGCAGTCGCAGTTATGGTTCCTGCTGTCAAGCCGGCTAAGTTCTGGTTGCACCTGGAAGCAAGACGGAGTCGGTCCGGCCCCAACGAATCTCCTCCTCTACGTTCCCTCTTCTCCTTTGACCCTGCGTCGCTGCGCGCAGATGATACCGGTCCGCCGTGGATCGATCTGCGCGGGCCCCCGGTGTTGGTTCAAGCGGCCCGCGGTTGCAGTTGCAAGGCCCGGCGGGCCCGCCAGCGGCCCCCCAAAGGGGGGGACACTACCCCCCGAACCCGCGAAAACCGGGGCTCCCGCAAGAATCGGGGTTTTGCAACATGTAATTTTTACGACAGGCTTTAGCTAGTGGCCCGGTCCATCCACGCCCCGCACTACCAATGCAAAGAAATTGACTGGCTTTCCAGATCGACTAAGCGCGATGGCTCGCGACAGGAAGGCTTTTTCTGCAGCCCCCGGACGATGAAGGCTTCGAATGGACATCGTGTTCGCGATCCGCAGACTGCTTAATCTTCAACTCTTGAACGCACGTCATTCCAGGTCGTGGGCGGCCGCAGAAACGAAAGCGCCCCAGACTCAATGAGTCACGGGACGCCCGGTTGAACAGCCCTCCCCCGAAAACTGCTCGATTTCAGGTTACGTCCTGCCCCGCAGCGTGGGAATGGCTCCAACAGGACTCGAGTTCGCAGTATCGATTACGGATGGGCCATTGGCCCTGCTTTGCTTATGGGTGACAATCAAGTACACACATGGAATCAACCTCAGATTCTTCTGAAGCTTTGCCAGGAAGTCACACCGGCATGTCGCGATCGGCATCATTGCCACCTCGCGATTCACCGCTGACCACGATTTTCGCAGGTCAATACGTGAGTTCTTTGATGCTGGAAACAATCAGGTACCTCAACCTATCGTATAGCGATTTGGCTCTGCAGATGTTCCTTCCCGAGATGGTGCTGCGCGATGCCGTCGAGGGAAAGATGGGGCTGACACGCGGACAATGGGTCAGACTTGGCAAAAGGCTAGAATTACCAACAACGTACGAGCTGCGACCCGGCGAACGCGATGGCGCTCCTTGCTGGGAAGTCTGTTTCCCGCCGGTTCACGTCAGAACCGATGAACGGATGTGAGTTTTCGCTAGACCTGGGTGGTCTGTGGCGCTGCAGACGCGCACACTCACTCCGAATAGCCGTCGTCGGTTTGGTCATCTTCTTCGTCATCATCCTCGTCTTTTTTGTCCTCTTCCTCTTCTTCTTCCTCCTCATCGTCGGGCTTTTGGCGAAGGAGGATATCGGCGGCTCGGATCGAATGATCCGGAGGGTATGAATCGGGGCATTCTGGATGCATAGTGGTCATGCAGAAATGGTACGCCTTGTACCGCTCGGTGCTGTATTTCTTTGGCTGGGACGAAAGGGAAATCGCGAGGCGCGAGCGGAACGAGGACGCACAAGGCGGCGCTCCCGGCCCCCTCAAGGGACGCAGTCGCTCACTCTACCCAAACACCCAAACTCTGCCGAATCGCCTCAGCAGAGGACACAATGGGACGGAACGAAACGACAGGCATGAGTGTGGGCACCCTCGTCAGCAAACTCTCTGAAATGTCGCGGTGTTTACTGGGGTTTGACGTGGTTGGAAGAGCAGGTTGAGCGGGTCAAGATCCGCCGTGTCTTGTCCGCTCAAACAACACCTGTTTGTGGGTGACAGAAGGGTAGTCCTTTTGCCTCTTAAATTCAGATGCTTCCGAAGCTAACAGCGGATGGGGATTTTGGCCAGGATTGGCGGCGCGCTGACGAAGTGAACGCGCGGCTCACTCGTCGGCGGCAAATTTCCCGGCACGTTCTGGTCAGCGATGCCCGTTTCGATAGAATGTCGCCGGTGACCAAGCTGGACCGGGGCCTTCATCTCCCCGAGCGTTTAGTCTCGGCCAAGGGAAAAGACGAGCGTATACTAACGCTTCTTCTGAAAGATCGCTCGGGCAAATTGTGAGGCGATTAAAACTGTGCCTAAATCGCGTCTTTTTCTTGTCGTAATTGGATTCTTGGTGGGAATAAACCTAGCAACAGCGGCTCAGTCTACGCGAACCGCACCTCCTGCTGCCGTTCCGGCGTCTGGGGTTCACGCTCCCGAGGCCGAGGGCCTCTACAACCCAATCGCCGATCCCAAAGCGATCGTCGAATTCGGCCACGCACGCTTCACCGTCCTGACGCCACAACTCATCAGGATGGAATGGTCTGCCAACGGAAAATTCGAAGACCATGCTTCGTTGGTCTTCCTCAATCGGCGTGTGCCGGTGCCGAAGTTCGAAAAATCGATTTCAACCGACGGTCATAACACGCTGACCATCGTGACCGATGCGCTGAAGTTGACCTATACGGCAATGCCCGATGGCAAACCGCTTCCACCGGACACCCCCGGTTTCACGGCCGAAACCTTGGAAGTCAGCCTCACCGTGGGAGACAAACAAGTTAGGTGGTATCCCTTCCAGACCGACCCTGACAACTTGCTGGGCACGGCCCGCACCCTTGACGGAGCGCGCGGCGCCCAGCTCCGCGAGCCTCTCGATCCGGGCTTGGTCTCCCGCTCCGGCTGGGCTGTGATCGACGACACCACCCGCCCGTTATTCGATTCGACCGACTTCACTTTTCACGGTGGCGAGAAAAGCTCGTGGCCGTGGGCCATCGAGCGTCCCGCCACTGAGAAGCCCGGGTCGTATACTGACTGGTACTTCTTCGGCTACGGCCACAACTATCGCAAGGCGCTAGGCGACTACGTCCGCGTCGCCGGCCGCATCCCCCTGCCGCCCCGCTACGCCTTCGGCGCATGGTGGTCCCGCTACTGGGACTACTCAGACCAGGAGATCGACGAACTCGTCAAGGGATTCCATGAGAGTAACGTCCCTCTCGACGTCATCGACCTCGACACAGCCTGGCATCTCAGCGAACCCCAACTTAAGCCGCTCGGCGAGGTCGACCAATCGGGGCAGACCGGCGACCCGATTGGCTGGACCGGCTACACCTGGAATAATTTCCTCTTTCCCGCCCCCGATCAATTTCTGAAGAAGCTCCACGAACAAGGACTGAAGGTCGCGCTCATCCTGCATGCCGCGGCCGGGGTTGAGCCCTGGGAAAAAGCCTATCCCGAGATGGCACGCGCCATGGGCATTGATCCCGCGTCCCGCAAATACGTTCCCTTCAACCTGACCGACAAGAAATTCGCCGTCAATTACATGGATTTGCTGCACCATCCGCTCGAAAAGCAGGGCATCGATTTCTGGTGGCTGGACTGGTGGTGGCGCGACTGGCAGCCCAATCAAACAACTTCCATACCCGACGTAAGGCCCACCTGGTGGCTAAACTATGTCCACTTCACCGACCAGCAGCGCGAGGGCAAACGCCCGCTGATCCTCCACCGTTGGGGTGGCCTCGGCAACCACCGCTACCAGATCGGCTTTTCCGGGGACACCACCTCGTCTTGGGAGCAGCTCGGCTTCCAGTTCTGGTTTACTGCCACGGCGGCCAACGTCGGGTACGCCTATTGGAGCCACGACATCGGTGGTCACCTTCCCGGCGGCGTCGATCCCGAGCTCTACACCCGCTGGGTCCAGTTCGGCGGATTCAGTCCTATCCTTCGCACCCACACCACTAAGAACCCCGATGCCGAGCGCCGGCCCTGGGCCTACCCGGAGCCTTACTCTGATATTCTCCGCTCCGCCTATCAGCTTCGCTACGCCCTCGAGCCTTATACCTACACCGAAGCCCGGAAAACCTTCGACACCGGCATCGCTTTCTACCGTCCTCTCTATTACGACTGGCCCGATGCCGACGCAGCCTACACCAGCAAAGGCGAATATGTTTTCGGCGATCAGATTCTGGCTGCGCCCGTAGCCACTGCCGCCGACAAGATCACCGGCCTTTCTGCTGAAAATGTCTGGCTGCCGAAGGGCGAATGGTTTGAGTGGCCAACCGGCAAACAGTTCAGGGTCGCGGACGAAGCCGGCAGCAGCTTCTCCCGCAACTTTTCGATTGACCAGGTTCCGGTTTATCTTCGTGCGGGTGCCATCGTGCCCATGCAACCGCCGATGCGCTACACCGGCGAAAAGCCTGTCGATCCGCTCATCGTGAATGTATGGCCGCTCCAGCCCGCCACCAGTTCCACCTATTCCGTCTACGAGGACTCAGGCGTAGCCGTTGAATACCAGCGAGGCGCCTTCACCCACACACCCGTCAAGGCCACTCAGTCAGGGCATACGCTCCGAGTAGAGATCGGTCCCGTCCAAGGCAGGTTTCCCGGTATGCTGCTGGCGCGCGCCTATGAGCTGCGCCTGCCAGCGGATTGGCCGCCCGCTGCAGTCACCGTCAATGGAGCACTGGTGAAACGCGCTGCCTCACCCGGCGAGAGAGGCTGGTCTTTTATCGGCAACACCCTCACCACGATTATCCCTGTCCCGTCGGAAAACGTCGCGGCGAAAGTCACGATCGAAGTTCGCCGGGCCGCCGGCCTCACCGCACGCCGCAACGAACTCGATGGTTTCGCCGGCCGCATGACCCGCTTGCGCGCGGCTTACGACGCGCTACAGCAAACCTCGCCTGTCTCCGCTTCGCCTGATCTGCTCGTCGAGGCTATGCAATCCGGCAACCGGCTCGGCTACCACCCCGAGCGCGCGGTAGAAGAGGTCGAGCACTTCCACGAGGTGCTGCCCAAGGCGCAGGCTGCCGTCGCTGCTTTGGACGTGTCTTTCAACAAGCGCCTCGCCGACCTAGTCGAACGACAGTCTGCCACTCTGTCCGCCGCCGAGGTGGAAGCCCAGAAGCAGCGCCGGCTCGACCTTTTTCACCGTGCCCAGAAACTGGTTGTCGAAGCACAGAACTGAAGGCTTCATAAAATCTCCCAGCCAATTCGCGGCCGGGCGAGTGGGTGGTGATCTCGGGGGCGGGCGGCGGGTTAGGCCACGTTGCGATCCAGTATGCCAAGGCTATGGGGCTGCATGTGGCGGCCGTGGACCTGGGGCCGGAATAGGCAGCACTGGCACGAAGGCTCGGAGCCGGTATTGCGATCGATGGCAAGACACAAGATCCGCCCATCGTAGAGATCGTTGGCAAGGGATCAGCCGAAGCGCGAACGGTCCATTCCATTCGGAACCTCGCCGATGCTGCCGCTTTTTAAGACGATCCAGCCGGACGTTTACCTTAAACGCAAGTGCTGATTTCATCGCTGGAAATAAGCCATGGCCGCCAGCTTGTTGAATCTGCCGCTTGCTCCGTGACCAGATGAGGTCTCTGTGCCCGCGACTGGGCAGGGGCGGCCGTCCGGTGTTACACGCTGTCTTGCGGAACCCGAACATAAGAAGTGATTTGATTGTGTAAAAAGTTCGGCAGCCGGCGTGCGTGACTCATCCGGTGGCTGCTTCGTTCGTTTCGAGTAGCTGCTCACAACGAAGCTGGGGGAGCGTTGCGCGCCGCCGCGCCCGCGCCGATGACTTACGAGCCAAGCGGCGCAGGAGATCAGTCCATGATTAGAAATCTTATATTGCTCACGATTACGTTCTTGATGCTCGTGTTGTCCCCTCTCTGCCGCGCTCAAGGTCAGGGACCCGGTTCCGCTCAAAGTCAGCAGCTCAGTATCGACTCCGCAATCGAAGTAACGAGGGCCGACATGCGCGCCGAGAGGACCACCATCATCACCACAGCGATGGACTTCAGCGACGAGGACGCTGCGGCATTCTGGCCAATCTACCGGCAATACGAGTTCGAACGATCCACTCTGGATGACAGTCGGGTGGCCGTCGTCAAGGAGTACACCCAGAAGTACCCGCACCTGAGTGATTCGGAGGCGAAAGCCATGGCAGAGCGAATGTTCGACTTCGACTCTCGTTTAGCGGCTTTGAAAAAGAAGTATTTCAAGAAGTTCAACAAAGATCTTCCGGCATTGACGGTGACGAAGTTCTTTCAATTGGAGCGTCGCATTGACTTGGTGGCGGATATGCAAGTGGAGTCCTCCCTCCCTCCGCTCACGCAGACTCAATACACCGGGGAGGCGAAATAGGACGTGAGGCATGCTGCGGTTCGACCGCGACTTTCATAATGAGTGCTCGGGGTTGGGAGGATCCAACCCACGCCGCACGTGGGCACAAACAGAGGGACTCCCACTGCCGCTCGGGGCTAGCTGGGTTGAGGACGAGCGGTCGTTCAACTTCGCGGTGTACTCTGAACATGCAGAAACTGTGACGCTGTTCCTCTATTCGTGTCATGACTTGACAAACCCGATCCTGACGTTTCAGTTCGATTCTATCCTTAATAAGTCAGGTCGAATCTGGCACTGCAGGATTCCGCTCCACCAGGTGGGCGATGCTCGTTATTACGCTTACTCGGTTTCAGGACCGGCCGTTGCTGGACTCCGCGGCTTCGACCACGAAAAGGTACTACTCGATCCCTATGCTCTAGGCGTTTTCTTCCCGCCAGCGTTGGATCGCAAGCTAGCAATGGAGCCAGGGCCAAATGCTGGAAGGGCGCCGCTCGGAATATTACCTCAACATCGAATCGTCTTCGATTGGGCAGGAGATGTTCCACCCCAGCCCGAATCGGACGCGATCATTTACGAACTTCAGGTCAAGGGATTCACGCGCCATCCCAATTCCGGCGTGCATCCATCCCGGGCGGGAACCTACGCCGGCCTGATCGAAAAGATCCCGTATCTCAGGGACCTAGGGATAACCGTCGTTGAACTTATGCCAATCTTTCAGCGCGACCCTCACGAAGGCGACTACTGGGGCTACATGCCGTTGAACTTCTTCGCGCCCCATGCGCAGTATGCCTCAAGTAGTGAGGACGATGACCAACACCGTGAATTCAAAAAGATGGTTAAGGCATTCCACAAAGCCCGAATCGCTGTGGTGCTCGATGTTGTTTACAACCACACATGCGAGGGCGACAACCAGGGCCCCACCTATAGTTTCAGGGGTTTCGATGCCACCGGTTATTACATGCTGTCCTCCGACCCGGCTGCCCCGTACGCCAATCACTCCGGTACCGGCAATACATTGAATTTCACCCAGGCACACGTGCGCAAAATGGTCATGGATAGCCTGCGCTATTGGAAGAGCGAGATGCACATCGATGGGTTCCGCTTCGACCTGGCGTCGGTGTTTAGCCGCAATACCGACGGCTCACTTAATTGGGGAGAAGCCCCAATTTTTAGTGAAATCGCTGCGGACCCTGAGTTGGGCCGACTGGCCTTAATCGCGGAACCTTGGGATGTCGGAGCCTATCAGCTCGGACGGGGATTTCCGGGCACGACCTGGTTGCAATGGAACGCGCGATATCGTGACCATCTCCGCCGGTTCGTCAGGGGCGACGCAGGGATGATACCCGACCTAATGCGTTGCATCTATGGCAGCGATGACTTATTCCCAGACAATCGCGATCACGCCTATCATGCCTTTCAAACTGTAAACTACATCGATTGCCACGACGGTTTCACGCTCTACGACCTGGTTTCCTACAATCAGAAGCATAACTGGAAGAATGGTCACGACAATCAGGACGGCATGGACGCGAATTACAGTTGGAACTGCGGACATGAAGGAGACGAGGGCGCGCCAGCGGAGGTTCTGGCACTGCGCCGAAAACAGGTAAAGAACTATTGCTGTCTGCTTCTGCTCTCGAACGGCATCCCCATGTTCCGGGCGGGTGACGAGTTCCTAAACACCCAGTTCGGAAACAACAATCCCTTTAATCAGGACAACGAAATCAGCTGGCTGGATTGGAGCCAGCTCCAGACAAATCAGGAGATATTCCGGTTCCTTAAACGCATGATTGCGTTCCGGAAGTCTCATCCTTCTCTGTGTCGCAGCAGGTTCTGGCGTGAGGACATTTCCTGGTACGGCGTTGGTCGCTCGGTCGATCTATCGACGGATTCACGCAGCCTGGCGTTTTGTCTACATGGCGCTTCACAAGGCGATGACGATATCTACGTGATGATCAATGCGTATTGGCAAGAGCTGCAGTTCCAAATTCAGGAGGGTGCACCCCATGATTGGGCTAGGATTGTGGACACCGGCCTTCCCAGTCCCAACGATTTCCCAGAATGCAGTTTGCCGCTGCAGCAGTCGATCTATCAAGTGGCCCCGCGATCCATCGTCGTCATGGTTCGCGCTAAGTAAGGCACGGCTCTCCCGTAATTCCCTCCGAAAACGCCGAATGGTAGCGCTGCACCGCGTGAGCAGGATCACGGTTTGTTCGGCGTTTTTGAGGTACACTGCGCCCATCGGAACGAGTATTAGTGTTTAATGCTGTTCGGGTGCGAAGGTGGGAAAAATGGCTTCTCGCCGACGGTTTCTGCTCCGGGTTAGCTGGCCCCGCACAACGTTTGCGGCCGCATTGGGCTGTCATCTCACTTGCCTATTGTTGCTGGCGGGCACGCTTTACGCCCTCGATCCGGACAAACGTCTTACCCAGTACATGCATACCTCCTGGCGAACACAAGATGGGTCTGCGCCCGCCGGCATGTTTTCTATTGTACAGACCTCAGATGGCTTCCTTTGGCTGACATCCGTTTCCCAAGGCATGTACAGGTTTGACGGAATTCGATTTGTTCCGTGGACGCTGCCGGTTGACGACAGGACAATCGATCACATCGTGAGCGTTCATGGCGACCACAAGCGCGGACTATGGGCAGTAGCAGAGCATGAAGTTTTTCACCTGAAAGGTAGGGTGGTCACTTCTCATTTCGCGCTGGAAGGGCAACTCAGGACTGGGAACATCAGTGAAGACCCTGACGGCTCGCTGTGGATTCTGCAAGCGGGGTTCAATCTGCATGCGCCTCTTTGCCATGTTACCGACCATGAGGTGAAATGTTTCGGGGAGTCCGATGGGATACGACTACCTACGGGCGGCGAAGCCTTATTGGCGGATGGGAAAGGCGGTTTCTGGCTTGGGGGGCAAAGAGCTGTCGTGCATTGGCATGCGGGCGTCTCGGAGGTTTACCCGATCGAAGCGCTGAAAACGAACAGCGGCGATGGCGTAAATGCACTCGCACTCGATTCGAATGGATCCCTCTGGATCGGCTTAATTCTTCAAGGACCCGGGGAAGGGCTTGGAAGACTGGAGAAAGGTGTTTTCAAGTCTTTCGTCGCCCCTGGGTTCGATGGCAGCAAGCTCGCCGTTTTCGCTTTAACCCTTGATCGCGACGGAAGCCTCTGGGTGGGCACTTTAGGCAGCGGATTGTTTCGCGTACGCGGGGATATGGCGGAGCACTGTGGGCGCGCGGAAGGCTTGTCCAGCGATTTCGTGAACGATCTATTTGCAGACCGAGAGGGGATTCTGTGGGTCACGACAACGAATGGAATCGACAGCTTCCGTGATCCTCGGGTGACTACCTTCTCAACCTCGGAGGGATTGAGGACAGAGGAAGTGGTAGGGGTCCTGGCCAGTAGAGATGGCACGGTGTGGGTTGCAGATGCCGACTCTCTCGACGAAATCAAGAATGGGACGGTCACGTCAACTCGAGGTGGACATGGTCTCCCCAGTGACCAAGTCTCATACATGCTCGAGGATCGAGCCGGAAATCTATGGATAGGAGTTTATGACGGTTTGTACGTGTCCAAGAATGGACGTTTCCGCCGTATCTCCGAACCGGATCATCAGCCGTTGGGGCTGATACTCGGGATGGCAGAGGATGTCGATGGCAATATTTGGGCCGTCTGTTCAGGCATTTCTCGAAAGCTGATACGAATACGCGATTTCCAGGTGCGTGAACAGTTTCCAACATCGCAAGTCCCAATGGGGCTGATCGCGCCGGATCCGCACGGAGGGATCTGGATTGGCCCTCGCATGGGGAACGAAACACTTGTGCTCTTTCGCGATGGTGTCCAGAAGGAATTTCCGACGGGTTCTGCTACCAATCTGCGCACCAATTACCTCACTGTCCCAGCAGACGGTACCGTCATGGCATCCTTCGATGACGGACTCGTCGGACTGCGGCAGGGTAAAGCGCAGCGGATCACGACGAAAAACGGGCTGCCCTGCAACGCGGTCTATTCCTTCATTGAGGATAAACAGAAAAGCTGGTGGCTGCTCACGGAGTGTGGCATCGTCGAGCTTCCCGATTCCGAGCTACAACGGTGGTGGGCCAACCCGGAAGCCGTGGTGCAAACAAGGCTCTATGACGCCCTCGACGGAGCGCGGCCGGGGCGATCCGGGATCAGATCGGCGGATGTGTCTCCTGATGGGCGGGTGTGGTTTGCGACCGGATTTGTCGTGCAGATGGTGGACCCCACGAGGGTCTCGCAAGCTGCGCTTCCCGCGTTAACATACATCGAATCTGTCATCGTTGATCGCAAGGAGCTGGCGGCAATCGATAGCCTCAAGCTTGCCCCGCATCCTCGCGACCTCCAGATTGATTACACGTCGCCGACGTTCACGATTCCGCAAAAAGTGAAGTTTCGTTACCGGCTCGATGGCTACGACCACGACTGGCACGAAGCCGGTACGCGCCGGCAGGCGTTCTACACGGATTTGCCTCCAGGGGAGTATTCCTTCCGCGTGATCGCATCCAATAGCGACGGCGTCTGGAACGATAACGCGGCCTCGCTGGATTTCTCTGTCGCTCCGGCGTATTACCAGACAAACTGGTTTCGAACTCTATGCGCGTTCATCTTTTTGGCTTTGCTGTGGGCAGCCTACCAATTGCGTGTCCGGCAATTGCAACATCAGTTCGCCATGACGCTGGAGGCGCGCGTCGGCGAGCGCACCCGGATTGCGCGCGATCTGCATGACACACTCCTGCAAAGTTTCCACGGCCTATTGTTCCGTTTCCAGGCGGCTCGCAATATACTTCCGAGTCGCCCCGAGGAAGCAACTCAGGCTCTGGATACCGCATTAATTAAGGCCGAGCAGGCATTGGACGAAAGCCGGCACTCGATTCAGGGGTTGCGTCCCGACCTGTCCGCTGAAAACGATCTCGATCGAATGTTGATAACAGCCGGTCAGGAACTTGCTTCCTCCAACCAGGTCCAGGACGGCTCACCCCGCTTCGAGGTAATCGTGGAAGGCGAGCGCCGAGGCCTGGCTCCGCTGATCAATGATGAAATCGGTCGAATCGCGCGAGAACTGCTCCGCAATGCCTTCCGCCACGCAAACGCACATGAAATTGAAGTCGAGATACGTTATGAGAACGACGTTTTCCGCCTGATGGTGCGGGACGATGGAAAGGGTATGGACCCAAAGATAATAAAAGATGGTGGGCGCCCGGGCCACTGGGGACTGCCAGGTGTTCACGAACGCACACGCGGAATTGGAGCTCGATTGGAATTTTGGAGCGAAGCCGGAGCCGGTACAGAAATTCGATTGACGCTCCCCGCTTCTATCGCTTACGAAAAGCGGCAGACTGGCAACCGATTTAGTGTGTTCCGCAAACGGAGGATTCATGAGCAGCAGTCCTAGTTTGATTCGAGTCCTCACCGTGGATGATCACGCCCTCCTGCGCGAAGGCATCGCGGCCCTGGTCAATGCTGAACGAGACATGAAACTGGTAGCAGAGGCCTCGGACGGAGAGGAAGCTATCAAACAGTTTCGACAACACCGTCCGGACGTGACTCTGATGGATTTTCAAATGCCGAATTTGAATGGTATTGAAGCAATCAGCCGCATCAGGAACGAGTTCCCAAACGCCAAAATCATAGTCCTATCGACTTATTCCGGGGATGTTCAGGTCCTGCGCGCCATTAAAGCGGGTGCTCAGGGGTACATCTTGAAGGGACACGTCCACAGAGAACTGTTGGAAGCGATCCGGAGTGTACATGCCGGACACAAGCGGATACCACCCGAAATCGCGGCGGAGTTGGCTGAGCACGCGGCCGAGGATCAGCTGAGCTCGCGCGAAATTGATGTGCTTCGCTTGATCGCCGCTGGCAATGCGAATAAGCAAATTGCGGACAAGCTCTCGATTGAGGAGACGACTGTCAAGAGCCACATCAGCAGCATTCTCTCAAAGCTCGGCGCCAACGATCGGACCCATGCTGTGACCATTGGTCTACAGCGCGGCATCATCGAACTGGGAATCCCTCAAAAGTATGACTCGTAAGTACTCCTTTGTACCGTTTCGACATCTGACAAGTATCCACTAGCATAGAGCTAGCAAGTCGAGAACCCGCGTGCAACGTCTGTTTTCCACATTCGCGGAGGGCTGGCCCGGCGTTGGTCTGCTGCTTCAACGCGTCCTGACGAGCGCGATTCTGCTCTATTTCGCGGGCATCCATCTCCTGCAAACGGGTGGCTTGGCGCAGAGCCTTCCACATCGGATGGCGGCTGTCGCCGGAGTGCTTCTGCTCTTTGGCCTGTGGACACCATTATCAGGAACCGCGATCGCTATCATCGAGCTCTGGATATTCTTGGCGCGGTCAGGGAATCCTCTGATCGCCATCATGCTTGTCAGCCTCGGTGCCACCGTCGCGATGATCGGACCCGGAGTCTGGTCGATCGATGCCCAACTTTACGGACGGAAGCACATCGAGCCTACAAGGCCGTAAGACCCATTCCACATCCTCCAAAAGTATTCAGGCTGCGGATACACCATATAACGAGACCAAGATTGTCCGATTTGCCGTTGTGATCAGACCTGGGTCATAGCAAACTTACAGCATACTTCTCAATCATGAGTGACATCCTCATGGTTGTGAACGTCGGGAGGCGGTTATGGCGTGCGTGACTATTGCTTTCACAGACCCGGAAGGCCTCGTAAGAGCAGCCTTTCCCAACGTGAGCGAGCTTGAAGATCGACAAGTCTATCTGGAACCAGAAATCAGCTCTGGGTCCTGCTTCGAGGGTATTGTCGGCAAGAGCGCAGCCTTGCAGCAAGTTCTGGAAGAGGTCACGATCGTGGCGCCCACGGATTCCACTGTCTTGCTCCACGGGGAGACGGGAACCGGCAAGGAGTTGATCGCACGGGCCATTCATAATCTCAGTGCCCGGCGCCAGCGCACCTTTGTCAGCTTGAACTGCGCCGCCATTCCCTCGGCGCTGCTGGAAAGCGAATTGTTCGGGCACGAGAAGGGAGCCTTCACCGGAGCTCTGATGCAAAGAAAGGGCCGATTCGAGTTGGCCCACGGAGGCTCGCTCTTTCTGGACGAGATTGGCGACATCAGCCTGGAGCTGCGGCCAAAGTTGTTGCGCGCCGTGCAGGAGCAGGAGTTCGAACGTCTGGGGAGCTCCCGGACGATTCATGTCAACGTGCGGCTCATCGCGGCGACCCATCGCGACCTCGGGGCCATGATTCGTGAGGAGAAGTTCCGGGAGGATCTCTTCTATCGATTCAACGTCTTCCCCATCGAGATCCCGCCCTTGCGGGAACGGCGCGAAGATATCCCCCTGCTGGTGAACCATTTTGTCTCGAAACTATCCAAGCGGATTACGTCGATACCCAGGCAGGCAATGGAGCTGTTGACGAACTGTCCGTGGAAGGGCAACGTTCGGGAACTGGCAAACTTCCTCGAACGCGCCGTGATACTTACCCACGGCGAGCAGTTGGATGTGCCGACTGCTGAGCTTCGCCCGTCTTGCAGCATCGGTGTTGCCGGCAGTTCGACCTCTAGCTTTCGACAAGCGGAGTGCAATGTGATCATCGACGCTTTGAGAGCTGCATCGGGGCGGATCGCCGGCAAGGGTGGAGCCGCCGAACGCCTGGGATTGAAGCGTACGACCCTGCAGAACAAAATTCGTCGGCTCGGCTCGGCATTGCAAGGGTACACTATCAAGGCTAGACGACTTCACTTTGGCGATCTGTCCACCGCTTTGAATTGTAAGTGTCACAGGAAGCACATGGTTGACAGGTCCGGATGGTTGAAGTCGAAAAAAAGTCTTCTCTCTCTCTCTCTCTCTCTCTCTCTGCTCACTTTCCGCCGGCTTCGCTTGGAGGCAGATATCAGATGTCCGGTTGATGAAACGGACACCCTCTCCGGCTTCAAGAGCGTAGCTGTCTAGGTTGCCTGCGATGACCTCTAGAATCAGCTCGGCCTTCGCCAGACATTCAAATTGTGCAGCCCTACATAAAAGTGTGTGCCTTCAACCGCACCGAGGAGCACATTGCGGGAACCATGCGGAATTCATCCCAAACACCAGGGTATGCTCGTGTCGTAACAGCCACGGGACCGATGGAAGAGCAAGGCCCATGGCGTTCTCGCAATCGCCCAATGAGAGAGATCGCTTCGGGTAGCAACAATGCCTTCCCAAGGATCCCTCGCGAAGAACCGAAGAGGCGAATCGGTGGCTGGTTGACTCGCTGGATCGCCGCAACATCGGCACTTAGAATCCGTATGAGACCTGCACGCCAATCTGGTGGCGGGCCTTCAGGTTAATTCCTTCAGCAGCGTCGCCCCAAACCTGGCCCGCGATCTGGGCCACGCCGACGTCGAAGTTCACTTTGTATTTCGCACTGGGAATGAAACGCGCGGCATAGGTCAGCGTGGTGGGAATGTTCAAGGGAACCGTACCGTCGGCGCCAGTGAACCCATAAGGGTGATGAGGCTGCTGCGCCGCTTCCGAGGCGAGGATCAGCGTGCTCTTGTGCGGCATCTTGAAAACGAATGCGGCAGAGCCAAAAGCGCATGCTTTCCAATTCGGCGCGCTTCCACCCATGCCCCAGAGTTCGGCGTCGGTGCCACGCACCCCGCCCGTCAGGAGGACCGGAACGAACTTGTTCTTGAGAAGTTTGGATCCAACGCCATAGATGTCCCCGTTAGTATGGCCGCTGGTGTTGGGACTCATCGCGGTGGCTGTGCCTTCGTAGTCGCCGACATTGCGGATGGCGTTGCGAGCAATGAATCCCACCGAGATCGCCGGCATCCAGTTCTTTTTGAAGGAATTCTCGGGCAGGACGTTGAACTTGCCGTTGAAAATCTCAAACCCGTTCTGCCACAAATAACTCAGAGGCTGGTCGCCTTTGTCGTGAAATTCGTGGGTGTAGCCGAGTTCGAAGCGTTTGCCGAGGCCGACTTCGACCGAGGCCTCGTGGAAGTCTCCGATGACTGGGCCGGCGTCCAGGTAGTGATAGGCCACCACGGGATGGTATTTCTCGGTTTCCGAGGAGGCAGTGTATGCCAAGGGCGTAACGAAGACGCCGGTTTCGCCTTCCCACCCGAGTCCCTGGGCATGGCACCGGGTCGCCGCACCAAAGGCAAACACCAGGGCGACGCCTGCCAGAATCCAGAAAAATTGCGCAGTCCATCCGGACCAGTGTCCGGTCCCGCTACTTCTTTTGTTGCTATTCATTTGTTTCCTCCGTTCATTTATTGACGCCTCCCAGTTCGGCTGTTGTACCAGGGGGGATAAGAGCGAAAAAGATGAGAACCTCCCGATGCTATGGAATCCAGAATGGACGTGTTTTCATCCACGCTGCATCTGCATCCCGATGCCGTTTAGAAGAATCCCAACGCCCTCGGGTTTGCTCGGCCGCCTGAGTGCCTTGGCCAAGGGGAAGTTTGGGCAACGCACTCTCTTGCAATAAATATGACGGGCGTCAGCCAGGCGTAAGCGCCTAGTGTCGGTATGCGAACTCGGCCGCATCGTGGCTCTTCGATTTGCTCGCGGTCGTCCTGCAAGCAACGTCGAGAACCACCCGCCCATTGATTTTTCCCTCCTTCATCCGTTCGAACACATCGTTGATCGAACCGAGCGGAAGTGTCTCAAGGGTTGCCTTCACTTTGCCAACAGCGGCGAAGGCCAGAGATTCTTCCAGGTCGAGCCGTGTACCGACAATAGAGCCGCGCACAGTTTGGCCGTTCAGCACCAGATCGAAAATGGAGATAGGAAATTCTCCCGGAGGAAGGCCATTAAGCACGCATGTGCCGCCGCGGCGCATCATACCGATCGCCTGTTTAAATGCGCTGGTGGAGACCGCGGTCACGAGGACGCCATGGGCGCCACCAATCTGCTTCTGAATTTCTTTGGTAGGATCGTGGGTCTTGGCGTCGATAGTGATCTCGGCGCCGAGTTTGCCCGCCAGAGCCATTTTTTCCGGCCCCAGATCTACAGCGGCGACGTGCAATCCCATGGCCTTGGCGTATTGGATGGCTACGTGGCCCAGCCCTCCGGCACCGGAGATCACGACCCACTCGCCGGGGCGAGCTTTAGTTTCCTTCAGACCTTTGTATACGGTGACGCCAGCGCAGAGAATCGGAGCGGCATCGACAAAGGAAAGACTCTCCGGAATCCGGCCTAGGTAGTCAGCCTGACCCAAAGCGTATTGGGCAAAGCTCCCGTTGACCGAGTATCCTGAGTTCTGCTGTTTGAGACAGAGCGTTTCCCAGCCCGCCAAGCAGAAATCGCAATGCCCACAAGCGCTGTGCAGCCAGCCGATTCCGACGCGCTCTCCCACTTTCAAATGTGCCACGCCTTCGCCGAGCGCCGCCACGATACCTGCACCTTCGTGGCCGGGAATAAAGGGCGGAGTTGGCTTGACGGGCCAGTCCCCTTGCGCCGCATGCAGGTCCGTATGGCACACGCCGGTCGCGATAATTTCCACCAAGGCTTGACCTGGGCCCGGAGTAGGTATTGGAACTTCTTGAATGACAAGGGGTTTGCCGAACTCCTTGACAACCGCCGCCTGCATCGTTCTTCGATTGGACATGATGACCCTCCTGAAGCTGCGAAAGACCCTGTGGCTTCCTTCATCTGGATTGAAAGCATGTGGGTCGCCAACGGAGAGCGACTGTAACTCGTTTCTCAGCAGGGGAATGAACCTTGAGAGTGACACGCTAGTCTGCCCACATTTAGGCAATGTCCTGAGATGGGCACTTAGCTCCGCAACAGACCGGACGGTCTCACCTGGCGTTGCTCTGCCTGGTAAACGCCCATCGCGACCGAGACTCGTTTCTTTGAAAGAACTGCGGATTCGCATTGCCTCAATGATTGTGATCACAGCCTTCCGCTTGTGGCCCGAAATGCCGAATCCTCAGTCCTAGAACCAAGGCTCCCATGATCTCCGTCAAGGCGCGCGAAGCGGAGCGCGAGCTTGTATAGCCGCTTGGCTGATTCGGAGGTATTCGCATAGCTCCAATGTTCCTGGGCTTGCTCGAGAAGGACGTTGTACAGCAACCGACTTTCTTCGTTATCGAGTTGAATAATCACAAGATCCTCCAACAATTATGTGCGGCCTGAAGCGTAGCCATGCTTTTTGGCCAAAGAAACGCCCCGCAGCGTCATCCTTAGTGGCCCTGCCGCGCTTCGTTGAGGGCGTAAGAAGCGTTGGGATATGCCTCCAGTCCCTTCAGGCGCAACTCGTGAAGCCACGTCATTGCCTGACAATTGGCGGCGAGCACTGCTGCGCGCGACACATTCAAACGGAGAACGCAATCCTGGATGGACGCTCTGATTGCTAGTCTGAGTACCAGGATTGCGCGGCACAACGAATCGAGTTCGGCAATCAGTTTGCTGGGATCGGCTTTAACAATGAGATTGAGGCTCGCTTCCCGTTCGCCAGCATCGCGCTGCCATGAGTGCTCGGCATGCTTGCAGCTCTTATCTTGGTATGCGGCTTCGCAATTGCGCAGAACCGGCAGTTTCTGCGAGATGGCACTCGTAATCGTCGCAGCTTTCGCCCACTCCAGCAGCCAATCGCGGAAGGGACTATTTCCGTGCAGAGTCACCGAACAGGCGTTGTCAACGGACTGGTCAGCCGACGCTTGATCCGCCGTAATCAGGAACGCGAGCTTAGTCAGCAGATATCTTTCATCTCTGAAGCACGCCACAATTTCGGCTGCGGAGGCCTGATTACGGCTGTCTGCGGCCTTCATACTGGTTTGAAACCAAGACATCGTTCCTCCTTATGCCATGCGTCGGATCGGCTTCAGCTCGCATGCGACTCCATAGTGGAGTTCTCCTCACCGGTGCGTCCATGGCGCTGCCTGCACCGGGCAGGCCGATTCTCCATCGGGGGCAAACGCAAACGTTCACAGATGCATTCAGCGAAGCCATTGCCGGCGACAAACTCTGCACCAACACTAGCCAACCACGTCAGCAACTGCTCGCCTGTGGAATCCACATAGCTCAGGTCGCTGAGGTCAACGATGAGCCCTTGCGGGATGACTTCCTTTGTGACCAGCAACCTTGCCCGCTCTGCCCAGTCAGCCACAAGCCTGCCCTCCAACTTCAGGGTCGGACCACTCGCGAGCCATCGAATTTCTGCGCGAAACATTGCCATATCCTCGAAGCGCCGTGTTCCTGCTCTCCCCCCGTAGCTTTGGAACGCACGTCGTGTGCCGAGGCTGATGTCGCTATCTCATTGATGACAATCTCTCTTTGGAACGGCCAGTTCGGCTAAATTGCCTGAATGCGGTCATCGTCCGCATGCGGGCAGTTAAAGTCCGGTCGTAGCTTCTCCTTTGAAAGACGCATGCAGTATCGAGTTGGCGCCCATGGAGTCCCTGGCAATCGTCTTGTGCTCGAGAGGTTGAGAACGGCTGCCAAAAGCGAGATCGAGCGACTGGAGAAACGCGGGCAGTTAGCTTCAGGAAGAGGGGCTCAAGTAACGCAGAAGCCATCCGGATCACCATCCGGTTCGAAGATAATTGGTCTACGCGGCGAACTCAGCGCATCCGGCGCGAAGCGCGGCCCAAGGACCGGTACTTAGTGTTTCCCGTCTCCTGATTCACCCATTCCCATTCTGCCAGCCAGTTTCTGCCGCATCTCCCTTCGCATTGAAATTCCGACATTCTTCCCCCGCATTGTGGACAGACTAAGTTGATGATTGACGAGATGATCTGAGCGTTTGACTCGCCCGGCAGTACGTGAACTGGTGCCACAAGTGCCTCCAGCGATCCGAGAAGATGCGAGGGGCAGGCCGGTGCACCTAGAACGGAGTTTGCCGCGGGTTTTCGGCTGTCTATCGCCCGTAGTGGTTGGCTGCGGAGTCCGCCTCGGCCACCAATCGGCTGCCACCTCGCTCAACAATGAGAGTGCAAGCTCAATGCCAATTCCGAATTGCGAACAAGAGGCTGTAACATGCTGTTCCTGGGTGCGCACGGACTCTAGAATGTCATCGCTCTGCCCAGCGCTAGGCATATGCCCAGATGTGGGCGCGCACCTCGGGAAGCGAGGCCGGTCAGTTGGCGAAGACAGTCTTGATCTCTTCCGCAACCGTCTGCAGATTCTCATCGAGGACAAAGTGGCCCGCGTCAAGCCAGACGAGCTTGGCCTTTGGTAGATCGCGCAAGTATGCCTCGGCTCCGGGCGGGACAAAGAAGGGATCCTTATCACCCCAGACGATCAGCGTCTTGGGCTGGTGGGTACGGAAGGCCGCCTGCCAGCTCGCGTAGGATGCAACATTCGTTTTGTAGTTTTCCAGAAGATCGATCTGGTAGGCTTGCGTTCCGGGCCGGTCGAGGAATGCCTGATCGAGAATCCAGTTATCGGGGGGAATGTTCTCTTCATTGCGAGCGCCCACAGTCCAGTGAAACTTGGTCGAGGCCGCACTCAGGAATTCTCTTGCGGGTTTTTCTGTCTCGGCGTTACGTTTCTCCCACAGAGGTGCGAGTGCGCTCTTCGGCAACTCACCCACGCCCTCGAGGTACGCATTGGCGTTCTGGATGATGAAGCCTTTTACCTGTTCCGGCTTTTCAGCGAAGAGGCGAAAGCCCACGGGGCCTCCGTAATCCTGCATGTAAAGGACGTAGGACGTGAGACCGAGCTGATCGAGCGGCGCGCGCACATGGGCGGCGAGATTATCGAACGTATATTGGAACTCGTTCCGCGAGGGAGCTTCGGAGTGGCCAAAGCCGATGTAATCGGGAGCGACGAGATGAAACTTGTCGGCAAGCGCCGGGATGAGGTCGCAGAACATCTGGCTGCTGGTTGGAAGCCCATGCAGCAATACGACGGCGGGTGAAGCGCGATTGCCCGCCTCCCGATAAAAGACCTTGCGTCCGTTAACAGTTGCAATCCGATGGTGAGTCAGACGTGGAGCAATGTGCTGTGTCGTGGGTGCCATGCGTCATCTCCTTGTTGCGGTTCAAAGTCGGCAAGCGCCCCAGAGCGACCGCCTTTGAAGGCTTGGATATGACAACACCGACAAACGATACAATAAAGGTGTTACTATTCTATCGATGGCGCGATGACGGAATCCTCACAAGAATGGATCGACGGGTTTCTGGTGGTTGGCAATCAGCCAGTCCTGGACTTGCTGAACACAAGGCTTATGGTGGACGGCCAACCGCACGAGATGCTCACGGACACGTCCGCGCTCGTGCGCTGGCTGGTTATATCGGACCTGGCACCCGTATCTGAGAGAAAGGACGCGCTCAAGGTATGGAGTGGCAAGCCGGAGGCGAGAAGGTTTCTGCACGAGCTCTTGATTTTCCGTGAGTCGCTGCGTGAGGCCGTGCTGCGGTTGGAACACGGCAAGGAGCCCCGTCCTGCCTTCCTCGCGGATTTGAATACACGCCTTTTCGCGCATCCCATACGCAGGGCAATCACGACGAAGGGCGGAAAGATGCAGAGCCGGCAGATTGGCGGTACATGCTTAGCCGATACTCTTTGGGCTGCTTTGCTGCACGAAACGGAGAGGCTGTTGACGGACACCGAGCCGGGCAGAGTGCGAAAGTGTGAAAGCTGTGTGGTGCAGTTTCTGGATGTGAGCAAGAAGAACGCTCGACGTTGGTGCAGTATGAGACTGTGTGGGAACAGGATCAAAGTCGCTGCTTACCAGGACCGGCGGCGTAGAGGCGCGGAGAATAGGCAATCATCAATCGCACGCGATGGACAATGACAACTCGGCCACCCATGATAATGGCGTCAATCTACGGTCTTTGGGACTGGTGCCGAGGAAACCCCTTCCCGTCATCCTCAGAAGCTTCGCGAAATGGCTATGGGGCCGGCCTGGCCGAGACAGTCACCACGGTATAGTGCTCGATCCGGCCCAGCGTGAACTCGCAAATGCTTCCTTTCACAGAGAGGCCAGTGAACTGGTCCTGGGCTGCGTCCGGCGAAAGGACTTTCACCTGCCAGTCGCTCTCCTTAGGTTTCTCGGTGAGGCACCAGCCCGCTCAGATCCAGCCGGACTTTCACGTTCTCTGCCGGAACCGTAGTTGAGCAAGTGGAGAATCAAAGTCCGACCGTCGGATTTCAAAGTCAGCTGGCCCAGCACGTAACCGCGCGGTTCGAGGCTGAGGCGAGGCCCTCCGGCCGCGGCTTCGGCGCGCGCCACGATTTCCGCCTTAGACTTTCCGGCCCTGATGATGACGCCGCCGACAGCGGTGAACGCATCCAACCGGGCCTTTTGGTCGGCATTGAGCTTGGGCAGATCAGCCGGCATGACCAGCACCTTGAACCGGTCCAGTGGGACTCCCTTGTCCAGATGCGCGAGCACTTTCGTCTCGAAGAAAACGCTCTGCTTGAGGAATTCATTGGCCAGCTCGTTGTGCGGCTCTGCAGAGAGCAACGCGATCCGCGCCGCCGGCTCCGCCTGGTAATACAGCTCCCGATGCTCGACCAGGAAATGGTTGTATTGGGCGATCGCCGTCCAGGCTTCCCGGGCCTTCGGCTCGCCCTTGATCAGCGCGCAGAGGAATCGGCCCTCGATGTTGCGCGAGGTCGCCGCGCCAAACGCATAGGCCTCTGCGATGGAGAGCTTCTGTTCGGCCGGGCTGGGGATGCAGCGCTCGCGGGGGCAGCAGTGGTAAAGGTCGTTCTCATACTTCAGGGGCTGCCAAAGCTGCTTCTCGCCGTTCAGGAATTTGATTTTGCGCGCGTTGCCCGCCTGCCAATGACCCGGGAGTGTCCTTGCCGTCCTCCTCCCAGATCGCTTCGCTGATGTCGTTCATCCCAAACCGGTCAGGCGCAATATGAACATTGGCATAAACCATGACTTGGCCCGGCCGGTCTCCCGCGCTTTCCGTTCCGCCATCCGCTGGGTGTCATCGAGCAACTGGGCCAAGCCGGAGTTGTGCCCAATCATGTTGTCCCATGCGATCGCGTCCACGCCCGCGTCCACCGCCATCTCCGCCTTCTTTAGGAGATAAGCCCGCCAGCCCGGCTCGCGCGCGTCGGCCAGCCCGCGCTTCCATGAGATCTGCAGGTCGGTCATGGACGGGCCGGCATAGAACATGGGGATGCCGTAATTCCACAGGCCGTATTTCTTCGTTTCCGGGTCGTCGCGGTAGGCGCTCTTCCAGAACATGTTGGTAGCTGACAGGTAAGCCGACACGTGGATGCCGTTCTCGTGGCAACGGGCGGTTACTTTTTTCAGATTCTCCCGGTTCTCGTCCTCATCCTTAAGTGACCAGCCGTTGCTCCATGTGACCCAGATCCAGTTGAACTCCGCCTTTTTGAGCAAGCCGAGCATTTGTTCGAAATCGCGGTCACAGATGTGGGTCAGCACGTCCTTCTCTTCGCCGCTGAACTTCTCGCCCCACCACGTCCGCTCGGCTTTCCAGCTCTCGATCTTTCCACCGTCGATCCGAATGAACCGAAAATTCCCCTGCTCGGCCCACGGCGGCAGGTGCCCTGGCTTGGCGCGATACAGTTTCAGCGCGGGCTGAAAAGTCTGGGCGGAACAGAGCAGCAGGAACGCGGAGACTAAACCAATCAGTGCAATGTTTCTTGCCATTCGGGCGCGTTGCATGGTTCTCTTCGTACGATACGACCAAGACCACTACGCTGGCCACAACATTGGACGCGCCTGGCGGCACCTCACTAATAAATTCCCGCATTCAAGTTTGCATGGCAAAGAGCTTCCGGTGGTCTTCCATTTCCAGTTCTTTGGCTGCGGCTCAGTGCCCACATTCGGGCACTGACCCCAGCGGGGCACCGCGCTAAGCACGATGCTCCAGTTGCAGCCCAAGTCGGTTAGCCACTTAGCAGGAACTTCGGACTGGCAGGCAAATTGCCTTGTCTCGGATGTGATCAAGAAATCTTGCTTGGGCTAACCTATGACAACTCAATTGACTGCTTCTTCTTTGTATTCCGATTTGAAAAACCGCATTGCGGCGCGCCAGGCGCGCGTCGGTATCATTGGCCTGGGCTATGTGGGCTTGCCTCTTGCCTTGCTTTACAGCGAACAACACTTTCCGGTGACGGGCTTCGACATCGATCAAGACAAAGTCGATACACTCACCAGGGGCGGTACTTACATTTTTCGCATCACGCCCGAAGAGATTGCCGCGGCCAAAGCGAACGGGTTCAAGTCCACCTCAAACTACTCAAAACTCAGTGAGATGGACGCGATCATTATTTGCGTCCCGACGCCGCTCAACGAATATCACGAACCCGATCTGAGCTACATCACGAACACTGCTCATGCCGTTGCCCCGCACCTGCGTGCGAGCCAGATCGTGATTCTCGAGAGCACAACATATCCGGGAACAACCGAAGAGGTCCTGATCCCGATTCTCGAAAAAGAAAATAAGGCCGGCTTGAGGGTCTCGCGCGACGGCCATGCCAGCGAAAGCGGATTCTGGGTTGCGTTTTCGCCTGAACGCGAGGATCCAGGCAATACTCAAGTGGCTCGCCCCGATATCCCCAAGGTAATCGGCGGCGTGGATGCACAGGCAAGCGAAATCGCTGCCAGTTTTTATGGGTCGATCTTCCGCCGTACCGTTCCGGTCTCATCCCCAGCTGCGGCGGAGATGACCAAGCTACTCGAAAACATCTATCGCTGCGTCAACATTGCTCTCATTAACGAACTTAAGATGCTTTGCCTGCGCATGAATCTCGATATCTGGGAGATCATCGACGCGGCCTCAACCAAGCCATTTGGCTTCCATCCTTTTTACCCGGGTCCTGGCCTCGGGGGGCACTGCATTCCTGTCGATCCGTTCTATCTTTCGTGGAAGGCCAATGAATTTGATTTTCGAACCAAATTCATCGAACTGGCTGGCGAAGTTAACGTTGCGATGCCGTACCACGTTGTTGACGCCGCCATCGGTGCGCTGAACAAACAAAAGAAGCCCATCAACGGCTCACAAATTCTCATTCTCGGCATCGCGTATAAGAGGGACATTGACGATTTGCGCGAGTCCCCTGCGCTCACGATCATTGAACTACTTCAAAAAGTAGGAGCGACAGTCAGTTACAACGATCCGTATTTCCCATTCGTCGGCCGCGGACGCAAATACGACCTGCAGATGAACTGCGCCCCCCTCGATAATCTCGGCCAGTACGATTGCGTACTAATCGTGACCGACCATTCTGATTACGATTACAAAAGCATCGTGAACGATTCCAAGTTAGTGGTCGATTCCCGCAATGCGACGCGAGGAATAAAGAGCGACAAGATCGTACGCTGCTAGCCGCCCGACCCCAGTCCACACGTCTCCTGCAAAATACGGGATCGCACGCCAACGACCGCTTCCATACAAGGGAAGCGGTCGCAGCATTTTGAGGCTCGATACCACCAAACTGGAAATCGGGCTTTCTGCAAGTAGTTGAAAAGATGGTGGACCTAGTCGGGATTGCGCCTGGTGTCTTCATTGAAAAACGAAAGTGTTTGTGGTCTGGTGACACCAGATGACACCAAGCTGAAAGCGGGGTATGTGCAAGTAGTTGAAAATGGTGGACCTGGTCGGGATCGAACCGACGACCTCTTCCATGCCATGGAAGCGCGCTCCCAGCTGCGCCACAGGCCCCTGTGGTATCGAACAGAGATTACCACATCTCAATTCTCGCTTAGCTTGGTCGCTACGTCAAACTCGACTCCGGCAGCCGGCCTCGACTAGGATAGTGAACCAGGAAAAATAAGAGCATAATTGGAGCCTCATGTTGAAGGTGAACTCGCGGAATACCATGGTCCGATCACTGTCCTGCCTCGTCGCCATGCTTGCGATGGGGCTTGCGCCCGGGTTGGCAAGGGCGCAAGAGGCGTCGACTGCGCCAGCCGCCGGCCAGGCGCCCGTGCCTTATGCTTCAATCAACGAACTGAACGGCATTCTCGAGCCATTGAAGCAGACAGCACAGAGCATGCAGTCTGATCTTGCCAAGGCGCGTATCGAGAAATGGAAGACCGACAGTGCGACCAAGAAGCAGGCATTGGCCGACATCGAATCCATTCAGCGCAACTTGCAATCGACGCTGCCGGAAACGATGACGCAACTGAACAACTCGCCGGAAGACATGGCAATGAGTTTCAAGCTTTACCGTAATCTCGACGCGCTCTATGACGTTTTCGGCTCGGTGGCGGAGTTGGCGGGTGCTTTCGGATCGAAAGATGAACTGCAGAGCCTGGGCAACGATCTGAACGGACTACAGACATCGCGCCGCGCTTTTGCCGATCGTATGCAGAGGCTCGCGGCCAATAAAGAAGAGGAGCTGACGCGCTTACGCACCCAGGTCAAGACGCTGACCGCGGCGCCCCCTCCGCCGCCGACCAAAATTGTGGTGGATGATACGGAGCCGCCAAAGAAACCGGTGAAGAAAAAAGTGACCAAACCGAAGCCGCCGGCGACAACCCCGGACGCTCCGCCGACGAAGTAACGCGCCCGGCGCGACGCGGCTGACATTTCTCCGCCATCAGCCGCAACGACTAGCCTTGCAGGCCGGCGGAACGGAGCGAAATTTCGTCCACTCGCCGCTACTTTCCTCGCGATGCGAAATGGGGTAGCGTATCATCGTGGCGCGGGGCCGGGGCCCTCCCCTCCTGGTCACCGTACTACTGTTGCGTGCGTTCGGGTCATTCCCGGTGGGGGACGCTCGTGTCTGATTCGACAGCCACTTTATCCGCGGGAGATGTCGTTGGCAATTACAAGATCCTCGGCCTCGCGGGAGCCGGCGGGATGGGCGTGGTGTATCGCGCGCTAGACGTCAAGCTGGAGCGGACCGTCGCCCTGAAATTCCTTCCGGAACACCTGCTTTCCACCCTCGAGGACAAAGAACGGTTTCTGCGCGAGGCGCGGACGGCTTCTTCGCTGGACCATCCCAACGTGGGGGTGATTCACGGCATGGAAGACACCGCGGATGGGCGCTCTTTCATCGTGATGGCTTACTACGCTGGAGAGCCTCTGGCCCAGAAGATGCGGCGCGGGCCTCTGCCTATCGGCACCGCGGTTGACCTTGCCCTCCAGGTGGGGGAGGGTCTGGCGGCGGCGCACGCGGGCGCCGTGGTGCATCGTGATATCAAACCTTCGAACATCATCCTGACGCAGAGTGGGGTGGCGAAGATCGTAGACTTCGGCTTGGCGCGGCTGGCGTCTACGGGCAGCACGCAGAGCATCAGTACGGCCGGGACGATCGGCTACATGTCGCCCGAACAGACGGTCGGCAAGTTCGTGGACCAGCGGACCGATATCTGGTCGCTGGGGATCGTTCTCGCGGAGATGGTTACAGGGAAGAATCCGTTTGCCCGCGATACGCCTGCAGGTACGATTTACGCGATTCTGAACGAGCCGCCGCTGCCGATGGATGAGCTTCCGATCGATCTGCTGCGCGTGATTTACAAAGCGCTTTCAAAGGAACCGGCTACACGCTATCAGAGTTGCCGCGAGGTGCTGGCAGATTTGAAGGACGTGCGCAGTCGGCTTGAACCGGAGGCGAACGAAAAAGAGATACCCTCTCCATCCGCTTCGGCATCGACGTCAGGGCCAGCTTCTCGACCTTCGTCAGCGCCGGCCCCCCGGCCGCCCTCCCGCCCTTCGGGTCGCCCCTCGGCCCTGACGGCAGCGCAATTGCGCAAACAAATCGAGCAGGCGTCTCGGCCGGTTTGGGGGCTGGCGGTTGCGCCGGCGCCTAGGTGGCATCGTTGGGCGATCGGTACGGCCTTAATGGCGGTCTTGTTGGCCTTGCTTTCATTTATGCCGGCCGTACGCGACCGCGTGGCAGGATGGTTCGGTCATCAGCAGGAGCACGTTGCGGTGCTTCCGTTTGAAAATGTGGGCAATGATCCGGCCAACGAGGCCGTTTCGAACGGCCTGATGGACAGCTTGTCGAGCAAGTTGACGAATCTGGAAACTGACCAGCTGTGGGTCTTGCCTGCGAGCGAGGTACGTCGGCGCAAAATTGGCGATCCGGCGTCGGCCTTGCGGGAACTGGGAGCTACGGTCGCTGTCGAAGGAAGTCTACAACGCGACGGGCAGATGATTCATATGACGGTCAACCTGGTGAACACCAAGACGCTGCGCCAGATTGGATCGATCACGCTCGATGACCGCGCTGGCGACTTCTCTTCGCTCGAAGACGAGGCAGTATCGCGGCTGGCCCGACTGATGCATGTCGAAGTGACTCCCGCGATGTTGCGCGCGGCGAGCGGCGGAGTCAATGCCGGTGCCTACGAGTCGTACTTGAAGGCCCTCGGATTCACGCAGCGCTTTGACAAGCCGGGCAATCTCGACCTGGCGATTACGGCGCTCGACAATGCGGTTAAGGTCGATCCTCGTTTTGCCCTGGGATTTGCTCAGCTTGGCGAGGCGTTTCGCTTGAAATACCGGCTCGACAAGAATACCAAGTGGATCGACGAAGCGTTGGCGAATTGCCAGAAGGCACAGCAACTGGATGATCGCTTGCCTGTGGTCTACGTAACTCTGGGGAACATTCACCGTGACACGGGGAAATACGATCTCGCGTTGCAGGAGTACCAGCGCGCACTGCAACTGGATCCGCGCAATGCGGATGCCATCATCGGCCTGGCCAGGTCCTACGACAGCGCGGGACGCGCCGCCGACGCCGAGGCCGCCTTCAAGAAGGCTATCGCGCTTCGCCCCGATTCCTGGGAAGGATACAACCATTTCGCGATTTTCCTGGATGACCACCAACGCTACGACGAGGCCATTACGCAGTTTCGCCGCGCCATCGACCTCACTCCGGACAACGCGCCGCTGTATCTCAATCTGGGCTCGGTCTACATCGATACAGGGGATCCAAAGCGCTACCAGGAGGCCGAGAGCATGCTCGAGAAGTCGATCGGCCTTGAACCGACCTACCAGGCCTACACCAATCTGGGTTGGCTCTACGTGCGACAACAGAAGTACGCCGAAGCCGCCAAAGCGACGGAGAAGGCCCTGCAACTGAACGACAAGGACTATACGACCTGGGGCAACCTGGCGATTGCCTATGAAGGTCTCCAAGACAAACAAAAGATGGGTCGAGCGCAGGACCGTGAAATCGCCCTGCTCGAACAGGCGGCCCTCGAAACCCCGCGCGACGCGATTATGCAGTCCCAGTTGGGACTGCTTTACGCGAAGAAAAAGTTGCCCGAAAAGGCTATTTCTCGCATACAATCGGCGCTCGCTCTTTCCCCGGACGACGCCGACGTTCTGGCAAACTCCGGCGAAGCATACGAAGACCTGGGCGATCGCTCCCAGGCATTGGGGTATATCGAAAAAAGCCTGCAGAAAGGATATGCGCTTGCAGCCCTGAGGAGCAATCCAGGCCTGCAAGGCTTGCTGTCGGACTCAAACTTTCGGCCCACCGGAAAGTAACTGAATTCAATTTGAAAAGGAGCCAGCCATGGCGACACGGCGCGTCATTCCGATCGATGAAGACAGTCTTCCAGCTCAGCAAATCAATATCAACTCCAACCTGATCCCGTCGCCCGGAGCCTGCATTATTGCGGCGTCGGGGCAGCAGGCCGTCACCTTCATCAACGGTTCCGGATCCGCGATCACCATTACCTTTGACGACAATCCCATCAGCGGAACCCTGTTCAGCAGCCCCATCAATCTCACGGCGAGCGGTTCGGGCGCCAGTTACACCCAGATACCGACCCTTCCCAACAACCTCACCGGCGCGACGACGAACTATTACATCAGCGCCGGGTCAGTAAAGAACGGGCCCTATGCCGTCCAGGTCGGCGCCGGCCCCATGTACATCCAGTTTACTGAGGATAATCAGGGCGTGCTGGTCAATCCTACACCGGTGGCGATTCCTTTTGGTGGCACGCTGGAGCCGGTTGCCGGCGACGGCAACTCGTACAACATCACCTGGCCAAACAGCACTGACCCGTTCAATCCACTGATCCAAACGGTCGACGCTCAGGTGCACACCGAGTGGATCACCGGCATCGCCGAGTACAACTTCCGGGTGATGAAGGCCGGACCCATCCGCTCGCCCAAGCTGGGTACCGGCCACGGTGGTGGCACGGTGAAGGTCCAGAGCTAGTAGGCTGCATTGCGGAGGCATCACTCGCCCATGACGACTGCCGCCGCTGCGACCAGGCCCGGATTGGTTGCGGCGGTGGCGAGTCCAAGGCTTCGGCACTGGAGAACATCCCGTATCGGATTACCTTCATCGCCGTGATCAAACTTACGACCGACAAATTGTGTGGTATGGCTCTCCCCTCTCACGGCCGTTAACCGCCCTCAGATCCTGGAGATGAGCTACATCTCGTGCACCCCCTCTCGCAGTACGGTTTCGCCTGTACTCATCCACATATGGCCCTCGCTCCGCCGCCAGAGGCCGACCCTTAGGCAGTAACCTGGGGAACTCATGCTTTCCCGCCAAACCTTCCCCCTCGGCCTTTGTTGCCTGCACATTGTTCTTTTACCTCGGACCCGACGGGGCGGCGCCGTCACGGCTGTTCCCAACCTGCGCCGGTTGCACCCGACGCGCGCTATCCTCCATGCCTGCCTGGCGTTACCCGGATGGGAACTCTGGGCGGGGCTCCGGGGTCTAAGCATTTGAGCGGGGAACATTGGTTGGGCTTGGATTTGGCGCGAAATTAAGGCTCCCGCCTTAGCCCAGAGTGACTCTATAATCGAGGATAACGCCGCTATGGCGGGAGCTACTTCATTGGGCGAACTTGCCAGTGCTATCGGGGCCCGGACGCAGGAATCCGCGGTGATTGCGGAACTGAAGGCGGGGTCTGAAGAGGCTTATTCCTGGCTGATCGGTGAGTTTCATCAGCCAATCTACGGACTCATCTATCGCATCGTCAACGATCCGTCGGACGCAGCGGACACCACGCAGGATGTGTTCCTGAAGGTGTTTCGCGGGATGAAGCATTTTCATGGCGAGTCCAGTTTGAAGACCTGGATTTATCGCATTGCGCTGCATGAAGCAGCGAACCGGCGGCGGTGGTGGTTCCGGCACAAGGCGCAGGAGACTTCAATTGATCCGGCGGGCGCGGGAGAGTGTCAATTTTCTGGCGACGATCGGCTGGTTGACCCAGGGGAATCTCCGTTTGAAAAGTTCGCGCATACCGAAGTGCGCGCCGCGGTGGAGCAGGCTTTGCAACAAGTGCCTGAACCTTATCGAACGGCATTGATCTTGCGCGATCTGCAGGAGATGTCGTATGAGGAGATCGCGGAGGTGCTGGCGATTTCGCTGGGCACGGTGAAGTCGCGGATCACGCGGGGACGCGGGGCACTGCGCAGGATGCTGACGAGATATGTTCGGGAAGTGGGCCCAGAGTTGGGGTTGCTTGCTCCGGCTGAGGTTGAGACCCAGGATGAGCGGAACGGCGCCGGCCAGATTTCGCCAGAATGTGCAAGACACGCTTCGCGTGGTGGCAGAGAGGTTGAGGTGATGCCATGAAGTTCGCTGGGACAAAAGGCGCTGACAGGAATTGCGCCGAGACCAGGAAATTGTTTTCGCCGTATCTCGACGGTCGCGTGAGCGGAGCGGAGATGCGTGCGCTGACGTGCCATTTGGAGCAGTGCTCCGGCTGCGCGGGGGAGTATGCTGCGATGCTGCGCACACAGCAGTTGCTGGCCAGTCTTGGTCCCCAGAAGACTCCCACAGATCTGGCCTTGAAGCTGCGGGTTGCGATCTCGCGCGAGGCAGCGCAGACGCGGCGTCCGCGGTTTGAAGGGATGCTGGTACGGTTGAGCAATGCGATGAACTCGGTCATGGTTCCGGCGACCGCGGGATTGGTGAGCGCGGTGTTGTTTTTCGGGCTGCTGCTCGGCTTCTTTGCTCTGCCCGCGGAACTGCGAGCCAGCAGCGGAGACGTTCCTCTGATGCTTTACACCGGGCCGCAACTGCAACAGTCGGCGTTTGGGACGTCGCTTGGCAACATGGGCGATGATGCCTTGGTGGTTGAAGCCTATGTGGGTGCCAATGGGCGGGTCGAGGATTATCGCATTCTGTCGCAGCCGGACGACGCGCAGGCGGTGCTGCCGCAGTTGAAGAACCTGCTGATTTTTACCACCTTCCGTCCGGCGCTTTCGATGGGGCGACCCACGAAGGGGACGGCGGTGCTGTCGTTTTCGAAGATTAGCGTGAAGGGATAGCCCCCGTCCGCCTCAGGAAGCCTTTCCTGCCACTATCGTCGGTAAAGCCGCGCGGCATTCCTGCTCGAGCAATGCCAGCAACTGATCCATGTGCTCGGTGCGCGTGCGAAAGTTTACCGGGTTGATTCGGAACCAACTCTTTCCTTTCAGGTCCGTGGTCGAAATCCAGAATTTTCCGCCCTGTTCCACTCGCCTTGCCACCTCGGCATGTAGATTCTTGGACTGTGTTTGATTCAGGCCGGAGGCGCGATAGCGAACGCAGATTGCCGACATCGGGGGTTCGCTGGCGGCTTCGAAGTCGGGATGGTTTTGGACCTGCGCGTAAAGGTGCTTGGCCTGGCGGATATTGTTGTCGATCCAATCCCCGATCTGACTGGCTCCGTAACGCTTGAAACTCATCCAGACCTTCAGGCCGCGAAAACGTCGCGACTGCTCGAAGCTGTGAACATAATATTGATATCGATGATCGGCGCGATCGAGTTCGTCGGTGAGGTAGGACGGTTTCATTCCGAACGACGCAGTCAATCGGCGATCGTCTTTGACCAGGATCGCTCCGGCATCGAGCGGGGCATAGAACCATTTGTGCGGGTCGATGGTGATCGAGTCCGCGAGTTCCAATCCGTCGTTGCGCATGGGCCATGTGTGGGAGAGCAACATGCCTCCGCCGTAGGCGGCGTCGGCGTGAAGCCAGATTCGCTCCCGGTCGGCAATATTTCGCAGCACTCGGATGGGATCGACCGCACCGGTATTTGTGGTACCGAAAATAGCCACGATGCACAGCGGCTGAATCTGATGTTGCCGGTCGTCAGCCATGGCCGCTTCCAGAGCGTCGAGATTTACCTGAAATTTCGCGTCGGTGGGAAGGACGCGCAGGGCATTTCGGCCCAAGCCCACGGCGTCGACCGCTTTGTCCACCGAAACGTGGCGTTCTTCCGAAGTGTAGACCGCCCAGCGGTTGCGGACTCCCTCATTTTGAATGCGGTCATTCGAGACTGCGTCGCGCGCAAGCTTGAGACCGACGAAGTTGGCCATCGTACCGCCGCTGGTGAGGTGGCCTCCAGCCTTGTCATTGTAGCCGGCGAGGTCGGTAAGCCAGCGCACCGTGCGGCGCTCCATGGCAACGGCAGCGGGGCCGATGGTGTAGGCTCCGATGTTCTGATTGAGGGCGGAGCAGATGAAATCGGCGATGATGCCAACGGGATTGGGGGAAGGAGTGATCAGCCCCATGTATCCGGGATGCCCGACGTGGGTGCAATAGGGGAGAAGCTTTTGCTCGAGTTCCTCGAGCACCTGCTCGCTAGGGGTCGGGGTCTCGGGCAGCGGCTCGGCAAAATACTGCGTCAACCTATCCGGTTCTACGTCGGGGAAGACCGGCTTCTGTTCGATATTCTCCAAGTACTCGGCGAGCAGGTCTACTACGCGGTGTCCTAATGCGCGGAATTCTGCAGGATTCATGGGTCACCTGATTTCTTGGTCGAAGAGCAACGGTTACGGAACGAATGATTAAAGTGCAAACACCTCATCGAAGATTGCTTTCACGGCGGCCTGCACCGGTTCCGGCAATGGCCGCGTCTGCTGCAATAAAGTGATCTTTTCCTTGATTCCCCCCGCCAGATCAGGGCGGAGCTTTTTCATCGCCAGCATTGTCTTCCCGAGCAAAACCCCTACTCCCAAATTGTCCGGGCAAGCGACACACAACTGGAGATTGCCATTTATGATTTCGCGCTCGCCGCTCAAGAGGGCGGAGGGGCCGCCGTCGTTCATTCCGGCGCAGCGAACGGCCAGCAACTGTTCGAGCCGGGCCAGGTATGCAGGAAAACTCACTCCCGTGGGACTTGATAAAGAAGAGGTGAAACGTTCCCGACCCCCTTCATCGAACATGCGAACCAGGCTAGGATCCGCGCTCGGATCGGCGTTTGCAGACGAAGCTGGCAAAGAGGAGCCGGCGGGCGATGCTGCGGCGTCGCGTTGTCTAGTGCCAGGCAGTCCCATTCTTCTCTCGAGAGAAAGGATCTTGCGAAACAAGACCACAAGACCATGAGGATCTCCAGCATACCTGATGCAATTGCACCCTTGCACACTCGATGCACTGAGGGTTTCTGTGCCTTGCCCGGGCGGCGGGGCCACGGGGACGTCGGCCGCGCGAGGACCGCTTTTGATAGCCCGGCTGGGAGCGAAGACAGCGCTCGCCGCAGACCTTACCGATGCCCGTTTTTCTGATTTCCGCGGCCCTTGCCGGGCGCAATGAAGGGTCTGGCAGGCTACCCGCGCGCTGGACGGCCGCGGCCGGAGGTCCGTAGCCGAGACGTTTCTACGTTTGACCGCCAATTGAGCAGTTCGTACACTACTTCTAGCTTATCCGTCTTGTTTTTTGGCTATGCCTGAGATCAGCGGGAGTTTCCTGGGACAATCCGTGGGACTGGCGGTTCGAATGACGCTGGCTGGTACGCTAGCGGCTTCGCTGCTGGTCGCGCCCGGCATGGCGCAGAATCTGCCGAATGTGTCCCTGGAAACCAGCGAGACGCTGTTTACGGTGCTGACCGCCATCAACATTTGCGGTTATGACCAGGAGCTGAATGCCTCTGATCCGCTGCGGATGCAGATTCGATCGGAGGTTGGCAAAACGGTGGAGAACACGCCGGGGGCGCATGAGGTAATCGCCCCGATGTGCTTGTTCTATCGGCAACACCAGGCTCCCGAGCCTGCGCACGACCTTTCTCATTATGTTTCGCTGGCGCTTTATCTCGGGGAGGCCCCGGATTTTGCACTCAAGGTGAAGCCGGGCGAATTGCCTCCGGATGCCAATGCAGTGGCGGATTTCGTCCCCCCAATGAAGGCATTCTATGAAAGGATCGGATTACACGCCATTTGGGAGCGGCATCGCAAACGCTATTTGGCGTTGACCGAGGTTTACCACGATCCGCTGGCGAAGTTGACCTTCGACACCGAGATTTATCTAAAAATGCCCTCGGCGGGATATCTGGGCCGGCAGTTCACGGTTTTTCTGGATGCGATGGGGGCTCCGGGTCAGACCAACGCCCGCAACTATGCTTCGGACTATTACGTTGTGATTTCGCCCAGCTCGGGGACTGCGATCAAGCTGCAGCAAATCCGGCACACGTACCTGCATTATTTGCTGGATCCTCTGGCTCTGAAAAACGGCGATTCCTTCAAGCGGCTGGAGCCGTTGCTCGATAACGTCAAGGACTCTCCAATGGACGAGGTGTTCAAGAGCAGCGTTTCGCTACTGGTCACGGAATGTCTGGTGCGTGCGATCGAGGAGCGGCTGACACGGGCTCCGGAGGCGGAGCGGGTGCAGGCAATCGAGCAAGCGGACAAAGAAGGATTCATTCTCACGCGCTACTTTTACGACGCTTTGCTTCGCTTCGACAAGGATCCGGCGGGAATGCGCAACGCTTACGCGGACATGGTCGGGTCGATCGATGTCGCTAAAGAAAAGAAGCGGGCTTCCTCAATCCAGTTCGCGAGCGAAGCGGCGCCCGAACTCCTGCACCAGGCGGGACGCAAAGATGAGCATCTGCTGCTCAATGCGGAGCGGCGGCTGGCGGCGGGGGATCCGGAGACGGCGCAGAAACTGGCGCAGAAGGCGCTGGACGAGCAGGAAGAGGATTCGGGGCGCGCCCTGTTTATTCTGGCGGAAGTGGCCACGGTGAATAAGGATATGGATAGCGCGCGCAAATACTTTGAGCAGGCGCTGCAGACCGCGCACGAGCCGAAGCTGATTGCCTGGTCGCATATTTATTTGGGCCGCATCTTTGATTTGAAGGAAGACCGGTTCGCCGCGCTGGATCAATATCGGGCGGCGATGAATGTGACGGGAGGAACGCCTCCGGAGGCGAAATTGGCGGCGCAGAAGGGGATCGAGCAGCCGTACGAGCCGCCGGTCGCCAAGCAACCGGAATAGCGGCGGGTTTCACGATTTCACAGGTGCAACGCCGCTGCGATGAACCTTGCCGGCGATGCCCGCAGGAATGGCCGAGGCCGGCTGTTCTTCAGATATTAAGGTTGATTTCTAAACTCTGGCGATATGGAGACAGGCATGAAGCGCATAGCAGTCATTCTGGGGGTAGTAGGGATCGCAATTCTCAGTTTCGCGGTTGGGGCGCGAGCCCAGACCAGCGGACAACCGGCGGCGGGTCAAGCGACACCAGCAGCGAAACGTCCGCCACAAGCAAAGACACAGGCAGAGTTTGATGCCTATAAAGCGGCCATGGGAGTTGCCGATCCCGCTGCGCTGGAGAAGGCGGCCGACGATTTCGCGACCAAGTTTCCGGATAGCGAAATTCGCATACTGCTCTACCAGAATGCGATGCGGCAGTACCAGAACGCGAACAACGCCGAAAAGACCGAGGCTATGGGGCGAAAAATGCTGGCCCTTGACCCGGACAATCCGGAGGCTCTGGTGACGGTCGCCGAGGTGATTGCGGAACGGACGCACGAGTCGGATCTCGACAAAGATCAGCGCTATGCCGAAGCGATCTCGATGGCGCAGAAATCGATCCAGACATTAGAAACCGACTTAAGTGTCCCCGCCAATACTCCGCAGGACAAAATTGACGCGTACAAAATGGGAAGGCGTTCGCAGGCATATTCGATCATTGGCACGATCCAGTACAAGAAAGAAGATTACCCAGCGGCGCAGGAGAATCTGCAGAAGTCGATCGACGCATACCCGGCCGATCCGGACCCGGTGGTGGTGCTGCGTTTGGCACTGACCCTGGATAAGGAGCAAAAATATCCGGAAGCCCTGAAAGTGGCCAACCACGCCGTCGAACTGACGAAGGAAAATACTCCGGTGGGAACCCCGGCGCGGAGTGAACGCGACCGGTTGCAACAGCTCACCGGAGGCGCCGCGCCGGCGCAGCCGACAACTCCGCCGAAAAATTAACCGCCACGCGCGCAGGAAGCGAGGCTGGCCTCGTCTCCTGCGCGACAACTCTCAGACGCGGCAAGCCGCGTCGCTACCGAATGAAGTCACGCGAAATCATGGCGCTCGAACAAAGCTTGGGTCATCGCTTCCAGCGCCCCGAATTGCTGGAGCAGGCGCTAACCCACAGCTCGCAAGCGCGAGAGACGGAGGCACTGGCCGCGGGGAGCGGGCCGCCGGGGGTTGCTTCATTCCGCGGCGACAACGAAAATCTTGAGTTTCTGGGAGACGCCGTGCTCGGGCTGGTCACGAGCGAGACTCTTTTCCATCGCTTTCCCGAATTCCAGGAAGGACATCTCTCGAAGCTGCGCGCGCATCTGGTCGGGCAACGGCATCTGCTGCGGGTGGCCGAAGAACTGGAGATCGGTCACTACATGCGGCTCGGCCGCGGCGAAGAAAAAAGCGGTGGTCGCAACAAAGCCAGCCTGCTGGTGGATTCGCTGGAAGCGACCCTGGCTGCGCTCTATCTCGACGGCGGTTGGGCGGTAGCGCGAGACTTTATCGTACGCGCGATTATCGAACCGGAACTCACGCACATGAACCTAGAGAGCAGCGCCATTCCGGTGATGGATTTCAAGTCCGCGTTACAGGAAGCGCTGCAGGCGCGAGGCGGACCGCAGCCGGTTTACGCGCTGGTAAAGGAAGAAGGACCGGAGCACAAGAAGACCTTTACGGTCGAGGTGCGATTGCCAGCACCCGAGACGGGCGAGTTGGTGGGGCGGGCTCAGGGCGCGACCAAGAAGCGGGCTGAACAGGAAGCGGCGCGGCAGGTGCTGGAACATTTGGCCTCGCCGCCGTCGGCTAAACCGTCGATTCCGGGGAAGGACGGCGGCCCGGGGTAGCGTGGTTATTCCGCGACCAATCGACGCAGTCAACGAAGAACCTGCGGGCTTGCTCGCCGCGCCGGCGGGTATGGGTGTTTCGCTTCGCTCAAGATAACAGTCAGTTTGATGTTGCAAGTCTAAGTTATGTCGTGGAGCGAAAAGATTTCCGCGGGAGATTGGCCGGCAACGATTCAGTCGGTCGCGGGCACAGTCGTGATCGCTGTTTTTGTGGTTACGTTCCTGTTGCAGGCTTTCACGATCCCTTCGGAATCGATGGAGCAGACGCTGTTGATCGGCGACTACCTGCTGGTGGATAAATTCTGCTACGGGGGCAACACCGGGTGGAACCGCCTGTTGCCGTATCGCAAGATCCGGCGCGGCGACATCGTGGTCTTTCATTATCCACTGAACCCGGCGCAAGACTTCGTCAAGCGAGTGGTGGCCTTGCCGGGCGATCGTTTGCGCCTCATCAACAAGCGTGTCTATGTCAACGGGTCCGCCTTGGACGAGCCTTACGTGCAGTACGTCACCGCGCTACGCAACTACTATCGCGATGACTTTCCGCGGATCGATGCTCCCGACTATGGAGTGGATGCGAAGTGGTGGAAGGAAATGCCGAAACTGGTCGAAGATCACCAGTTGATCATTCCGGCGGACCACTACTTTGTGCTGGGCGACAATCGCGATGACAGCCAGGACAGCCGCTACTGGGGGTTTGTGCCGCGTGAGAATATCATTGGGAGACCTCTTCTGATTTACTGGTCGTCGGGCGGCTTGAACAGCGATCTTCCCGGATCTCCCACCGTGGGTGATAGACTCTATCACCTTGCCTATGCGGTGACTCACGTGTTCGAGATCACACGCTGGAAACGCACTTTCAGGCTGGTACGCTGAATCAGCTGTGCTGGTATTAAATTTTAGAAACGGACGGGAAACGTGGCACCGAAAGAAAAAGAAGAAGTCACCACCGAGGAGAAACCGCGCGAGACCACCGTGGAATTTTTGGTTTCGCTGGCCGAAGTCCTGGTCACGGGTTTGTTCATCATCACTTTTGTCCTGCAGGCGTTCGAAATTCCTTCCGGATCGATGGAGGACACGCTGCTCATCGGGGATCACTTGTTCGTGAACCGGGAACAGTTCGCGCCGCCGACGCGTTGGATGGGACCGCTCATGCCCTATCGCGAGATCCGCCGGAACGACATTGCCGTGTTTTTGTCGCCGGAGGAACCCGGCCTGTTTCTGGTGAAACGAATCGTCGGGGTTCCCGGCGACCGCATCCATCTGCGCGACGGCAGTGTCTATCGCAACGGTGAAAAACTGGTCGAGCCTTACGTCCAGCACAAGAGGGGAAATTACGAACCTTATCGCGACAATTTTCCCGCCGTGGCTCCGTCGGAAATGTACGGGATTACGAGTCAGGACTGGATCGAGACGATGTCCTCGCATATCCACGGCGAGGATATTGTCGTGCCGCCGGACAGTTATTTTGCCATGGGAGATAATCGCGACAACAGCAAGGACAGCCGTTACTGGGGCTTTGTCCCGCGCAAGAACGTGATCGGCCGTCCCATGTTCGTCTACTGGTCTTTCATCACTCCCGAGGATCAATACCAGATGCGGGGTGCCGGAGACCGCCTCGGTTTCCTGGCGCACATCATCGTTCATTTCTTTGATGAAACACGCTGGTCGCGCACTCTGACCCTGGTGCATTGATACAGTGAGCGCGTGCCATGGAGCCCGGGAAACGGATACCGAACGTGCCTAAAAAAGAAGCAGTCGTGGTCCCCACCAAAAACGGCAACGAAACAGCGGCTGACGAGAAGCCTCGCGAAACTACCGTGGAGTTTCTTGCTTCGCTGGCGGGGGTGCTGGTCACGGGTCTGTTCATCATCACGTTTATTCTGCAGGCATTTGAGATCCCATCAAGTTCGATGGAAGACACTCTGCTCATCGGCGACCATGTATTCGTGAACCGCGAGCAGATCGCCCCGGCTACACATTGGATGGGGCGACTGATGCCGTATCGCGAGGTTCGGCGTAACGACATCGTGGTCTTTCTGTCGCCGGAAGAGCCAGGATTGTTCGTCGTGAAAAGGATCATCGGCATTCCCGGCGACCACATCCACCTGCGCGATGGTGTCGTGTACCGTAACGGGGAGAAGTTGGATGAGCCGTATGCGCGGCACAAAGGAGCGAATTACGATCCCTACCGCGACAATTTTCCGGCCCTGCCTCCCTCGGAAATTTACAATGTGCGAAACGAAAAATGGATCAAAGAATTACCCTCGCATTTGCACGACGGCGAACTCGTCGTTCCGCCGGACAGCTACTTTGCCATGGGCGACAATCGCGATGTCAGTTATGACAGCCGATACTGGGGCTTTATTCCTCGCAAGAACGTGATCGGGCGCCCCATGTTCATCTACTGGTCGTTCATTACTCCGTCCGACCAATACCAGATGCGCGACGCAAGCGACCGGTTGGGCTTCATCGCCCATATCATCATCCACTTTTTTGATGAAACGCGCTGGTCGCGTACGCTCAGGATCGTGAGGTGAAAGTTCGGAACTCCAGGCGCGCGGCGGCTGCAATTGCGGCCCTGGTGCTGATTCTGTGTGTCTACCGGCCGGGCGTGTACCGGTTGCGCAACCGGATTGCCGGTTCGATCGGAAGTGCCCTCGGGCGCCGGGTCGCGCTCGAGAATGTGCGTTTGCACCTGCTGCCGCGGCCGGGCTTTGGCCTGGAGGGATTGGTCATCTACGACGATCCCGCATTCAGTGCGGAGCCTATGATCCGCGCGCAGGAAGTTTCGGCGGCGATTCGGTTGCGTTCCCTGCTGCGCGGACGCCTCGAAATCGCAACCTTGAGTGCCACCGAACCCAGCATCAACCTGGTGCGCAACAGCGCGGGCCGCTGGAACCTGACGAGCCTGATCGAGCGCAACGCGCAGATTCCTGCGGCTCCGACAGCCAAGCCCGCTTCGGAGCGGCGGCCGGCGTTTCCTTATCTTGAAGCGAGCAATGCTCGCATCAACTTTAAGCTGGGACAGATCAAAAAGTCATTCGCGCTCATGGATGGCGACGTCGCGCTCTGGCAGGATTCGGAAAATTCCTGGGGCGCACGGATCAAGGCCGAACCGGTGCGCACCGATTTCAACCTCACCGACACAGGGTTGCTGCAGATCAGCGCCCTCTGGCAGCGCTCGGCGAACTTGCGCACGACACCATTGCACGTCGCCGTACAATGGCAGAAAGGTCAACTTGGACAGATCACCACATTGCTGAGCGGAAAGGACCGCGGGTGGCGTGGCGGCTTGAGCTTTTCGGCAGAGTTATCGGGCACGCCCGAAGTTCTGCGCATCGAGAGCCAGGCCGCGATCGAGGATTTCCGTCGCTATGACATTGTCGACGCCGAAAGCCTGCGGCTGGGGACTTCCTGCTCGGGACAGTACAATGCGGTCAGTGGCGAACTCGCGGATCTGTTGTGTGAGTCGCCGGTCGGGGGTGGCGCGGTCCGCCTGCACGGTGAATTTTATCAAGTGGCCGTGCCCACGTACGATCTGTCCTTCGTGGCCGAGAATGTACCCCTTGCCTCGGTGGCGCGATTGTTGCGTCAGGCAAAGAAACAGATCCCTGGCGATCTGACCGCAAGCGGTCTGCTCAACCTGGACTTCCGCGCTCGTCGTTCCATGTCCAGACCGGCATCGGAAAGTTCGCCGCCCCCATGGGCCGGTGCCGGCCAAGCCAGCGGCCTTCGACTATCGTTGCCGGCCAACAATACCGGGAAGGCAGCAAGCGGCGAGGTTGTGTTCGGCACGATTCCACTGGATCTGATGTCGCCGGATGGGCGGGCATCGCCAGGGAGCAGACCCGGTGATGGTCATAGAAACGACAAGGACCGCCTCCCCATAGGGCCATATCTGCGGATCGGGCCGGTCGAACTGTCAATGGGCGACTCTGCCCCGGTAAATGCCAGCGGGTGGGTTTCGACTACCGGTTATCATCTCGGGCTGCGCGGAGACATGGATTTAAAGGACCTCTTCCGCCTGGAGCAGGTGCTGGGCTTGCCGATTACGCGCGCGGCAGCGGATGGCGCGGCCAAACTCGACGTAAGCGTCTCCGGACCGTGGCAGGGATTTATGCCAGCCGTTGCACTGGGTACAGCTCAACTGCACAACGTGCACGCCGAGATGCGCGGCTTGAACACTCCGATTGAGATTGGCTCGGCGACTATGTCTCTCACTCCGGAGGCGGTGCGGATACAGAACATTTCTGCGCGCACGGGAGACACTCATTGGATCGGGGGAGTTATGGCGCCGCGGCATTGCGCGCCTGAGGGCTGCGTGTTTCAGTTCGATCTCACGGCCGATCAGCTTTCGACGGCGGATCTCGGCGCATGGTTCACGCCGCATCCTGCCAAACGTCCCTGGTACCGCATTCTGAGTTCTGATGCCAGTTCGAGCTCTGAAGACCCACTCGGTGCTTCAGCATTTCTTGCCTTTCGGGCGCGGGGCAATTTGCATGTCGGCCGGTTCGGATTGAGGAAAGTGTCAGCGACGCAGGTTGCCTCCCAGGTGGACGTGGATCGCGGCAAGATCGCGCTGACCGCGGTCCGCGGACAACTTCTGCAGGGCACCCATCGGGGCAATTGGGTCCTTGATCTCACTGGCCATCCCATGCGTTACAAAGGTGCCGGCACTCTACAAGGCATTTCGCTGGAGTCCCTTGCCACATTAATGGGTGATGCCTGGATTGCCGGAACTGCCGACGGAAACTTCGCATGCAATGGATCGGCCAACAGTTTTCGCGACTTGCTCACGGGCTCCGAAGGCAAGTTACTGTTCGTGATGCGAAACGGCAGCCTTTCTCACATTGCAATCCCCGGCTCGTCGGCGCCTCTTCCAGTGCACCGCTTCGGCGGAGAAATGCGGCTGAACCGAGGGATTTGGGAATTATCTGGAGGCAGACTCGAGACGCGCGACGGTTTTTATCAGGTGGCGGGAAACGCGTCCGCGGCCAGCGGTTTCAATTTCGTACTGACGCGCGCCGACGATCAATCGTGGACCCTCACCGGAACACTGGCCAAGCCGCATCTGGCTCCGGCACGTTCTCGCGAAGCCGCTCGCGCCGAGGCGGACGTGAAAGCAGCCAAACCGTAGGCTGGGCGACCGCAGGTAGATTGCAGAGGCGGCTGCGTGAATTCCCGGCTGCGCCAACGAGTAGGCTCTCGTCACCGGTGAGTTAAACACCCCACGGGCGGCCGATCAGTGTCCCCAGCACAAGCCAAAGTGCGAGTGAGAGCCACTCCCAGCCGGAAAAACTGCCCGGCACGACCGGGAGAAATTTCATCCCTACCATCGCCAAACCGACCAGTGCGCCTAGCAGCGCGATCAGGCGATCGGCGATGCTGGGCCGCATCCACAGATATGCGACGCATACCGCGAACCATCCGGTGGCGGAGGCTACCGACCCCACTTCGGAGATCGGCACCAGAATTGCGCTGCCCGGAAACATGCATGCCGCCGTGGCGACTCCAATCGAGAGCACAGCGACGGCGGGGGTTTGATGGCGCGGATGCACGCGAGCCAGGCGGGTATCGATCAGTCCACGCCGGCCCATGGCGAACAGCAGACGGCTGGCGGCGATAAAGTTTCCGTTGAATACCTTGAAGAGCGAGAGCAATGCGGCACTGAGAATGATGCTTACAATCGAGCGCGAGCCGACGGCGCGTTCGAACGCTACTGCCGTCATAAACGGCGCACCGGTCAACGCGCGCCACGGGGCCACGAAGCTCACGGCAGCGATTACCATGATGTAAAATACGGCGCCGATAACGATGGCAGCGTAGATCGCGCGAGAAAAGCCCTGGGCGCGAAACTGGGGGCTGGCTTCCTCGGCAGCCTTGGTCACCGATTCAAATCCGGTCATGTAGTACGGAACGATCTGCAGGACGAGCAAAATGGAGACGAGCGGAGAGTGGGTAAAAACCGGGGGGAAATTGGCGGGAGATCCGCGCGTGACTCCGATCGCGACGAAGATGACGAACAGCACCAGGGTGCCAAAAGTGGTCCAGTTCTGAAACGAGGCACTCAGGCGGACGCCGCGATAGTTCACCAGCGTGACCAGTGCTGTGAGCGCGAGCCCGATCACGAGGTGGGGCAGGTAAATCGGCTTGCCAGCTACGCGGTATAACTCCAGGCGATCGAGAGCGGGGAAGATATAGGCGGCGATTCGCCCTATGGCCACAGCTTCCCATGGACAGACGATGAAGTAGGCAAGCATCATCATCCATCCAGTAAAGAAACTGACGGGGCGCGGAAAAACCTTCGCGGTGTAGGCGACCTCGCCCGAAGCATCGGGCATGGCCACCACCAGTTTGCCGTACACGTAGCCGATGGGTAGCAGGAGCACGCCGCCAACAGCAAAGCCCAAAATTCCGCCGAGCGGGCCACCACGCAGCAGCCAGTCGTCCATCACGACGAGCCAGCCCACGCCCACCATGGTTCCCCAGCCGAGGGAGAAATAGTCGGTGGTGCGGAGTTTGCGGGCTAACTGCGTCATCGGGACGGTGATGATGCTGGCAGACTTCGCTCGGCGCTTTGCCAACCGCCCCCGCCCGCCAAGCGCGCCCGGTCCGGGGAGCCCGGCCGGCGGCAGAGTTCGTTGCGCGTCTGACGGAACCGCGTCATGGGCGCGAATTATAACCCATCGCACCCGTGAGCCGAATTGCTTAGGCTACCGCCAAGCGCGGCGGGCATTTGCTTTCACGCAGGATGGAGATGGCATCTTTCAAAGACGAGATCTCAAAGACCGAGGCGAGGTGGGTCGCCTCGAGGACTGTTCTGAAGAAAACGGGCGGATTCACCAGTTTCAGCTTCGCGTTTCTCTGCATCGCCCAGCGGCGCACGAGCAGCAGGCTTCCCAAACCACCGGCATCCAGTTGATCCACTTCAGAGACATCCAGCACCAGCACCCGGACGCGCTCGAGTTTCTCGATCCGTCGGCGGAACTCATCGAGCGCTGCACCGCGCACCAGGCGTCCCGAGCAGTTCACCACCGCCACATCCTGCAAGCATTCGACTTGAAATTGGAGTTCCATATATTTATTCATACGAACCTGCTTTGGAAAAAGTTTCGTGATCTGGAGTGCTTGCCAATTAGACGTGGAGAGAGGAGAAAAGTGATCATTGGAAAAGTCGTTTATGGGCATCGAAACTTCGAATGTTACGGATATGTGAACGTGCCATCGCGCCAGCCAGCTGCGCCACGCCAAAGAACTCATTGGAGTTCAAAGATGCGTCGTGAGCGTTCGACGAACCTCCTTGCTTTCGAGCACGATCGGCGGCGGGACAGAAACGATACCTAGACCCGGGGCACGCGCCGGTTAACTCAAGGGGAGGAATTCCGGAGATTCGACGTGGAGCAAACGAAACGCCTCGCCCATGGTACGGACCACCTGCAACTCCGGACGATTTTTTTCGCCCAGTATCTGAAACATGCGCGCCAGCCCGAAAATATAGTCTTTCGGAATCACCAGGACGCGCACGTATCCGGCCGGCATGGCGGGCGGAGCCGCGGCCACCTGCTTAATGGCGTCAAAGGAAACTTCAAACTCCGTTACCCGTGAGAAGTCCAGAATGCCATGACATGGCGGATGGGACGCCATGTACTTCGTCGCCGCTGAGTAAAGATCCAAAAGAACCGCGCCCGTCATTGGGCCGTCGATAGTCCCGCGCAGAATGTTGTTCTGCGCATCGAACTCCACCACAATGTTCACTGCGGCCTCGCTAACGGTTGACTTTCAGTCTACGCGCGGAAATCCACGCGTGGAGTTAATCTGGGAATCAGGAACTACAATCCTGCTTCAATCCGTGATCTTGGATCGAGAAGGTCGCGCAAAGCGTCGCCAATAAAATTAAAGGCCAGAACCGCAAACATCACGGTCAAAGCCGGGAAAAGCACCAGGTGGGGAGCGTCCAACAGGTGCGAGCGGGCGTCGTTCAGCATCGATCCCCAACTGGCGGTCGGTGGCGGCACGCCCAATCCCAAAAAACTCATGGTCGCTTCGGCTAGAACCGCGCCGGCCATGCCGATGGAGGCCTGCACAATCACCGGCTGAATAATGTTGGGCAGGACATGCCGAGTAATGATGTGCAGATCGCCGCCGCCCAGCGCGCGCGCCGCCTCGACAAATTCGCGGTCGCGCACGGCCAGCACCTGGGCGCGGACAAGACGAGCGTAGCCTACCCAACCTCCCAGCGACAGCGCAAGAACGAGATTGAAAATGCCGGGACCGCGAAAGGCCACGAAGGCGATGGCAATCAGAATTCCGGGAAAGGAGAGAAACGCGTTCATCAGTACGATGTTGACGAAGCGGTCGATGGCTCCCCCGTAGTATCCGGCAAGGCTGCCGATGATGAGGCCGAGAAGAAGAGAACCGGCGACCACGCTGCTGCCCACGAACAAAGAAATGCGGGCGCCCCAGAGCAGTCGGGAGAGGGTGTCGCGTCCTAATTCGTCGGTTCCGCACCAATGCTGCGCGGAGGGCGTTTGCAGGCGCTTCGGAAGATCGATGTGCGCCGGATCTTGCGGGGAAATCCAGGGAGCGAAGATGGCCGAGAACAGGAATACCGAGACTAACAGGGCTCCCACAGCCGCCAAGGGATTGTGGCGGGCCAGGCGGGGTAGCGAGATGGCCAGGTCAGACACTCTACAGGTCCGGAGCGCACAACCCTATTTCGAGTTGGAATTGACAGAAACGATTGCTCATCGTGAACTCGGCACGGTCGGAACTGACTGGGATTGCTCCGGGGGAACGTGCCGTTTGTATCTTAAACCCTGAATACCGGAATCGAGCGGAAACCTGGGTGCAGACTGACGCTCGAACCTTCGCCCCACCCGCGGCCTATTCGCTTTGCCTGCCCCGCAAGCGTTCCGGCGCAGGGGCAGCTCATTGTCTTATCCTCGGGTTTACCGTTGAGTACAGGAGGTCGGTCAGGAAGTTCACCGCGACATAGGTCAAGCCGATCGCCAGAATGCATCCTTGCACCAGGTTATAGTCGCGGTTGCCGATGGCATCGATCGTGAGACGGCCGATTCCGGGCCAAGAAAAAATTTTCTCGGTAACGATTGCTCCGGCCAACAGCGCACCGAATTGTAATCCCACGACCGTGAGGATCGGGATCATGGCGTTGCGCAAGGCATGGCGGTAGACCACAGTGCGCTCGGGAAGCCCTTTGGCACGAGCGGTGCGGACGTAGTCTTGGCTCAATTCCTCGAGCATCGAGGTACGGACCATGCGGGTCAGGATGGCGGCTAAAGCCCCGCCCATGGTGATGGAGGGGAGGATTAAGTGGGCCAGACTGCCGGAGCCAGAGACGGGGAGCCATCCTAGCTTGATGGCGAAGAATAGGATGAGCACCGGGCCGAGTGCGAAGTTCGGAAAACTTAGGCCGAACAGGCTTACCACGCTTAGGGCGCGGTCCTCCCATTGATTGCGGCGCTCGGCTGAACGCACGCCGGCGGGAATCGCCAGGACAATCGCAACAAACAAGGATGCTAGCGTAAGCTGCAGAGTAAAAGGGTAGCGCTGCGCGATCAGTTCGCTCACTCCCTGATTGAAGCGCAAGGACTTGCCCAGATCTCCGTGAAGAACGCCGCGCCAGTAGTTCAGATATTGCTCGCCTAGCGGCACGTCCAGGCCAAAGGCATGGCGTGCGGCTTGGATGTCGCCGGCCGCCGCACCTTCGCCCAGCATCTGCTGGATCGGGTCTCCGGGGACAAAGTGAATTAGGACAAAAACGGTAGAGACAACTAACCAGATGACCGGCAAGGTGTAGAGGACGCGAGTGATGATGTAGCGCGGCATCGGAATCTGGCGAGCGATCGCCCGCTTAATTTTGGGCCCCGCGGCAGCTCAATCCGCGGTCTATTGCGCAACACTTTTCCTGACTGAAAAACGCCCCCTTCCAAGCGCGATCCAGCAAAGCATGCGCTCTTTCCGCCGTTTGCCAGGCAGGGCAAGCCGGCCTCGACGCCAATCTAGCACTTAATCGCCGGCCCGCTGCGCTGAGGTCGCGGAGTCCGGGGACGCTGGCTCCGTTGGCGTCGGAGTCGCGGGCACGGGCTCGATGCGAACCGTCGCTATGCGATGGCCGTCCATTTTTTCTACCACGAAGCGCCGACCCTCGTAGTCGAAGTCTTCGCCGCCTGTGGGCATTTTTTGCAAGCGTGAAAGCAGGAAACCGGCTAGCGTCTCAAAGCCTTCGTCTTGCGGGAGCTTCAGTTCGTATTGGGCTTCGAGGTCCCGAATATTGATAGCTCCGTCTAGCACGAGCGGGGCGTTCACGTCGATCACCGCCGACGGCGTCGTCGAGACGTCGAATTCATCTTCCAGCTCACCCACAAGCTGCTCAAGCACGTCCTCGGTGCTGATCACGCCGGCGGTGGAACCGAATTCGTCGACGACCACGGCCAGATGACGCTTGCGCTGCTGGAATTCACCGAGCAGGTCGAGCAAGGATTTGGTCTCGGGAACAACCAGTACGTCGTGCATGATCTGGCCAATCTTCATCTGGGCGATGCGCTCGGCAGAGGGGGCGGCGACCAAACCGAAGCGCAGGCGGAGGCGCGTCCAGCGCATCAAATCTTTCGCGTAGAGTACGCCGACGATGTGTTCCGGACCCCGCTGGGGGTCATAGACCGGGACGCGTGAACGCTGCTCATCGACCACGCGCGACAGCGCTTCGTCCAGATTGAGGTCCGCGGGTAAGGAGAAAATCCTGGTACGTGGCACCATCACCTGGCGGGCGGTGATGCCATCGAGTTCGAGCGCATTGAGCAGCATCTCTTCCTGATCGGAGGAAAGCTGTCCTGAGTGGTGGGCGGCGGCTACGATCAGCTTGAGTTCATCGGGCGAGTGAACCGAACCGTGGCGGACCTCGCGCGTGCCGAAAGTGCGCAGGACGAAGCCGGCGACGCGGCTCATGCCAGCCGTCAGGGGACCGGTGACGGTGAGGAAAACATCCATCGGGGCCGCGACCGCCAGTGCCACGCGCTCGGCGCGCTGCAAGGCGAGGGATTTCGGAACCAGTTCGCCCAGGATCACGTGCAGGCTGGTGATCATGACAAACGCCACCGCGACTGCGATGCCATGAGCGTAGAGGGTGGCGTGAGGGATACTTTCGATCCAGCTATTGAACAGGCGCGCCAGGACCGGCTCACCAAGCCAGCCGAGGGTGAGGCTGGTCACCGTGATTCCCAGTTGCACGCCGTTGACAACGCGGCTGAGCTGCTGATGAAGCTTGAGGACGGTGCGGGCGCCGGCGCGGCGGGCTTCGATCAACTGCTGGATACGAGTTTCGCGCACGCTGACCAGCGCGAATTCGGCTGCCGCGAAGAAGGCATTTGCCGCCACCAGGAGCAGGATGACAAACACCCGCAGCAGCACGTATGCAATCATGGAACCCTAATTTTAACATTCCAAAGGGATAAATCCTCGCATTCGAAAGCGGCGGCGGTACAATCAGGAAGGAAGCGTGAGCTCGCAAGCGTCGCTCGGCCATTCAGGCGAGGCCGGTTGTGCCACGCGAATCGAAAACTGACTGCTTTCCTTTTTGTCTTCCAGCGGTCTAATTATGTACACGCCAATGCCCGGCTTTAAAGCTCAACAATTTTTCAGGAACTAATCCTAGGTTTCTCCCGTAATAACACGGTAGATGCGATTCTCGGATTTGCATGCAAACAGGAGGCGGTCGTGGAAGGTAACGGCAAGAAGAAGCGGCGCAAACGGATCATCATCTGGAGCTCGATAGCCGCCGTGGTTGCAGCTCTGGTGGTTACCGGCGTGGTGATTGCGTCCACCAGTGGCATCAAGATCGATCCCTCGAAGCTCGCCAAGGTTGAGAAAGGGGACTTGGCAAAGAGTGTGGTCGCCACAGGCAAGATTGAGCCCATCACGAAAGTCGAGGTCAAGTCCAAGGCCAGCGGCATCGTGAAGAAACTCTATGTCGACTATGGTGACAAGGTTCGAAAAGGGCAAGTGCTCGCCGAACTCGACCGGGACGAGATTCAGGCGCGGGTCGATCAGGCGCGCGCGCAACTGGAGGCTTCGACCGCCAGCTTGAACGGCACGCGTGCGGATCTGGAACGAGCCAAAGTCGATGCCGAAGGACCCGACGTACCGCTTCTGAAACGCGCCTATGAGCGCGCCGACGGCATGGCGAAGGATGGTGTAGTGTCCGCTTCGGCGCTCGACGACGCTGAGAGAAATTACAAGATGGCGCTGAACAAGCAAAATGTGGCGAAGGCGCAACTGCTGGTTCTGCAGGCCAAGATCGGCCAAGCCCAAGGACAGTTGTCCCAAGACCGCGCCAATTTGAAACAACTGGAAGAACAGCTGGGCTACACGACGATTGAATCTCCGCTGGATGGCATCGTGTTATCGCGCGACGTGGAGATTGGGGATGCGGTGAGTTCGATTCTGGTGCTGGGTTCCACGGCTACGCTGGTCATGACGCTCGGCGACACCAGCGAGGTTTACGTGAAAGGCAAAGTGGACGAGAGCGATATCGGCAAGGTTTATTTGGGACAGCCGGCCCGCATTAAAGTCGAGTCGTTCAAGGACAAGACGTTTACCGGAAAGGTGACGAAGATTTCACCGATGGGCGTCGAAAAAGATAACGTCACCACTTTCGAAGTCCGAGTCTCGATCAATAATCCGGAGGGCGTGCTCAAAGCGATGATGACGGCCAACGCCGAAATTATTCTGGAAGAACATAAGGGTGTGCTGCAGATCCCCGAGGGCTCAATCATTTACGACAAAGACAAGAAGGCCTCGGTTGAGGTGCCGGATCCAAAGTCCAAGGAAGGCAAAAAGAAAATCGCGGTCAACATCGGTATCTCGAATGGCGCCAAGACCGAATTGCTGGGAGGGCTGAAGGAGGGAGACCAGGTCGTGCTGCAGTAATCGACCGGGTGCCGGGTCTGGCGGTCCGAGTGCGCAGACCGCGACGCGCCGATTGCAGTGACAGCGAATGCTAACCTGCTCCTGGGTCGCGCGTCTGACGGGAAGGCGAGCGAACCCGCCGACCTGATGACTCGGACCCGGGTTCCCGCGAAGGGTAGGAGACGGTGACGATTAGGGCCTAAATGGGCAAATGCGATTTTCATTCGGAGAACCATGGAAATGGACAGGGTTGTGATGCGCACGCTGATTTTTATTCTGGCCACCTCCCTGGCCGGCTTCGGCTCGGATATTGGAACTTTCGAGCGCTCGTTCCCGGTCGAGGGCAATGCCGATCTCGAGGTCCTGACTCGCTCGGGCGATATCACAGTGCGGCCGGGCCCCGCGGGCGCGGTTTCCATTCATGCCACCATCCATGCCGGCAATTCGTGGTTCGGTGGCGACCACAAGACCGAGGTACGAGAACTGGAGAATAATCCTCCGATTCGGCAGACCGGCAATAGCATTCGCATCGATTACGTCAACATCAATAACATCTCTATCGACTACGAAATCACTGTGCCCGAACAGACCGCCCTTCGCGCACACACCGGCAGCGGCAATCAAACCATTGAAGGTCTCAAGGGCAATATCGATCTCGGGAGCGGATCGGGCGACCTGCGACTGTCGCGCCTTACCGGCGACATGCGCTTCCAGACGGGATCGGGCAACGTACGCGGGCGCGAACTTTCGGGGCCGGCGAAGGTCAAGGCGGGCAGTGGTGACATTGAAATCGAGGAAACGGGCGCGGGCGATGTGGAAATACGCACCGGCTCAGGCAACATCACCGTCAATGGCATCGATGGTGGGTTTCATGCGGAAACCGGGAGCGGCGACATCCACGGCAAAGGCTCGCCCAAAAGTCTGTGGAGCATTCGCACCGGCTCGGGTAACGTCACACTCAACGTGCCTTCGGAAGCCGCGTTTGATGTCGACATCTCTTCCAGTTCCGGCAGTGTTACGCTGGGCCATCCGGTGACCACCACCGTCCAGGGCCGGGTTGAGGAGTCGCGAAAGAGTGTCGTGGGTAAAGTGCGCGGCGGAGGGCCCATGATTTCTGTGCACACGGGTTCGGGCGACGTGCGCGTTGAATAGGAGCTGTTTCCACATCCGCGGGCAAGGTATCTCCGCACTTGGCGCCCACGGTTAAGACAAAATCGGAACCGGAGTCCGTTCCCGGACTTGGCCGTGGCCTTCCTCGCTTTTGCCGGTGTATCTGTGCAATGGCTACCCCGCTCTCAGACCGCGGATTCCGATTCTCGACACAAGGCGGGCCCGACGGCGCGACGCCAGGCAACCCGGCGGCAACGTTGGGACACGCTCGGAGCGGAAGCTAAGGATCTGTCGCTCCCGTGCCAGTTGCCAATCGTACGGGTCACTCGGGTCACTCCCGTACCTTGACGCGCCACGTTGCTAACCTTGATACTTCGTGAGTTCCTGAAAAACCTTCAGGCGGACGAGGTTACGACATTGGCTCGCACTCCGATCATTACTCTGACCACCGATTTCGGCCTCAACGATCATTTCGTCGGCGCCATGAAGGGGGTTATTCTGGAGATTGCTCCAGAAGCGCAGATTATCGATATCTGCCATGCCGTTCAGCCATTCGACATTCTCGATGGCGCGCTGACTATTTCGCAGGCTTACTCGTATTTCCCGTCCGGCACCGTGCACATGGTAATCGTGGATCCGGGAGTTGGAACCTCGCGCCGGCCCTTGATTCTGACCGGCGACCGTCACATTTTTGTCGCCCCTGACAATGGAGTGCTTTCTTTGGTTTACGACCGCGAAGAGCGCATCTCGGTGCGCCACGTCACTGCGGACCATTATTTCTTGCAATCCCCGAGCAACACGTTTCACGCGCGCGATATTTTCTCGCCCGTCGCCGCCTATCTTTCCAAGGGGGTCGATCCGGATCGCTTCGGTGAAGAGATCACCGACTATGTCCGTTTTGGCGCGCCCCGGCCCAAGCCAGTGGATGAGCGCACCCTGCGCGGAGTCGTGCTGAAGGTCGATCGCTTTGGCAACCTCATCACCAACATCACGCCGCAGGATGCGCCCAAGCTTTTTGAGGCCGTGCCGCCGTCTTTCAAGATCGCGATTGGCACCAAGGCCCAGGCAAGTCGCATGTGCAAGAACTATGCCGAGGGCGCTCCCGGGGAAGTCTTTGGAATTCTCGGGAGCATGGGCTTTCTGGAAGTGGCCACCAACCGGGGATCGGCTTTCCAACTTCTCGGTTCCGGCAAGGGCAGTGAAGTGAATGTGGTAATGGAAGCGCGATAAGAACGAAGATCGCCCGCTGACCGACATTGGCCTCCGCGGCCAAGAGCATCTTTCTCAGCGCCAGCGGCGCTGTCTCGGTCGTCCACGCCCGAGTTATTTCGCTTCCGAACTGAACCGCCGTCACCGGTTGCAGCACTATCCTGCTGAAGTTCGGTCGCCGGATGGTACGGCAACAGGATCATTCACCCTGTTCGCCAAAAGGGGATTTACCTGAAGAAGTTGAACAAACTTGGCGTCAAGAAAGTCACTCTGCGCAATCTGGACGAGCCCACTATGGTAGTGGTGGCGGGAGGAGCCAAAAGCTTTACCTGCGCACCCGGTTGTATCCTCAGGACCGAAACTTGTTGCCAGACTTCCTGCGTCTAGGTCGATCGAAGGCTGAGGCAGTCCTCTGGCCCCGGCATGGCCCATTTTTCGGGGTAGGTTGATTCTTCGGAGTGTGGGCAACAACCTATTCGCAGACCCGGCGTACGAACGTCTGCGAGAGAGAGCAAGTCCCGTGATCGGGTCGCGCGGCGGCCGGCCTTGCAGAACGGCGCAGGAATTTCGGCGCCCGCCTAGGTGTTCTTGGTAGTTGGATGGACGTAGCGATCCATTTCCGCTGTCCACTTCAGGAAGCGCCATAATTCCCGGCGCTCGGTCCATAAAAATTCCCAGAATTCCAGAAATCCGATCTGGGTCATCTTGACGCCGGTGTAGGTTTCGATCCGCCAAAGAAGATAGGGACTGCGCCAGGGGGCGATCCGGTGGCCACGCGTCGAGTTCCAGAGAAAGCGCAGCATTGGCCGCATCGGATTCCAGTCTAGCGCCGCGCAGGGTGTGCCGGCGTATAACCGTGAAGGCCGGGCGCCAAGGCTGGGCCTTCACGGACAATCTGTTATTTTGTAATTTCCACGCTGGCGCGAGTGGTTTCCCATTCCATGCGCAGAGTACATTTGCTGCCGGCGTGGTCGAACGCGATGGTGAAATTCTCCACTGGCGCAGAGGTCCTCGACACACTCATCGGCACGCGCACCAGGTCTTCCTTTGAGTCCTTCGCTTCATCGTATTCCGTCCCCCACTCGCCGGTCCTCTTGTTGATCACGAGGGTCCATGAGTCGGCCCTGGGCACGGTGAAGAGGGTATAGTTGCCGGCGGGCACGGCTTTACCGCCCACGACCAGGTTGGCGTCGGCAACGAAGGTGGTCGCTTCATTGGCACCCGTGCGCCAGATGTGGCCGAACGGCACCAACGCCTTCTCTCCCTCTTCCCCGAATATCTTGCGACCTTTCGCGCGCGGGCTGGAATAGTCGATCTTGACGGTCTTGCCGTCGGAAAACTTGCACTCCGCGCTGGCCGGCGGACTGGGGCGCTTCGATTTGTCGTGCGACATATCCATTTGTGCCGAGGCGATGCTTGCGGTTGCACAGAGCACCGCCGCCATGGCTGCGAACTTCTTCATGACTTGTTTCCTCCTGAATGAGCAAATTGGCTTCTTTCTCAAGATCACTAAGGCACTTGGGAACCCATTCGCCTGGGATCATGCCTGTCGAACTGGTGGACAGATGCGAAAGCGCTGACTGCTGAATTATACCCACATGGCCGCTACAATCGTTTCATGGCCGTCTTCAATGAGAAGCAGGAAGAACTCGAACACTACGAAGTCCGCATGGGTGTGCCTCGCGGACGTCTCGCCGTCACTCTCGATCTGGTCACGGACGCGATGGCCTTGGTCGGCCAACACGGCGTCTACTGCCAAAGTCAGCGCTGTCCGGGCAAGCCGGTGATGGATGTGCAGCTCATCATGAAAAACCTCACCGACGCGAAAGAGCTGATTCAGAGTGTAATGGAAGAACTCAAACCCAAGGCTTGATGGGGAGCCTCGACGGGCCGCGTCTTGTCCGCTTCCGGCTCATTCGGAGTCCGGATCGATCCCGGTCAGGCCCGCGCGAAACCAAAGTTTTTCCGCGTCCGCACATGCGGAATGCAAAATCGGGCAAAAGACTTACAATGCAAAGCATGGAGCGCAAGATCTTCTGGGGATCAATGACCGTACTCGGATTGCTCGCCGACCTGGTTCTGCCTCTGTGGTGGGCCTTGGGTGCGACTGTCCCGATCATCTACTTCTCCTGGTGGATCGCTTATCGCAGCGGCTGGTTCGAGTAAATCACGGGGCATAGCTCCCATTCCTGGAAAAACCAGAACATCTATCGTCCGACTTTTTGGTCGAAGAAATGAGCCATGATTTCGAGCGCTTCGGTCGTTTCCGGAAGACCGAAGTGATACCAGAAAGCGTGTGGCAGCGCCTCGAAGACGACCAACTGCGCATCAACACCGGCATGCAGCAGGGCACGATGCAGCGTCGCCGTGTCGCTTAAGAGGATGTCGCGCGTGCTGGTGAGAAGAAGAGTGGGTGGCATTCCGCGCAGATCGGAGAACAAAGGCGAGAGTACCGGGTCTTTGCGATCGTTCTTGGCCACGTACTGATCGTCAGGGAGATGATTGGGGTCAACCGGCACCATCCGGCCAGGAAGACCGTCGAGCGCGAAGATCTGCCGCGAGTCACCGACACGGCTAAAGTCGGCGAGGCCGGAAAAAATGCCGAGCGCGGCGGGCAGCGGCAGCGCCAATTGCTTGAGGCGGACGGCAGCTTCGGCGGTGAGGATGGCGCCTGCCGACGTGCCGTAAATTCCAATGTTGTGTGGCGGGTAAGTTTTCAGCAGCTCCTTGTAGACCGCGATAACATCATCGACTGCGGCGGGAAACGGATTCTCCGGCGCCAGCCGATAATAGACGGAAACGACCTTGATCTTGGCGAGGTTTGCGATCGGTATGCCTTCGATCAACGAGCCGGAATCGGAATTGAACCCGCCACCGTGCAGATTGATGAGCACGCGACTGCTTTCCGGATCGGCTCCCGAAGCGGCGATGGGCGTGATGATGTCGGCGCGAACACCCGCGATGCGGGTCTCCTCGACCTGTACAGGGTAAAGTTTGCGAGCCTCAGCGGAGTCGGTTTTGCGCCAGACGTCGGTCCGCGCGCGGCGTTCGGCGAGCGACTCGGGCGGCCCCACTTTTTCCCGGTTGAGCGACTCCAGCCATTTCCGCGCTTCGGGGCTTACGCTCGCCGGCATCGGGATCTCACGCGTGATATGCGCGGTTCCGTCCGCATCGAAGGTCGCGGAGTCGGGCTGGGCGGAGGGAGACTGGGCAGCCGGAATGAGCCTCAGCACGAGCACGAGCGTGACGGCCAAGCATGGTCTGCGAAGCTGCATGCGGACGGTCCTTATCGAGGTGGTCGCGTGGTTCGGCGTCGGGCCGGACCGAGTCGGCGAGACGCCCGTTTCTCGATTTTACGGTCTCTACGCCAGCGTGTACTTCCCGGCCTCGATCGTTTTCTGCGCAATCTGCTGACGCAGGGCGATGGTATTGAATGGTTCGTGCTTTGCCAATCGCCGCACGATCGCCAACTGCGTTCTTAGCATGTCGCCTTCGGCCAGGTCGGCGATCACTTTCCTGGCCGAAGCTTCGACTCGCTCCAATGCCTCGGTCAGATAGACTCGCATCATGGCCAATGGCAACACCGCTGACGCCTCGCCTTTTTGCTCCACCATCTTCTGCGCCCGCAGCACGGCCGACTCCATGGCATAGATCTCAATCGCCATATTGGCGATCGCACCCATGACTTCCTGCTGTTCCTGAATCGCCTGCATATATTTCTGCGTGGCCGCGCCGGCCACAAAGAGGCCCAACTTCTTCGCCTGCGCGATCAGATTGCGCTCTTCCGCCAGCGGGCCCTCGATTTCGGCGCTCGCCGACGGACCGCTTAGCACCTCATCCATCAGCTTTTTGATGGCTGGCATCAGCGGCAACTGGCCGGTCATCGCCCGCTTCAGCAAGAATCCGGTGATGATGAGGCGGTTGATCTCATTCGTGCCTTCGAAGATACGATTGATGCGAGCGTCGCGGTAGGCACGTTCCGCGGGATACTCTTCCACGAAACCGTAGCCAGCGAAGATCTGCAACGCCTCATCGACCACATAGCTGACCATCTCCGATCCCCACACTTTCAGGATTGAGCACTCGACGGCGTATTCTTCGATCGCCTTTCGCCGTTCCTTGGTTACGGCGTCGACGTCGGAGTTGGTGGAATCGATTTCCGAGAGCAGCGCGTCCATCATTCCAACCGTGCGATAGACGAGCGACTCACCAACGTAGATCAGGGTGGCCATATTCGCGATCTTTTCGCGCACCAGGCCGAATTCGCCGATCGTTTTGCCGAACGCCTTGCGCTGCTTGGCATAGGCTACGGCGCTCACGAGCGAAACCCGCGCGCCGCCCACACACATGGCGCCCAGTTTGAAGCGGCCGATGTTCAGGATGTTGAACGCGATGGTTGCACCCTTGCCGATTTCGCCGAGCAGATTTTCCACCGGCACTTTGCAGTCATTCAGAATGACGGGACAAGTGGAGGATCCGCGAATGCCCAACTTGTGTTCTTCACTGCCGACAGAAAGTCCCGGAAAGGTTCTCTCCACCAGGAACGCCGTAAATTTGTCGCCGTCAATTTTCGCGAAGACGGTGAACAGGTCGGCGAATCCTGCGTTCGTGATCCACATCTTCTCGCCGTTCAGGACGTAGTGTTTGCCGTCGGACGAGAGCACGGCGCGGGCGCGGCAATTCATGGCGTCGGAGCCGGAAGTCGCTTCTGACAAGGCATAGGCGCCGACAATTTCTCCGGCGGCGAGACGCGGGAGGTATTTCTTCTTCTGCTCTTCGGTGCCAAAATAAACGAGCGGCAACATGCCAATACCCGTATGCGCGCCCCAGGTGGTTGCGAATCCGGCGTACTTGGCAATGTGGTCGGCGATGATGGCGGCGGTGACTTTGTCCATATCGAGGCCGCCGTAGGCCTCGGGAACCTCGACCCCGCCCAGGCCCAGGTCGCCCGCTTTCTTCAGCAGGTCGCGCGAGACGGAGAAGTCTTTGTGTTCGATCTTCTCCGCCTGCGGCAGAATCTCGTTGGTGGCAAACTCTTCCGCCGTTTGCCCGATCATCTGCTGCTGTTCGGAAAAATCCTCGGGGGTGAAGACATCAACCGTTTGCCGTTCTTCGAGCAGAAAACTGCCGCCGGAGATTTTGCTTCTGGGTACTGCGGTCAAAGTGGCCATGGCGTGGACCTCGAGATTTGGAATGCAAACTTTGGATGCTTGGTGAAGAGCGCCGCGTAGACATCCCAAGCGCTAGCCCATATTTTAACCGAGGCAGGCGCCAACCGTCTGCTTTTCCTTGGCCGACCCTTGCCGCTCATCGTGCCTCAACTTTCTCGATTCCCTTCCCCTTCTCCGCCCGCTCCAGGCAGCCGGCACGGAACGACCGCCCATCCAGGCGATGCAGGCGCTTGGCCTGGGCCCGGGTGATCAGCGGATAATGAGAGATTGTGAGTAGATACTCGGCGACAAACCACACCGGCTGTTCCGAGGTCATCCAGTGCAGCGAATCGAATCGGCGCATATCGATGGGGCGCGAAAATGTCCGCAGAGTGCGCTCTGCGCGCAGATTGAAGTATGTATCGAAATAGCTTAGTGCCAGTTCCCGCAGCGAACGATAGACGGGCTCGCGATAGCGGCAGCCGGTGTAGTTCGATTTCGCCAGAGCGCCCCAGTGTCGGTCGATGCGATAGACGGCAATCACGTGGTCAGTATCGTGCTCGGCTTCCAGGTCGAGAATCAGGGGAGGATATCCGAGGACACGCAAGGCCGCCGCGGCAAACAGGGCGCCTTCGTAGCAATGGGAAGTGTTCTCGCGCAGAACTCGGCGCGGAGACCAGGCAGAATCCTCCAGGTGATAGGGCATGTCATCGAGCGCCCGCTGAATGCCGTGCGGGGTCTTCAGAGAACGCAGTTTCCGGAGTTCGGCGGGGGCCAGGCCCCAGGAATTGTCGTGGTTGTTCATCCCAACTTTCCCCGAGAGACGCGGCTCGCTCGCATCTCCTGCGGAATGGCAGAGTCACTTGAAGGTAACAGCATCGGGCGCGGATTGGGAAATAGAGGAGTGGCCGGGCGAGGAAAACGAACACCGTTAAACTCCTGGTGATGTCCTGAACAGTTCGGTTTTCGAGCCGCCTGATGGTCGCGGATTCCGAGCAGGCCAGCGCTGCTTCCAGACAAAAACGAGGATCTTGAAACTTTTCGCCGCCGTCAGCGAGTGATCCGACAAGGCGCTGGGAGTTAGAGAACCAAGTTCGGACGGGGTTCCCCAACTGCGGAATGCGCGACTCGCTGCAGCAGGAGAATCTTCCTGCCCGCTTGCAGGCCGCGACCCGAGAGTCCTCTCCCGGCAGGATGGATGAGATTTTGCAATCCATCACGGAACCCCTGCTGCACCGAGACTCTTAGTGGGCGGTCGCCGGGCCCGCCATATCTTCGTGCAGCTCTTCTGCCTTTTGCCAGCTGGAACCGGGATCATATTGTTTCATCGCTTTGGCTTCGGCTTCGGTCTTTTTGCCGAGATCTTTCTCGTACACGACGCCATCCTCACCCACGATGAATGTCATTACTCCCGATGATCTATATTCCGCGGGATAGGCTACGAACGCAAACCCCGCCGTCATCTTTCCATTGGTGACATAGCTCTTGGCGCCACCGGGGGCGTTCTTTCCCTGACCCGCCAGCATGTGGAAATAGTATCCGCGATATGGCGTGGGAGCAGTCTCGCCACTTTTGACGAAGCCCTCCGAAACGGCCGCCGCCACCAGCGGCCCAATAGGACTCGCCGGTTCGCCGTTGCCGGACTTCCAGTACAGGCCATCGTGCTGGCCGTCACCACTGAAGACTTTCGAAGCATATTCGTCGTGCTGTGCGGCGCGGTACTCCTTCTCCGCCGCAGCCAGCTCCTGGCAGACACGGATTGTCGACATCTCGTTCCGCCCGATGCGCCGGTAGAGAATTTCCTTCTTTCCCGCTTCCGTGTCGAAATACCACGAGTCGCCTTTGCTCATGAGCGGAATCGGACTTGGCCAATTCTCCGCACCGATATACAGGATGGTGGTTCCGTCCGGTTCCTTCACCAGGCGATGCATTTCCTGATATCTCTTCACGAAACTGGCGCGGCTCTCCGCATCCTCGGCCTCATCGCCGGACGAGACGATCCGCTTTCCATCGCGTCCGAGGATCTCGACCATCGCTTTTTCGTCATTATTTTGAGCCGCCGAGACCAGTGCAGCGCTGGCATCTTCGGCCGAGGAAAATGTCTTCTGACCCGGCTGTTGCGCAAGGGCTGAAAAACACAGGGCCAGCAAGATGCCGACCCCAGCCAGCTGGGAAAAATTGGGCCCATGAAATTTGTCGGAATTTAACTTCATTCGCCGCATATGCCTTCTCCATTCTCAGATTTGCCGACCGCAAGCAAGACCGTCGAACCGCCTTTCACCTCCGTCCTCCGCCATGGCCGCCGCCGCCCCCGAAGCTCGATCTCCCACGCGACGAAAAACTCCTGGCCTGCCCGCCGCGATCGATGTGGCTGAAGGCGCCCGAACGAACACCGCTCTCACCGCGCGGTGCAGCGTAACCTCGCGCCGCCTGGCGGTCCCCATTGAACGGTCTGGCTACCGCCCCAGGACGGTTGTAGACTCCACCGCGCCCCACTCCGCCGCGATAGAAGTTACTGCGGTTGTAAAACGTTCGGCTGCGGGAGAAGTATCTGCCATGATCAAACACCGCATAATGATTGTGCCAGTCGAATCCCCAGTGCCCCCACCCCCACCCAAAACCGCCGAACCAGCCGATGCCAAAGCCGATGCCGAAACTCAGATACGGGCCGCCAAACCAGATTCCGGGATAGGGATACCATCCCGGCCACGCCACAATCGGATATCCGTAAACGAGCCAGGGATCATAGGCAGGCACGTAAACGACATCGGGGTCCGCCGGCTGAATCTCGATATTCGAATCTTGCGTGGATACCGTCTGCTGCGGCGTGCTCTTCAGGTTGCCCGTGCCCTGCGCCTTACGTCGCATGACCTGCACAGCATCCATCACATCCTGTTGCTGGTTGTAGTAGGCATCGCCTAGAGAGGACGTCCAGGACAGATTCTTGTCCATGTTTCCGAGGACCGAAGGAAAGGCGGTCAACGCCTTCACACTCGGGTCCCAAGGCTGCTCGTCCACAGCCTTACCCAACGCGTCGCCCTTCAAATCCGGATGGGCCTGCACCCACCGGTCCGCTTCGACAACTTCATCGGGAAACGTGGATGCCGCGAGAACCTGCGCCACCAGCGAATCGGGATAAAGGGCAATCGGCGCGACCAAACGCTGCAACTGCTCGGGAGTTTGCTGTGCATACGCCGGCGCCTGTGCGCCCTGCGGAGCAGATTGTGTGTCGTCGGGCGGCGGAGCTTGCGCGTCCTGCGCCGATAGGCTCTCTGGCATCGTGGCCAACAACAGCGCCCCCGCCAGGAGCAAAGCGAGACTTTGCTTTCCCCATTGAAGTACGGACAATACTGCGTGTTTGCTAAAAAGAGTCATAGTCTGGAACCTCCCGTGTGTCTTCATCTACCCGAGGCCCTCACTTGCTTAACAGATGCAGAAAGCGCAATACAGGCTGCAACTTTACGTTTCTAGACAATTTTTCGCTCTACCCCAGCAACTCCCCCAGTTCCCGAGGCGTCTCCACCAGTACGTCCGGCGTCACTTCTTCGAGCGTGTGCGGGGCGAAGCCGTAGGTAACACCGCACGTCCATAACCCGGCATTGCGCCCGGTCAGAACGTCGATCGACGAGTCTCCAATCATGAGCGCCTCATCAGCGGCTACGCCGGTCTCCCGCAAAAGGGTGTGCACGCCCTGTGGATCGGGTTTCTTGGTAGTAAAGCTGTTGCCGCCGTACACGCGCACAAAAAACTCCCCGAGGCCAAGCGCCTGCACAATGTCGCGCGAAGGATTGACGGGCTTATTCGAGAGGACCGCCATCAACCGGGGCTGTCGGGCTTGGGCAACGGCGGGCTCCGCGGCTCCATTTGGCGGCTCGGCGAGCCGCGCCAGCACCTCGGGAATTCCCGCATAAACCACGGTGTGATCGAGCTTGTGCAGCCGGTAGTAACCCAGAAAATATTCGAGCGCCACGCGCAGCAGTGCCTCCTCGTCGGTATGGCCGAGCGCCCGGCGTATAAGCAGGGGAGCGCCATCTCCCACGTAGCTCGCAATAACCGCGCCGGCGAGCTCCGGGCGGCCAAGATGGCGCAGGGTTGCGTTTACGGAATGAATCAAATCCAGGCGAGAATCAATCAAGGTGCCATCGAGATCAAACACCAGCAGTCGGAGGCGCTGCGGATCAAAGGGGCGCAGGAAACGAATCATGGACAAAACAGGATACCTCAGCCCTCCGGAAAAGCTGACCTTGATCGGGGAGTGGGCGGAATGCTCGATGTCCGGGCCCGGAAACCACTCGATTGCCGTGGCGCAGGATGAACAGAATCTCCCGATGGCTGATCGCTGAAGGCTGATTTACAATGTTGCGGGGCTGGAACTCTGTGGGGTGAACGGCACACGATGGCCACGACTAAAGTCGATCCCAAGCTGCACGAGACCATAGCCAAGCAGGCGAGGAGTTATCAGGGCCTCACCCGTGAGCGACTCATTGATGCCTATCGCATCATGTTCTGCTCGCGCCGCGTCGATGACCGAGAGATCCTGCTCAAACGCCAGCAAAAGATCTTCTTCCAAATTTCCGGAGCCGGGCATGAAGCCGTCGGAGTGGCCGCCGCCTTCGCGCTGCAGCCAAGCGACTGGTTTTATCCTTACTATCGCGACCGCGCGCTTTGTCTCGCCCTCGGCGCGACCCCGTATGAAATGCTGTTGCAAGGTGTGGGTGCAGCGGACGATCCCAGTTCCGGTGGCAGGCAGATGCCCTCGCACTGGGCGTACCAGCGGCTCAATATCGTCACCCAGTCGTCGCCGACCGGAACCCAGATTCTTCAGGCCGTGGGATGTGCCGAAGCGGGGCGTTATTTTTCGCAGCATCCCAACTGCGCGCAGAAAACCCAGGGCGATTATCGTCAATTCAAGGACGTGCAGTTTCGCGCAGGCGAAATCACCTATGTCTCGCTCGGCGACGGCACTACCAGCGAGGGTGAATTTTGGGAGGCGCTCAACACTGCGTCCAACAGTCGCCTGCCGGTGATTTTTTGTGTGCAGGACAACGGCTATGCAATCTCGGTGCCGGTCGAAGTACAGACCTCGGGCGGCAGCATCTCGCGCCTTGTTTCCGGCTTCCCGAATTTTCATTTCGAAGAAATTGATGGCACGGATCCGGTCCTGGCCTACGCAGCTTTCCAGCGCGCGGCGGATCACTGCCGCGCCGGTCATGGTCCGGCGTTCGTCCACGCGCACGTGATTCGCCCTTATTCGCATTCGCTGTCCGACGACGAGCGCCTCTACCGCCCCGAATCCGAACGCCAGGTCGATGCCGCTCGCGATCCGGTCCCGCGTCTGCAGATGTTCCTGCTGCGCGAAGGCATCCTGGACGAAAAGGGCATCAATCAAATCGAGAAGGAAGTCGAGGAGCAGTTGCAATCCGATGCCGACCGCGCGCTGGATGCCGCGCCGCCACAGCCGGAAACAATTTACAACTTCGTGTACTCTCCCAATCTCGATCCGACTTCGTCGCGGTTTCAGACTCAGGCGGCCGTGGGCGCGCCCGAAACCGCGGCGGATGGCAAACGTTCAGCTGCCCCCAATAAAACGATGGCGGATCTGATCACCACCACGCTGCGCGACGAAATGCGCCGCGATGAGCGCGTGATCGTCTTTGGCGAAGACGTAGCCGATTGCAGTCGCGAAGAATACATCAAGCAGAAGATGGTGAAAGGCAAGGGCGGAGTCTTCAAGCTCACGGCCGGCCTGCAATCTCAGTTCGGTTCCGATCGAGTCTTCAATTCGCCGATCGCTGAAGCCAACATTGTTGGGCGCGCCACCGGCATGGCCACGCGCGGATTGAAACCGGTGGTTGAAATTCAGTTCTTTGACTACATCTGGCCGGCGATGATGCAGTTGCGCGACGAGTTGCCGGTGATCCGATGGCGGTCCAACAACGCTTTCTCTGCACCGCTGGTGATCCGCGTTGCCATTGGCGGATATCTGACCGGAGGCGCGATTTATCACTCGCAATGCGGCGAGAGCCTTTTCACGCACATTCCCGGGTTGCGCGTGGTCTTCCCTTCCAATGCACTCGACGCCGCCGGGTTGCTGCGCACCTCGATCCGGTGTGACGACCCGGTGCTGTTTCTTGAACACAAGCGCCTCTATCGCGAAGCTTACGGACGCGCACCGTATCCTGGGCCGGACTACATGGTTCCCTTTGGGAAAGCGAAAGTCGTGCAGGCGGGTACCGACCTTACCGTGGTCACCTACGGTGCCGTGGTTCCGAGAGCGCTGCAGGCTGCGCAAAAGCTCGAGCGCGATCATCGCGTCAGCGTCGAGTTGATCGATCTGCGCTGTCTGAATCCGTTCGACTGGGATGCGATCGCGGATTCAGTCAAGAAAACCAATCGCGTGTTGATCGCTTACGAGGACTCGCTGAGCTGGGGATATGGAGCTGAGATCGCGGCGCGCATTGCCGACCAACTGTTTCATCATCTGGATGCTCCGGTGAAACGGGTTGCGGCCACCGATACGTTTGTCGCCTATCAGCCGATTCTGGAGAATGCGATCCTGCCGCAGGCGAGCGATTTGTTCCGGGCCATGAAGGAACTGGCGGAGTTCTGAGTTTAGTCGGGTGCATCTCCCTTCACTGTCCAATGCCGGAGAGCGCTGCCGATGCCGTCCCGCCGCCGCTGTTGGCGATATTGAGCGTTGCGTGGCGCGGGCCACTCTTGGTGGGATGAAACGAAACGTTGACCGAGCAACTGGTGTTGGCGGGGAGCGAACTGCCGCAGCTGTCGCCGGAAATCGTGTAGTCGGTGGGTGTGCCCTGGATGGTAATCGCGGTAAGGTTCACCGACGCCCCGCTGAGATTGGCGATGGTCACTGTCTGGGGAGCGGTCGTCTGGCCTACCGCTTCGGAACCAAAATTCAGGGCCGTCGGTGAAGCCGCGATCGAGACGCCGGTACCGGTCAGAGTCACCTGCTGCGGATTGTTGGGGGCGTTGTCTGTGAGCTGCAAGATTCCTTTGAGCGAGCCTTTTGCGGCAGGCGTAAATCCTACGGTTAGAGTGCAATTGGCGCCGGCCACGAGCTGCGTGCCACAGGGATTCGACTGGACCGAAAAATCGCCGGTGACGGCGACGTTCGAAAGATCCAGCGTCGCGAATCCGGTATTGGTCAGTGTAACCGGCAGCTCCGAAGTCTGCCCGATGGGTGTCTTCGGGAATGTCAGTTTCGTGGCGGAGAGCACCGCCGTCGCACCATCTGCGTTAGTGCCGCAATTCGGGAACACGAAATTGGCGATGCGCGTGTTCCAGTTGAAGCTGCCCGTGGCCTTTATGTATTCCTGCGTATACCAGAATGTGCAGTCGTCGATCGGATCGACCGTCATGGCGCTGTAGTCGCCCCAACGGTTTTGACCTCCGGTTTGAGATCCGCCGCCACCCACGATCGATTGTTCGCCTTCCATGATTCCTGGTGCGTCGGTCGCAACTCGTCCGGTAAAGGAAATCGAAGGGTAGACGGAGCTGCTGGAGAGGCTATACCCCAAGGCCATGTCGTCTGACTGATCCATGGCGAGGCTCGCCATCCAGCGCGTCGTAGAATCAGGGCCGAAGGTTCCCTGCTGGAAAACACTGGGTGTTCCGTTCGGATCGCGCACCTCGTACCAGCGCACGCCGGTCGAGATGGAATGGTTGAAGGTCAGCGATTCAGTCCCGTTCGGGAACTGCCGATAAGCCAGGCGATACATGGGGCGGTCGCCGAGCGCGTCGACTTTCTGCGATGTACCGGGCTGCGCCACGCAGGAACGGAAGCAGCGCGCGGTGAAGTGTGCGACCGGCAGAATGGTGGGACCGGTGAAGGTGGAGTTTGTGGGAGTGCTGAAGTCCACGTGGAAGCGCCACAACTGGATCACATTCTTGCCGAAGTTCATAAAGAATGCGGGTTCGCCCGTGGCAGGCGGAATGGTCCCGTCCATGTCAGACGGCAGGAGGCTGGCGACCGTGTCGGGCTGCTGGAAGCAGACAAGGGTTGCGCTATTGCCGGCGAGCATGGCGTCGCGGTCGCCGGCGCAAGCGTCGGCGCCGAGGAAGGTGGCACCCACGAAAATATTGAATGTCATGTAGTAAGCGTCGGGCCACACTCCCAGCTTTGGATAATCGGAATAATCGCTGTCGCCAAAAGAAAAGGCGTAGCGGTTATAGGTGCCGGTGGCATCGGCGGTGCTCGACACAGCCACGCATTCGGTATACGGAAGGGTGCTGACGGAGAACTGGCTCAACACCCAACGGTTGGCCATCTTGTCGTACTGGACGATGGGATCGCCGTCATTGTTGCTTTCACAGCCTCCGCCGAACCCGGCCCAGAGGGCATTGCCTTCGACCGGTCCGGCGACGAGCGCGCCGGTGACTTTGTCAAAGACGGCGAACTCGGCGTTCACCCACTGCACGTATTGCGTGGCTCCGACGGCTCCATTGGAGTCGGGGGGAGAATACTCGAGCAGAAATCCATATTCTCCCTGACCCAATCCATCGATATTCAGGCCGAGGTTTGCCGCCACCGGAGGCAGCGAGGTCTTCTGCAGTGCCGGGTCGGGCAACGCATATGCGGGCTCGTCGTTGCCGGGTCCGGTCGGAAGAATCCTCAGCATGCGAGGCGAAAAGCGGTGCGGTTGCGCAAGAGTCATCCGATCCAGTTCGGGAAGTGGGGCGGAGACGTCGTGTTTGATTTCGTGGATTAGACGAGGCGAACTCTCGGGCTGGGCGAAGGCTGCGACCGAGGAAAAGACGCAGAACGCCGCGGAGGCAAAGATCGCAGAGAGCAATGGCCGATTGAAACGCCGGATCTGGGTGCGATTCATAGTTTGCGAGTCGAGGGTTTCCGCCTCACGTTCGATTGATAGCACGGGGGGGAAGATAAACGAGTTGGGGTAGTATATCCCGGATTTCCATGATAATGGCGCGTTTCTCGTCGGCCTCGGTCAAGAATTTGCACGTCAATTTCCATGGTCAAGTCATGAAACTGGCGAGATTTCGATCCGCGGCAACGTGCCCAGCCGCAATTGTTTGCACACTTGGATGGGGATACCGAGAACTGCTCGCCCCTACGCTTTTCGGCTTCGCGAAATTGCCTCTCGGGCTTCCTTGTCGGCGGTTCGACGGCGTTCGGTTTCGCGCTTGTCCCACTGCTGCTTGCCCTTGGCTAGAGCCAGTTCCACTTTGATTTTGCCGTTCTTGAAATACATGCGGGTGGGGATCAACGTTAACCCCTTCTGATTGGTCTTGCCGATCAGCTTGCGAATTTCTTCTTTGTGCACGAGAAGTTTACGGGTGCGCAGGGCCGCATGGTTCGCGTAGTTGCCGTGGTCGTAGGGACCGATGTGGCAGTTGAGCAGCCACAACTCACCGTCTTTGATCAGGCCATAGGCGTCCTTCAGATTCGCCGAGCCGCCGCGAACCGACTTTACCTCCGTCCCGGCCAGAACCACTCCCGCCTCGAATTTTTCAAGCAAGAAGTAGTTGTGGCTGGCGTTCCTGTTTACAGCGGCATCCTTTTGCCCGGAAGCGGTGGGCTGGCGGCGGGGATTCTTCTCTCGGTTAGGTTGGGTCTGATGCGCGGTCTGCTTGGCCATGGCACGAAAAAGACACTGCAAAGAAACTATCACGAAAGACAGTTGCCAGCCGCCTGCCAGCGGTTGACAGGTATTCGATGCCGCGGATATGCGCCGGGCGCAAAACCGGGAGCCGGGGGAGTAGACTGGCACCTTTGGGCCACGTACTAACGAGTGTAACCGTAGACACAGCAATCACTTCGGGGGACCCTTGAGGCAATGTTATAATCCGATTTTCCGGTACTTTTTGCGTGCGACGGCCCCAATCCTGCCTGGTTTCTTTTGGGTTTTGGCGGTGGCGGGCTGAGTCTGGGCTGTTGCGATCGCCGGCAAGAGAGATCGAGATTTCTATGAGGACTGCTTCATGAGACGCCTGATCCACCCGGCTGTTTTTGTTCTCCTGCTGCTCTGCCTGAGGCTGCCTGTTTCGGCTCGTCACGTGGATTCCGCAAAGGCACTCTACGAGAAGGGCCAAGACGCCGAGGCGCGGCAGAACTATGAGCAGGCCTTTGACTACTTCAAGCAAGCATACAACCTCAAACCGAAGGACTTAAGGTATCGCACCGCGTTCGAGCGAAACCGCTTTCTCGCAGGCGCCGCACTCGTGCATCGGGGGCAGATTTTGCGCGATGGCGGGAAGCTCGACGAGGCGGTGGCGGCGTTCCAGAAAGCCGGCGACATTGATCCCTCCTCGTTCATCGCGCTGCAGGAACTGAAGCGGACGCAGCAGATGATCAAGGAGATGCAGAACCCGGAGCCGAAAGGCCCGGGACCCGGCGCAACCGCGCTGCGCCGGCGGCTGGAATCGGCACAGGGGCCGGTCGAACTGGCTCCCATCTCCACCCTGCCGATGACGCTGAAGTCCACCGAGAAGTCCAACGTGATCTACGAGACCGTGGGCAAACTGGCGGGCATCAACGTGCTTTTCGATCCCGATTACACGCCGCGCCAGGTGCACATCGAACTGAACAATGTGACCCTCGAAGACGCGCTGGAGATCATTTCATTTGAAACCAAGACCTTCTGGCGCCCGGTGACGCCCAACACGATTTTTGTCGCTCAGGACAATCCCGCAAAACGGAAAGAGCTGGAACAGAACGTCATCAAAACTTTCTATCTTTCGAACCTTTCCCAGCCGACCGAATTGCAGGATGTGGTGAACGCGATGCGCACCATCCTTGAAGTAAGCCGCATTCAGCAGTTGCCTTCACAGGGAGCAATCGTGGTGCGCGGCACTCCCGACCAGGTCGCGCTGGCACAGAAACTGGTGGACGATCTCGACAAAGCCAGACCTGAGGTCTTGATTGAAATCGCGGTCATGCAAGTGAGCCGCGATAAATCGCACACTCTTGGCATCAACCCTCCGACCAGCATTTCGGTCGCCTTGCAGCCCAACGTCACCACGACCCCGACGACGACGGGGACGACCGGCACGACCACAACGACCACGGGTTCCACGTCGAATGGCATCAACCTGAATACTCTGGCCAATCTCAATGCCACCGATTTCCAGGTAACGATTCCGCAAGCGTCAGCCTCGGCATTGATGGCGGACAACGACACCAAGGTCATTCAGAACCCGCAGATCCGCGCATTGGATGGTCAGAAGGCTACCTTGAAGATCGGCGAACGGGTACCGGTAGCCACCGGATCGTTCCAGCCGGGCATTGGCGGAGTTGGTATCAACCCCCTGGTCAACACTCAGTTTCAATATCTCGACGTGGGCGTGAACATCGACATTACCCCGCGGGTGCACGCCGGGCGCGAAATCTCCATGAAGTTGACGATGGACGTCTCGGAAGTGGACTCCTATGTCAGCATCGGCGGCATCAGCCAACCGGTGATCGGCCAGCGCAAGATCGAACACGATATCCGCCTGAAAGACGGTGAAGTCAGTGTGCTGGGCGGCATGATGGAGGACTCGAAGACCAAGTCGCTGACCGGAATTCCGGGTCTCGCTTCGATTCCGATCCTCAAATATCTTTTCGCACAAAACACCTCGGACCACTCTTCGAATGAGGTTATTTTCGTGCTGATCCCGCACATTATCCGCGGGCCTGAGGGGGCGCACACCAATGCCGACATGCTCGATGTGGGCACGGCAAACGCTCTGTCGCTCAGAATCAGCAACTCCAAGCCGCCTGGGCCGGCGAATGGCCCGGGAACGCCGGCTGCCCCAAATCAGCCGCAACCGCAGACTGCCATGCCGTCACCATCGCCCTCGGGCCAGAACACGCAGCCGCATTTGGCCGGACAGAATCCGGCTCCGCAAGGTTCGGCTCCGCCGAGCCAGGCGGCCGGCGGGACGTTCCAGTTTGATCCACCGACGCTGAACCAGGCAAAAGGTTCAACTTTCACCGTCAACGTCATGCTGTCGGGCGGGCAGAACGTCTACTCTGTGCCCGTGCAACTGAACTACGATCCGAATCAGGTGCAAGTGGTGAACGTTTCGAATGGGGGCTTTCTGTCGCAGGATGGACAAGCCGTGGCATTGGTACATCGCGACGATCCCACGACCGGGACGTTACAGGTCACCGCCACGCGACCGCCCGGCGCCGGGGGCGTTTCCGGACAGGGCGCTGTCGTGACCCTGACCTTCTTAGCCAAGGGTACGGGACAGTCCGCTCTGAGCATCACCCGAGGCGGGGCACGCGATCCGGCGATGCAGCCGATTGCCATGAGCGGGGCACAAGCCGCCATCACGATTCAGTAGAGAACGGGTATGAGAAGAAGTCGCAGGAGGCGATCGAGCAATACGGGCAGCCATGGGTCCAGAGTTTGCCGCCAGCGCGGCTTCACCCTGATCGAGTTGATCGTGGCGACCACGATTCTCGTGATCCTGGTGGGAATGGCGGTCCCGCTCGAAAGGAACGTCATTAAGCGGTCCAACGAGCATCAACTGCGCCAGGATCTCTGGATGATCCGCGATGCCATCGATCGCTACAAAGACGCCGCTGACCGGGGCGCGTTTCAGACCAAGGTCGGGGCAGAAAACTATCCTCCCGATCTCGACACGCTGGTCAACGGAGTGGATGTGGGAGGCAAGAAGCTGAAATTTCTGCGGCGGATTCCGGTCGATCCCATGACCGGCACTACGGAATGGGGAATGCGCTCCATGCAGGACGATAAAGACTCAACCTCCTGGGGCGAGCAGAACGTTTTCGACGTTTACACCAAGTCGGATCAAACGGCTTTGGACGGCACCAAATACAAGGACTGGTAAAGAACTGGCAGATGAAGATTCAATCCAAAGCGAGGTCCTGCCAGGTTGGTCTGCACGGTTTCACCCTGATCGAGATGGTGATCGTGATCAGCATGGTCCTGGTGCTGCTGGCGATTGCTCTACCCATGTACAACCAGAGCATTCTGCGCACCAAAGAGGCGCGACTTCATCAGGATTTGGCTACCCTCAACAAGGCGATCGAGGAATATTCGCTCGACAAGAAACATGCGCCACAATCGCTCGACGATCTGGTGCCGGGATACATAAAGTTCATTCCGAATGACATCACCGGCGGCAACACCTGGCAGACGGATCCGGAAGATTCGCAGGACGCCTGGGATCCGAACCAAACCGGCATCAAGGGTGTGCACAGCGGGTCGAGTGAGACCTCGAGTCGGGGCGATGCCTACTCCACTTGGACCCACTGAATTTCCGAAAATGAACAGCAGAGCGACAGCCCGGAACCGTGGATTCACGCTGATCGAGATGATGGTAGTGATTACCGTCATCCTGATCCTGCTGGGGGCAGCCATGCCCATTTACAGCCATAGCGTTACGCGGGCGAAAGAGGAAAATCTCCGCAAGAATCTGGAAACCCTGAACACCGTCATCTTCGAGTACGCTCAGGACAAGAAGAAGTCTCCCAAGTCGCTTGAGGATCTGAGGTCGGAGAAGTATATCGACGCCATTCCGGATGATATCACCGGCCGCAACGATACCTGGGAAACAGAGCCTGCCGACGGCGCGATTATGTCGCTCGATCAAACCGATGCGGATGGCATCATTGGCGTCCACAGCGGTTCCAACCAAGTCGCAAGCGACGGTACCACATACTCGAAGTGGTGACTCGGCTCCGCTCTTCCGAAAAATGACTGGAATCAGTTGCGGCAACGGCTCAATCGCGTGCCGGGTGTAGGATTCGAGATTAGGGCTTTCGAAACCCTGACGCCCGATGGCGAATACCTGCCCTCCGGAGGCTTGCTTGGATTTCCTCAACCGGCTCCAGCCCTTGGCGCAACTTGTGATGCGGCTTGTTCTGGGAGCGATCATGATCGCACATGGCTATCACAAAGTGTTTGGCGGATTTCATCACCACGTGGAAATGGTTGGGTCACTCGGCCTTCCTCGCTGGCTGGCTTATCTTTCCGCGGGGACGGAATTCTTTGGCGGCATTGCCATCGTACTGGGACTGTTTACGCGGTTTTTTTCTCTCGCCATGGTGATCGAAATGGGCGTGGCCATCTGGAAAGTGCATTTCAAAAACGGCCTGACGGGTGCCGCCGGCTATGAATTTCCGCTGGCGCTGGCGGCAATGGCATTTGCGCTGCTCTGTTTTGACGGAGGCCCGTGGGCTGCGAGGTTCAGCGGCAGGAAGGCCCCGACTCGAAAAGCCAGGAACGGATGATTGTCCAGGAGGAAAGGTCGCGAAAGCCCGCCATCCGCGCGGAAAGTCACCCTTCAGTTGCGCATTCCCCCTCCTACCGTGGATACTGAATAAACTCAATCATGAATACACACCTTTCCTCCTCCGCTCCGTCTGTACTGGAAACCGAATGTCTGGTCGTGGTGGTGCTGGACCACGGCGATAAAGACAGCCCCGCCGCAACCGTTGAGTCGAACGATGCCGCAGTACGTGCCGCCGCCGAGGAAGTCGTTGCCAGCGGCGAAGTCACGGCCAAGATGTTCGAAACCACTCTGGTGCACCATCCGATGGGATTAAAGGCAAAACGCCTGCTCCTGCTGGGCGGCGGCAAGGCCAAGACTTTCTCAGCTGCAGATTTGCGCAAGCTCGCCGGCGCTGCCGTGCGGACCCTGAAAGCAAAAAGCATCCGCAGCTTCGCCTTCGCGACCGGCAGCGGAGTGCCCGCTCCGTTCGACAGCGTGCGCTCCATCGTAGAAGGCGCCATCATCGGTGACTTCGATCCCGGCTATTACAAGAGCGATCGCAACAACGGCGACAAGAGCAAAGACCAGAAAATCGACGCGGTCACCATCGTCGTGCCCGACGGCCTCCCCGGCAATGCGCAGACCGCAGCCACGGCGCTCGAAAGCGCGCTCCTGACCGGACGCATCATAGCCGAATCGCAGAATTTCACTCGCGATCTGGTCAACGAACCTTCCAATCGCATGACGCCGACGATGATGGCCGATCGCGCCAAGAAAATGGCGGCCGAAGTCGGCCTCAGCTGCGAGACGTACGGCACCGACAAGATCAAAGAACTGAAGATGGGAGCCTTCTGGGGAGTCGCTCAGGGCTCCGACGAACCGCCTGCGCTCATCGTCCTGCGCTACGATCCGGCAGGCGCCACCGACAAAGTTCATCTGGGTCTAGTCGGAAAAGGCGTTACCTTCGACACCGGCGGCATTTCCATAAAACCAGCCGACGGCATGGAGAAAATGAAGTACGACATGGCCGGAGCCGCCACCATGATGGGAGCAATACGCGCCGTGGCATTACTCAAGCCCAAAGTGAAAGTCACCGCCATCATCTGCGCTACGGAAAACATGCCCTCCGGTAAGGCGCAAAAGCCGGGAGACGTGCAGATTGCCATGTCCGGCAAGTCGATCGAAATCATCAACACGGATGCCGAAGGCCGCCTCATCCTGGCAGACGGCCTCTGCTACGCCCGTCAACTCGGCTGTACCCATCTGGTCGACGCTGCCACTCTGACTGGCGCGGTCGTCGTCGCCCTCGGTCACGTGAACGCCGGAATCTTCGCCAGCGACGACCAGATGTACGAGCGCTTCGCCACCGCCAACCAGCAAGCCGGCGAGAAAATGTGGCGCCTGCCCCTGGACGACGAATACAAGGAATTGATCAAATCCAACATAGCCGACATGGTCAACGCCGGAAGCCGCTACGGAGGCGCCATCTTCGCGGCGATGTTCCTGAAGGAATTCGCCGAAGACACACCCTGGATTCACCTCGACATCGCCGGGACGGCCTGGATGGAAGAGAACAAGCCGTGGATCGCCAAGGGCCCATCAGGAATCGCCCTCCGCAGTCTGGTGGAATTCGTAAAGGGATGGGGCGACTAAGTCGCGCGCAACGAGATTTCCAAAGGCGGGTGAATTTCGGGGCGGGCACACGATCGGCATCGCATCCCCTGCTGGTGGAGAAACCCGCGCCAATCCTGAGACTCCGTCTGGAACCCGCGCGCGCTGTGCTTGGACCGATGCTTCGACCACCACCGCTTCCCCGTCGGAAAAGGTCAACCAGTATTCGCGCCGCCTCTTGTCCTTCGCCTCCCCTCCCCCGACGGACAATCGCCCAGCCCACGGATCGACCGACATCATCGTTGAAACGGGAGTGCCAGGTTGGCGGACGGATCACTGTTTTACACTACAGGCAGAGAACGGCTCATGGATCTCGCGCAGAAAATTCGCACCCTCCCGACCTCGCCCGGGGTCTATCTCTACAAAAGCGCTGCGGGCGAAGTCATTTACGTGGGCAAGGCGAAAAATCTTCGCTCTCGCGTTTCCTCGTACTTTCACCAAGGCCGCTTGGACGACACGAAAACCGGAACGCTGGTGCGCGAGGCTGTCGATGTCGATTACATAGTCGTCGCCAATAACAAAGAGGCGCTGGCGCTTGAAAACCACCTGATCAAGCAGAAGAAGCCGCGCTTCAATATCCTGCTGCGTGACGACAAGACCTACCCCTACGTGAAACTCACTCTGGGCGAGCGTTTCCCCCGAGTTTATGTAACCCGCCGACTGCGTAAGGATGGCTCCGCCTATTATGGCCCCTACTTCCCTGCCAATCTCGCCTATCGTATCGTCGATCTGATTCATCGCCACTTCATGGTCCCATCCTGCAAAGTGGACCTGACACGCTATCATCCGCGTCCCTGCCTTCAGTACTACATCAAGCGTTGTCTCGGTCCCTGCGTGAAGGAGTTGACCATGCCGGAGATCTATGCCGAAGCGGTTCGGGACGCGAAGCTCTTCCTGGAGGGCCGCCAGACCGACCTGGTCAAGTCTCTTCGCGGAAGAATGTCTGAGGCCGCCGAGTCGCAGGAGTTCGAACGCGCCGCCCGCTATCGCGATCTCATCTCCACCGTTGAGCAACTGCAAGAGAAGCAGCGCATCGCTGCCGCCGAAGGCGATGACGCCGACGTCTTCGGCTTCCACTACGAAAATCAAATGCTGGCCGTCAACCTGTTCCACATGCGAGGAGGAAAGGTCCTGGACCGCCGGGAATTTTTCTGGGAGGACCTTCCCCAGTTCGCACCCCCCGCCGAACCAATCGACCTGAGCCATGGTGAGCCGCACAGCGGAGCCCGTCCCGCCGATCAATTCCGACCGGCGGAGTTCTTTTCCGCCCTGCTCAAGCAACTCTACCTGACCCAGCCTTATGTTCCGCGGAACATCTACGTCCCTATCGACTTCGAAGACCGGGAAGAGCTGGAGGAAGCCCTCAGCGAGCAACTGGCGGGCGAGGGCGGGAGAGCGACTCGGGTCCACATCGTCATCCCCCAGCGCGGAGACAAACGCGAACTGATCGACCTTGCCGGCAACAATGCCAAGCAGTCCTATGATCAGCGCTTTCGAGTCTTGAAGCCCAACTCGCGCGCAATTCAAGAGACGCTGCAGGATGCGCTCGCTCTGCCCGAACTCCCAAAGCGCATCGAGTGTTTCGACATCAGCCACATTCAAGGAGCGGAAACCGTCGCCTCGATGGTGGTCTGGGAAGACGGGAAAATGAAGAAATCTGATTATCGCAAGTTCATCATCACAACGGTCGCGGGCGTAGATGATTTCGCCTCCATGCGGGAGGTGGTCACACGCCGTTATAAACGCCTGTGTGAAGACAGAAAACTCGAACCCAACAAGTCCATGCCCAGCCTCGTCCTAGTCGACGGAGGTCTCGGCCAACTTCACGCCGCCGCCGAGGCGCTGGAAGCCCTCGAAATCATCAACCAGCCGTTGGCTGCCATCGCGAAACGAGAGGAAATCATCTACGTTTATGGCCAAGAAGACGACCCTGTGGTCCTCGACCATCATTCCCCTGTCTTGCATCTGGTACAGATGATCCGCGACGAAGCGCACCGCTTCGCGGTGACCTTCCACCGCAAGCGCCGCCAAATCAGAGACCGAGCCACCGAGCTAAAAGAAATCCCGGGTGTCGGCGAATCCACTACCCGCCGCCTGCTCGAACATTTCGGCAGCCTCCAAGCCGTGAAGCAAGCCGACATAGCGGCGCTTTCGGCCGTCGTCACCAAGACGCAAGCCGAGGCGATTCTGCAGCATTTTCGCAGTCTGCCATGAACACATCCTCGTTCACGCCGCATCCTTCGCATCGGTCTCGGCAGAACGATTTTTGTCGCCTCGCTCCTGAGGCGCGTGGCCCTCGACATGGTCGGCATCGGGGTTGGCGATCGATTGCCGGGCTTCGGGGTCTCCACTCTGGTGGTTCGACGGTCGGGCAGCATCGCCGGGCGATTCCGGAGACTTCGTCTTTTCGCGCTTGATGGCGGAGAAGACCAAATGATCGATCCTCGCGCCAGCGGCAACCCATCGGACGTTGCTGGACTTTCCGGCCAGCTCGAGTTGGCGAGCAAGGTCTTCCTCGCTCGCCAATCCCTTGGACTTCAAGAATTGCAAGATGGCTGCACTCTGAGTCTCCAGGTTCTCAACAGACCCGAACAGTTCGTCGAGTACTTCCTTCACAGCATTCTCGTTCACAAACCTTGTCCTCCTATCGGCAGTCGCATGCTGAACGTTGTTTAGATGCATCAAGACGGGCGCAAGGCCAGACGCCGAAGGCAACCCCCACCGCCTAGCGAGCGCTCGAGAGTGTGGCCAGGAACGACTTCACCACAATCTGATTCGGCTGCATGCCCACCGGAATGATCGTCACCAGGGAATATTCTGAGGGTTCAAATTTCTTCCTTGGCTGCCGTTTCTGAATCACGGCCAAGTCTCCGGAACCGGAGTCGACCACCAATAGATAGTTTTGATTCTGCGAAAGCGCGAGCGCGTCGGGTCTTGTTCCGACCGGCAGATAGCCGATCACTTTGCCCAGTTCGATGTCATAGACGGCGACGTTATTCGATCCGAAATTGGAAACATAGAGGCGCGAGTTGTCGGCCGAGACCACACCGCGCGTCGGCTCAGCACCGATGAGATAGCTGCCCGAAACTTCGTTGCCCGTAGTCTCGATGATAGAAATACTGCCCGCATCAAAGTTGAACGCAACCAGTTCTCCGCCGTCCGGTTTGAGCGCCAGACTCACCGGAGATTTGCCAACATCGAGCAGCGCCAGCAATTTATCGGTCTGAGTCTCATTCTTGTCGGCGTCGGTCTTCTGGGCGTCGCTGTTTTTCGTTGCACTTTTAAGACCGATGCTGGCCACTTGGCCTGATCCCGAGCAGGAGATGAAAGCTTTCGTGGAATCGGGCAAAATTGCGACGTCTTCTGGACTCATACAGACATTGATGGCGGAGCGGACTGCCAGGCGTGCAGTGTCGATGATCGAAATCGAATTGTCGGCGCGATTGGTGACCACCACTGTGGATCCGTCGGGCGAAATGCGAGCCAGACCAGGATTTGCGCCCACAGGAAGCGTGGCGGCAACCGTGCGATGGTCGAGATCAAGCACCGAAACATTGTTGGAGTTGGAATTAGCGACATAGGCGCGACGGCCATCGGGAGAGACGTCGATGAAGTACGGTCGCCCGTACACCCCGATGGTGGCGACGACTCTGTTTTGCTCCGCATCGATCACGCTGACGTTTGAAGAGCCGGTGTTGACGACATAGATCTCGTTGCGCTTAGGGTTGGCCGCGACTCCGGTAGGCTCAGTGCCCACCTGCAGAGTGCGGACCGGGCGAAAGCTGCGCAGATCAATGACTGTGACCGTATTGCTCTTGCCGTTGGAGATATACGCATACTCACGGTACAGCGGACCGTAACCGGGAAGCGCGCGCTCGTGAAAGTAGTACCAGCCGGCGGCGAGAACCAGCGGAACAAGGACGGCCAATAGCAAAACTTTTCTCAAGGGCGAGCGGGCCTCGCGGACGGCATGAGGGCGGCGGATGTGGCCATATCAGTAGAGGCGGAAAGACACTGGGTGGTTGACTTTAATGGCGACGGGTTTTCCGTCCCCGGTTATCGGGCAATGGGTTCGTCGCTTCCCTGCCTCCATGGCTAACTCGTCGAACGCGGAACTGATCAGACGCATCTCAGTAACGTCGAGCGAGCGATTTGAGCCGACAACAACGGGCACGATTGCGACCTCGCGGCCGGCCGGGCGTACGACTTTCGGGCGCCCGGGTTGGGGAGAGTCGGTTGGGAGTGGGGGCGTGATGCAGTCGTCGGCAGGGATCCTGCTCGACAGCACCAGGGGAGTGTCTGAGAAAAACCCCGAAAGCCATGCGATGCGCGGTGTCATGGTTCTGTTCTCCCGAAGTCACAAGCTCAATCGTCTAGATGGGGCTGCGAAAACCGCAGCCTCCGCACTCTTGGGGATTGATCGTCCCAGCACCGCCGCAATCTGTCTGACCTGCGCCATAAGCGCATCGAACTGATCGGGAAACAATGATTGCATGCCATCGGAAAGCGCCCGGTCGGGATCATGGTGGACCTCTACGATCAGGCCGTCGGCGCCTACGGCTACCGCGGCGCGCGAGAGCGGCGTGACTTTGTTGCGCTTGCCGGTGCCGTGGCTGGGATCGACGACGATGGGCAAGTGGCTCAGGCGCTGGACGGCGGGCACAATGCTGAGATCGAGTGTGTTGCGGGTGTGATCGGCGGAAGTGCGGACTCCACGTTCGCAGAGGACGATGTTGTAGTTGCCTTCACTCATGATGTACTCGGCGGCCATGAGAAATTCTTCGAGCGTTGCGGAGATTCCACGCTTCAGCAAGACAGGTTTGCGGGCGCGTCCCGCGCGCTTGAGCAACGAGAAGTTCTGCATGTTGCGCGCGCCGATCTGGATTACGTCAGCGTATTGGTCGACCAGATCGAGCGATTCGTAATCGACGGCCTCGGTGACGATGAGCAGGCCAAATCGGTCGCGGACTTCGCCCATGATCTTAAGGCCTTCTTCGCCCAGTCCCTGGAACGAATAAGGAGAGGTGCGGGGTTTATAGGCGCCGCCACGGAAGAACTGGGCGCCGGCTCGCGCCACCCGCTCGGCTACCGTGAAAGCCTGATCGCGGCTTTCGATGCCGCACGGCCCGGCAATGATCGCGAGGTCCGGACCTCCGATGGTAACGGGGGAATGAGGAAATTTAATTACTGTGGTGTCGGGCTTGGTGTCTCGGCTCACCAGTTTGTAGGGCTTCGAGACGTGGATCACTTCCTGGACACCGGGCATTTCCTCGAGCGACCCGGACTCCACCTCGCCTTTGTTGCCAGTTATACCGATGGCGGTGCGTTGCGCGCCAGGCATGGCGTGGGCGCGGTATCCAAGGGCTTCGATTTTCTGGCAGACGGCGTGTACCTGCTCTTCGGTGGCTAGCGCTTTCATGACTACGAGCATAGGAATACCCCGGGACATTCAGTTTAGCGGCTGGCGGAGAACTGGGCAAACGGCGAGAGATTTCAGGAAGGAGGCTGCGATTTCGACTCCCCGTGCAATCATTTTCTCTCTTACCATGAGCTCGATGCCACAATCAGGTTCCGCCCCGGGGGACCACGCTGCAGGGCGTCCGGAGCGATCGCGTCTGTTTTCCTCGGCACTGCGCACGCCTGGGGATCAGCGGCGCACTAGTTTCTCTAAACGACGACCGCGAAACGGTTTGCAGGCGCTGCCACCGGAGCTCTCCTTTCCTTCTGATTGCGCATGCGGTTGCCGATCCTCGAGTTGCAGGTCAACAGTTGCAGGTCCTCGAATTGCAAATCAACGCACGAAGCGGAACCGGCGCGAGTTGGCCGGCGGTTTCTCCCTTTGTCGAAGCTAATTCTCCTTCTTGGGCACGGCTTGAGCTCGTGGGGAATGCGCCCGTTGTAAAATTAAGGACTACCCTTATCTGCACGGTTCTTATCTATGCCACAGGAAGACAAATTTATTCCTACTGCGCGCGATGAGCGTTACGACGCGCAGCGCCTCGAGCGGAAATGGACTGAACGTTGGCAGAGCGACGCCACGCTTTATGCAGCCGAGCCGAACTCGCCCAAGCCTAAGTACTACGTGCTTGAGATGCTTCCCTACCCTTCGGGCGCGCTGCACATGGGACACGTCCGCAACTATTCCATTGGCGATGCCCTGGCTCGCTACATGTGGATGAACGGTTACAACGTGCTTCATCCCATGGGGTGGGACTCGTTTGGGCTGCCGGCGGAAAATGCGGCCATTAAGAACGACACTCCGCCGAAGGAGTGGACGCTGGCCAATATTGCGGCCATGAAGGTGCAAATGAAGCGCCTTGGTTTCGCCTATGACTGGTCGCGCGAGGTTACCACTTGCCTGCCGGACTACTATCGCTGGAACCAATGGTTCTTTCTCAAGCTTTACGAAGCAGGACTGGCTTATCGAAAGAAGAGCAAGGTGAACTGGTGTCCACAATGCGCTACCGTGCTGGCGAACGAGCAGGTGGTGGGTGGAATGTGCTGGCGGCATGAGAATACTCCGGTTGAGCAGCGCGAACTGGAACAGTGGTTTTTGCGCATCACGAAATATGCCGATGAATTGCTGCGCGATTTGGAGAAGCTGCAGGGGTGGCCGGAAAAAGTGCGCATCATGCAGGAGAACTGGATCGGACGCAGCGAAGGCACTCTGATCGATTTCGACTTGGGCGGAACCGTCGGGCCGGCGGGATCGACCATCACCGTGTTCACTACGCGGGTGGACACGATCTACGGCGCAACCTCGGTGCAGTTGGCACCGGAGCATCCGCTTGTTTGCGACATGATTACCCGCAATGCTGAACTGCGAGCGCAGGTCGAAGGACTGATCGCAGAACAGCGGCGCGCCAAGGAGACCGGTGACTTCGGCGCCATCGAAAAGCATGGCGTGTTCACCGGACGCTACGCTAAGAATCCTTTTAACGGCGAAGCGGTTCCGGTGTGGGTGGCAAACTACATTTTGATGGATTATGGCACGGGCGCAATCATGAGCGTACCAGCGCATGACGAGCGCGATTACGAATTCGCGCTGAAGTATAAGCTGGATATCCGGGTGGTAGTCCTGCCCGCAAGCACCGATCCGGAAGAAACCGTCACCGCGCCTCCGCTGCCGTTTGCGGCGGAGGATGGAATTCTGGTGAACTCAGGCGAATTCAGCGGGCTAAGCTGCGCAGAAGCAATCGCTAAGATGTCGGCCCGGGCCGCAGAAAAGGGCTTTGGCAAGCCCACGGTAACCTTCCGGCTGAAAGACTGGGGCATCTCGCGGCAACGTTACTGGGGAACGCCGATTCCGATGGTGTACTGCGAGCGACATGGAATCGTGCCGGTGGCCGAAAAAGATCTGCCGATCCTCTTGCCGGACAACGTGCCGATTACCTTGGCAGGGGGCTCGCCGCTGGCAAATGTACCGGAGTTCTTGAACACGACCTGTCCCAAGTGTGGCGGGCCAGCGCGGCGCGAGACCGACACTATGGATACGTTTGTCGATTCGTCGTGGTACTTCTATCGCTACGCCGACGCGAGCAATGACGAGAGACCGTTCGATTTCTCAAAAATCGCATACTGGTTTCCGATCGACCAATACATTGGCGGTGTGGAACATGCTATTCTCCACCTGATTTATTCGCGCTTTTGGACCAAGTTTATGCGCGACATGGGACTGGTGAACAACGACGAACCGGTGCAACGTCTGTTTACCCAGGGGATGGTCATCAAAGACGGCGCGAAGATGTCGAAGAATCTGGGCAATGTGGTCTCTCCGGACGAGATGGTGGAGCGATACGGCGCCGATGCGACCCGCTTGTACAGCTTATTTGCGGCACCTCCCGATCGCGATTTGGATTGGCAGGAATCAGGAATCGAGGGCATTCAGAGGTTCTTCGGGCGGGTGTATCGGTTTTACCTGCGGAATCCAATGGACGCGACTGCTGCCGGGCACGTTTCGTCCCTGCAAGCCGCGTCCTTGCAACCCGAGGCGCGCGCCATTCAGCGCAAATTACACCAGACTGTCCAGCGGGTCAGCCACGACTTCCAGGGCCGCTGGCACTTCAACACCTGCATCGCGGCCATCATGGAATTGGTGAACGAAATCTACGCTGCGGAGGAGGCGATTGCCGCTGGGCGAGTTCCCGCTGCGCTGGTCGCCGAGGTGCAGCGCAACATCGCGCTGCTGCTGTCTCCGATGGCACCTTTTTTGGCGCATGAGCTATGGGAGATGATCGGAGAGAAGAGCAATCTGCTGAAGGCTCCGTGGCCGCAGCACGATGCCGCGCTCGCGGCGGAAGATGAAATTGAGATTCCCGTGCAAGTGAATGGGAAACTGCGCAGTCTGGTGGTGGTGACGGCGGCAGCGAGCGAAGAGCAAATAAAGCAAGCAGCGCTGGCGGATGAGAAGGTACGCGCGGCGATCGCGGCCAAGCAGGTGATCAAGGTCATTATCGTACCGAAGAAGCTCGTGAATATTGTGGCCAAGTAATGCGATCGAGCACTAAGACATAGAGCTTGTGGAACGAGAGCACCACCCGGTGATTGACGGGATTCGCGCGCAAATGATTTAGTGACTAAACCACTGCGATCTGAGAAACTCATCCGTGGAAACCCAATCCATCGTAGTCCTCGACTTTGGCGCCCAGTATTCGCAGCTGATCGCGCGACGCATCCGGGAACAGAAGATTTTCTCTGTCGTTCTCCCTTTCAACGCCAGCCTGGAAGAAATCCGCAGTTATGCTCCGGTGGGGATTATTTTGTCAGGTGGTCCCTCGTCGGTATATGACAAAGATGCGCCTTTGGCCGACAAAAAAGTCCTGGAGCTTGGCGTCCCTGTGCTCGGCATCTGTTATGGATTGCAGTTCATGGTTTACGCTCTTGGCGGCAAAGTCCACTCGGCCGCGAAGCGCGAGTACGGGCACGCTAAGGTCGAGATTCTCCCCGCGGCCTCGCAGCTTTTTCAGGGACTGCCTCATCTGCTTGCCGTCTGGATGTCGCATGGCGACGAGGCTGTCGAACTGCCTGCCGGATTTCGATTGACGGCGAGGACTTCGCAGGCCGTTGCCGCCATCGAAAACGCTGAGCGCAAGATGTGGGCGGTGCAGTTTCATCCTGAGGTTCACCATACGCCGCTCGGTTCGGATATTTTGCGCAACTTTGCCTTGAACATTTGTGGCGCGGAACCGTCCTGGACGCCACAGCATTTTATCGATGCGACCGTGGCGCAGGTGAAACAGCAGGTGGGCAGCGGACGCGCGATCTGCGCGCTTTCCGGCGGGGTGGATTCCTCGGTGGCGGCGGTACTGGTGGATCGGGCCATGCGCGATTCTGGCAAATCGCGGCTCACGTGCGTGTTCGTCAACAATGGGGTGCTGCGCAAGAACGAGTTCCAGAAGGTTCAGCAAAACCTGCGTGACAATCTCGGGCTGCATCTGGTTGCGGTCGATGCCACGGAGCGATTCATGAGCAAACTGGCAGGGGTAGTCGATCCAGAGAGCAAACGCAAGATCATCGGCAACGAGTTCATCGAGGTCTTCGACGCCGAGGCGCACCGCATCTTGCAAGAAGAAGGCGAAGTTGAGTGGCTGGTACAGGGGACACTCTATCCTGACGTGATCGAATCGCGGTCAGTACGCGGGCCGTCACAAGTCATCAAATCACATCACAACGTGGGCGGTCTACCGGAAAAGATGAAGCTCAAGCTTATCGAGCCGCTCAAGGATTTATTCAAAGATGAAGTGCGGCGGATTGGCCGCGATCTCGGGATGCCGGAAGACATTCTACAGCGGCAGCCGTTCCCCGGGCCGGGATTGGCGGTGCGCATTTTAGGGGAAGTCAACCAAGAGCGCGCCGATCTGCTGCGCGAATGCGATGAGATTGTGGTGGGCGAGATCAAGAAAGCCGGGCTATACCAGAAAATCTGGCAGTCGTTCGCTGTGCTCTTGCCGGTGATGTCAGTGGGCGTGATGGGCGATCAGCGGACGTATGCCTACACGTGCGCTGTGCGCGCCGTGCATTCGGAAGACGGCATGACCGCGGATTGGGTTCCGCTGCCGTATGAAGTGCTGAAAACGATCTCAAATCGGATTGTGAATGAAGTGCGCGGGGTTAACCGGGTTGTGTACGACATTACGTCGAAACCGCCCGGAACGATTGAGTGGGAATAAAGCGCACATCGTTGACTTGCGAGAGCGATATTGGACCGGTCCCACGTCGGCCGGATTCGAGAGGTGCAAAGACGCCCATCACCTGGATAGATGCCCCACAGGATTGATGATTCCCCACCCGACCATCTACCATATCCCCATGCCCGTCGACACCGGAACTCTGACCTTGCCTTACACTCGCATTCGCGCCCCGCGCGGCAGCACGCTCTCCTGCAAGGGGTGGCAGCAAGAAGCGGCCATGCGCATGCTTATGAACAATCTTGACGAGGAAGTTGCCGAGCGTCCCCAGGATCTGGTTGTTTACGGGGGGACGGGCAAGGCGGCCCGCAATTGGGACTGCTATCACGCGATCGTCCGATCGCTGAGGAGTCTGGAGAACGACGAGACATTGCTTGTGCAGTCGGGGAAACCGGTGGGTGTGTTCAAGACGCACGAGTATGCTCCGCGGGTGCTGATCGCGAACTCGAATCTGGTTGGCCATTTTTCCAATTGGGAGAAATTCAACGAGCTCGAACGGGCCGGGCTGATGATGTATGGGCAAATGACGGCTGGGTCGTGGATCTACATCGGCTCACAAGGGATTGTTCAGGGGACTTACGAAACTTTCAGTGCGGCGGGCGACAAGCATTTTGGCGGCGATCTTGCCGGGAAGCTGATCGTGTCCGGTGGCATGGGTGGCATGGGTGGCGCACAGCCATTGGCCGCCACCATGACCGGCGCAGCATTCCTTGGGATTGACGTCGATCCCGAGCGCATTAAGAAGCGGCTTAAGACCGGCTATTGCGACTTTCTCGTGACCACGCTGGACGAGGCGTTGCGCATTCTCAAGAATGCGGTCCGCAAAAAAGAATGCGTTTCGGTTGGACTCGTGGGGAATTGCGCGGACATCATTCCGGAGCTTGCCGAGCGCGGGGTGGTGCCCGACATTCTCACCGATCAGACCTCGGCGCACGATCCGCTGAATGGATATGTGCCGAATGGCATGACGTTCGAAGCAGCGCTGGAATTGCGCGCACGCGATCCGAAGGATTATCAGGAACGATCGCTTGATGCCATGGCTCGGCACGTGGAAGGTATGTTGCGTCTGCAGAAAATGGGCTCGGTCACCTTCGACTACGGGAACAATATCCGTACTTTTGCGTTTCAACGCGGCGTGAACGACGCCTATGACTTCCCGGGATTTGTTCCTGCCTATATTCGTCCGCTGTTCTGCGAAGGACGCGGTCCGTTTCGCTGGGCGGCACTTTCGGGTGAAGTTTCGGACATCGCCGCCACCGACAGTCTGGTGCTTGAGCTTTTTCCTGAGAACCGTAACCTGCGTCGCTGGATCGAGCTCGCCCGCAAGCGAATTAAGTTTCAGGGCCTACCGGCTCGCATTTGCTGGCTGGGATATGGGGAGCGCGCGCGATTCGGGTTGGCAATTAACGACCTGGTGAAAAACGGTACGATCAAAGCTCCCATTGTTATTGGACGCGATCATCTGGATTGCGGGTCGGTGGCATCCCCGTTCCGCGAAACCGAGAGCATGAAGGATGGTTCTGACGCCATCGCCGACTGGCCGCTGCTGAATGCACTGGTGAATACGGCGGCTGGCGCATCATGGGTTTCCATCCACAACGGGGGTGGGGTGGGAATAGGCTATTCGCTCCATGCCGGCCAGGTGACGGTCGCGGATGGCAGCGACATGATGGCCAAGCGCATCGAACGCGTGTTGACGACCGATCCTGGAATGGGCGTGGTCCGGCACGTGGACGCGGGGTATGACGAGGCAAAGGAGTTTGCCGCAAAAACAGGCGTTCGCGATCCGATGGCGCAGTCATGAAACTCAAGGGGACGAGGACCCGGAGCGGCAATGTTTAGGACGGCGCGGGCGCTCTTGTTAGTCAACATCGGGCAGCTTGTGACCTTGCGTTCGGCGGTTGGCGGCCCTCGACGCGGCCGTTCCCTTTCCGAACTCGGCATCATTCACGATGCTGCGGTATTCTGCCTTGCGGGCAAGATCGTCGCAGTGGGCAGCACGAAAAGCGCTCTTCGCGATCCATGGCTCAGAAACAATCGGAAGAGGGTTACTGAAATCGATTGCGGTGGTCGGGTCGTTCTGCCCGGGTTTGTCGATTCGCATACTCACCCGGTGTTCATGCGCCCCCGGCTGTTGGATTTCGAAAAGCGCAGTGCCGGCGCGAGTTATGAGGATATCGCTGCGGCTGGTGGAGGAATTCGTGCCAGCATTGACGGCGTGCGGAAGGCCGGCAAGCTCGTGCTAACACGGAAAGTCTTCGCCGCGCTCGTGGATTTTGCGCGTCACGGAACGACGACCGTCGAGGCTAAGTCCGGCTACGGCCTGAGCCTCGAATCGGAACTAAATTCGCTCGGTGCCGTGCGCGCCGCAGCGCGGCAGTGGCCGGGAACCGTGGTTCCTACTTTTCTCGGGGCGCACACCGTCCCGGCTGATTATCGTGGACGTTCGCAGAAATATGTCGATCTGGTCTGCAACGAAATGATGCCAGTAGTGGCGAAACGCAAACTGGCTGCTTTTGTGGATGTGTTTTGCGATAGGGGCGCTTTCACCGCCACTGAAACCATGCGGATTTTCGCGGCGGCGGCGGAGTGCGGTCTCGCTCTCCGGGCACATGTAGGGCAACTCAGCGAAACGCGGCTGGAGCCACTGCTTCGCTACCATCCAACCGCTCTCGACCACATGGATCATGTGAACAACGCGGAGCTGCCGGCACTCGCCCAGAGCGACACAGTTGCAACGTTCGTTCCGGGGGCAAATTATTTTCTTGGGCTATCGAGATATCCTGACGCGCGCCGGTTTATTGATTCGGGCGTGGCCGTGGCCCTGGCTACCGACTACAATCCCGGCTCCTCCCCCACCCTGAGCATGCCGATGGCGATGTCGCTGGCCTGCACGCACATGAAGATGGCGCCTGAAGAGGCGATCGCGGCGGGCACTATCAACGGGGCATGGGCGCTTCGTTTGGCGGCTAGCAAGGGCAGTCTGGAATCAGGCAAAGACGCCGACCTGGCGGTGTTCGACGCGCGTGACTACCGTGAGATTCCGTACTGGTTTGGCTCCAATCGCTGCCTGCTGACGATCGTGAATGGGACGCTTAGCGGCCATCTCCCGGCTTGAAGAATGGGGCGAGCAGATGCGGGAGGTGTCGCGCGACCAAAACGCGGTCTCGCAGAAATCGCGCCCACGGCTTTGAGAGAAAGGCGCGGGGTTGTTATAATTCGAGGGTTCCGCACGGTCCAATCGCATAGGGTGATTTACCCCTCGCGGCATACCGCCCACTGAGAATGCAACGATGGTCGGTCAACTAGGCCCCCAATCGGGGACAGATCGTGTGGACAAGAAGTGGCCAGGTAGCTCAGGTGGTAGAGCGCAGCCCTGAAAAGGCTGGCGTCGGCGGTTCAACTCCGTCCCTGGCCACCA
>Ga0187847_10000066_pt1 | contig 113889 bp, 106 predicted proteins | sample June2016WEW_4_10_FD_132458 | JGI IMG/M metagenome (GOLD analysis project Ga0187847, IMG submission 132458) | Peatland microbial communities from SPRUCE experiment site at the Marcell Experimental Forest, Minnesota, USA - June2016WEW_4_10 | ecosystem: Environmental > Terrestrial > Soil >...
AATCTGAGCGGCGTCATCTATGACGGCGTCTGGGTGGGCGCGAACTCGAAAATTCCCAACGTAAATGGCATTCGTAAAGAACTGATCGACGAAATGAAAAAGATCAAGCCCCCGGTGGTTCGCTTTCCCGGCGGTTGCTTTGCCGATGGTTATGATTGGCGCGACGGCGTGGGCCCAATCGACAAGCGTCCGCGCCGCACGAATTTCTGGGCCGAATGGGAAACCAGCGCGGCCCCGTCCAGCCATCGCTACGACCCCAATCAGTTCGGCACCAATGAATTCGTGCAGTTTTGCAAATTAACCGGCAGCCAGCCCTATCTCGCCGCCAACGTCCGCAGTCTGCCCGCCGAACAGTTTTATCGCTGGATCGAATACTGCAATTCGCCCGCCGGCAGCACCACCCTGGCCGACCAGCGCGCGCAGGCGGGCCATCCCGATCCCTTCAACGTTCGCTACTGGGGCGTCGGCAACGAATCCTGGGGCTGCGGCGGAAATTTCACCCCACAAGAGTACGCGACAGAATTCCGCAGATATACGACTTGGGTTCCACTCTATAAGCAGGAACTTGCCTTCATTGCATCGGGTCCGAACTCCGACGACTGGAACTGGACGCGAGGATTCTTCGAAGAGGTCGTGCGCAAGGGAAAAGAGCAGTTACGCAATATCTACGGCTGGGCGCTGCATTACTACTCTTGGAATTTAAGTCGCGGCCGTACGCAAGACTGGGAGAAGGGAAAAGGCGACGCGCTCAACTTCGACCGCGTCGACTGGTACGAATTGCTGCGCGAAGGCGACCGCATGGAATCGCTGATCGACGGCCACTGGCAGGTCATGGGAGAATTCGATCCCGACCACGCTGTCAAACTTGTGGTCGACGAGTGGGGACCGTGGTATCGCCCCGGCAGCGAGCAAACTCCGGGGGATCAGCTTGAACAAACTCCCACGCTGCGCGACGCTGTTTTTAGTGGCATGACACTCGATGCCTTCAATCGCCACCCGGAAAAAATCAAGCTCGCGGCCTGCGCCCAGCTCATCAATTGTTTGAACAGTCTTTACCTGGCTCACGAAGACAGATTCTGCGTGACGCCGGTCGGTCATGTTTTCGAGATGTATGCCGCACACCAAGGCGGGCAAGCCTTGCGCACAATATTTTCCGCGCCCACTGTGAATTACGAGAGGGATGGCAAGCCGGCAACGTTTTGGGGACTGAAGGGCTCCGCTTCCTTACACGAAACGACTTTAGTGCTGACGGTGGTGAACCCCCACGTCAGCGAAGCGCGAGTCGCTGAAATCGGCATTCGCGGCGCTTCGATCCAATCGGGCACGGCCACCACCTTGACGAACGCAGACATCCACGCCCACAACTCATTCGCCGAAAGAAATGCAGTGATGCCGCAGACGAAGAGCATCGAGATCAAAGGCAAACTGCTTACTCTCAGCGCTCCGCCGGCCTCGGTGACGAAACTAACGCTAGCCTTGATGTGACCCTCACCCGCTAGCACCGCCGTCCCGGCGGCTGTCACGCTGGCGTCACGCCCGCTGCGCCGGGGGCATTCACTCCCTGAAGACAACGGCAAAAATGCGGTGGGCTCCCGGAGCACTGGTTCCGACGCACGCAAACGTTTTCCTCGGCAGAAGCCCGACCGCCCTAACTCGATCGCCGCGCCAGCCAGCCTTCAATGTGAGGCCACGTGCGCTTATCCGCGCCGCTGCCCGCCATGATGCCGATGTGGCCGCCGGGAGTTCGGAATAATTCCTTATCCTTGCTGCCAACTTTCGTCATGATTGCCGCGGATTGGCACGGCGGGGTGATGTGGTCGCCCTCCGCGATCACAGTCAAAAGATTCGCCCGAATGCGCCCCAAGTCCACGCGCTCTCCGCGAATCACCCACTCGTTGCGCATGAGCCGGTCGTTGCGGTAAAGATCAACCACCAATTGCCGGAAGGCCCCGCCGGCCAGCGGAACATTGTCGGTAACCCAGGTGTTCATCGCCTGCCACGCTTCGACCACCTGTGGATTGTCGAGATTGTCCCAGAGCTTCAGATAGTTCCCAACGTAGTTCTCCACAGGCTTGAGAGCCTTGGCGCCGTAATCGATCATCTCACCCGGCATATTTCCGAATGCCGCAAGAACTTTCTCCACATCGAAGTAGCGTTCGTCGACCCAGCGCGCGAAAGTGATTCCTTTTTTGTCCGAGAAATCCAGCGGTGCGGTTAGCAGAATTAAGTTGCGCAAGCCGTCATCGGCGCGCAGCGCGGCATACACAGTGGTGAGGATCGCTCCAATACACCAGCCCAGCAGGCTGAAGTCCTCGCAGCCCGAAATCGCCTTCATCTTGCGAATCGCCCGCGCCATATAGTCGAGCGTGTAATCGTCAAATGTGAGATTTTTGTCTTCGGGTCCAGGAGATCCCCAATCGAGCAGATAGAGGTCATATCCACTCTTGACCATGAACTCCACAAAACTGTGCCCCGGCTTCAGATCGAGAATATAAGGACGGTTCATCAGAGCGAAAACCAGCAAAAGCGGCACGGGATGCCGTTTCTCGGCGGGCACCACCGGCACGTAGCGATACAGCTTGGCCTTGTTTAGGGTCCACACCAACTCTTTCGGAGTTTGCGCGATCGCCGCTTTCGTGGTTACCGCCTTGCTGAAGTTACTGAATTTTTCGCCCACTCCCAACCACTGGTCGGTCATTACAGTGGCTTCGTTCATAGCTACCTTTTCCCTTTCTTTTTACTCCCTCGGTCCGGCGCCCGCGCCGGGGCGCGCCTCGCGGACGTGGGTTTCGTCAGCCGTTTTTCGATCCGGTCCAGCTTGGCATCCAGATCGTCCAGCCGCATCTCGATATTGACGGCTCGCTCCGCGATGCTGACCACGTCGGCGCGCGAGGGCATGCTGAATTGCTGCAGCGCCTGCAACATCACCTTTTCCACCGCTTCGCGAAAGGGCGATGAGCTCGAGAGATACGTATTGAGCATCATCCCGCTGGCCTTCGCGTAAGCGTCGCTGTTCACGGCATCGACCATGGTCTTCGACCACGCATCCAGATAGCTGTTCCGCATCTCGCGGAAAGCGTCGGTGGGATCGAACTCTTTTCCGTTGGGCGCCTGCTTTTCGCTCATAAGCTACTCTCCCAAGATCCAGTCTCCAAACTCCCGCACAGCCGGAGACAGCCCCCCCACGCCTAATTCCAGATTGGAGGCGCCGGGGCTGTCTGCCGTCGAGTATAACGCCGCTTACGCGGCGGCGTGCCGGGCTGGCTTGGACGCGATATCCAGCACCGTCTTCTGGGTTTCAACCAGAAGATCCAGACCGCTCTGAAAGGCCTCGGCGAACGGATTAGAGAAGCGCAATTGTTTCTTCGCGGTCTCGTAGCCGGCCTTCTGCTGCTCCGCACAAAACTCCAGATTCTTCTTGTGCGCTGCAACAGAATGATCCACGGTTTGCTGCAACAGGGCGGTTCCGCTATCGGCAAACTTTGCCGCCAGGGCGCCGCGCTCTTCGGCCAGGCCGACCAGCGTGGCGCTTTGCTCCACGGCCAGGTCGATCGCACCTTTTTGGGTTTCGACATAGCGCTCGAAGCTTTGGCCCGCCAAGTCAAACCAGAACGAGGCTGGACCTTCGGTAACAAACGGGAAGGCCTTTTTCCAAGTGCTCAGGATCTCTGCGTTTTGTTCGGCGGCTGCTTCCAGGGACTTCTTCTGCAGCTCCGCCAGGCGCTCAATGCTCTTGCTGTATACGGGGACGAAAGTGGCCGTTACTTCGGCGCTCTCCGCCGCCGCGCGGGGGATGCGGGTTGACTTACGGGGCGTGGGCATGATCTTCTCCTTCTAGAGATAAAGTTTGTTGCAATAAATGCTGCACTGCAGCACAATTCGATATTAGAACCAGCGCACTCGGATGTCAAGCATAAAATGAGATAAATATGAATCGCAAACCGGTGGTGATCAAAAAGTACGAAAACCGGCGTCTCTACGATACGACGAACAGCCGCTACATCAATCAGGATGAAGTGGCTCAGATGCTGAAGAACGGCTACGACGTCCAGGTGGTCGACGCCGCGACCGGCGAAGACCTGACTCGGCTGGTCTTGACCCAAATCATCGTCGAGCAGGCCAAAGAGCCCGACTCCGCCTTCCCGCTCGAAGTCTTGCGGCAAATGGTCGTGGCCTCAAGCCGCGCGACTCAAGAAGGCGCCTTGAAGTATATGAAGACCGTGGCGGAGATGTACCAGAACGCTTATCGGGCCATGACGCCGCCGCTGCATCCTTTCGATTTCATGCAGGCGCAGCGGCCCGCGCCGTCGCAGCCCTTTTCCAGCTCTGAGCGTGAAGAAGAATATCGCCAGCCGCGAGCCGCGGGCGGCGGGGAAGTGGACGAACTAAAGCGCCGCGTCGCCGAACTTGAATCTCTTGTGGAGAGGCCAAAAAAAAAGAAGAAGATTCCGAAGAAGAGTTCGTCTCCGCGCCGGAAGGCTTAGCCGGTTCTTGGATCACTGCGATAGGTGATGGCCGTCACCAACTTTTCGCCTGGTCGTGCACTATTCTTTTTGCAGTTGCCGCTTCTCCGGGGTTCGAATTCCAATTGTGCTGAGTGCCACCCCGGATTGGGCAAACTCGAACAGGAAGGGATCTCCCATGGCAAACGGAATCGCGCCGAACTCATCTTTTTCAGATCCAACGTCCGTCCGCCCGCGGGCTATTTCGTATGATTCGGGGTACGAGTTCAGTCTCGACCGCTGCGTCGATGTCAAAATACTCCTGCAGGACGCGGACAAAGAGATCAGTTACACTCCGGCGACTTATGCCGGAGCTTATTAAAACGCGAATCGCTTGGCTTTAAAAGTGGAAGCCGCCACCACAAATCAGCACTTCGCCGGTCACATAGTCGGAGAGCGGCGAACAGAAGAAGAGCACTGCATTCGCCGCTTCCAGGGGCGTTCCGAGCCGGCCCAGCGGACAAGCGGTTTTCACCGACTCCAACATCGCCGCCTGCACCCCCACACGAATCGCGCGGCCGCGCATCTCGATATTAGACTCCTCGCCCGACAGAACCTGGGTCAGCCGAGTTTCTATCAACCCGAATCCGACCGCGTTCACGTTGACATTGTACCGGCCCCATTCCTTCGCCAGCGTGCGCGTAAGTCCGAGCACTCCGGCCTTGCCGGAGGCATACCCAGCCTGGCCAGGATTGCCGTCGGTGCCCGCAATGGAAGTGATGTTCACGACCTTGCGCATCACCTGCTGGCCGGCGGCAGTCTCGCGCTTGGCCGCTTCTCGAATATAAGACGAGGCAGCTCGCAGCACGCGAAAGGGTACGACCAGGTGAATTTCGAGCATGGCCTGGAATTGCTCGTCCGTGGTTTTTTGAATGACTCCGTCCCAACTATATCCCGCGTTGTTGACGATGATATCGACGGAGCCGAAAGCGTCCAAAGTGGCCTGCATTAATTTGTCGGGAAACTCAGGCCGGGTCAGGTCGCCGGCGAAAACCTCGACTCTTTTCCCCACCGATCCCAAGAGAATCTTGGTTTCCTCGAGCGCGCCCTCATCGAGGTCGTTCACCATTACAGCCGCGCCGTTCTCCGCCAGCTTTTCCGCAATTGCCCGGCCAATCCCCCGGCCGGAGCCCGTTACCAAGGCGGTTTTGCCATCGAGTGTAAAAGCCATATTGGTTCTACCGTGCGCCATGCGCTGCATCGCAGCAGATCGTTGCTGCACTGCATTACATCACATTTTACGCCGGAATAAAAGCCCCCAGGAGCACCGGAAGTCGCATGTCTTTCAGCAGGAGGAGTTCCATGGACCGCATCGAAAACCGCACTTTTGACGAACTGCAAGTCGGCGACAGCGCCAGTATTGTCCGCACCCTGAGCTATAAGGATATCGAACTCTTTGCCATCATGTCGGGGGACGTGAATCCCGCGCACGTGGACGAGGAGTTCGCCAAGAGCGACATGTTTCATCGCATCATCGCCCACGGCATGTGGGGAGGAGCGCTAATTTCGACCGTGCTCGGGACTCAGTTACCCGGCCCCGGTGCCATCTATCTGAGCCAGTCGTTGCGCTTCCGCCGCCCCGTCTGCCTTGGAGATATCGTCACTGTAACCGTTCGGGTGGCGGAGAAGGCCGCGGAAAAGAATCGTGTAACGCTCGACTGCCAGGCAACGAATCAGAAGAACGAAGTCGTAATCAGTGGAACCGCGGAGGTCATCGCCCCCGCGGAAAAAATATCGCGGGAGCGCGTAACCTTGCCCGAAGTGAAGCTGCTTGAGCGGGGCCGCCATTACCGCCGCTTGATCGAGGCCACCCGAAGCTGCGCCCCCATCCGCATCGCTGTCGTGCATCCTGTCGATTCGATTTCTTTGCTGGGCGCGATCGAAGCCGCCAGGGCACGACTAATCCTCCCGACTTTTGTAGGCCCCGAAGAAAAGATTCGCGCTGCAGCGCAGCAGGCGCAGATCGACCTATCGCCCTATGAACTGTTAAACACAGAGCACAGCCATGCCGCCGCCGAACTCGCCGTCAGGCTGGCCCGCGAACTCAAAGTGGATGCTCTCATGCAGGGAAGAATCCAGATCGACGAACTTATGCTCTTCGTGGATGGGCCGCAGGGGCTGCACACGGCGCGGCGCCTTAGCCACATCTCCGCCATCGACGTTCCCAGCTTCTCTCGGCCCTTGTTCGTGACGGATGCAGCCGTGAATCTCTATCCCACCCTCGACGACAAGCGTGACATCGTGCAGAATGCGATCGATCTGTGCCACGCTTTGGGCATGGCCCGACCCAAGGTCGCGTTACTCTCCGCACAGGAGGCGGTCTCGGCGAAACTGCCGTCCACCCTAGATGCTGCGGTGCTCTGCAAGATGGCGGACCGTGGTCAGATCACAGGCGGCGACCTCGAGGGCCCACTTGAATTCGATGTTGCGGTTTCTCCTGAGTCCGCCAAGAGTAAGGGTGTGGCTTCTGCGGTAGCGGGTCAAGCCGATATTTTTGTCGTCCCCAATCTCGAAGCCGGCAGCATGCTGGTGGAGCAACTGGTTCAATTGGCGGACGCGCAGGTAGCGGGGCTGGTGGCCGGCGCGCGCGTACCCATTATTCTGACCAGCCGCACCGATAACTCGCTCACTCGCCTGGGTTCCTGCGCGCTCGCCGTGTTGTCGGTTACTCACAAAAGGACGCTCGGAGCGCCCGGCATCGTCCCGGGCATCGAAACCGCCGCTTAGACCAAGGGCCCGAACACGACCCGAAAACGGACGTAAGCAGTAGGAGAAACTCGAGCGCCGCTGCCCCGCTTACATGTGGTATCCGCCGTTGACGTTCAACTCCTGCCCCGTGATGTAATCCGCATCAGCGGCAAGAAACCCGGCTGCCTTCGCAATCTCTTCCGTGGAAGCAAATCGGCCCAAGGGAATTTTCGCTTTGATTTGGGCCGCAATCTCTTCCGGAATAGCGTCAACCATTTCCGTAGCCGTGAATCCCGGAGCAATCGCATTGGCCGTGATGTTGAACTTCGCCATCTCCAGCGCGAGGGTCTTGGTGAAGGAAATGATGCCGCCCTTGCTCGCCGAATAGTTCGCCTGACCGAAAGCGCCCATCTGCCCGACCACGGAACTAATATTGATGATGCGTCCAAACCTCTGGTTAATCATCGCAGGCAGTGCAGCGCTGGTGCAGTAGAAGGTTCCGTTCAAGTTCACGTTGATCACCTCCGCCCAATCGTCTTCCGTCATTTTACGCATCGATCGGTCGCGCGTGATGCCGGCGTTGTTCACCAGAATGTCGAGGCGCTGCCATTTGTCCAAAACTTCTTTCACAATGCGGCGTGCCTCACCTTTCGTTGCCACGTCACCTTTAATTGTGATGCATTCCACGCCGAAGGCGCGGATCTCATCGGCCGCGCTCTCGGCATGGGTGGAATCCGAGCGATAATCGAGCGCCACATTCGCGCCCCGCCGCGCCAGTTCAATCGCAATCGCGCGCCCAATGCCGCGTCCAGCACCGGTCACCAAAGCCACCTTGCCACGCAGAGAGTTCGTCCCGTTCCCGTTGCCGTTTCCGTTGTGTCCGCCACCACCGTTATTCTCCATATCCGTACTCCTTTCCTGAGAGTTGCAACTTACGATTGCGGGATCCACCCGCATCACCACATAACCGCCGACCGCGCCCGCGCCGAAGCCGGGCGCAAACACACGCAGCGGACGATCGATTCGTCCCTCGCGCACCGCATCGTGAATCGCCAGAAGAATGCTGGCGGAAGAAGTATTGCCTACGCGCTGAATGTTGAAGTACAGTCGCTCCGGGGCTACACCAGCCGCTTTCGCGAGCTCCACCACCATGGTCTTGTTCGCCTGGTGTGGAACCACGAGATCGATCGCATCCATCAGCGTGCCCTCCCCTTCAGGATGCGGCAGCGCTTTGAGTTCTTTGATCATCTGCACCAGGTAGCGTCTGGCCAGAGTCTTGACTTCCGGCCCGTACACGGTGATGTTGTTATCGAACTCCGGATTGGGCCAGATAATCGAGTTCACCTCCGCCCATGGACCGCTGGCATAAGTCTGAAAAACCTCGATGTCGGAGGATTCTCCAGGCGGCGCAGGTCCCACCACCATCGCCGCCGCTCCGTCGCCGAAGATCATGCGCGAAGTGCGCACGGTCCCGATTTTGTCGGAGAATTTTTCCGCGCACACCACCAGGATTGGCCGCTCAATTTCCTGCAGCAACCGCACCGCCTCGGCCAAGCCATAAGACATGCCTGCGCAGGCCGCCACAATGTCGCAGGAGCAGTGCGTCTGCACCAGACCCAACTCGCCCGATAACCACGTGGCCACCGAGGGAATAAGCTTGGTGCTGGTGCAACTGCAAAACAGCACGGCGCCGATTTCCGCGGGCTTGCGGCCCGATTTAGTCAGCGCCGCCCGCACCGCGATCAGCGCCATTTCCTCCAAACTGAGTTCGCTGTAGCAGCGCTGCTCGATGCCCGTCTTTTCGGAAATATCCTCTTCCGTCATGCGCGACCAGCAATAGGCGTGGTTGCCGATCAGGTCTTTATTCGTGCAAGGGATTTCTCCTTCGTATACGGCGATGGATTCGATCCGCGGCAGCACGGCAAAGTGCGCGCTCACCACCACCGGCGGATACGGTTTTTCAGGCTCACTCAAGGCCAACGTCTCCGGTTTGCAAGGCCGCTGCCGATGAAAGGCGTTTCCGTTTTGCTTCACACGCCGAATAAATTGATGCACATCGCTGTTGCGCGGATGGTAGGCGATCACATAATCCCCGTCCTGCAGCTTGCCCACCTCGATGCTGCCGCTCGTAGCCGGATCCCAGCGGTACTGGTTGTGCAGGATCATGCTCTGCCGCATCAAAGCTTCCAACTCCGGCTTGGGATGGACGCTGTCGATCACGTCATCGTAAGAGTAGCCCGGAAAGTCGCGGTCGTAACTCGACAGCCGATACGTAAGATTTTTCGGATCCGACAAGATCTCTTCCACGGTGGGTTTGATCCCGCGAAACTCCCCCCCAGCTCCTTGCTTATTGCGAAACACGTCGAGCAGAAGCCGAAAGCTCTTGTCCTCCGTTTCCTCCTCCCAGAGCGCCGGCAAGCTGAGGTATCCCGCTTCAATCGCAGCCGCCAGACCAGCCGCATTGCGCGGCTTGTACACCGGCAGAAAAATATCGTTGCGATGGCGCGGCAGATCGGCCCAGCGCGTGGGCCGCTTTTCGTACATAGTCAATACGTAGCGTTGCGCCCAGAACAAATTCAGCGCGAGATCGCGGCAAATCTCGTAGCGGCTGTGGTATTCGCCCGCTTGCACGCGCGCTACAATTTCGGTTTCCGTGGGCGCCTTCTCGCCGAAATCTCGCCGGATCACCGCATTAAACTGTCCTAAAGTCTCGAAGACAGAAAAATCCAGCTCCGGAAAAAAATTGCAGGGAAAGACCATGCGGCCATAGCGATTGATCACAAACGGTTTGAGTACCATATAAATCGTCCTTAAAGCCCGGACCTATTCGAACTCAACCAGAATCTGATTCAGCTTGACGGCCTGCCCGGGCACTACGTTTACGGATTTGATTGTTCCCGCAATCGGCGCCGTCACGCTGGTTTCCATCTTCATCGCCTCTAAGACCACGATCAGAGCATCCACTTGCAGGTGTTGTCCCAAGTGGGCATGGACCCGCACCACGATTCCAGCGACGGGACTGCGGCATACTCTCGCCTCGCCAGAGTCCGCTCCCCCAGCCCCGGGCCGCGGTGCCGTGGGCACGCGCCGGGATTGAAGCGCGCTGCCCGGCGGAATTTGGCCCGGCACTCCGTGCAGATGCTCTTCGCCCTCGACTTCAACCTCGACCTCATAGGCTTTTCCGCCGGTGACAATCTGAATCTTCAAGAGCGAAGCCTCACTGCGCGATTCGGGAAATCAGACCCGCCTTGCCCATCATTTCTCGTGGCCTCGCTGCGCCAGATTGTGCGAAGCCTGCACCACCACCCGTCCCTGCTGTGCCCAAGAGCTCAGTCCTGCCTCGGGCGCGTGCAATCTCTTTACGGAACGAATGCGAACTTTCCTGCCCAGTAAACCGGTGATAGTTTCGGTGATCGCCGCGAGGGTTTCCGGCGCTATCTCTTCCGCGCCGCTGGGGTGCTCGATCGCCCTGACCGCTTCCGCAAGCGCATCGATCTGCGGCTGCAACTCGCTTCGAAGCTGTGCGCAGGCGCGCTCCAGTCCGCGCCGTGAGCTGACATAAACCAGCAGCCATCCAGCGATCACCAACGCGGCCATGAACCATTCCGCCATTGCAAATCCTCTAGAGTGGGATCAAGCCATGCTTTTTCGTAGGACGAACTTCCCGTTTCGAACTCAGCGCCGCCAGAGCCTTCGCCAGATATCTCGGCGTCTCGGAGGGCTCGATAATGTCATCCACCAGCCTTCGTCCGGCCGATACATAAGGATTCGCAAAGGTCTGCCGGTAACTGTCGATCAGCTCCTTGCGTCGCTGCTCCTGGTTCTCCGCCGCATCGATCTCGCGCCGGAATACAATCTCGGCCGCGCCCTCCGCGCCCATCACCGCGATTTCCGCCGTAGGCCACGCCACCACGCGATCGGCGCCCAGGTCTTTGCAGCACATCGCGATGTAAGCGCCGCCGTAGGCTTTGCGCAACACCACGGTAATTTTGGGCACGGTCGCCGCCGAGTACGCGAAGAGCATCTTCGCGCCATGCCGGATGATTCCGCCGTACTCCTGCTCGATCCCGGGAAGAAAACCGGGAGTATCCACGAACGTGATCAGCGGAAGATTGAAGGCATTGCAGAAGCGCACGAAGCGCGAAATTTTGTCCGACGCGTCGATGTCCAGAACTCCGGCCAGCACGAAAGGCTGATTGGCAACGATCCCGACTGCGCGTCCCTGCACTCGCCCGAAGCCGATCACGGCATTCGCCGCGAAGCCCGGCTGGATTTCGAAGAAATCCCGATAATCCAAAACGCGAGGAATCACCACGCGCACGTCGTAAGCGATCTTCGGATCTACCGGAACCGCGTGCTCCAACTCCGCATCAATTCCCGGAGCCGCGTCATACGGCTGCCGCGGAGTTTCCTCCAAATTGTTCGACGGCAAAAAACTGAGCAGGCGGCGGCACAGCGCCAGCGCGCCCGCATCGTCTTCGGCGATCAGATGGACCACGCCCGAGCGATTCATCTGCGCCGCCGGCCCGCCTAATTCCTCCGACGTCACAGTTTCGCCGGTCACTTGTTTGATCACCGACGGCCCGGTGATAAACATCCGCCCTTGCTTGGTCTGAATAATGAAATCAGTCAGCGCCGGACTGTAAGCCGCGCCCCCCGCGCACGGACCGCAAATAATCGAAATCTGCGGCACCGTACCCGAAAGCAGAGTGTTGTTGTAAAACACGCTGGCGTAGCCCGCGAGGCTGTCGATACCCTCCTGCACGCGTGCGCCGCCGGAGTCATTGATAAAGATGAAAGGGCTGCCGGTGCGCAGCGAAAGCTGCATCATCTCGGTGATCTTGTCGCAGTGAACTTCGCCGGCCGCGCCGCCCGCGACTGTAAAATCCTGGCTCGCCAGATGCACCAGCCTGCCATCGACAGTGGCGCATCCGGTCACGACTCCATCGGCCGGCAGATCTTTTTTGGCCATGCCGAAATACGTGGCGCGATGCTTCGCGAACAGCCCAATCTCCTGGAAGCTCTCGCGGTCCACCAGTTCCGCCACGCGCTCCCGCGCCGTGAGCTTGCCCGAGGCGTGGTGCTTCTCGATTCTTTCCGCGCCGCCCCCAAGTTCGATCTGCGTGCGCTTGCCGCGCAGCTCGGCGATCTTTCCCTCGATCGTCGCTTTGCGCTCCGCAACGATTGCGAGTTCGGGCGGAGAAACAGGATTCGCAGCCATCACCATGCCCTCGTTTCATATGTCCCAGAGTCTTGCCGCGACCAAGTCCAACCTATGCCGGTGCGACACTGCTGCCGGTGAGAGACATCTCATCTTGAGCGAGTTTCAAGCGATCCTCTGTGATGCAGCGCACACCGCTTTGTGACCCGCCGCTGCCAGGGAAATTCTTCGCCAAAACGTGCTCTGGAAACTTGGGAAGTGGAGGTGGCGAAGGCACTCTAGGGTTTTTCATCACCTAGCCTGGTACACGCCAAAGAGTTACATTTTCGGCCATCAATGCGAGAGAGATCGCGCCGGGCGGCATGCGACCTTGGACAGGTTTTGGTAACTTTGATTTCCGGGGAGAAAATCGCCCGACCGCACCAATGGGGTCACTTGGAAATACACTGCCGCAAACCCTGGGGGAAGAGGTACAATTTTGGAAGGCAGGCGCCAAACCGCCCTGCCTCTGGGGCTGAAAAAGCCGATTAGTAGCAGAACACGGGCAACTTGTCGGGAGGGCCGCTCATCCTTGTTAAGAGGCGCGGTGAAGAGCCCTGCAGGCTGGGCGCAGCCTGGGCCGAAGTCCACTCCGTGGCAAATGTTGATGAGTTCATAGGCAAATCCGAATCGGGGAACATGTCATCCGTAGAAGTAAATCCGAACCCGCTTAATCCGAGCGACGCGAATTCGAATCCCGGTCAGGACCCCGAGCTGCACCTGCTCCTGGCTCCCGATACCTTCGAACCTCTTTACAAGTCGCTGTTTCGCGGCCTCGACGAATTTTTCTTTCCCAAGAAACTTCCGCCGCTCAAGCTGGAATCGAAGCCCGTTCCGGTCAAAGATATCTGGGGTTTCTACAACTATAAGAAGAACGGTGCGCTGGGGTCCACGGTCGCTCACGTCATCGTGATCGCGTTGATCATCGGCGGCACGATTCTTGGCCGGCGCGTGATCGCTCAGGTATCGGCTAAACCGGCCACCGCGACGACCTTGATCGATCCCGGTGATTATGTCCTGAAGCCTGCGAAAACGCAGTCCGGCGGCGGTGGCGGCGGTGGCGACCACGACGTGCTGCAGGCCTCCAAGGGCCGTCTGCCCAAGTTTTCTCTGAAGCCTCAGCTAACCCCGCCGACGGCGGTGATCCGAAACATGGATCCGAAGCTAACGGCGGAGCCCACGGTAATCGTGCCCCCGGATATCAAAGTCGCCATGAATAACATGCCGAACCTCGGCGACCCGAAATCTTCTGCCATCATCCCCTCGAACGGGACCGGCTCTCAAAGTGGCATCGGCTCAGGCTCTGGCGGCGGTGTTGGCCCGGGCAACGGCCGCGGTGTTGGCCCCGGCGACGAGGCCGGCATGGGCGGCGGCGCCTTCCGCATCGGCCGCGGAGTAACCCCGCCTCGCGTAATCTATCAAACTGACCCCGAATTCTCCGAAGAAGCCCGCAAGGCCAAATACCAGGGCACCTGTGTGTTGAGCGTAGTGGTCGACGCCACAGGCCGCCCCACCCAAATCCACGTTCTGAGCACATTGGGCATGGGCCTCGATGAAAAAGCTATCGAATCGGTAAAGAACTGGAAGTTCGAACCCGGCCAAAAAGACGGCCATCCCGTCCCAGTAGTGATCGCCGTAGAAGTAGACTTCCACCTGTACTGAGGCCAGCCGTACCACCATCGAAACTTCTTTTCACTGCTAATCGGCCCGAAGACGCGACTGAGGAAATCTGCTTTCCTGCTGGCGCGACTCCGACTGTCGTCTGGGGCTACAACCGGGAAGCTCCGCAGGGTCCCTCTATTCCTTCAAATCCACATGCCTTACATCCTCAATCTCCCGCCCCAAAAACCGCTGGCCGAGCCGGCGAAACTTCTCCACCGAATCCGTTGCGAAAAATCGAATCTTCGGCAAGACCCTCCGCTCCTCAGCCCCCGACTTCGCCGGCAGTAGCTTCGCCAATTGCTCCGCCACGGCCCGTGCGGTGGACTCCGCCGAATCCACAATAACAGCCTGCGCCGGCGCCACTCGCCGCAGCAACTCCTTCAGAAGTGGATAATGCGTACACCCCAACACCAAAACATCGGCATCGCGAAAATCATCGGCAAAAGCCTCGCCCAGATAAATTCGAGCCACCTGCTCAGTCACAGGATGCTCTACCCATCCCTCCTCAACCAGCGGTACCAGCAGCGGGCAAGCCTTCTCCAGCGCATCGAGCCCACGCGCTTCCAAAGCCCGGCGATAAGCGTGACTGGAAACCGTAGCTTCCGTTCCCACAACCACGACCTTCTGGTTCTTGCTAGCCGCCGCAGCGGCCTCGGCTCCAGGCTCGACCACCCCCACCACCGGCACATGCGCAGCCAAGGTAATGCGGTCCAGTGCCAACGCCGTTGCAGTATTGCAGGCGATCACCAGCAGTTCCGCGCCGCGGCCTTCGAGGTAATGCGCCGCCTCCACGGCATAGCGCGCCACGGTCTCCACCGACTTCGACCCGTAGGGAAGCCGCGCCGTATCGCCGAAGTAGAGATAATCGGCTTCCGGCACAACCTCAAGCAAAGCTTTAAGGACGGTAAGCCCGCCGAAGCCGGAGTCAAACACGCCGATGATAGGGCGACGCGCGGGCATCTCTTTTGGGAACAATGATGATAACAGTCCGGAATGGCCGAGAGGAGAAACCAAAGTGATGCGAACTTGTTTCTAACGGAGCTTTTCTGGCGGGGCGGCTCGCTCGAACGCCCCGCAACGTCGATTCGGCTCTACGGCAGCTGAGACTTTAACCCTGAGGGCACTGCTGGGATACGATTAAGCGGCTAGGCAGGCCGCAACCATCGGAGGTCACGAGGACTCAAGCGCACGTTGGGGATGAACGTCCTCCTGCTGGTCGACAATTCTCGAATCGCCGACTCAACGGCATCCCTGCCAAGGCGAAAACGCGACAGAAAGATCTCCGCCGGGTGGTCACTGCCAGTTACTTTTTCCGCAGAGTAGGGTGCGAACGTAACATAATAGATTGCTCCGCCGTTTCGCCCGCTGTTCTCGGACTTTGTAATGTCAATGAATCCGCTGTAGATGTTTGCGTCCTCTACAAACGAACGCCCAAGAAGGAACACTAACCGGGATGTCGGCCTGTGTTAGCGCGGTAAGCACTTTCCGGCCGAGTTCGCGATCCCGATCCACCGATACTGCCGTAGCCATCTCAATCTCACGTTCCGACCCGCAACTGCGCAGTAGAGGGCCTCTCCGTTCAGCCATAACGACTCCCGACTTTCCTGTCTTTGACGACTGCCCAGTTAGTCCTCAGCCTAGGGTCGTTAGAGGCAGCCGCATCCAGTGTTGATTCGAAACCAGCAGTGACGAGTAGTTTGTTCAAATCGTGGGTATAAACCTTGTCCTTCACAAATGCCCGTTCCAGTGGAAAGTCATGGCGTTTTGTCCTTCGCGCAATGGCTGACTTCAGGGGCGCACTCTATTGCCAGTCCGCTCGATTGCCAGTCCTGACAGGTAATGCGCGCCCTCCTTATTTCCGCTTCGTAGTAGAGTGCGAGTTTCTCGCAGGCGCATTCGAGTAAGAGCCTGAAAATCTCTGCGCGTCACTGGTGTTCATCGCGAACCATGCGTTGTTTGAAGAGTATCATCCGTTCTCGTGGATATTGGGCAGCACGCCCCCGGCGGAATCGGCGCCCCATGCGGGCAAGTCCGCGGATGCCCCAGAAAGGCGCAGATCTTATCCGTAGCCTCAGGCGAGAGGATGTGCTCGAACTTGCAGGCTTGCTCCTCGATTTCCGATTCGCTGTCCATAGCGAGGCTGTCGGTAAACAGCCGCTCCGCCAGCCGATGCCGCCGAATGATGCTGCCAGCCCGCTCGCGACCGCGCGGAGTCAGTTCCACGATCAGAGTGCCATCCCCGACCGACGCCGAAACCGGCTTCAGCGCGTCGTGGCAGGGATTCACGAACGGCTTATGGTCATGCGCCAGCGGCGGATGCGGCGCCGAAACCACCATGCCCATCTGCATCATCTTCTCGATAGCCAGGCTCACGGGCAGCGCGCCGTGCACTTCCATGCGCTCGACTTCAGCAATCTCGCCGTGCTCGGCCAGCACCCAGAGTTCCTCGAGCACCTCGTCGAACTGCTCTTCGTCGGCCATGGCAAAAACTTCCTGCGACGCGATCTTGCCGTGATGGAATTCGATCCGCCGGTCGGCCAGCCGCGCCACCACCGGATCATGCGTCACCATCACAATCGTCCGCCCCTGCTGATGAAACTCGCGCAGCAGCCGCAGCACTAATTCTTCGTTATGCCCATCGAGATTCCCGGTAGGCTCATCCGCCAGAATAATTTTGGGATCGTTAATCAAAGCCCGCGCGATGCATACGCGCTGCTGCTCGCCGCCGGAAAGCTGCGACGGCAAGTGATGCGCCCGATCGCCCAGGCCCACGCGCGCCAGAGCCTCAATCGCTTCCTTCTGATCGGTCATGCTGTGAAAGTACTGCGCCAGCATCACATTCTCGACCGCTGTCAGAAACGGAATCAGATGAAACTGTTGAAAAATGAAGCCGATCTTCTCGGCGCGAACCCGATTCAAGTCGTTCGAAGAGATGCCCGCAACATCCTGCCCGTCCAGCCATATCTCGCCCGAGGTCGGCCGATCCAGGCAGCCAATCAGATTTACCAGCGTCGATTTCCCCGAGCCCGACGGCCCCATGATCGATAGCCATTCGCCGCGCTCCACGTGCAGCGAAATATGATCGAGCGCATGAATCGCGCCGTCGGGGGTGCCCCACTTCTCGCTGCCTTTGCGAGAAGTGGGCTTCACAGCCGCCTTGGCGGGATAGAGCTTGGTTACGTTCTTGATCTCAATCATTTCACTCGCCCCTCAAAATCACCGCCGGCTGCACTCGCCGCAAAAGCGAAATGGGCAGGATCGCCGAAAGCAAGGTCACCACCATGCTACCAGCCAGCACAAACGGCAGCACGCTGAACCGCGGCACGACGGCAGCATGAAAGTTAACCCGCCCAATCCAGGCGGCGATGCCGATGCCGAAAACAAATCCAATCATCGCCCCGAAAGCCCCCAAAGCCGCCGCCTCCGCCGCGAAAAATCCATTGAGCAATCGGTCGGAAGCTCCCAGCGCCTTCATGATGGCAAAATCGCGACGCCGGTCAAACACCCACCCCATCAGCGTAGAAAGCACGCACAATGCGGAAGTCAAAATGATGAGTGCAGCCGCAGCCAGCAAGGTAGACCGAGTCTTGCCCAGCACCCGAGCCTCGCCCTCCATAATCTGGCGCACCGGACGCACATCCGCCGCCGGAATCGCGCTCTGCAGTTGTTGCAAGACGCCGTTGATCTCCTCCGGCGAACCGCTGGCGGCAACCTCAATCGTTGAGGGCTGCACTCCAGTCCACGCCATGAAATCTGTCACAGAAAGATAGACCCGGCTATCTTCAGCAGCCCCTGTTCGCACCGTTCCGGCAGGGGTGAGATGAATGATGCGACCTTGAAAGGTGAGATCGAAGGGCTGATTCTTCGGTGAAACCACCGCAGCGGCGCGCACGCCGACCAGCGCCGGGTGCCCCATTTCTCGCGCGTCCGTGGCGCGAGAAAGCCCGCCCTGAGCCTGCCCAGGGGTGGGACCTGCCGAAGGCCACTGGCTCACCGACCACCAGCGATCCAGTTGCCGCACCCGCTCGAAATCCGCGCCCACCACGACCACCGCCTGACCGTCGACGGTCCGCGCTACAACGAGCGCGAAAGGCGCAACCACTCCGTGCCCCGCGATCACCGCTTCGACTTGCGATAGAGAATCTGCGGGAAGGGAAGCGCCGTCCTTGCCAACCAAAATAATATTCGCCCCATAGTTGCGAAATTCGCGCCGCAGCTTGGCCTGCACATCGACGTAAAGATTCAACATCGCGGTAGCCACCGCCGCAGCCACAACCATGGCAAACAGCGCCGAGACCGCCCGCCCGCGCCGCAAGATGGCAGCTCGCACCAGCAATCGCACAAGCATCGAAGTGTGCGGAACCTGCGCCCGTCCAGCCGCAACCTCTTCGGCGGAATGCAGCGGCCCCGAAGCAGCACTCACAGCTCACCTCGCAACGCAAATACCGGATCCAGTCGCACCGCATTGCGAATCGCCGCTGCGCTTCCGGCGAAAGTAACGATCACCGCGATTGCCAGGATCACGGGCAACAACACGGGAGGGATCGCAATCTCCGAATTAAAAATCGAGCGCCCAATCTCATGCGCCAGCAATCCGCCGGCAGCAAAGCCCACCACGCCGCCAATCAAAGCCAACAGCGTAGCCTCGGCAAAGAAAATCGATGCCACCGCGAACTTCCCCGCGCCCAGCGCCTTCATCAATCCAACTTCGGCGCGCCGCTCAAAAATGGCCGTAGCCATCGCCGCCGACACTGCCAGCGCCGAAGCAAACAGCGCCGCCAGCGTCACCAGGAAAATCAGCCCCTCGATCCGCGTCAGCACTGCACCTTCATTCTGTGCCACCTGCCGAATCTGCTCCGCATGCGAATGCGGAATCGCTTCCATGAGCTGATACGCAATCGACTGCGGATAAGGCGAGCAATACCACCGGTCGTAAATTTCCCCCGACATGCTCTTCGGGTCGCGCCGCCCCAGCGCATCTTCCGGCTTGGTGAGCGCGCTAACGTAAACCCGCCGCACCGCGCCAGGCTTGCCCAGAATCTCCTGCGCCAGAGCAATCGGCGCGACAACCTGATCGTCCTCACCCCCGCCCGTAGCCAGAATTCCGCTCACATGCAGCCGTTGGCCCGATAACGTAATCTCATCGCCGGTCTTCGCCGAAAGCCGCGCTGCCAGCCTTTCTCCAAGTAAAACGTCGCGCGAGCCGTCATCCGGCCAAGCCCCGGCAGAAACTTTCCACCACGGATGCGTCGATCGCACGCCAGTGATGAACTCTTCTTTTCCGTAAGCCACCTTCTTGGCGAAGTAAGTTCCCAGCAAAGTGAGGTTTTCCGTCTTTCCGCTGCTCGACAAGACAACATTCACCGGCAGCATGGGTGCAAAGCCGGTAATGTTGTTGTGCCAGAATGTGCCTTTGATTTTTGGCAGGTCGGCTTCATTGAGGAAAGCGCCGTCGCTCGGCGGCTTCAAGTCGACGCCGCCAATTTCAACGTCCAGAGTATCTTCCTGCGGAGTTACCAGAATATTTGCGCCGATGGTGCGTAACTCGCGGTTGATTTTGTCCCCGATATCGGTGGCGACCGCAATCATCGCCGTAGCCACGGTCACGCCAAGAGTGATGGCCGCTCCGGCCAGCAATTTGCGGCGCTTCTGCCGCCGAAACGATTCGTAAACCAGCCGCGCAAACATTCTTTATTGTTTTTCGAACACGTGGCTGCCGGCCGCGATGTCCGCCTCCTGAATAGTCACCGCGTCGGACGTCTGCGTCATCCTCAGCGGAATCGGATTGCACCCGCCCGCCGTTCCCACCGACTGCGGATTAATCGGCGCCGCGCAGTTCTTGCAAACTACCCCATTGCCCGATTTGTAAAATCCCACCGCCCCGCAAATCTCGCACGCATCGAAGACCGTGGCAATCTTGCCATCCGGCTTCTGATACAGCCAGAAGCGAACTTCCGTCCCGTTTTTCTGTGCCTGAAAGCGATGCAAATCGCCATCCGAAACCTGCGCCAGGGGAATCTTCACCTGTCCGTTCGTGAATGCAACTTCGGTCGCCGGCGACAGCGCGCTCTGGCTCTTGGCGTAAACAAATTCTGCCGTCAACATGGCAATAAAAAGAAACGAGAAGACATAAACTGACGCCATCCACAAGCGCTCGCGCCGCGCCGACCAAGCCGCCTTGCGCCGCTCGGCCGGGGAAGCGGTCTCTACCACCGGCTCGCGCCGCTTGGCATCGAACAACACCATTAGCGCCGCCAGGGCAAAAATCGTCACAAAGAAAAAAAGATCGTTGCGCACGATCGGCCCAATCAATGCCATCTCCCGCTTCGACGACGGAATCACGCCGCTCTCCGAAAGCTCATGCAGCCCGGCGATCACGAGTTGCAACGCCACCAAAAACAAAATCGCCGTGGTAACTTTGAAGAACTTCTGCAGATTAATGCGCACGCTGCCCTTGACGAACATCACCCCAAACGCCACCGCCGCCCCCACCCCAAGCAGCGTCCCCAGAAAGCTCATCAACTCAGTTGAATTCAGAGACACGGCGGAAAGAATCAGTACCGTCTCCGCTCCTTCGCGCAGCACCATCAGAAACACAAAAAAGAACAGCCCAATCCACGCATCCTCGCCCGCCAGCAGTCCAACCTTGCCCTCGATCTCGCCCTTAAGCTTGCGCCCCGTCTTCATCATGAAGATCACCATGGTAATGACGAAGAACGCCGCCGCCAGCATAATCCAGCCTTCGAACACATCCTCGTTCCAGTTCAGCCGCGAAATTACCACGGCCACGCCGATGCTCCCCAGAAAAGCCGCTGCCAGCGCCGCATACACGGCCTTGCGCAGATCGTTGCGCCCGATCTTCGCCAGATAGGCCAGAGTAATTCCCACGATCAGGGCGGCCTCCACTCCTTCGCGCAGCGTCACGATAAAGGCTTGCAGCATGAATCATTTCCTGTGTTATCTAGATGTCCAGCGCCACAACGCGATCTTGAAAATGAATTTCATTTTCAACTTCAAGGATATGCCGCGCCCGCCAGAGGCGTCAATCCGCTATATCACAACCCCGCGTGATCTTCATCACACGGCGAAATCCGGGATTAAGCGGAGTGCGCACGCTCGCAACCAATGCCTCCGATGCCCGGTATTCACGATGCCCAGTATTCATTGACTTGTCCCACGTCTACTCCTAAGATTTCAACCCAATGATCGGCCAGACCATCTCGCACTACCGCGTTCTCAGAAAATTGGGCAGCGGCGGTATGGGCGTGGTCTATGAGGCCGAAGACATCACTCTCGGCCGTCACGTAGCGCTGAAATTTCTTCCTCCCGAGTTCAGTCAGGATGCCGTCGCTCTCGACCGCTTCCAACGCGAAGCCAGAGCTGCCTCTTCCCTCAACCATCCCAACATTTGCACCATCCACGAGATTGGCCAGCAGGAGGGCGACTATTTCATCGTAATGGAGTTGCTCGAAGGCAAGACCCTTCGCGACTGCATCTCCAGGCGTCCCCTTCCGAACCATGAACTTCTCGACCTTGCCGTAGAAATCGCGGAGGGTCTCGACGCCGCCCACCGCAAGGATATCGTGCATCGGGACATCAAGCCGGCCAATTTCTTTGTCTCGGCGCTCGGCCACGCCAAGATCCTCGACTTCGGCCTCGCCAAATTCTCCGCCCCAGCGCATTCGTCCGCCTCGGTCGCGGACGCCGTCACCGTCATGACCGAAGCCAATCTCACCAGTCCCGGCACCGCCGTAGGTACCATCGCCTACATGTCGCCGGAGCAGGCCGCCGGCGAGGAACTCGACCGCCGCACCGACCTTTTTTCCTTCGGTGCCGTGCTCTATGAGATGGCTACCGGCAATCCCGCATTCTCCGGTAACACCTCGGCGCTTCTCTTTGACGCAATCCTCAACAAATTGCCAGCCTCGCCCGTCCGCTTGAATCCGGCTCTCCCTGCCGAACTTGAGCGCATCACCAACAAGGCCCTCGAAAAAGACCGCAAGCTCCGCTTCCAAAGCGCGGCGGAAATGGCCGTCGACCTCAAACGCCTGCGCCGCGAAATGGACTCGGGACGAACCAGCGCGGTCGGCGTCGTCACGCCAACCGATACTACTCCCTCTCCATCCCCGCGCGTCCGTAAACCGCTTTTGATTCCAATCGCGGCTCTGGTCACAGTTGCCCTTGCTGCTCTGGCCTGGCAATTCCGTCCCCTCCAACCGCCTCCCAAGATCACACGCTTCACCCAGATCACGCACGATGGCTGGCAGAAGGTTTCCTTCGGACAAACCGTTCCCACCGTGCTCACTGACGGTCCCCGCCTCTACATCCAGGAAACCATCCACGGCCATTTTGCCCTGGCCGAAGTCTCCGCTTCCGGCGGCGACACCGTACCCATCCCTACACCCTTCCCCAACCTCGACCTGGACAATCTTTCTCCAGATCGCTCCGAAGTCATCGTAGGGTCCTTCAGTGGTCTTGAAATCGATCAGCCACTCTTTGCCATTCCCACTCTCGGAGGTTCTCCACGCCGCCTGACTTCTGTCCCGGGACAGGATGTGGCCTGGACGCCCCACGGAGAGTTGCTCGTCTCCCGTGGAAATGAGCTTTCCCTTGTGAATAGCGACGGGAGTACTCGCACCTGGCTAAGGCTGCCCGACAATTTGGCCTCGGCTTTCTGGCTGCGTTGGTCGCCGGACAAAAGCCTCCTGCGCTTCACGTTAGGCCAAGCCGACCACAACCAACTCGCGGAAGCGGCCGCCGATGGCACTCGCTACCGTGTCCTCTTCAAAGGCTGGCACGACAATGACGATCTATCCAGCGGCAATTGGACTCCGGATGGCCGGTTATTCGTCTTCCAGGTCCAACAAAACTGGGGTCGCACCGACATTTGGGCTCTGCAGGAAAAATCCGACTGGTGGCATAAGCCCTCGCCCTTACCCCTGCAACTCACCAACGGACCGCTCAACTTTTACTCCCCCCAACCCAGCCTTGATGGAAAAGTCATCTATGCCGTGGGCGAGGAGCCGCGTTCCGAGCTTGTCCGCTACGCAGCGCGCTCCCGCCAGTTCCTTCCGTTTCTTGCGGGTATTTCCGCGGCGCCGTCGATTTTTCGCCCGACGGCGAGTGGATCAGCTACGTTTCCTATCCCGAGGGCTACCTGTGGCGTTGTCGAATCGATGGCAGCGATCGCTTGCCGCTAACATCCACTGCGCTCTATATCGATAGTACGAGCTGGTCGCCCGACAGCCGGGAGATCGCCATCTCTGCCTCGGAAGGCGGCAACAATGGAAGGCTTCGCATGTATCTGGTGGCTGCGACCGGCGGCACCTTACGCGGCCTCGAAGTAGCTCGCTACAACGCAATGGCCTTATCCTGGGATCGGGGCGGACAAGCCATCACCTTTAACGATGTCGTCAATCCCGGAACTTCGACCATCCGCAGGGTAGACATTCGTACCCAGGCACTCACTGACATTCCCGACTCGAAAAACCTCATCACCCCGCAGCTCTCCCGCGACGGGCGCTTCCTGGCAGCCACCACACTAAGCGGTGACGAACTCCGTCTCTTTAACTTCAAAATCCAGCACTGGTCCAAACTCGCCGCCACGCAAGTCGGCTCTTTCCGCTGGTCTGCCGATAGCCGCTTCATCTATTTCGATAACGGCTTTAGCGCCGCTCCCTCCGTCTTCCGCGTGCAGGTCTCCGACGGCAAGATCGAAACCCTCCTCGATTTGAAGGATTTCCGCCGCGTCGTAACTCCCTGGGCCGCATGGCTAGGCCTGACCCCGCAAGGCGATATCCTTCTCATGCGTGACACCGGCAGCCAGGAAGTCTACGCCCTCGATCTCGAAGCCCCTTAACGGACAACACACCAGTTTTGCAAGGGCGCGGCGCGAGCCGCGCCCTACCTAGACTGAATGAACCCTGTCTTTAGCCCCTGCGGGACCTCCGTCAGACGCACTGACTCCGCCCCCGCCAGCCCACTCCAAGCCATGCGGTGAAATAACCCATCCATCTCCTTCGGATCGGCCTTCATTCCCTTATCCACCCACCACTCCAGCAACGAGAAAAAACTCCCCGCCAGGACATAGGCTTGCGCCGAACGACGCCTTGGCTCGATCTTCACCCCAGCGGCCTCCAATCTCTCCTCGATCGACCGCGCAAAAAATCCCCGCGCCAACTCCTGCACCTCATTCATCTTCCCCGACCTCACCAGGGCCGCATAGAACTCCCTCGCCTCGCGCACGTGCGCGAAAAACTCCTGCACCGGCAGCAGCCGCTTCCCGCCCGCATCGTCCCGTTTCAGCGCCGTCGAACATGCCTCCAAGAAATCTTCAATATCACTCAGGAACAGATCGTCTTTATCGCGATAGTGTGCATAGAACGTCGACCGACCCACTCCCGCGCGATCCAGCACTTCGCAGACCGTGATCTCGTCGAAATTCTTCTCCTGCATCAAAGCAACCAGCGCATCGCCCAAAGTGTCGCGCGTGCGCAACACCCTGCGATCGGTTTTCCGACGAGCCCCCGCAGCCTTAGCCTTAGTTCTAACGGCCTTCATAGTCCCGGTAAATTCCTCTCACGAAGGGCGTCATCCCGTCTATAACCACGACGGCTCTGTCAACTGTTTTTTTGGCAACACAACGGCGCGGTCGCGGCAAGAAAGTTTTTGCCGTCCTTTTTTTCCCTTATTAGAGGGTTTTGATTTTGATCTTGCCTTTGCATCGTCTAAGTCCAAGCCGCTCGTCTTTGCCTTCGAATCATTGGTGGGCGCCCCAATTCTGGCCCCACTCCCCATCTATTCGGTCTTTGCGACCATGATTTCTATGTAAACTCCCCGCCTGGCCGTCCCGCCTTACGGCTGGATCCGCGGAGAGGCAGGGTGCTCACTCAAAGCGCCGGTCTCGACGACCCCGGAATGACTCGAGCTGCCCCGCATACGAACCAGTTCTGTATGCGTCTTCTCCGTCTTCAGCATCCAGAACATATGCACCGCCAGCTTGCGCGCCACCATCACTTTGGCCACCGCCCGATGTTTCTTGGCGGCCAAACGACGGTACTGGCGGCCCAACTCCTCATCGCCACGGACCGCGGTCTGTGCCCCCTGAATCAGCAGCAGGCGCATAAAAACGTTGCCCTGCTTGCTGATCCCGCCCATCCGCCGCCGCTCGCCACTGGAAGCTTCCGAAGGATTCAATCCCAGGTAGCTCACCAGCTCGCGGCTGCGCTGGAAGCGCTCGATCGAGCCGATGGTCAACACAAACGCCAGGCTGATCACCGGCCCAATCCCGGGATGCGTCATCAGCAGCCGCGCTTCCGCCCGCGCCTCCGCCGCCTGCTCCACCTCCCGGTCCAAGCCTGCGCAATCGCGGTCCAGCCCATCGAGCCAGCGCAGCAGATCGTCCCGCCGCCGCGCCGTCCAGGGCTCCAGCGGCAGCTTTTCCAGCAGTTCGCGGCCTGCCTTGGTCCGCAACTGCCGCTTCTTCTGCTGCCCCTGATTCAGAGCGATATGCTGCAACTGGTTCTTCACCTGGGCCCGCATCCGCACCAGCTTGTGGCGATGCATCAGCAACTGCCGCAGGTCGTGCTCGGCCAGCGTCGGCACCCAGCGCAGGTCGGGAAAATTATTTTCCACCAGCAGCCGCGCAATCAGTTCGGCATCCCGCCGGTCGTGCTTCTGCTGGCGCGTTTCCCTGGCTCGAATCTGAGCCGCGTCCCCCAGCCGCAAGCGGTGCCCATACTGCGCCAGCCGCCGCTCGAACCACAGCATGTTGCCGCTGCACTCCACCCCCACCTCCGCGCCCGCCGGCAGCGAACCATAAAACTCTTCCAGCTCGCGCCGCTGTGCGCGATCCAGCGATCCGCGATCACTTCCCCACTCTCTGTGTCGATGCCAAAAACCTGCTGCCCACTGGGATGAAAATCACAGCCTATAATCACCATGACTGGCTCCTTTCGTCCCGAGCACTTGGTCTTAGACAACCTAAGTATCGGGCCTGAGGAGCCGTCGTGGTTATGCAATCAAAGGCCCGCGCTTTCACCAGCGGGCCGAGGGATCTCACGCGCGAGCCCGGTAAGGGGTGGCTCTGAACCGCTGCCACCAGCACAGTTCCTGAACATTCTCCCCACCTTTGTTCCGTAACGCGCCCCCTCGCGAAATAACCCTTTCACACGGCGCCGCTCTCTGTCTACAGTAGCGCCATGACCGATAATCGCAAATCTGGAATCGCACTCATCGCCGGCTCGCTGGGAGTGATCGTCACTATGGCGATCCATCCCCTGCCATCGCACTCGTTCACCCCGGAACAAGTGGCTCATCTCATGAGCCTCTCCGGCATCGCACACTCGCTCGCCCTAGTGAGTGTCCTCTCGCTTTTTCTAGGCGCCTGCGGTCTGGCGCGCTGCATTGCTGCCGCCGACCGCATCTCCTTCGCCGCGCTCGTTACCTTCGCCTTGGCCTGCGTCGCCATCTTCATTGCCGCCACGGTCAGCGGATTCATCGTCCCCAGCATCATGCAGCACATGGCCCACGACGTCCCCGAAGCCGCGCCGCAATGGAAAACCGTGATGTATGGCATCTTCCAGATCAACCAGGCCTTCGCCAGCATTTATTCCGTGGCCGCCAGTGTTGCGATCATCCTCTGGTCCATCTCCGCCCTGCGCAACGGAGGCCTCGCCAGCGGCACCGCCATCTACGGCTGCATAGTGTCCACGCTAATCATCGTAGGAGTCTGCATAGGCCACCTGCGCATGGACGTTCACGGCATGGCCGCAGTCAGCCTCGGCCAGACCATCTGGTTCATTCTGGTGGGGTCTCGGCTGCTAACAGTCTCAGGCAAACTCGGGGATTAGATTCCGCGACGTACAGGACCGAGGATCTTGACTTCCCATTTTCGGATGGGTAAATAATCCGGGGTCGATATCGGCAAGCGCAAACTTCAGCCTTTCAATGCTGACCACGACCGGCCCCGTAAAAGCAGTGGGCCGCCCCTTCACAAGAAATGGTCGGAACTTCCAGGTCGCTATGGAAGAGCAGACCGGTGCCGTCAGCCTGCGCAGATGATTTTCAGGTACGTGAACGGCTTTGTGCCTCGGTTTACGTAGCACGGGTGGGTACCCACAGCCAATCCGATTTTGCTCGTCGACAGCTATTCCGATAGAGAAATTATAACCGTCAAATCTGCCTCCCAAGTCGTCTGGTACGGCTGCGTCCTTAAAACCCCAATAAGATTCCAAATTTCTCCGTAACTCATGTTCAGTGGATTGCGTATGGCCGTCGGAGACGATTGCGCACGCGCCCCGGATACAGCATCAGGCATAATGGCGACGAGTAACAGCACCATCATTTGCGCAGCCTTTCTGTTTGCCGGGAGCCTGTCCGAGTCTACAGGTCTACTCATGTCGCCGCCCTCCCAAATAGCGGGGGAGGAGTGGTTCCTCGAAGGAAGCCCTGTCTGAGAAAACAAGGCCGACAAACAACTCGGCGCATGTTCGAGCGCTTATGACACAACAGCGCGTTGATCCTTGTGGCTGACGTCATCACCCAACTGCGCTCACAACCGCTTCAAGAACGCCTCAGCCCGCTCCAGTTCCGGAAACAACTTCTCCTCCGCATGAAACTCGGCCGAGTGCACGCAGCGCCGGCTCCCGCGCAGCTTGACCGGATGCTTCAAATGCAGCATCTCGTGGTAAACAATGTATTCGACCGCATAGCGCGGCACCGCGCTCTGATCAAAGATGCGGCTGATGACAATCGCATTGTGCGCCGGATCGTAGTGCCCCAAAATCCGCCGCGTCTTGGTCGGGCTCCAACTCATTCGCGGCCGCCCCATCAGCCCGTGAAAGAATCGCCGGTTCAATTCTTCGAAAATCGCTTCGAGATCGTAAACCCGCCCCTGCGGAGAATGCAGCCGCTTGCGCCCCCGTATCTGCCGCACTAGGTGCGCCTTGGTCACGACTTCGTGGCTGCCCACATACCTTCGATAACGAGCCGCCAGCGCGCGATCAATCGGCTTGCGATACATCTTGGCCAGAAGAATGTGAGCGATAGCGCGCACCACGCTTTCAGGCGCTCCCTCAAGCAGATCGGAGAGTCGCACCAGCAGCCGCCCCTCGCGCATTCGAATGGTGTTGTTCACATTCGCGAAGGCGAAAAACTCGATCTTCACCTCAGGCGGCGCAGCCCCAGGCCGCAACTGCGAATGCTCATCACGAAATATCTCCAGCAGTCCCTCACGCACAGTGAGCCCAGATTAACACGAGTAAATTGGCTTCCGGCTTCCGGCTTCCGGACATAACCCATCGCCGTTAATCAGCCGTGAGCCCGAAGCCGGAAGCCAGCCTCACTCCGACCGAGCCCCGGACGCTTTCGCATCCGACTTCTTCCGATGCTTCGCCGCCTCTTCTTGCTCTACCAGCAGCTTGCGATGATCCTGGGCCGAGCTATCCAAAGTGTCGAGCGCATTCGTCAGCACGAACTCATACTGTCGAGTTTCATCCTCGGGCACATTCGCTGCATCTTTTAAAGCCCGCAGCTTGGCTTCGAACTCCGTATCGGCATCGATAATCAACTTCAACGGCTTGCGAATATCGTCTTTACGGCCAACGTAGGTATCGATGTTGTCGTTCAACTCGTCGTAGATCAAAAGAAAATCATCCAGCCGGTCGTGAGTCTGCTGGGGTTTATCTTTCATCTTAGGGTCGCTACGCATCTGGTCGAGCGAGAGCAACCGCGCCCGCGCAAACTTAAGATAGAGCGCCAGCCGCTGCTGCGGCTCCCAACTGGCGTCGCGAATCTGATCGATCTCCGGTGGCGTGAACGGATCGCGCCGCCGCTGCCCGAACGCTAACGGCGCCAGCAGCAGGACCACTGCAACCCATTTCACAATCCGGCACCCGCTCATCTCTTACCGCCTTTGGGAAACATATCCCCCAGCAGATCGTCGCGCACCCTCTCCAGCCGGTCCACAGTTTTCTGAATCTCCTCCTGCTCCTCGTGCGCCACCGTATGCTTCAGGTCATTGAGCTTGCGAATCATCTTGCGCACCGAAATCTCGCTCTGCTTTTCACGCTTGCGGCTTTGAATCGCCGCGTCGCGGGCCATCTCGGCATAGGTGACCACGTCGCCCAACGCGGCCTGTCCCCGCTCGTTATCCCCGGCCACATAAAGTTTGTCGGCATTGTCCAGTTGCCGCTCGCAAACGCGAATGCACAGCGCAGGACGATCCGCGGCATTCGCGTTCGAGGCGCGTTCCTTCAATTCGTCGATGGAAGGTTCATCACGCCCAGCCAGCGCGGCACACAGACCCAGCCAGCACAGCACCAACGCCGCCACAGCCCGCCGTCGTCGCGACCTTTGCATGGCCAAATCCCGTCTGGCTTACGCGGCCTACTTCTTCGGCTCCAGCGCATTGAGCCGGTGCGAAGCCTGCCACTCCTGATCAGGATACTTCCCATTGGCCGTCTTGAGGAAGAGCCGATAATTCGCCTCCGCCTTTTTCACGTCGTGCAAATGATCGTAGGCCGAGGCTCGCAGGAAGTAAGTAATCGGAATCTCCGGCAGGAGCTTCACCCGCGCATCCAGCGCGCGAATCACCAGCGCATAATCGCCGCGCTCGCTGGCCGCGAATGCCAGGTCGCCGTAAGCCTCGCCCAGCGCGGGATTGATTTTCAAGCTAGCGACGAATTCTTGCTCGGCCTCGGAAAACTTTCTTTCCCGCAACAACGCCTGGCCCAGGCTGCGATGCAGTGCAGCCTCATTCGGATGAAGCGCGATCAATCCCCGGTAAGCGCTCTCGGCAAGATCGTTCTTGCCGGCGCTGGCGTACAACTCTGACAGATCGCGCTGCGCAGCGTCGTCCCCGGAAGCGAGTTTGATCCCTTGTTGCAGTTCAACGATCGCGTCCTCTGTTTTGCCCTCGGCTGCAAGCACGCGCCCGAGCTGAATATGGACCGCCGCGCTCTGAACGTCACCCTCCGATGTCAACCGGCGCAGATATTCTTCCGCCTCGGAAAACTTTCGCCCCCGCATGTAAATACTGGCGAGGCCGATCACAGCATCCGTAGAATGCGCGTCTAGATTCAATGCCTGTTTGTACTCGCGCTCGGCATCGGCGAATTTATTTTCTTTCTCCAAAAGCTGCCCGGCCGCAAGATGCGGCTCCGGCTCTTTCGGTTGAAAATCGGCAGCCTGCCGGTAAGCGGCTAGAGCGTCGTCCGGCTGGGCAGATTCGAGGGCATGACCCAGTGCCAGCCACGCCCGATACTGCCCTTCCGCCGCATGACTGGTAGGTCTTGAGTGAGTCGCGGCCCGAAGAAATGTTTCCGCATCGGGCTGCCCTTTCTTCGCCAGTTGCAAACCCAGATTGAGATTGGACTCAAACACATCCGGCTTCGCAGCGACCGACTTGCGATAAGCCGCGATCGAATCATCCACATGACCCAGTGCATTCTCCACAAAGCCAAGATCGAACCAACCCACATAACTTGAGGGATCGCGGGTGGTCAGTTTCTGCAGCAGAGCTTCGGCCGCAGGGTAGTCCCGTTTTTCGATAGCGGCTTCGGCCTGGGTGAGTTCGGCGGGTTGCGAGGGGGCGTCGTCATCCGGCACCTGAACGTGATGCCCGGAGCGGTGCGACTCCGAAGGCGCCCCCTGCGAGGAAGATTGTGGAGAAGAGGATTGTGTTGCTTGCGCGGAACACGCACTCGCGACCAGCAGGGCCAACCCGGTTGCGAAAACTTTACTTGCTGCCATTCGAGCCCACGGCTCCGTGCCCATTTCGATTCCCCTGCAGCAGCCGCGCCAAATATTTCCCGGTATAGGAGCCAGGCAACTTGGCAATCGCCTCCGGCGGCCCAACGCCAACAATGTTTCCGCCACGCGCGCCGCCCTCCGGCCCCAGGTCGATGACCCAATCGGCGGTCTTAATCACTTCCAGATTGTGCTCAATCACCAGAATCGATCCGCCCGCATCCATCAGGCGCCGAAACGCCGACAGCAATTTACTCACGTCGTCAAAGTGCAGTCCAGTAGTCGGCTCATCGAATATGTAGAGCAACCGCCGTTTACGTTTTGGTTCGTCACCTCGCCCCGCGCTTGGCCGCCCGCTCTCCCGCGCTGCGGGCTGCAAGTGCGCCGCCAGCTTCATCCTCTGCGCTTCGCCGCCAGATAGCGTGGTAGCGGATTGCCCCAGCCGCAAATATCCCAGCCCCACTTCATCGAGCACGCACAGCTTTTCGGTAAGCTTCGGCACCTCGGCAAAAAATCGTAAAGCCTCTCTTACCGTGAGGCTCAAGACCTCATTAATATTCTTGCCGCGATAGCGCACCTCCAGCACCGCTGGCTTGTAGCGCGTGCCTTTACACTCTTCGCAAATCAATTCCACGTCGGCGAGAAACTGCATCTCCACCGTAACCGTGCCATCGCCCTGGCAAGTCTCACACCGGCCTCCAGAAACGTTGAACGAAAAATGCCCCGAGGTCAGTCCGCGCTTCTTCGCCTCCGGCAGCGACGCAAACAAATCGCGGATGCCATCGAACGCCTTGATATAAGTCACCGGATTCGAGCGCGGCGTCCGCCCAATCGGCGATTGATCGACCAGCACCACTTCGTCGATAAACTCGACGCCCTCCAGACTCTCCCAGGTTGCCGAGCCTCGCCCCGAGCCCGCCACGGGCTGATGCTTCGCCTCGACCAGCGCCTGATAGAGAACCTGATGCAGCAGCGTTGATTTTCCCGAGCCCGACACTCCCGTAATCGCGACCAGCATGCGGAGAGGAATGCAGATGTCGACTCCCTTCAGATTATTGGCCCGCACGCCCTTGATGCGAATCTGCTGCCCCCCCGGCTGCCGGCGCACCGCCGGCACTTGTATCCGCAAATCTTCGGAGAGATAGCGCCCGGTCAGCGACGCCGGATTCGCCAGAATTTCCTCGTAGCTCCCCTCCGCCACCAGCTTGCCGCCATTCTCTCCCGCCCCCGGACCGAGATCCAGAATTCGATCCGCCGTGCGCATAATGTCGGGATCGTGCTCCACCACTAGGATCGTATTTCCCAAATCGCGCAGGTCCTGCAGGATCTTGATCAGCCGGTGCGTGTCGCGGCTGTGCAATCCGATCGAAGGTTCGTCGAGCACATACAACGTACCCACCAGCCGCGATCCCAGCGAAGTGGCGAGCTGAATACGCTGCGCCTCGCCTCCCGAAAGCGTTGATGCCAGCCGATCGAGCGACAGATATTCCAAACCCACATCATTCAGAAATCGTAACCGCTCTCGAATCTCTTCGAGCAGGCGCTCGCCAATTTCCGCCTCTTCTGCGCTCAACTGCACGCCGGAAAAAAAAATTGCCGCCTCCTCCACAGTCATGGCGCAAACTTCGCAAATATTGCGCCCATTGATCTTCACCTGCCGCGCTTCCAGCCGCAGCCGCGACCCGCGGCAATCCGAGCAAGTCGAGTATCCCCGGTAGCGGCTCAGAAAAACGCGCACGTGCAACTTGTACTTCTTGCGTTCCAGATATTGAAAGAATCCCCGCACTCCCAGGAATTCGCCCTCTCCGTCGAGAACAAGTTCCTGCTGTTCAGGCGACAATTCCGCCCACGGCGCATCGAGCGGGATCCCTTCCTCCTTGGCAAAGCGCTTCATTTCCGTGAACACGGGGCGGTACTTGGGCTTGTTCCAAGGGTCGATAGCGCCTTCACCCAGCGATTTCGTTTTATCCGGAATCACCAGATCGAGATCGAAATCAATCGTGTTGCCGAAGCCTTGGCAGCGTCGGCAGGCGCCAAAAGGATTATTAAAAGAAAACAGCCGCGGCTCCGGCTCTTCATAGCGCAGATTGCAGTTCTTGCATTCAAAGCGCTGCGAAAAGCGCATCTGGCGGGACGGCCGCTCGTCGCTGGTGGGCAGGTCGAAGATCACCTCGCCGCCCTCCCCGTAAGCGGTCTCCACCGCATCCACAATCCGCGTCCGAGCCTCTGCGGAAACCGCAAGCCTGTCCACCAGTACAAACACCGGCTGGTCAAAATGAATATCCAGCAGCGACTCCGGGGTGGAAAACTCAAATACTTGTCCCGCCTGATAAAGCCGATTGAAGCCCGCTTTGCGCAACTCAAACAATCGCGCCTTGAGCTGATCGGTCAGGCCAGCATCCGGAGCGGCGCTCTTCTTACTCGCTTTACGCCCACGCGCAACTTTCTTCGTTTCGCTCGCTGCCGCAGCGGCCGGCTGTAACGGGAAGACCACCTGCACGCGCGTCCCGGCTTCCAACTGCAATATCGCGTCGGCAATCTCATCCACCGTATCTTTTTTGACCTCGCGACCGCACTGCGCGCAGTAAGTTCGTCCGATACGGGCAAACAACAGCCGCAAATAATCGTAGATCTCGGTCGCGGTCGCCACCGTCGACCGCGGATTGCGCGTAGTGTTTTTCTGCCGGATCGCAACCGCCGGGGCGATGCCATCGATCAAGTCCGCGTCCGGCTTTTCGATGCGCTCCAGAAATTGCCGCGCATAAGCCGACAGCGACTCCACATACCGCCGCTGCCCCTCCGCATAAATGGTGTCGAAGGCCAGGGAAGACTTGCCCGACCCGGAAACCCCTGTCACCACCGTCAGCTGATTGTGCGGAACCTCAAAATCGACATTCTTGAGATTGTGCACGCGAGCGCCGCGCACCGTAATACTTTCCGTGGTTGTTGGAATGGACATCGGGTAAGTCGCAGCAGCGCACGCGATCCGCACGGGGAGTTCCCCCCAGCAGCATCTGCGAGCGCTGTCGAATCTTCTATTATAAAGCAGGGCGATTCACGGAACTCGCCTCGTGTCAGGGTATGGCTTCAGCCCCAACCCCCGAAGCCGTCCCGCGTCGCGCCTTCAGGCGCTGCCTAGCCATTCTCGTCGCCGCTCTAAGGAACTGCAGTCCCCCGGATCGCCGAGGCCAGCGCGCGTTGCCGGACATCGTTCGCGGGGCTGGCCACGGAGGACAGCAATATCGTCAGCACGGACCCAATTCCCAGCCCAGCGATCAAAAACGTCACCGCGGTCGGAACATCATAATGAGGTCGTCCTTTTTGATTCGTCGCATGCGCACTCATAGGGTTATCCATTTCATGAATCATGTAGTTTCATTAGGTCTTCATCATCAATTCGATGCCACCTGTCCGGGCTGCCGTTGCCGTCCCGAGCAGAACTGACTTCCTCCAGACCGAGGCGGCTCCATACTCATGTCTGCAAACAAAACCTCATCCTCTACAGGATTCACCCGAGTGCCAGAGACTCTCGAAAAGAGTAGCGTGATCGACGACGGGATTCCGACAAGCCGCTGGTTCAGGAATCCAAACCAACAATCCGCGAAGCCCAGACTCAGCCTGGATCCGCCCGGATCTGAGTTCGGCGAAAGAAAAAATCCCCCACGTGGAGAGTTCAATATGGCCGCCAACACCGCTGCCGCCTACGGGATCTACTCTCAAGACGTAGTTCTGAACGACGTCGTCCACACTCTGAACCAAGCCGGCTTCGACAACGAAGATATCTGCATGATGGTCTCGCCTACGCACCCAATCGCTTCGGTGGTTCGCGACGCCAGTATCTTCCATACCGAGGGCGAGTCGAGCGCTCGAACCGCCGGACTCATCGGCTGGCTCTCCAAACTGGGAGCCGTGGTAATTCCCACCGTTGGGTTTTTCATTCGCTCCCGCGCCTTTTTCCATGCGCTCATGGTTTCGCGCGAAGCCCCGGCTCTCTGCGGCAATGCCCGGACGTTAGTGGGATTGGGTTTTTCGGAAAATGAAGCGGAAAGATTCGAAAACCAGCTTCGCCATCTCGGCGCGCTGGTCTACGTCTCCTGCGCGCAGAAGGAAAAAACATTCTGGGCTCGCGAAGTCTTCCAGCACACCGGCGCCAAAGAAGTGGCGACGCTTGAGGAGAGCGCAATCGACGGAGTCGCAGTAGCCGCCGCTGCCGCAGCGGCCTGAGCTCGTCTTCGTCGGAGCTTCCTATCGGGGTGCGCCTTCAGGCGAACCGTCGTCGTATCCGTGGGCCTGCGCCTTTAGGCGCTGAGGGAGGGGTATCACACGCTCACACAATTCGATTCACATCGCGATCCTGCTCCCGATCGCGCTTCTTCCCGTACCGCAAAGCGAATCCAAATCCAAAAACCATCATTCCAATCGGCGGCACCAGCAGCACCAGAATCGCTCGATTTAAGGCCCGCTGCCCCTCGCGCGGCGTGCTCTTCGCCACCGCATTACACATCGCGCACCCTTGCCCCAGCGCGGGCAGAGTAAACCACGAAAGCAGCCCGAGCAAAACGAAAAGCCGGACCAACCGCTTCATCGCAGCTCCTTGAACACTTCGCTCACTCCCAACCGGAGGATCCGCCCCGCGTCCGGGAAAAAGAACAGATACATAATCACGAACAGCGCGGTCACCGAAATCACCAGCATCCAGCGCATCAGGGGACTTTCAAACTTCAAGTGCATAAAATAGCCGATGATCAGCGCCGATTTAATCACCGACAGCACCAGCAGCACTTCCAGCATCACCACGGGCTGGAACACCTGCCGATAAGCCAGCACCACTTCCACGGCGGTTAGAACCAGCAGCGCGCCCCAAACCCAGAAATACTGCCCCTTGCTGTCGTCATGCGAAGCCGCATCGTGCATCGTCATCCCCTTATATTTGTCACTCCCGAGCGAAGCGAAGAGTCTGCCCTGAGCTTGTCGAAGGGAGCCATGCAACTTACCGGTTGCCACCGCTCTCGCTTGCGAGCGCCCGTCCGCCACTCGCCGCTACACGCGCGTCGACAAGAGATAAACCAGCGGAAAAATAAACATCCAAACCAAATCCACAAAGTGCCAGTACAGCCCGGACACCTCAACATCGTCCGAATCGTAATCCTTGGGCTTCAAAAATAAAATGACTGCCGAAACAATCAGCCCGATCAGCAGCGCGTGAATTCCATAGTGAAAAACATTGTCCGTAGGAATCAATAAATACCCCGCCAGCCAGATCACGCCCAGAATGGGCAGAAACCATTTGCGCAGCGCCACCACGCCCAAATAAATCACGCCAATAGTGACGTGCAACATGTGCATGGCCGTAAGCCCGAAAAAGGTAGCCGCGAATTGCGGCACACCCGTGGAAATTGTGGCGAAGCCGCCTGCATGCTCCACGCGAGGCTTGGGAAAGCCAGGCACGGTCAATCCCTCTTGAATCAACTTCGTCCACTCCAACCCGTGCAACACGATGAACGCCGTACCAAACGCCATCGTAGCCAGCAGCCAATTTCTGGTCGCGGAGCGATCGCCTTTCTTCGCCGCAAGCACGCCCAGCACCATGGTGAGAGAACTCGAGAGCAGGCACCCGGTCATCACCGTGGCGTTGATGATGCTGTCTTTGCCGAACGGCGTCGGCCACGCCGTATAAATGCGGTTATAACAAAAAGCAAACAGCAAAGCCCCGAAGGTCAGCGAATCCGAGGCCAGAAACAACCACATCCCGACCTTCTTCGAATAAGCCCCAAACAGCGGAGCCTCAAACTCGCCTGCATCTCCGTGCGCGACTGCAACCGGAGCGTTATGTGAAAGCGTGGCGTCCGCCATTCTTCAGATTCCCCTTTCGCCCTCAAATTGTCATCCTAAAGCGGGCGCTCTTTGCCCGCCGAAGGATCTCGCACGGATCAACTTTTCAGGTCAATGGTGTCCGGACTCGACCCCATCGACCGGTAACGCCCATCAGCGCGGACTACCGAGATTGTTTCCCTACCTGGCCAAGGCTAAAAGCGCGAAAACGTAAATCCACAGCACCGCCATAAAATGCCAGTACCAGGCGGTAACATCGACCACAATGCGCCGGCCCTCGACGGGTGCCATGCGCAGGGAAGTGGTCGCCGCCCAAAGCAATGCGAGAATTCCTCCGGCTAGGTGCACTGCGTGGGCTGCGGTCAGCAAATACACAAAAGAGCTGTTGGGATTGGTGTTGACGAAAAACCCGCGAGCCTTCAATTCGCCCCAGGCCATCCACTGGCCCACCAGAAAGCCCAAGCCCAGCAGCACCGTCACGCCCAGCCAGGGAAAGCTTTTCTCTTTCCCCAACGAAATCCCCGGAATCGATTGCAGCGGAGCCAGCGCCGCCCGCCGCGTAATGTCACGCCGCGCAAACTCCATCGTAAGACCGCTGATCAGCAGCAACGCCGTGTTGATCGCCAGCAGCACCCAGGGCAGTTGCACGTAGCCCCAGTCGCGCACATAAGAATTAGAAGCCCCGTCGAAGGTAGGCAACCCCTGCCGCACCACGTAAGCGCTGGTCAAAGAAATAAAGACCATGCTGACGGTCGCAATGCCGCAAATCAATCCCAGCCGCGCCCGCCGCAGCCGCGCCCCAAAGTCCGGCACATTCGAACCGTCGGAGCGCCCATCATCACCGCCATCCCGCGGAGGCACAAAACCGCCGCCGCGTCCCAACCGACCAACCGGAGTGCTCGGTGTATAAGTCGCCATAAACGAAACCTCTTGGAAGATTTTATGCTCCCAGGACTCTTGGGCGAAACAAAGGGTCGAAGCAGAGGGTGGAGAAGAGCTTTAGCGCTGCGTTAAGCCCCCTATCTTTAACAGGGCGCTGTATCCCCCGCGCTTCAATGCGCCGCCATAGTAGCCGGATCCGTCTGCATCACATAATCCCGCGGAGCGCCCGGAACCCCGTACTCATAAGGCCCATGATGAACCACGGGCGTAACTCCGCCAAAATTATCGTGCGGCGGCGGAGTCGCCGTAGTCCACTCCAAGGTCGTAGCTTCCCACGGATTATCGCTGGCCTTCGGCCCCTTGAACATGCTCCAGAACAAATTGATCACAAAAATAAACTGCGCCGCGATCGTGATGATCGCCGCATACGTCATGAACTCATGAATCGGCATCAGCTTCTGCAAGTAAGCCACTTCCGTGTACTGCGAGTAGCGTCGAGTTCCGCCCGCAATTCCCAGATAGTGCATCGGCATGAAGATCGCGTAAGTTCCCGCCAGCGTCAGGAAGAAGTGAACTCGCCCCCAGGTCTCATTCATCATGCGGCCGAACATCTTCGGAAACCAATAATAAGTCGCCGCAAACATGCCAAAAATCGCGGCCACGCCCATGATCAAGTGGAAGTGCCCGACCACAAAATAAGTATCGTGCAATTGAATATCGAGCACCGGCTGCGCCAGAAACGGCCCGCTCAATCCGCCGGATACGAACAGTGATACGAATCCAATCGCATACAGCATGGGAGTCTGAAAGCGAATGTGCCCCTTCCACATCGTGCCCAGCCAATTAAAAGTCTTGATCGCCGAGGGCACGCCGATGCACATGGTCAGCAGCGAAAAAGCGAAGGCCGAGTAAGGACTCATGCCGCTCATGAACATATGGTGGCCCCAGACCATGAAGCCAAAAAATCCGATCGCCAGCATGGCGTAAACCATCGCCTTGTAGCCGAAAATCGGCTTGCGCGAGAAGGTGGAAAGAATCTGCGAAGTCACGCCCATGCCCGGCAAAATCGCGATGTAAACCTCGGGATGCCCGAAGAACCAGAACAGATGCTGCCACAACAAAGGCGAGCCGCCCTTGTGCCCCATCATCTGCCCGTTCACCACCACCAGCGGCACATAAAAACTGGTGCCCAGGTTGCGATCCATCAGCAACAGAATGCCCGCCGCCAAAAGCACGCCGAAGGCCAGCAGCCCGAGAATCGCGGTGATGAACCAGGACCACACGGTCAAAGGCATGCGCATCATGGTCATGCCTTTTGCGCGCATGTCGAGAGTAGTGGTAAGAAAATTCAGCGCGCCCATCAACGATGCCAAACAGAAAATCGCAATGCTCGCGATCCACAAATCCGCGCCCAACCCCTCGCCCGGACCGGCTTGCTGAATCGCGCTCAGCGGGGGGTATCCCGTCCACCCATGCAGTGGCGCGCCGCCGGTAACAAAGAACGCGGCGATCATGACCGCGAAAGCCACAAACGTGGTCCAGAACGAAAGCATATTGAGCACTGGAAACGCCATATCTGGCGCTCCAATCTGAATGGGCAGAAAATAATTCCCAAAGCCGCCCTGCGGGGCCGTGGTCAGCACGAAGAACACCATGATCGTGCCATGCATGGTCAGCAGGCTGAGATAAGTTTCCGGCTTGATCTCGCCCACCAGCGGTAAACTAACGCTCGGCCACAGCAAATGAATCCGCATCAGCAGCGATAAAAACATTCCCACCCACACCGCCGTGAGCGCCAGAAAAAAATACTGGATGCCGATCACCTTATGATCGAGGCTGAAAATATATTTTCGAATGAACCCCTGTGGGGCGTGCGCGTGAACGGTAGCCGAGGTCGCCATGTTATTGTTTCTCCGCCTCCCGAGCCGCCAGCCACTGGTCAAAATCCTCCTGGCTGACGACGTGAACCATGCCGTGCATCTTGTAGTGACCCAGCCCGCAAAGCTCGGCGCAAGCGATCTCATACTCGCCGATCGCGGTGGGTTTGAAGTGCATGTGAATATTTAAACCCGGCACAGCATCCTGCTTGAAGCGCAGCGACGGCACAAAAAAGCTGTGGATCACATCCACCGAGCGCAAGCTCAGATCGACTTCGCGATCCACCGGAAGATACATCGTGCCCGTGACCAAATCGTCTTTCGCCGCCGGGTCGGAAGTGTTCAGCCCCACCGCAGCCTCGCCGCCGGCCGAGGGATCCATCAGCCGAGGACTGGTCGCGCCGTACTTTCCATCCGGCCCGGGGTAGCGGAAGTACCAGGCAAACTGCATGCCCGTCACTTCCACTTTGACCGCGCCCGGCCCGGCCGGATCGAAACGCTGGCTGGCCCAGACCGTGCTGCCCATCAGATTCAATCCCACAAAAAGAATCGTGGTCAGCACCGTCCAGATGATTTCAAGTTTGGTGTTGCCGTGCGAATACAGGACCGGAGGAGAGGAGGGCTGCTCGCGGTAGCGCCAGGAGATGTAGCCCAGAGAAAGTTGCGCCGCGAGGAAAACAACTCCCATCAGCACAAAGGTGAGCGCGAGTTGTCCGTCGATAAAGTGCGCGGCTTCCGCAGCTCCCACCGGAAGCCACCAAGTCTTGGCGACAAAAAAATAAGTGCTGATCAGGGTGATCAGCCAAATCAAAGCCATTAACGCGAGGCCCATTTCCCCAGTCCTCCCGGACGAAAGTTGCCGCGCCCCACGGCGCAAAGCAACAGTCGGCGGCGAGTTTACCACAGCCGCCGAACAAATTTGCAAGCAACGAAAAAAGAAAAAACAAATCCGCAACTAGCAATTGGTTTTTAGCACATGGCCACCCATTCGTTTCTCACCGACCTTTGCTGGCCCAGTGCTAATGCCAATTGCTTATCGCGCCCAAACCACAGATCTCACGGATTCCCATCGCAAAAAATTGATCTACCCTGTGTTCCTCCGTGTCCCCGTGTTGAAGATTTTGTTTTGACGTCCGCGCCAACCCGAGAACTATTTCGACCACTCCGGCACCCGCCCCGGAGTCCATGGCGCACCCGCCGCCTCCATATCTCTTTGCAGCTTAGCCAAATCCACTTCAACCAGAGCATGAAGTTTCCCCAACTGCTCCGCGAACTCCCCTGCGGCAATGATGTAATCGTCCCCGTGACTCTGCGTAGGCTTGGCCAGCGAAAAGCGCTCGCCCTCCATGATGGCCTGCACCCGGTCGTTGATCGAGGACGGCGCCGCCTCGTTGCGCTTGTGCAACTCGTCGTCCCCGTTCAACGAGCGCAAGATTTCGCGGTCGTGTTGTTCAATTGAATCCGCCTCGGAGTTCAACTCTTTCTCCGCCGCGGGAGTAGCCTGAATCGCCTCGCGAATATCCTTCAGACGAGCCTCAACATCTTCTGCGGTATGCGCCGCACCCGACACCGCGCGATAAAGCTGTGCCACCTTGCGCTGGAATTGCTCCTGCGCCGCCCGATCCGCTGCGCTCATGGCGCCCGTGCCATCGGCTACAACTTTGAAACTTTGCACTCCACCCAACTCCTTAGGCGTCCCGTCCACTCGCGAAAATAATCGCACCGAATAGTTCCCAGCCATCACGAGCGGACCGAGCGCCGCAGCCGGAGGAAAATCGTCTCTGTCCTCGATAGGCTCATGCAAAGAAACCGGTGGATACCTTAAATCCCAAGCTGCCCGCTGAAACCCCGCGTCCGTGCTGCCTTCCACGCGCCGAATCGGCGCGCCCGACTCGTCGTAAACCATGAAGTAAATCTCAGGCTTCGGCTCTTCACTCTCCGCCCGCAGCGCATCGATCGACGGATAAGGCAGCGTCTCTTTCTTCTTCACCGCGTCTTTCTCCGCCTCCTGCCGCTTCTCTTTCTTGCTCTTCAACTTGTCTTTCAAATAGGCTGTGAACACCGCGCCATAAGGAGGGTTCTCCGCCGTATAAAGCGCATCTCCCTGAAAACCTTTCTTAGGTTCGCCCAGCGGATGCCGTTCGATATACAACAACGAATCCTTCACCGGAAACAGAGCCGCAGCCTGCTCCACCGATTGCGCGCTACTCTGCCGCAGAGCCGTGATGTCGTCCAGCACATAAAATCCCCGCCCGAAGGTGGCAATTACCAGATCGCCCTCGCGCCCCTGCAAAACTATATCGCGCACCGGAATTGTAGGCAGCCCGCCCTTCAACTGCACCCAATGCCCTCCGCCATCGACGCTAAAAAAAACACCGAACTCCGTGCCAGCAAACCACAGCTTCGGGTTCACCGTATCTTCGGCAAAAGCCAGCACCGACCCATTCTCCGGCAAATTTCCCGCAACCGAAATCCAGGTCTTGCCCGCGTCCGACGACCGCAATAGATAAGGTCTGAAGTCCTCATTCTTATGGTTATCGAATGCGGCAAAAACCGTATTGGCATCGAACTGCGAAGCGGCAATGCGGCTCACATAAGTTTTCTCGGGAACCCCCGCAAACTTCTCGTGCTTGGTCCAATTCTGTCCGTCGTCCGCTGTAACCTGAATCAGCCCGTCGTCAGTCCCCACATAAATCAGCCCTTCTTTCTTCGGGGACTCCGCCAGCGCCACAATATTTCCATACAGCGAAGTCGACTGATTCTTCGCCACCGCATCGGGCTCCCACACTCTTCCCATCACCGGCAGTTGATTGCGATCGATCTGCCGCGTAAGGTCGCCGCTTACCGCCTTCCAGGTATCACCCCGATCGTCGGAGCGAAATAATCTGTTGGCCGCAAAGTACAAGCGCGTGTGCGAGTGCGGACTGATAATCAGCGGCGAATCCCAATTCCACCGCAGCGGAGCCTCGCCCTTGCCCTCCTGCGGCTGCAGCACCAATTCCTGGCCCGTGGCCTTGTCATAACGCACCAGAACGCCGTACTGCGACTCCGAATAAACCGTGTTCGCATCCACCGGATCAACCTGCGACCGGAACCCATCCCCGCCGGTAGTCACATACCAATCCGAATTCATGATCCCGTTAATATTGCGAGTGCGCGCCGGCCCGCACCAGGAAAAGTTATCCTGCGTTCCGCCGCACACGTCGTAGAAGGGAAGCGCGTTGCTCACCGCGACATCGTAGAACTGCAGCGTCGGCAGATTCGCCTTGAACTCCCAACTCTTGGCGTCATCCCAGGTTTCATACATGCCGCCATCGGAGCCGAGCAGCCAATGCTTCGTAGTGTCGGGATCGATCCAGATGGCGTGATTATCGCCGTGGTGATTGGTTTCAGTCACCTTCTGCAAGGTCTTGCCGCCGTCGAGCGACTCCCGCAGTTGCACGCTCATCACGAAAATCCGATCCACATTCTTCGGATCGCAGGTCACCTGCGCGTAATACATCGCGCCTACATCAAACTCATTCCGCCGCTCCCAAGTCGCACCTTTATCGTCCGAGCGGAAAATTCCTCCTTTCTTATCCGCCGCCTCGATGGTGGCATACACCACATTCGGATCGGCCGGCGAAACCGCCAGCCCAATCCGCCCCATATCCACGGTAGGCAATCCGGACTTCAACTTGTTCCAAGAGGCCCCCGCGTCGGTCGATTTATAAATCGCGCTCTCTGGCCCGCCATCGACGAAAGTAAAAACATGCCGCCGGCGCTGATAAGCCGCCGCATAAACGATGTCCGGATTCGACGGATCGAGCGCCACATCCACCACTCCCGTGTTCTCGCTGATGGTCAGAACGGCCTTCCATGTTTTTCCTCCGTCCACCGACTTATATAAGCCGCGATCACCGCCAGGCCCCCAGAGCGGCCCCTCCGCTGCCACATAAACAACCTTAGAATCCCGCGGATCGATCACCACCCGCCCAATATGCTCCGACTTCTTCAATCCCAAATTCTGCCAATCTTTTCCGCCATCATCCGAGCGATAAATTCCATCCCCATAACCCACGCTGCGCTGCGAATTGCTCTCGCCCGACCCCACCCACACCACAGCCGGATCATTCGGATCCAACGCAACCCAGCCCACAGAATAAGAAGCCTCCTTCTCAAACACCGGAGTCCAGGTGGTGCCATCATTCACCGTCTTCCAAACCCCGCCCGCAGCCACGCCCACGTAAAACTCAAACTTGTTCTTCGGATTCACCGCAATCGAGATCACCCGTCCCGAAGCCACCGCCGGCCCAATCGGGCGAAGCTTCAAGCCCGAAAAAGTGTCGGCGTTCATGCCCGGCTTTTTTTCTTCCTTAGCTGAGTCGGGCTTAGAGGCATCGGGAGCCGGCTCCTTATTCTCCTTCTTCCGCGATTTGCTAGCCGCAGGCGCAGGCAGCACCGCCGTCTTATCCGCATCTTTATCCGGATCCTGCGAATTTCGCGCAAATCCGAGCGACCCCAGAAGCAACATGGCGGACACAAGAAGAAGAGCCAACCGTAACTGACGACGCCGCAATAAACAAAAACGCAACGGCAGGCCCTGCACCACCCGCACTAAAAGCGAGCGCAGCCAGGGAGAGCACGACCAGGGAGAGCCCAGGCCAGGGTGGAGCAGGCCTTCAAGGCCTGCAGGAAAGCCGCCCCTTTGCATCTGGGCTTTAGCCCCCGAGACAGCCGTCAGAAAACGTCGATCTAATTTCACGAATCTCTCCCAGGCAAAGATTTCCGAAACCGATATGTATACAGGATTCCGCCCCCAGTGAGAAGGGGAGTGCTGAAGCTTCCGCGGCCCTCGCTCGCGCTCTCCGCGCCCTGCGCGTTCAAAAGCTGTTGACTTTCGCGAACCCAAGCTAAAATTACTCATGCCCGCGAAACCCCAAGGCCACGACACCCGCCACGTAAAAATGCAAAAAAACAACTGCTTCGTATGCGGGCAAAACAATCCCGAAGGCATGCGTCTGAAGTTCATCCTCGACGAAGCCCGCCAAACCTTCGTCTGCAACTTCCGCCTAGGCAAGCGTTACACCGGCCCCCCAGGCCACTGCCACGGTGGCATAATCGCCTGCATCCTAGACGACGCCATGGGCAAGGTGAACAAACTGCATCAAGTAGTAGCGTTAACCCGAGAGATGACGGTCGAGTACCTGAAGCCTGTCCCGCTGCACCGGCCGCTAAAAGTAGAAGGTAAAGAAGTGAAAGTTCAAGGCCGCACTCACATCAACACCGCCGAAATCCTCAACGACAAAGACGAAGTCTTGGCCCGCAGCCGAGGAATCTTCATCGCCATCGACCCCGAAAAAATGTTCGCCAAATACGTGGAAAGATAAAGTGACCAAGCACTCAGCACTACCCCGTGTTCCCCCGGGTCCTCCGTGTTAAAGATTTTGATTTCAGCAAAAGCGCCGCTGGCCCCGCTGACCCAGAGGGGTACCGCGAATTCCCCCAGCGCTGTAGAATAAACTGTGACGAGGCGCCACGCGCCCATCCTTCGCGCTTGCGAAAAGGTACCCACGGTATCCACACATGTCGAACCACAACGGTAGCAACACCAGCCTCCGCCTGAAAACCGGCCTCGCCGAAATGCTAAAAGGCGGAGTCATCATGGACGTCACCAACGCCGAGCAGGCCTCCATCGCCGAAAAGGCCGGAGCCGTAGCCGTCATGGCACTAGAGCGCGTTCCCGCGCAGATCCGCGCCGAAGGCGGCGTAGCCCGCATGGCCTCGCCCAAAAAAATCCGCGAGATTATGGCCACTGTGTCGATCCCGGTCATGGCTAAATGCCGCATCGGGCATTTTGCCGAAGCCCAAATCTTGCAGGAGCTCGGCGTCGACTACATCGACGAATCCGAAGTGCTCACGCCCGCCGACGAAGCCCACCACGTCGATAAGCACGGCTTCAAAGTCCCCTTCGTCTGCGGCGCGCGCAATCTCGGAGAAGCTCTGCGCCGCATTGCCGAAGGCGCAGCCATGATCCGCACCAAAGGTGAGGCCGGCACTGGCGACGTGGTCCACGCCGTCAAGCACATCCGCCAGATCGTGCAGGAGATGAAAATCCTGACCGTCCTCGGCGAAGAAGAACTCTACGCCAAAGCCAAAGAGCACGGCGCGCCCTACGAACTGGTCAGGATGGTCGCCAAAACCGGCAAGCTCCCCGTCCCCAACTTCTCCGCCGGAGGCATCGCCACCCCCGCCGACGCCAGCCTGGTCATGCAGCTCGGCGCCGAAGCCGTCTTCGTAGGTAGCGGCATCTTCATGAAAGACAGCACCACCTTCGCCGACCCCGTAGAAGCTGAAAAGCGCGCCCGAGCCATTGTCAAAGCCGCCACCCACTTCAACGACCCTAAAGTGTTACTTGAAGTCAGCGAGGACTTGCTAGGAGCCATGAAAGGCCTGGCGGTGGCGGGAATGGATGAAGCCCAGATGCTTCAGACTCGCGGTTGGTAAGGGAGCACACGGTCGTGCCTGTGCCTGGCAGCCAGGGCAAAGGAAAACTTGGATCGTGGGCAGTGAACGACTACGCCGTGCGTGCGGGCGGGCGCCCGTGTGTTGCCTCGATCACGGCCCAAGTCTTTTCCGCGGCTGTATCCAAGTGCGCCTTGCGCGTTCCCTACCCAATCGTATTCGCACCGCTCGCTCGTCCTCATTGAGTGCGGGAATGTTCAACCCTGGAGCCATGTCATCGACTGAATATGGACTTACCAGCATGGCGGCATCGCCCGCAACTTCCGGCATCGAGGGCGTTCGAAACCGACGCCGGAACACCGGCTGCCATGGCTTCCACGATAGGAAGGCCAAACCCCTCATCGAGCGATCCGTGTGTTTATAGCTCTAAAATGGATCAACGCACCAATAACTCGTGGCGGCTCTGGATTTTGCCCCTAACCGATTGCAGCCCTGGGATTAATGGCAAAATCCCCCTAACCCCCAGATTTCAAGCCCAAGGGGGGCGGGTAGGGTATGCGATTGTCATAGAAAGTACCGGGGCCAGCAGCGTACATTCCAAGCGCTGCTGGGGCGAGAAGTTGCCAATGAGGTGCCTGGTTTATCCCTGGGTGTGACAGGGTGTGAGACGAGACTAAGACCCCACACCCACTGCGCGTCCTCGCCAAGATGCTGCCCAGCCGGAGGGATACCGAAACCTGCTTGACAGGACCCAGCGTCGTTAGAGATTGGACGGCGAAATTTTACCTCCGGCGGCTATTCAATCCCTAACTCCTTCGCCACCGCCTTCCATTTGCTGTCGACCAGCGCCTTGGTGTTCGCCTCCATCACAATCTCATCCGGCCAGGGGCGGGTGAAGCCTTCGGTGGGCCATTTGCGGGTGGCGTCGACGCCCATCTTCGAGCCGTAGTTGGCCAGGCGGCTGGCGTGGTCGAGGGAGTCGACCGGACCTAGGATGAATTGGATGTCGCGCTCGGGGTCGATGTGGTTTAGCACTTTCAGGGTGACATCGGCTAGATCTTGGACGTCTACGTCCTCGTCGACGACGATGATGACTTTCGTGAACATGGCTTGGCCGAGCGACCAGATGGCGTTCATCACTTTGCGTGCCTGGCCGGGATAGGACTTGCGGATGGAGACGATCATCAGGTTGTGGAAGACGCCTTCGATCGGAAGATTGATGTCGATCAATTCAGGGATGGTGAGGCGCATCAACGGCAGGAATACGCGCTCGACCGCTTTGCCCATGTAAGCGTCTTCCATCGGCGGCTTGCCTACGATGGTGGTCGCGTAGATGGGATCTTTGCGGTGCGTGATGCACGTGACATGAAAGACGGGATAGAGATCTGCGAGCGAATAGAAGCCGGTGTGGTCGCCGAAGGGGCCTTCGGTGCGGAGTTCGTCGAGGTTGACGTAGCCTTCGAGAACGATCTCGCTGGTGGCCGGGACTTCGAGATCTACGGTTTCGCATTTCACTAATTCCACCGGGGCGGCACGGAGGAAGCCGGCGATTAAATATTCTTCTACGTCTGGCGGGGCAGGGACTATGGCGGAGAAAGTTACGGCGGGGTCGGTGCCAATGGCTACGGCTACTTCCATGCGGCCGGAGGGGTGAGTGGTGGGAGCCAGGTTCGAGCCTCCAGAGGTTTGAGCCATTATGTTCACTGCTGCTCTGCTCGCTTCGCTCGCTGGACGAACGAATGCGCCCGTCCCCACAGGGTTCGAGGCGGCTTGGTTTGTGGCCGCTCCTGCAGCGTTTCTTAGGGCTTGACGGAAATGCTCGGCGGCTACCTTTTGCCGTTGCCAATGCATGCCGGTGTTGATGGCGTCGTAGACCTGCATGCGGTACATGCCCAGGTTGCGCTTGCTGGTTTTTGGGTCGCGGGTGGTTACGCAGGGAAGGGTAATGAAGCGGCCGGCGTCCTGCGGCCAGCACTGCAGGATGGGGAAGTCCAGCAGGGAGAAATTATCTCGTTTGATGATCTCTTTGCAGGGGCCGGTGGGGACGGTTTTTGGAAAGAATTTTCCGGCTTCGGTGAGGAGCGGGAGCATTTTCAGCTTGTCCAAGAAGCCTTGCGGGGATTTGACGTCGAGGAACCGTTTGATGCGGTCGGCGAATTCGTCGAAGGAACTCACTTCCAGGGCTAGCTCCATGCGGGCTTCGGAGCCGAATTGGTTGATTAAGAGTTGAGAGTTGGGATGGCCTTTGATGTTCTGGAAGAGCAGGGCTGGGCCGCCGGCTTTGCCAGTTTTCGATTTGCTCACGCGATCCGTGATCTCTGTGATTTCTAGAATGGGGTCGGCTTCGGTTTGAATGCGTCGTAGTTCGCCGGCGCGGTCCAGGGCGGCGATCCATTGGCGGAGGTCGGCGAAGGGCAATCTTATCTCCTGAGCTTTGATTATACCGAGAGACAAATCAAAACCCATCGTCACGAGGGACACGGGGATGCACGGGGTAAAACTTTTACAGCTTGCTGCGCAGCATGGTGATTACGTCGTCGGAGGTGATCACGCCCACCAGCTTGTTGTGCTCGTCGATTACCGGCAGCGTGACCAGATTGTATTTGTCGAAGAGTTCGGCTACTTCGTTGTCGCTGGTGGCTTCTTTGGTGAAGACGAGGGGCTCTTGAGTCAGCGAGAGCAGCGGCGTGTTTGCGTTCGCGATTACCAGCTTGGCGAGTGGGACCGCCGCGGCCAGCGTGCCGTGCGAGTCGACAAGATAGATGGTGTTGACGGATTCAACTCCGCCTTCGAATTCGCGCAGGACACCGATGGCATTTTCTACCGTCGCAGAGAGTGGAAGAGCTAAGAACTCGGTGGTCATGCGGCCCGCGGCGGTTTCTTCGCGGTGCTCGAGGAGTTCGGTTACTTCCTGTTTGGCCTCCGGTTCCATCTGCACGAGGATTTGCTCGGAGTGATCGTGGGAGAGATCGCCGAGCAGGTCGGCGGCGGCGTCGGGGTCCATTTCCTCGACGATTTCGGCGGCACGCTCGGAGTCGAGCGATTCGACGATCGACTTCTGAATCTCGGGCTCTACTTCTTCGAGCGTTTCGGCGGCCACGTCTTGATCAAGGGTGCGGAAGACGGCTTCGCGCTCGTCCGGGGCGAGGTCTTCGACGATGTCGGCGATGTCGGCGGGGTGCAGCTTGGCCAGACCCTCGTGCGAAATCTTGAGCTTGATGCGGCGCGCGGGATCAGTCTCGATGAGATCGACGAAGGTCCAGGGAATGGTGCGGGGAGGAATTTTCTGGACCAGGACTTCCAGCGCGGCGCGGGGCGCGAGTCCGCGCAGCAGGCGGCGGACGGCCCCGCGGGCGCCGATGTCGACGGATTGAACGCGCAGGATGGCATGGGGATGGCCGTTGCCGGCTACGGACTCGACTTGCAGATCGACATCGTTGACGCGGACTACTTTCCTTCCGTGAACGTCGATGACCTGCTGGTCGAGCAGGTCGCGCTCCAGGAGGAAAAGACCCTCGGCGCCGTTGGCTGCGGCCCAGTCGGCGAAATTCGACGAGGCATGAATGTTGGCGTCGATGGCGGAAACCCCCGAGAAGGGAAGAACGCGGTTGCCGGTTTTAGTTTTCACGATGTAGGAGGCGATGCGGGTGCGGTCTTCCTGGGGGGCTAGCGTGACCTCGCGCACGTGCCCAATTGCCCCGCCGGACGGGTCATAGACCGTGGCGCCGATCAATTCGGAGAGGGGCAGCGTGTTCATCCCGGCTAGAGCATAGCGGAGTTTTGCGGGGGAGAGAAATGAAATTGTGAGACGAGAGAAAATATTTCATCGACGGCTGCGTTCGTGGGTTAGGAAGATACAAGCTCGCCCATTCGTCGAGTCAAAAGCTCTAAACACGCAGGCCACCCTTCGACTACGCTCAGGGCAAGCTCGGTAACACGGGGGTGAAGTGGAAGCGCCTTCGTTCATTGCACCCGGAGTTCGCCTTATTCTCTTTCCCCGCTCCGGTGGTATATGCTTCATCCCAGCTTGGGGAGTCGACTTCTATGAATATGAACAGCAAAGTACCTTCTTTTTTTCTAATGACAGCGGCATGCCTCGTACTGACGTTCGCAGGGGCTTGCAATAAGAATCAAACCGCTGACAGCGCACAGACGCAGCCGGCGCAGCCCGATCAGAGCCAGGATCCTGCGGCAGCAGCTAATCTGGCGCCGGTGAGCGATACGCAGGCGAGCGCACCACAACCCAGCAGTCCTCAGCCCGACAACTCTGCGCCAGCGCCAGCGCCGCCCAGTGGAAACTATGATCGGGGTTCGGACCGCTCCGATTCGAACGACGACTACGATGCCGACGACCAGGATGCGAGCTATGGACAGCCAGTACTGCAGGCGCCGGAACCGCCGCCAGCGCTGCCTGAGTATTCGCAGCCGGAATGCCCTGAGGAGGGCTATCTTTGGACGCCCGGGTACTGGAGCTATGCTCCCGCGGGCTATTTCTGGGTGCCGGGCGCGTGGACGCGTCCGCCTGAGGTCGGTTATCTGTGGACTCCCGGCTACTGGGGCTACGTGGATGGCCGCTACCGTTATCGCTACGGATACTGGGGACGGCATATCGGATACTACGGCGGCATTAATTACGGCTTTGGCTACGTGGGCGTGGGCTACCAAGGCGGGTACTGGAACGGAGGCCGCTTCGACTACAACAAAACCGTCAACAACGTGAACGTCACCAATGTTACCGTGTACAACCGCACGATCACGAACACGGTGATCGTGAACAATACGACGGTGAACATCGTCAATAACCGGACCAGTTATAACGGTCCGGGAGGAGTCACGCGCCAGCCGCTGCCTACGGAAGTGGCGGCGGTGCACGAGCAGCGTATTCCGCCGATGACCACGCAGTTGCAGGCACGGCAGGTGGCGTCGCAGAACAAGCAGCAGTTTGCTTCGGTGAATCATGGGCGGCCGGCGGTGGTGGCCGCAGCGCAACCGATCGCGGCAGGGAAGCCCATTGCTCCGATAGTTCCTGCGCGTGTGGCGGCGGCGCGGCCGGCAGCGGCTTCAGCTCCGACGCGCCCTATGGCTCCAGCACCGGGAAGGCCTGCTGCGCCTCGTCCGGCGGAATCGATGCGCGAGCCCGCGCGACCTGCAGCCCAGCCCGCTTCCCCTGCGGCGCGGACACGGCCTGCCCCTGCACCTACGGAACGCCGCGCTTTACCGACCGAATCGGCGGCGCGTCCGCAAGCCACGAAACCCGCACCACCCATGAGCCGGCCTGCTCCGAAACCGGAGGCTCGTCCGGCGGCCCAGCCGGCTCCGCATGCGGCTCCGGCGAAGCCGAAGGCTGCGCCGCCTCCGGCCAAGAAGGAACCGCCGAAGGAAAGGAAGCCGGAGTAGAGACTGCCTAACCCACGCCCCGAGGGCGAGGACGCCCTCGGGACAGCCGGCAAGGATGCCGGCGCTACTTTGATGCGCCACCTAGTTTGTTCGTGTAGGCTTCTGCGTCCCGCCGCGACGGCGGCGCTACGAAATCCTTTCATTGTTGGAAACGGCGACTCGGGTGTAGAGTGGGGTGCCGTTTCAATCAGAAAGGAGACTATCCATGAAGAGCAGCAGAATGTTTGCTGGTGCAGTAGTGGTACTCCTCAACGTCGGCCTCTGCGCGGTTGCGGTCGCGCAGACCGGCGCCACCCCGCAGGAGGTCGTTGCCAAAGTAAAAGAAGCAGCCAGTGCGCTGTCGAAGACAGGCGACTTGTCACAGTTCGATCAGAAGCAAGGTCCGTGGGTTTGGAAGGACACGTATATCTTCATCCAAGACTGCAACAAGAAGGTTATGGCCGCTCACCCCATCAAGCCGGAGATGATCGGCAAAGGGCTGGACACCGTGATGGACGCCAAATCCGGGAAGGCGATTTACTCCGACCCGGCGGCCTGGTGCAAGAAAGTCGAGGCTTCCTCGACTGGCGTTTGGAACGAATATTACTGGCCGAAGCCGGGAGAGAAGGAAGCGTCGCGTAAGGTTACCTATCATCTGGCGGCCAAAGGAACGTCATACATCGTTTCGGCTGGCATTTATGACGACAAGGCCAGCCTGGCGGAGGTTTCCAAGATGAGCAGCATGAAGTAGGGGTTCGGATCAGTTCATTTGGTTGAGTCGAGAAAAGCCTTTCCTTCCGAGGAAGGGCTTTGATTTTTGTGGTGCCAACGCCGGGATGGAAAAGCTATCGCCGCACCAGCAGTTCAGAGAATTGGAATACGCGGTCGACGGCGACCGCAGCGATACCGGTCGCAATCACGGTAGCCATCTTAACAGCCAATCCCCTAAAGATTGTTCTGTTCTTGACCGTTCGCCAGACGATGGGAAGGTTTACGGCGGCGCTTGCCAGTGACGTGAGAACGGTGGTGCTGCCGGCCAGCGCGGGAGTGATCTTGCCATGCATAGCCATGGTGGCCGCCGCCGCCGTGGTGCTGGCGCTGCTTACCAATCCGCCGAAAATGCCCGTGGCCAGCATGCCGCGGCTGCCGAAGTACTTGGTGAGCAAAGTCCCGGCGATCTGTATGGAAATGAAGAGCGCCCCGAACCAGAGCACTTTGGGGACTGAGATGGGGGAATCGAGAGTAAGCGTTCCCGGGAGTTCGTACTTTATTTTTTGTTCGCGCCAGATCCAAAACCCCGCCACCAGAGTCATGGCCAAGAGAGGGAGCAGGGTAGCGCTCAAGGAGCCGGGGGAGAAAATGGCGGCGAGGATAAGGTTTCTGGCGAACATTGCGACGGTTGTCAACAAGCAGAGCGTCGTGATGCGATTGACCATGCCGGCTTCCCGAAGCCTGGTGCCAAGTTCGGCGATGGTGGCGCTGCTATTGACGAGGCCGCCGAAGAGCGCTCCGAGATACAGGCCGCGGGCGCTGTAAATGCGGAGGAAGACGTAATTCACAAATCCAATTCCGGCGATGGCGATGACGCTCAGCCAGGCGTCGCTGGGATTGAAAAGCTGCCAGGGGTCGACGTATCGATTCGGCAAGACTGGATAAATCACGAAGCCAATCAGTCCCAGCAAGACGGCGCTGCGAATTTCGGAGGGTTGCAGGCCGCCGGCGAAGCGGCTGAGTTCGGTCTTCCAGGCGAGAAGCATGGTCATGACGATAGCGCCCGCAACCGGTGTGAAGATATGCCCTAAGCCAACGAGTACGCCGAGCAGGTAGTTCAGGATCAATGCGGCGGAGGTGGTGATTTCGAGCGAGCGGTCGGAGAGAATGCTGCGAACGTTCATGGCCGCAACCAGCAGCAATACACCGACCAGGGCGGCAATGGCGACGCTTTGCGAGACCAGAGACGCGAGCATTCCCAGCAGGGAAACAATCGCGAAGGTACGGACGCCGACGTCTTTGTTGGACCACTCGCGCTCCATGCCGGCCAGCATTCCGATGCCTACGGCCACCGCCATTTTCAGGGCAATGGGAGTAGCTGGAAAATGTCCCGGCGTGGTTTGCATGCTTGCCATGTCCCCCGTTTACAAATCCTCCAGTATTTTTTCGCAGATCGTTAGATGCCAATCCTTCGTTGGCGTTCGCGCATTCTTAAGCCCGTGATCCGTCAGGGCTGGATTCGCTCAGTATAATAGCGGGGTGCGGCTTCTTTTCGACATCTTTGGGCAAACTTTGCGCACTTTGTGGGGACACAAGCTGCGCTCGTTTCTCACCATGTTCGGAATCGCGTGGGGAGTATTTTCTCTGTTGTTGCTGGTGGGGCTGGGCGAGGGCTTTCGCTCGGGAAATAAAAAACAGTTCGATACGCTGGGCGAGAACGTGATGTTCATCTGGTCGGGGCGGGCTCCGGCGCTGGAAGGCAGTTTCACTTCGTTGCGGCAGTATTATCTGACCGAACGCGATTACAACGACATCTTGCGCGAGTGCCGTAGCGTGGGAGCTGCCGCGCCGGCGATTTCGCGCGGTGACATCCGCGCGGTGAGCGACTTTTTCCAGGCTAGCGGCCAGATCAATGGCGTGCCGGCGAAGTTCAACCAGATCCGCTACCTGCCGATTAAGGAAGGCCGCTGGCTGAACGAGATGGATGTGGCGCAAAAGCGGGCGGTGATTGTGCTGGGCGACGAGGTCGAGCGAACCTTGTTTCCCGGGCGGCCGTCGGTGGGCAGCACGATTCTGCTGAACGGAGTGCAGTTTGAAGTGATCGGAACGCTCAAGCGCGTGGGCCATGGAGACGATAACGATCTCAATCTGCGCAGCTTTGTGCCCTTTTCGACCATGCGCGAATATTTTCGTCCGCTCAACGTGGGCGAGGCTCCGGACGTGATTTCAATGATCAATTATCAGCCCAAGTCGCGGGCGGTGCATGAGCTGGCGCGCCAGGAAGTGCATCAGGTGATCGCGCGCAATCATGGCTTCGACCCGAACAACGTGGACTCCTTCGACGAGTGGGATACGGTGAAGACGGTGGATCAGATCGGCAAGATTTTTGACGCCATGAATGCGTTTCTGGGCAGCGTGGGCCTGGTGACGCTGGGCTTGGGCGCGATTGGCATCATCAATATCATGCTGGTGGCGGTGGCCGACCGCACTCGCGAGATTGGATTGCGCAAGGCGCTGGGAGCGACCAACGCCAGCATCATGTTCCAGTTTTTTGTGGAGGGCGCGTTTCTGACCGTGCTGAGCGGCACGTTCGGCATTTTGGCTGCGGCGGGGATCATGGCCGTGCTTTCCGGAGTGTCGCTGGGCGAAGGATTCGATCCTCCGAAGCTGGTGGCCTCTACGGCGGCATTGGCGGTGACGGCCCTGGCGATTGCGGGAGTGGCGGCGGGGTTGTATCCAGCCCGGCGAGCGGCGATGCTGCAGCCGGTGGAAGCGCTGAGGAAAGAGTAGAGCAGTTGCCAGTACCTAGTACCCAGAACCACAGCGAACCTTCAACACAGAGGGCACAGGGGAACACCGGGTAAGGCACGGAGGATTAGGTTTAGCTAGAAGCTAAAAGCTGAATTTATGATTCGAGATTTATTAGGACAGGCATTTGCCGCGATGCGGCATGATTTGCGCAAGACCACTTTGACCATGGCTGGCATGGCTTGGGGCATCGCTACCGTGGTGTTGTTGCTGGCCTATGGCAATGGCTTTCAGCACGCGATTGAAAATATTTTTCAGAGTTTTGGCGCTACTGCGGTGGGGATATTCCCAGGCCGAACCTCGCAGCAGGCGGGGGGAAATAAGGCTGGCGTGCAGGTGCGCTTTACCAACGACGACATCGAGTTGCTGCGCAATAACATCCCCCTATGCAGGCATGTGGTGCGCATGTCGCAGAAGAGTTCGCTGGTGCAGAACGGCAATCGGGCCTTCAACATGCCGGTGAACGGGCTCGATCCCTCGGTGGAAGAGATTTGGAATCTGGAGATGGCCGAGGGGCGTTTTATCGACGACGCCGACGATGCGCGCCACGCTCTGACCGCGGTGATCGGTTCGGAAGCCCGCGACAAACTCTTCTCCGGCGCGCCGGCGGTGGGCGAGGATATGCGCGTCGACGGGGTCGAGTTTCAAGTGGTGGGTGTCGTGAAGCCGCGCATGCAGGAGGGCGATGACGACGATAATCGCACCATCTACATTCCCTACAACTCGATGAACGTGTTAAAGGACACGCATTATCTGGATGGCATCTGGATGGATTCTGTGGGCCTGAATCACGACCGTCTGGACACGACCGTGCGGGAGACGCTGGCTACGGCGCACAACTTCAAGAGCGACGACAAGCGCGCCCTTTTTGTCTTTGACGCGCAGAAGCAACTCTCGCAGTTCGGAATTATTTCGATGGCGTTGAAGGGACTGTTGGCGTTTATCGGCACGCTGACTTTGGGGATCGGCGGCGTGGGGCTGATGAACATGATGCTGGTCACCGTCACGCAACGCACGCGCGAGATTGGTGTGGAGAAGGCGCTGGGAGCGCGTCGGCGCGACATTCTTTTTCAGTTTCTGGCTGAGGCCATGGTGATCACAGCCGTGGGAGGGATACTCGGGATCGGACTCTCGTACTTGGTGTCGGTTTCGGTGGGACGGCTTACGTTTTACAGCGCGATGGCCAAAAATGCGGAGTCGGCGGATATCCGGCTGATTGTTTCGCCGATGATTCTGCTGGCGGCGACTGGGATCCTCGCCGTGGTGGGAGTGGTGAGCGGGATGGTGCCGGCGATGCGGGCGGCGAAGCTGGATCCGATCGAGGCTCTGCGCTACGAGTAGCAGTTTTGAGTCCCGAGTCCCGAGAACCTAGTACCTAGTACCTAGTACCTAGTACCTAGTCCTGGTGAAGATGAATTCCGAAGACATTTTGAGTTTGCCGGCGCCTAAGGCCGATGCTCGGCTTGCTTATGGGGGCGATGCGAATCAGTTTTTGGATTTGCGGCGGCCGATGGGGAAAGGCTCGCATGCTTTGGCAATTGCGATTCACGGCGGGTATTGGCGGGCTAAGTATGATTTGGCTTACATGGGGCATCTCTGCGCAGCTTTAACCTCCAATGGAATCGTCACCGCGAATCTGGAATATCGAAGAGTGGGGAATCCAGGAGGGGGTTGGCCGGGAACTTTCGCGGATGTTCGCGCGGCTTATCAGTTTCTGTTGCAGAACGCGCAGCCGCATGGAATTGATAGCGCGCGCATCGTGGCGATTGGGCACTCGGCGGGCGGTCAGCTGGCTTTGTGCCTGGCGGCGCATGAACCGGGAGTGAGGGCTGCGATTTCGCTCGCCGGCGTGATCGATTTGCTGCGAGCCTACGAGTTGCATTTGAGCAATGACGCTGTGGTGGAGTTTCTGGGCGGTACGCCGGCTGAAGTTGCCGATCATTATCGCGAGGCCGATCCCATGAAGCTGGCGATTGCGGCGCGGCAGTGGTTGGTGCATGGGGCGGCAGATGATGTCGTTCCACCGGCTTTCAGTCGAGAGTACGTGCGCGCCAAGTCGAAAGAGAAGGTACGCCTCGTGGAGATTGCCGGGGCGGGGCATTTTGAGCTGGTTGATCCGCGGTCTGGGGCTTGGAAGCAAGTCGAGAGCGCCGTGATAGAAGCGACTAAACCTTAAACACACAGGACACGGGGGATCACAGGGTAGAGCTTGGACCACCGCTTTCTTGCCGCGAATCAGGCTAGTTTGGATTTGCCTTTCTTTGATGCTGCTTTCTCTGTCTGTCCTTCGCTGGAATGTTCGGGGCTGCCGCCGGGCTCGGGGAAATCGGAGTCGGCATCTTTCAACATGGGGTCTTGGTCGCGGTGGCCGAGTTGCCCGGAAAGGCCGGCGTTACCGTCGTGGTGATGTTCTTCGCCTTCGGTCGCGCCCTTGGCACCGTCGGGATCGTTCGCAGAAATTTTCGTGCTCATGGTGGACCTCCTAGAATATGTACACTTCCCGAGCAAAAACCATGGTCCCTCGCTTCGCTCGGGATGACAGCCCGAAATCAGATGACCAACAGAAAATAAAAAAGCTATTCGCCGGGGCGGCCTGCGCCGTTGACTCCTAGCTTGCGCAGGCGTTCGCGCGCTTGCAGGGCTTCCGGAGAGCGCGGGTAGCGCTGAATAAGGTGGCGCAGTTCCTGCACTCCGTCATCCTGTTTGCCCAGTTCGATTAACGAAAATCCTTTTTTCAATTGCGCGGAGGCCACTTTGCTTCCGCTGGGAAAATTCTGCAGAACCTGGTCATAGTTTTGCGCGGCCTGCTGGTAATTGCCCTGGCGAAACTGAATTTCTCCCAGATAGAAGTAACAGTTTCCGGCAAGGTCGGTGTTGGGATAGAACTTGATGTAATCGGAAAATTCCTGCAGCGCGAGATCGTTCTTGGCGCCGTTGTAGTCGCGCAGCGCGTTGTTGTAGAGAACGTCGGGCGGCGGAGCCTGCGCCTGGGCTTGTTGCTGGGATTGCTGTTGCGCGGTAGTCGCGGCCTGGCTTTGTTGGGCTGACTGCATGTCTTCGAGTTGCTTGCTGACTTTGGCGAGTCGCGCCTTGAGTTCATCAAGGGTATCGTTGAGCGATTGCAGTTGGCCCGAGAGTTGGTCGACGTGGCCGGCGGAGTCTGCTTGCTGCTTTTGCAGAGTGGATTGCAGCGCACTCATGCTGGCCGCGACTTTGTTGACGGCGTCAGTATCCTGCTCGACCAGATTCTTCATGACGCCCATGCGCTCGTCGAAGCTGCGTTGCATGGAGGTCATCTGCTCCTGCAATTGCTGGACCTGGGTTTGCAATTCGATGATCTCTTTGCTGACGCCGAAGGCGGGCGCAGGGATGCACGGCAGGGCTAGTAGAAGGACAAACACGGGGAATCGTCTCGGTGTCATAGTTGAGAATCCTAAGCTTATTTTAGATGCGCCGCAGCCTAAGCGCGAGGAAGATTCAAGAGATAGAAATCTGCGAATGAACACTCAAAACCCCCACTTCTCGCAAAAGCGCGAGAAGTGGGGCACCCACGGTACCGTTACTCCTCACCCCGGCGTCGTTGCCTTTACTTCTGATAGACGAGGTGGCCGCGGCGGTTCTGCTGCCAGCAGCTTTCGTTCTCTTCCATGCAGAAGGGTTTTTCTTTTCCGTAGCTGATGGTCTTGATGCGGCTGGCGCTGACGCCGGCGGCGCTCAACGCGCCTTTCACCGCGCTGGCGCGCTGGTCGCCCAGGGCCAGGTTGTATTCGGTTGAGCCGCGGCTGTCGCAGTGTCCCTCGACCGTAAAGTTGATGCTGGAGTGCTGGTTGAGGAACTGCGCGTCGGCCTGAATGGCGGCCTGCTGGTCGGAACGGATATCGGACTTGTCGTAGTCAAAATAAATGTCCTTGATGCTCTGGCCGAACAGGTCTTCTTCGGTGGACGAAGGCCCTTGCGTCATGGGCGGCGGTGGCGCGGTTACGGTAAGCCGCGTGGTCGCTTCCTGCGTTCCACCTGCTCCCTTGGCGACGAGGTGATAGGTCGTGGAATCGCTGGGCGTAACCTGCTGCGATCCGCCGGCCTGCACCGCGCCGATGCCGTCGATGGAAACGTCGGTCGCGCCAGAGGTCTGCCAACTCAGAGTCGACGACTGGCCTTTCTGAATGGTGTCCGGGCTCACCGAAATCGAAGCCGTGGGCGCGGGCGCCGGTGGCGGCGGAGGCGGTGGCGGGGGTGCGGTTTTCTTGTGGCAGGCTCCCAGCATCATGACGGTGCACAATGCGATTACGGTGGCGAGCGTTCTCAAAGTGAACCGCAGACTATATACGTTGCGCTGCTGCGTTTGGATACTCTTCACGTTAATCCTCCCAGCGAACTCGAAAAGAATTCCGAGTTCAGACGAAGTGTTTATTTATTTCCAACTCCAATTCGGTTGCGAATTACGTCCCGTAAAAGTTAGTTGATGCAGCTTCGTGCCGTCGGCCAGCATCATCCAGATTTCTTCCTTGCCGGAGCGGCTGGACTGAAAGACGATGTGGCGTCCGTCCGGCGCCCACGAAGGAAAATCGTTGCGCCCACCGTCGTGGGTAAGTTGCACCCATTGTTTGCTGGCGATGTCCATCAAGTATATGTCGGACGATCCGGGTTCGCCGGGGCCATACTTGCGAATCCAAGCCAGGGTTAGAAACTGCCCGTTTGGCGACCAGTTCGGCGAAACCGCGTAGCCCTGATCGGTCATGCGCTGCTGGTTGGCGCCATCGGCTTCCATGGTGTAGATCTGCGGCAAGCCGGTGCTGCCGCTGACGAAGGCGATCTGTGCGCCCGTCTTGCGATTCCACGCCGGAGAAACGTCGGGGCCGCGCCCCGTGGTCATGCGATGGAAATTGGCGCCGCTGGCGTCGCACACGTAAATTTGCCGCGAGGACGAGAGCGCGAGATGCAGACCATCGGGCGACCATGCCGGCGAAAGATTGGTGCCCGCGAAGTGCGGAAAGCTGACCAAGCGGTTGAGATCGATGGAATACATCAGAATGTCCCAGCCGGACTTGGTTAGTGAACTAAACGCCAGGCGGGAGCCGTCGGGAGAGATGCGCGGCGAAAGCGAGATCGAAGCTTGATGGGTAAGCTGGCGCTGATTGCCGCCGTCGTAATCCATCTCCCAGATTTCTTTGTGGCCGCTGCGGTCGCTGACGAAGAAGATTTGGCTTTCGGCGATGCCGTTGATACCGCCGCCCAGGCGGAAAATAATTTCGTCGGCGAATTTATGCGCGATGACGCGAGTCGCGTCCTCCGTGGCGTGATCGGAGTACTGTTTGCCGAGAACTTGCGGTGACGCGGTGTTTTTGACGTCGTAGAGCCAGCCTTGTACCGTAACTTTGCCGGCGGTCACGCCCAGATTGCCGAAGGCCAACATGGCCGCGTTGGGCGGAGGCGAGTTCCAGAGCCCGAAGGTTACGTCGGTCGGCTGGCCCGGCACCTGCAGCGGATAGAAACTCTTGGAGACAAGTTCGACCACGCCGGAATTATCGAGATCGTTCCAGAAGGTGTCGTTGAACACCTTCAGCAGGGCGGCGTTCTGAGGGTCTCCGGTGGAGGGTTTGAAATCGGGAACCGCCAAGCGAACTTTTTCCACTCCGAGGCCGGATCCAGTGCGCACCCAGTCTTGCGCCTGGCAGGGGAGAACCAAGAGAGCAAGAAACAACGGTGTCAGCAGGCGGTTTGCGCCGAGTCGGTGGAATTGATTCTGAGCACGGAGCCGGGATTGTGGGTTTCTATGGTCCATCCGCGTGGGGGCGGCGCGCGCGGCTGGAGAAAAGGATGCCGCCCACAACAATATCGTAGTCCGATACGTTCTCATTAGCAAGGGTTGATCCATCATGTCACGAAACTGGAACCTTAAGAATAATCAGGTAGATGCTTTAGAAGGCGACATCGTTCGAAGTCAAGTATGTTTAATGCAGTCCCGCATCGATGCATCTGCATAGAGTTATTTCCGACTGTAATCGAACCAATATTCCACTGAGATCTTGCTGCCGTTGTAATCTGAAGGCAGCGGACCAAAAGTGTCGATGCGCTGCAGCGCGCGAGTCGCCGAAACGTCGAGCGACGGAACTCCGCTGGATTGTTCCACCCGCACGTTGAAGGGATGGCCGTCGCGGGCCACGTCGAAGGTGATGTACACCCGCTGCGCACTGGTGATGCGGGGATCGACCTCGTATTTCAGCCAGTTCTCGGAAACTTTTTTCTGGATGACCTGCACATACCAGCCGTAGCGAGTGCCGAAATCGCCGCCGCCTCCGTTGACGCCGAAGCCGCCTTTGGCCCCGCCGGCGTCGAAGGTTCCGTAGGGTCCGCTGACCGGGCCGCCCTCGCCGAAGGCCACCTGGTTGGTTTCCGGTTCGGGGGCGGGCTGCCGCTCTTTCGTGGGCGCGGGCGGCTTTTTCGGCTTCATGTTTGTGTTCTTGCCCTGAATTTCGACGGCATCGGGCTCTTTCTCTTGTTCTTGAACCTTCGGCTCAGACTTGGTAATGCCCTTCGATTCGTTGGCGAGAACGTTCTGCGTGGGAGCGGGCGTGGCGGGCAAGGGAACCGAACTGACTAAGGTGACGCCGATGGCGGAGCCGCCGCCGCCCGTTCCCCAGCCTTCACCGCGCGATCCCATAAAAAAAACCGAGTATAGGATGATGAGCGCAGTCAGCCCTGCATGAAAGCCCGCAGACCATAGCAGGGCGCGCGGCCAGTTATCGTGCTCGAAAAAAATCTCAGCGTTTTGCGCCATTTTCTTCCAAAGGCTGAGTGATGATGCTGACGTTGGTGATGCCCGACTGTTTGACCGCGTCCATCACGGTGGCGAAGGCGCCGAAGGGAACATTCTCGTCGGCGCGCACGAAAATTGCCTGCCCACGAGGGTCGCGAATCTTCTGCCGCAACTGGGCCGCGATCTGATTGATATTGACGGCGTCGTTGCCCAGAAAGACGCGCTGGTCTTTGTTGATCGTTATGACGACGCGTTCTTCGGTGATCTGCTTGACCGTGCGTGTCTTGGGCACGTTGACTTCAATGCCCGACTGCAGCACGGGCGCGGTCACCATAAAAATGATTAGCAGCACGAGCACAACGTCGACCAGCGGAGTGATGTTGATATCGGCAAGCGCGGTCTGGGTGCGGCCGTTCGGAGAAGTGAACGCCATTACCGCCTCACTTCAGCAGCGGGCTGCGGTTGCATGGACTCGATGGCGTTGAGAACTTCGAGGGTAAAATCGTCGCCCCGGGCGGCGAACTCGCGAATCGAGTTGCCGATTAAATTGTAGGCAATCACCGCGGGGATGGCCGCGGCAAGCCCGGCGGCGGTGGTGATGAGAGCTTCGGAAATGCCCGGCGCTACGGCGCGCAGGGTTGCGGCGCCGGCGGTACCGAGGCCGTGGAAAGCGTCGATGATGCCCCAGACCGTGCCGAACAAGCCAATGAACGGCGTGACGGCAGCGGTGATGGCGAGCCACGGAACGTTGCGTTCGAGGCGCGTGATTTCCTCCGAAGCTCCGATCTGCATGCCCCGCTGAACTGCGTTAATGCGAACCAAGGCGGCCGGGCTGGAGAGTTGCCGTTTGTACTCCTGGAAGCCGCCCTCGAAAACTCCGACCAGCGGGCTGGGCCGGAATTGGTCGGAAACGCTGGCCAAATCCTGCAGGCGCTGGGCTTTCCGAAAGGCGCGCAGGAAGCGTCCACTCTGCACGCGGGCGCGGCGCAGCAGGCTCCATTTGGTAAGAATGATCGCCCACGAGATCAGGCTGAAAACCAGCAAGGTGAGGAGGACGAACTTGGCGACCGCCCCGCTGCTGGAGAGCATGTCGAGAATTTCGCCGCCCATAAAGAATGCGGGGTATGAGGATAGTTGCATTGGGATTTAGAGATACTTTACGCGATTATAGAGGATTAAGCGCGATGCGCTTGGCCGGACGTACCCCTAGGATCAACTGGCGTTGAGTGATTTTCGAACAATTTCCCTAATATACGCCAACACGGGAAGCGACATCCTACTTGCGCACTACTGAAAGAAAGTCCTGCAGGGAGGGAAAAACTTATGGCGCAGCACGGCATGCTTCGAGAGTATCGCTTTACGGAGGGCATGGAGGACATTCGCGGCTCGAAGCTTTACGGTCTGAATGACGAAAAACTGGGCCAGATCGACGATGTGATCTTCGATTATTCCACCGGCCTGATTCGTTACATCGTTGTGGATACAGGCGGTTGGCTGACCGCGAAGAAGTTTATCGTACCGGCCGACCGGCTCCGGGCCTCGGTTAAGCACAAGGAGGATTTTGCCGCCGATCTGACCAAGGCGCAGGTGGAGAGCTTTCCGCCCTATGACGAAAAAGATTTGGAGTCGGACGAGCAGTGGGCGGACTACGAAGGACGCTATCGCTCGCAGTGGGAGGCCGATCCCGTGATGCATCGAGAGGGGACGGATCGGAACATCACTCCGACGACGCAGCCGATGCCGGGGAATTCGCCCTCGGAAGGGGCGGCGGAAGCGGCTTCGGGAAGGGGATACGGATCGCCCGACGCGGAAACCGCTGAGGTCGCCGAGATCGAAGGCAGCGATGCCGCTCCGGAACCCGGGTTCGCGGCGAGCACCGATACTGTGGTGATTAGCAGTGGGGCCATGGGCATCGGGCCGCGCTGGGATACGTTTCAGGATCGCTTGCGCGAGCGCCGCAAAGAGGTGATCGGCACGGCCGTACGGGGTGCGGAAGGTGCGGCGGAAAGCTTCCGCAAGGCGAGCTAGAACGGCCAAGTTGGTTCTCGGATGGTTTCAGAGCCACGGCTGCGGTCGTGGCTTTTTGATTCTCTGGCATGGAGATTCGAATGGCTTGCACGCACTGTGGAGTGAGGGTTAGCTTAGACCGGCACGGCGAGGCCTCCCGCGGCAGCCAAAAGGCGCTGTTGTTTGTCAAAGGTACAAAGCGTGTCGGCGCCCAACGCCAGCGCGGAGGCAACATGTAACACATCCAGGCTCCGAGTGCCGAACGACGCCGAGCGACCCCGCGCCAGTGCCTTCGCGCGATCGAAAACTGAAGGGGGAAAGGACTTTAAGGAAAGAATCCCAGATTCGAGGTCCCCCCGAAAAATGGATAAAGCGGACTTAACCTCGGCAGGGCGAAGTTCACGGCGGAAGATCCGCAACTGGAAGGCGTTGAACATTTCAAGATCGCCGAGGGGAGTGAGGATCAGGGGCAAAAGAGCGGCACGCATAAATTCCGTGGCGGCGGCGGAGTTCGAATCCGGAGCGTAAAGCGATACCAGGAAGCTGGTGTCGGCATAGATACTCATCGCAAAAGGCTCAATGCCGGTTTCGTTCCGCGGCGAGCAATTCCGCGCCGCTGGTTTTGAGCATTTTTGCTCCGTAGATACGACGCAGGCGCGTCATGAAATCGGGCCGCCGCGTGGTTTTCTTTTCGGGGATGGGAAGCAGCGTGGCGATGACGCGTTTTCGCTTGGTGATTTGAATCTCCTCTCCCTGGCGCAGGAGGTCTTCGACCTCGGCGAAGCGATAACGCAAGTCTCTGACGCTGGCGCTTTTCATGTGATACATTGTAGCATCACAAGGCCGGGAGGCTCAAATCACGGCGGGTACGAGGGGGATTGAAGCGCATGCTGAGAATTTCGGCGATCGCACTGGCCATTCTTTTGGGGTTGGTCGTGCTGCTTGTGGTCATCGGTTATGCGCTGCCCAAGCGCCATGTGGCGGCGCGGGCGATTGTGCTGCGGCAAAACCCGGCCGACGTATTTGCCCTGATCTCCGACTTCAAGAATGGAGCCTCCTGGCGCAGCGGGCTGCAGCAGGTTGAAATGCTGCCTGACCGCGAAGGGCACACGCGCTTTCGGGAACGCAGCAAGAATGGTGCCCTCACATTTGAGGTTGTCGAATTGAACCCGGCGCAGCGCATGGTCACTCAGATCGACAGTACTGGGATGCCGTTCGGCGGCGTCTGGATTTTCGAAGTATCCCCGGAGACGAACGGTTCGCGATTGAACATCACCGAGCGCGGCGAAATTTATAACCCGGTGTTTCGTTTCGTCTCGCGTTTTATTCTTGGCTATACGGGCACGCTCGATACCTACCTGAAAGACGCGGCACGCAAGTTCGGCGAAAGCTCGACTCCGGTCGAAGGCAATATGGCCGAGCGCTGAACTCGAAAGCAGCCGCGCGTTTTCGCACGGCTTTCGTGCTATGCTGCCGAAAACTTCCGAATTCTGCCGAGGACGGGTTGTGCTGGTTGAACTGCGGCTGGAAAACTACGCGGTCATCGACAATGCGGCGGTGGAGTTCGCCTCGGGGCTGAACCTGCTGACGGGCGAAACTGGGGCGGGAAAATCCATTCTAATCGACGCCCTGGCGCTGCTGCTCGGGGATAAAGCTTCGAGCGACGTGATTCGTACCGGCGCGGAGCGCGCCGTAGTGGCGGCGGTCTTCGAATACGAAGGACTGGCCGAGGATGCAATCCAACAAATCCTGGCAAAGAACGGGCTGGACGAAGCCGAAGAAGGCTCGCTGATCGTTCGCCGCGAGATCACCGCCGGGGGCAAGGGGCGCGTGTTCGTAAATAATCAGGCGGCCACGGTCGCGGTGCTGCGGCAACTGGCGCCGCACCTGGCGACCATACACGCGCAAAACGAATCGCTGCTGTCATTCGACGGTCCAGCGCGTTTGGCGCTGCTGGATGGATTTGCCGGCAGCGAGATTTTGCCGGTGGCGGCGGCATACGAATCGTGGAAGGAAATCCGGGAGCGCATCACGGAGCTGGAGCAAGGCGAGCAGGATCGCCTGCGGCTGGTGGATCTGTGGATGTTTCAAAGGCAGGAGATCGAAGAAGCAAAGCTGCGGCTCGGGGAAGACGAGCAACTCCAGGCGGAGAAGCGCGTGCTCGCCAACGCGGAGAAGATTTACACCGCGGCGATGCAGGCCTTCGATCTGCTCTATGAAGGCGACGCTTCCACCGCGGCGTCGTTGCGCTCGGCGCAAAAGCAGATCGCAGAGCTGGCGCGCTACGAGCCCAAATTTCAGGAGGCGCTGGCGGCGCTCGAGAGCGCGCGCATCAGCGTGGAAGACGTGGGCGCCACGGTGCGCGATTATGCCGGAGGAATTCACGCTTCGCCAGAACACCTGGCGGAGGTGGAAGACCGGCTGGCGCTGCTCGACCGCCTGAATCGCAAGTACGGGCCGGGGCTTGCCGACGTAATCGAATTCGGAGCGGATGTGGCGCGCAAGCTCTCGGAGATCGAAAACAAGGACGAAATCCTTCGCGAGTTGCGCGCAGATCTGGCCAAGGCCGGAAGCGAATTTTTGCGGATAGGCCGGGCACTCTCGGAGAAAAGAGAAGAAGCGGCGCGCAAATTAGAGAAGCTGGTAGAAGCCGAGATCGGCGATCTCGCGATGAAGTCGACATTTCGGATCAAGCTGAGTGCCGATGAAGAAGCGGCGAACTGGTCTGCGAGCGGAATCGACACCGTCGTGTATCTGATCGCGACGAATCCGGGCGAACCGATGCGCCCGCTGGAAGATATTGCCTCCGGCGGAGAATTGTCGCGGGTCATGCTGGCGCTGAAAGTGAGCGTGGAGGCCGGCGGTGGCTCGAACCTCGGCGGAAAACAGTTTGCCCCGGACGCACCGAATCCCACTTCTCGCAAGGGACGCGAGAACTGGGGCACCCAGCATTTTGCCCAGCGCATCATGGTTTTCGACGAGATCGATATCGGCATAGGGGGCCGCGCGGCTGAGGCTGTGGGCAAGAAGCTGAAGTCTCTGGCGCGATCAAATCAAGTGCTGTGCGTTACCCACCTGCCGCAGATTGCGACCTTTGCCGATCATCATTATGTGATCGAAAAAAAGCAGTGGGGTGGGCGGACGCGCACCAGCATCCGGGCTGTGGTCGGCGAAGAGCGCACCGAGGAAGTGGCGCGCATGCTCAGCGGGGCGAAGCTGACCGATACCTCGCGCAAGCATGCCGAGCAGATGATTAAAGCCAACGGGTAGAAGCGATCCTGTTCGCGCGCGGAAAAAAGCCGGTGGTGCGATGGGTAGCGATGGAAGACAAGCGCGGCAATCGCAAGCCGGGCGCTTGGAAGGGCAAGACCAAGATTGGGCCTGGAGTTCTTCGAGCCCTTGCCGGCAGAACAGCTGGAAGCCCTGGCAGCAGCTTCCCGTGCGTTACCTGCTGCATGCGCACACCTTAATTTGGTGGATGACTGCGGACCCGCATCTTTCGAAGTCCGCCCGTCTGCTGATTCAACACAAGGAGAATCTTTCCCCAGTCAGCGCCGCCCCCGCCTGGGAGATCGCGACCAAGGTTTGCCTCGGGAGGCTGCCCGCAGCGGCGGATTTGGTGCAGAATTTTGTCACCGACTGGAGAGGGAGCGGATCGAGATTCTCTTTGTCACCGCAGGCATGGAATCCGGGCCGGCCTGCTTCCCGGTCCCCACAAAAAGATCCCTTCGTCCGCATGCTGATCGCTCTGGCTCTGGCCGAGAACGTGCTGATCGTAAGTAACGACCGCGCCCTGGATGGGTGCGGTGTAAGAAGGCTGTGGTCGCAGCTTCCGCCTTCCCGGCTTCTCTCTGCCGCTCGCTGCGCGGAAACGCCACTCGCTGTTAATCCCCGCTGTTTCTGCGCTTTACGTTGACCAGCTTGATCCTTTCCGGTAGTTTATTGATATCCGACACTGGAGATTGCGTACCCTGTCGGTACAGTTCCAAAGGGGAAGTTTTGCATCTTACGAGGCTTGGGGAAGATCACTCAGAAGCGATGGCCTTCGTGAGTCGAATCAGTGGTCAGTCCCATCCCTCAAGTCGAGCCGATTCCGAGAGCGGGAGTTTCATGGCGCCAAATAGCCGGGGAAAGACCTTGTTGTTGCTAAAGCCGCGGGGTTTCTGCGCGGGGGTGGTGCGGGCGATCGATGTGGTGCGCATTGCGCTCGATGCCTTTGGTCCGCCGATTTACGTTCGCAAGGAAATCGTCCATAACAGCTTTGTGGTAGACGAGTTGCGCGGCAAGGGCGCGATCTTCGTCGACAGCGAGGACGAGGTGCCGAACGGCGAGCGCGTGATTTACAGCGCCCACGGCGTGTCGCCCGAGGTGCGCGAACACAGCCGGCGGCGTGGGCTGCGCGTGATTGATGCGACTTGCCCGCTGGTCACAAAGGTGCACGTGGAAGCGGTGAAGTTTGCCAAGGAAGGTTATTCGCTGATTCTGATCGGGCATCACGATCATGACGAGGTGATCGGAACCTTGGGCGAGGCCCCGATGGTGACGCAGGTAGTGGGAACGCCGGAGCAGGTGAAATCGCTTGCTGTGCCGGATCCCAATCGCGTGGCTTATCTTACCCAGACGACTTTGAGTCTGGATGAAACCAAAGACATTATCGCCGCGCTGAAGAAGAAATTCCCCAACATCAAAGGCCCGGCTGCGCAGGATATTTGCTACGCCACGGAGAACCGGCAAGTCGCGGTGAAGCAGGTGGCTTCAGAATCTGATCTGCTGCTGGTGGTGGGTTCGGAGAACAGTTCGAATTCCAATCGTCTGGTCGAGGTGGCGCGCAACCTGGGCACGAATGCGCATCTCATCGACAGCTACAAAGATATTGAGACCGAGTGGTTGGAGAAGGTGAAGACGATTGCCCTGACCGCCGGCGCTTCGGCGCCGGAGTGCCTGGTTGAGGAGACGATGAAGTTTCTAGCGACGAAGGGTTTCGATAACGTGCAGGAGCTTGAAGTGATGCCGGAAAACGTCCGCTTTGGGCTGCCCCCGGAGATTGTGGAAGCGATCGCCGCCGCTCCGGCAACGGCCACCGCGGATTAACGGAGCATGACCGCGAATATGGACATAAACTCCCCCGATGCCAACCTCGCTTCTTCACAGTTAGCCTCCCAACCACAACTTCGCTTCGGCAAGATCGATGAACTGGCGAAGCGTGTAGCTGCCGCGCTGGACGGTGCGCGCAGGTTTCTTTTCTCGCAGCAGCACGAAGAGGGCTATTGGTGCGGCGAACTGGAAGCCGACACCACCCTGGAATCGGATTACATTCTGCTCCACACTGTGCTCGGCACGGGCGATGCCGCTCGCTTTCAAAAGGCCGCGAACTGGATCATCCGCCATCAGAATGAAGATGGCGGCTGGAGCATCTATGCCGCCGGGCCCTCGAACATCAGCGCCTCAGTGAAGGCGTATTTCGGGTTGAAGCTGGCGGGGTACCCGGCGGAGCATCCCGTGCTGCAGAGCGCCCGCAAGAAAATCCTCGAACTCGGCGGGGTGACCGAGGTCAATACATTTACCAAAATCTATCTGTGTTTCTTTGGGCAGTACGATTACGATGCCGTACCGGCGATTCCGCCGGAGATTGTGCTCTTTCCCAACTGGTTCTGGTTCAATATTTACGAAATTTCGTCGTGGTCGCGAGCCATCCTTGTGCCGCTTTCGATCTGCTACGCGAAGAAGCCCTTCAAGAAAATTCCGCCCGAGATGGGCGTGGAAGAGTTGTTCGTCGGAGGCATGCAAAAGTCGCGCATGCACCTGCGCTGGTCGAAAAAACCGGTTTCGTGGCGCAATTTCTTTCTTGTGCTCGACCGCATAACGCACTGGTTTGAGCGCGTGCACATCCGCCCGCTGCGCTCGATTGCGCTGAAGAGCGCCGAGAAGTGGATGCTGGAGCGCTTCGAGATGAGCGATGGGCTGGGCGCGATTTACCCTTCGATGATGAATGCCATCATTGCTCTGCGCTGCCAGGGATATTCGCTCGACGATCCGCAGGTGATTCGGGCGCTCGATGAATTCGAAAAGCTCGGCATCGAAGAGGGCGATACTTTTCGAATGCAGCCCTGTATGTCTCCGGTGTGGGATACGGCGTATGCGCTCTTCGCGTTGGGCGAGGCGGGAGTTCCGGCCAACGATCCGCGGATGGTGAAGTGCGCCGACTGGATTCTGCAGAAGCAGGTGCGCAACGTTGGCGACTGGCACGTTAAGAATCCCAAGGGCAAGCCCGGCGGCTGGTACTTCGAATTCAACAACGAGTTTTATCCCGATGTGGATGACAGCGCCATGGTCTGCTTGGCGCTCAGCCACGTGGAGCATCCCAATGGCCGTTACCAGCGCGAGTCGGTGCAGCGCGCCATCGATTGGATATTCTCCATGCAGTGCAAGAACGGCGGCTGGGCGTCCTTCGACAAGGATAACGACCGCATGGTGTTTCAGTATGTTCCGTTCGCCGATCACAACGCCATGCTCGATCCGCCGACGGTGGATATTACGGGTCGCATCCTCGAGATGTTGGCGACTTACGGTTATGACCAAAGCCATCCGGCGGTGAAGCGGGCGATTCAATTCCTCCGCGACGAGCAGGAGCCGGATGGAAGCTGGTTCGGGCGATGGGGCGTGAATTATATCTACGGCACGGCGCTGGTGCTGCGCGGCCTGGAAGCGATTGGCACGGACAGCCACGAGCCGATGGTGCAGCAGGCTGCGGAGTGGTTGCGCATGGTGCAGAACGCCGATGGCGGTTGGGGCGAGACCGTCGGATCCTATGACGATCCAACGTTGCGCGGTGTGGGCGACAGCACCCCCTCGCAGACGGCTTGGGCGATCCTGGGATTGCTGGCCGTGGGCGATACCCGCAGCGACTCAGTGGCGCGCGGCATCGCTTGTTTGTTGCGCGACCAAAAAGAGGATGGATCGTGGGACGAGGCTTTTTTCACCGGCACCGGCTTTCCGCGGGTGTTCTATTTGAAATATCACCTCTACCGGCAGTATTTCCCGCTGCTCGCGCTGACCACGTATGCCAAGGTGATGGAGAAGGGCAATGACTAACCGCCATGCCACGATGGGTCCAATTTCAACCGGGGACCCTGTTTATACTTGAGGGGGATGGAGTTCGAATGGGATCCGCGCAAGGATGCGGCAAACCGGCGGAAGCATAAACTCGAGTTCCGCGAAGCCGCGACGGTGTTTGGCGATCCGCTCGCGATTCCAGATGTCGAACATTCGGCGTTGGAGCAAAGATTCCTAACGATTGGGACGTCAGTAAGCGACCGCCTCCTTGTTGTCGCGCACACCGAGCGTGGGGAAGCGATCCGAATCATTCGCGCAAGGCCGGTGGCTCCACGCGAGAAGAGATTTCAGGAAGACGAATACTGAGCGACGACGCAACGGCGATATGCGCCCGGAATACGATTTCTCCTCGATGGAGGGGGGCGTGCGCGGCAAGCATTACGAGCAATACCGCAGGGGAACCAACGTCGTGCTACTCGAGCCAGATGTAGCGGCAGCCTTTCCCACCGAGAGTGCGGCGAACGAAGCCTTGCGCAGCGTATTCAGGACGGCGCGCGCCGCGCGGCGAAGCGGTGGTCTCTCGGGCCCTGTACAACGGGCCACGTCTCGCGGGCCCAAGCACCGAAGTTCCAGGAGCTGACATACTTTGTGGGGAGGGCGTATTTCGGAGCGGTTGTTCACAGGCCAATTTCTAAATGCTCGTTTTCCTCACTGGCGCCACCGGTTTCCTAGGCTTCCACGTGGCCAGCGTTCTAGCCGAGCAGGGGGCGGGTTTGAGGCTGCTGGTGCGCGCCACCAGCAATCTGAAGAATCTGGAAGGATTGAAGGCCGATACGGTAGTTGGCGACTTGCGCGATCCGGCATCGCTCGTTAAAGCCATGTCCGGCTGCGATACGGTTTTTCATGTCGCTGCCGATTACCGGTTGTGGTTGCGCGATCCCGAGGAAATGTATCGTTCGAACGTGGAAGGCACACGAGCGATTCTTGAGGCGGCCCGCAAGAATGCGGTCCGGTCGGTGGTGTACACGTCGAGCGTGGCGACCATGGGATTCACCGGGAACGGGCGGCCCGCGGACGAAGATTCTCCGGTTGCGCTCGCCGATATGATCGGCCACTACAAGCGTTCGAAGTTCATGGCCGAACAAGTAGCGATTGACGCGGGTCGCAACGGAATGCGCGTGGTGACGGTTAATCCAACCACGCCGGTGGGCGAGCAAGACGTCAGGCCCACGCCGACGGGACGAATCGTCGTAGACTTTCTCAAGGGAAAATTTCCGGCCTATGTGGAGACCGGATTGAATTTGGTGGACGTTCGCGAATGCGCGCGCGGCCACGTGGCGGCGCTCGAAACAGGCAGAAGCGGCGAGCGCTACATTCTCGGCGGCGAGAACCTTACGCTAAAGCAGATTCTGGATAAGTTAGGCGCGATTGCCGGTTTGCCATCGCCGAAGGTAAAGCTTCCATATTTCGTCGCCTACGTCGCAGGTGCCGTCGATCAGACGATTTCCGGCCGCCTGCTTGGCCGCGAGCCGCGTGCGACCATCGAAACGGTTCGCATGGGAAAGAAAAAAATGTGGGCGAGTTCCGGCAAAGCCGAGCGCGAATTGGGATGGAAAACAGTGCCGGCCGAAGCTGCTCTGCGCCGCGCGGTCGAGTGGTTCCGGGCCAACGGCTATGCCTAAGATCGCAATCGTGGCCGCGCTGGAGCCGGAGATCGGTGGCTTGATCAGGTGCAGCCGTCGCGTAGCAAGAGAACATGCGGGCCGCAACTTTGACTTCTTCGAGCGGGACGAGTGGGTGCTCGTCTGTGGCGGAATCGGCGTGGAGGCGGCGCGCCGCGCGGCCGAAGCGGCCATCCTCTTATACCGTCCGGCGCAGGTGTGGTCGGTAGGTTTCGCCGGGGCTTTGGATCAATCACTGCGCGTGGGCGATATCTTCGTGCCCTACGCCGTGATCGACGCGCGCGACGGCAGCCGCGTTTACGTCGCAGGTGTCGATTGTCGAAGGTCGCTGGTAACTTTCGCGTGCGTGGCGGGAGCGCAGCAGAAAAAAAACCTTGCCGATGCTTTCGGAGCAAACGCCGTGGACATGGAAGCGTCCGGCGTGGCAGCGGCCGCAGCCGCGCGCGGGCTCGGCTTCGCGGCCATTAAGGTCATCTCCGACGAGTGGGATTTTGCAATGCCTGCGATGGGCCGCTTCATCGATCCGCAGGGTCAGTTCCGAACCTTGGCATTCGCCGCATTTGTGGCGCTGCGGCCGTGGCTGTGGATGCGGGTTGCAGCTCTGGCGCGCAACAGCCGCAAGGCCGCGCGGGCACTGGCGATGTATTTAGAAGCTTTAGGCCGTGAACAAAAGCAGCCGGTTGAAGCGAACGCGACGTAGAGTTCATCCAATAACGGTCTGCCTGATTGGAAGTCAAGGAAGCGCGCTTCGATAGAAAACTGCATGGCGATAGCCGGACAATTCCTAATTGAAGACCGCCGCGAAAAGATTCCCACGACTATGCTGGCGGCGGTGTACCGGGGGGTCAACGATGTCCGCCTCGAAACTGTGGCAGTCCCCCAGATTGGCGCCGGGGAGTTGCTGTTGCGCGTACACACTTGCGGAGTGTGCGGCACCGATCTCAAAAAAATTGCCACGGGATCGCATTCCGCGCCCCGCATCTTCGGCCATGAAACCTCCGGCGTGGTGGCCGCCGTCGGCGCCGGCCTAAAGCAGTTCGTTCCCGGCGACCGCGTGGTGGTCTTTCATCATATCCCCTGCCGTGACTGTTACTATTGCCGCCATAAGACCTTCGCCCAGTGCGCGACTTACAAGAAGGTCGGGTGCACCGCCGGCTTCGAGCCATCCGGCGGCGGCTTCGCGGAATACGTCCGAGTCATGGATTGGATCGTCGAGCAGGGAACGGTAAAAATCCCGCAAGGCGTTTCGTTTGAGCAGGCCTGCTTTGTGGAGCCGGTGAACACCTGCATGAAAGGCATCGCCGCGCTGCGCCTGCAGCCGGGAGAAACCGTGCTGGTCGTCGGGCAGGGTCCAATCGGCATCATACTAAGTGTGCTGGCTCGGCGGGCGGGTGCGCGGGTTATTACTTCCGATTTATACGCCGAGAGGCTTAAAATAGCCAAAAGCCTCGGATTTGAAGAAACGGTCGAGGCGTCCCGGCAGGACGCGGCCCGCTATGTACGCGAGCAGACCGATGGGCGAGGCGGCGACGCTGTAGTCTTAGCTGTGGGCTCGAACGGCCTGATTCGGCCGGCCATGGATGCGGCCCGTCCGGGAGGACGGGTGCTGTTATTTGCCCAGACGCAGCGCGGTTGCGTTACCGTGGATCCGGCCGCGATTTGCGTGGACGAAAAGACGCTGGTGGGATCGTACTCGGCGTCCGTCGATTTGCAGGAGGAGGCGGCTGGTTTTGTAATGAACCGGGAGTTGGATTTAGAACGGTTGATCAGCCACCGGTTCTCGCTCGAAGAGAGCGCGAAGGCGTTGGAACTTGCGGCGCATCCCCAGCCAGCGTCGATGAAAATTGTGATACAGCCCGGTTTTAGCTGGAAAAGTGAAGCCCGGGAAGGAAACCAGCAGTGAATGGAAAAATGACGGCTGCCGTCCTGTACGGCAAAGAAGATCTCAAAATTGAAAGAGTGCCAATTCCCCGCGTGGATAAAGGGGAAGTGTTGGTCAAGGTGCAGGTGGCGCTCACCTGCGGCACGGACCTCAAAGTGTATCAGCGCGGTTATCACGCCCGCATGATTGTGCCGCCTGCGCTCTTCGGCCATGAACTGGCCGGTGTGATCGAAGAAGTCGGCGAGGGCGTGCACAGTTTCAAGAAGGGGATGCGCGTGGTCGCGCTGAATTCCGCCCCTTGCCAGATGTGCTTCTATTGCTCAAAGCATCAGGAAAACCTGTGCGAAGACCTCCTCTTTAACAACGGTGCCTACGCCGAATATATTCGCGTGCCGCGTCGCATCGTAGAAGCGAATATGTTGGTGATTCCCTCCGGTGTGAGCTTTGAAGACGCGGCCATGACCGAGCCGCTGGCCTGCGTATTGCGCGGCCTGCACGAGACCGGGGTGGAGATCGGCGACACCGTTACTATTATCGGCGGCGGCCCGATTGGATTGATGTTTGTTCAGGTGGCGCGCGCCATCGGTTGCAACGTGATCTCCGTGGTCAAACGCGACGAACAAGTGGTCGCCGCCAAACACATGGGCGCGCACGAAATTGTGCAGATCACCAAAGTGCAAAACGTGGTCGATGCGGTGCGCGCGCTGACTCCGCAGAAGCGCGGCTGCGATGTCGTGATTGAAGCCGTGGGCCGCCCCGAGGCCTGGGAGTGGACGGTCGAGATGGTGCGCAAAGGCGGCACCGTGAATTTCTTCGGCGGGTGCGCCAGCGGCAGCAAAGTGCAACTCGATACCAATCGCCTGCACTACTCCGAGATCACGCTCAAAGCCACGTTTCATCACACGCCGGAAACGGTACGCCGGGCCTTCGGCCTGATCGCGGCTAAGAAAATCCGGCCGACGGATTACATCACCGGCGAAGCCCCGCTCTCGAGCCTGCAGAAGGTACTGCGCCACATGCTGAACCGGGGCGGCGACATCAAGACGGCGATCATCCCCGGCCACTAAGCTTGGCCGGATATTAGCCCCGTAGGGGCGGCAGATCATAGCCCAGGACGTGAGTCCTGGGTTTGCGCCCGACAAGTGGAACCAAGTCCCGCGGGGGCGGCATAGGTGCACACGCTGACTTTCGGCCTATCGCCTTGTTCGAGGCACTTGACCCTAAACGAATAAGAAATGACGCCTGCAACCAGCGTTGACTCCCGCCCCACGACCAAACCTCCCTCCGCTCTGGGCTGGAGCCGCCTGCCCGCTGAATATGCCATCCCTCAAGTCGCTCCCTCGCTGCAGCAAGCTCACGAATACTGCCAGCGTCTCGCCCGCTCGCATTACGAAAATTTTTCCGTAGCCACCTGGTTTCTGCCCAAGAAACTTCGCCGGGACTTTCTGAACGTCTACGCCTACTGCCGCATCTCCGATGATTTGGGCGACGAAGTAGGCGACGCAAGCGCATCGCTTGCCCTTCTTGACGAATGGCAATCCGAACTCGATGCCTGCTACGAAGGCCATCCCCGGCATCCGGTGTTCGTAGCGCTGGCCCAGACGGTTCGCAAATTTGATATCCCCAAGCACGAATTCTCCGACTTGCTGATCGCGTTCCGGCAGGATCAAACTGTAACGCGCTTCGAAACCTTCGATGACGTGCTCGCCTACTGCCGCTATTCGGCGAATCCGGTGGGGCATCTGGTTCTGTATCTCTGCGGCTATCGCGATGCCGAACGCCAGCAGCTTTCCGATTACACCTGCACCGCGCTGCAGTTGGCCAACTTCGGGCAGGACGTGAGCGTGGATTACGCGAAGGGACGAATTTATCTGCCGCTCGAAGATTTGCGAAGTTATGCGGTCAGCGAAGAAGACCTTGCACAAAACCGCAACACGCCTGGGTTTTGCAAGATGATGAAGTTCGAAGCGGAGCGCGCGCGCCAATGGTTCGAGCGCGGCCTGCCGCTGGTTCAGAAAGTAGATCAAGAGCTGGCTGTGGATATCGAACTCTTCAGCCGCGGCGGCCAGGAGATTCTGAACGCGATCGAGCGCCAGAATTTCGCTGTCCTCGGACGCCGGCCGGTCATCTCCAGGCCGCGCAAACTGGCGCTGGTGGCGCGGGGCGCGCTGGTTAAGTTCCTGGGTAAATTATGGTGAGCGCAGGAGCCCAGCAGGTGATGATGCCGTGGAGTCCGGCGCCGGCCCAGCTTACCATCGCGTACTCGGTGTGCCGCGGCATCACGCGCAGCAACGCCAAGAATTTTTATTACGCATTCCTGGTATTGCCGAAACGCAAACGCGAAGCCTTGTCCGCTGTTTATGCTTTCATGCGGCGCTGCGACGATATTGCAGACGATGCCAGCCTGAGCCTCGAAGAACGCCGCATAAAGCTGGATCACTGGCTCTCGGCACTTCACCGCGCACAGCAAGGCGAGCCCAGCGACGATCCCATTCTGCTCGCGCTCACCGACGCGCAGCGTAGATACACCATCCCGGCCGGATTGTTGGACGAACTTGCGGCCGGGACGGCCATGGATGTGGAAGCAGGCGTCGAAACTCAATCAACGACTGCCGGGCTGACGGTGCAGTACAAGACGTTTGAAGATCTCAAACTGTATTGCTATCGCGTGGCGTCGGTGGTGGGCTTGGTCTGCATTCACATCTTCGGGTATCGCGATCCCGCCGCCGAAGCGCTCGCCGAGCAGTGTGGCCTCGCTTTTCAACTCACCAACATTATTCGCGACGTGAAAGAAGACGCCGCCATGGGCCGCGTCTATTTGCCGGAAGAAGACCTGGCGAGGTTCGGACTTTCTGCGGCAGATCTTTTGTCCACGCCCGACGTGGCTCGCTTCCGCCCGCTGCTCGCCCTCGAGGCCGACCGTGCCCGCGAGTTTTACCGGGCCGGCGACGAACTGATCCCCTATATCTCCGAAGACAGTCAGCCTACGCTGTGGGTGCTGGTGAACATTTATCGCCGGTTGCTGGAAGAAATTGCGGAACGCCAGTACGACGTGTTTAGCGGCAAAGTGACCCTGACGGTCGGCGAGAAACTGCGCATCCTGGGGAAAGGCGTGCTGCAGCGCCTCACTTGAGTTTAAATTCCACATCCCTCGCTTCCTCCGTAGCCATAGCCGGCGGAGGCTTGGCCGGATTGGCTGCAGCCTGCGCGCTGGCCGAGTCTGGCTTTCGCGTGACCGTATTCGAGCGCCGTCCTTACCTCGGCGGACGGGCTTCTTCCTACGAGCATCCCGGCACCGGCGAAGTGGTCGACAACTGCCAGCACGTACTTTTTCGCGTGTGTACAAATCTGGTCGAGTTCTACCGGCGCATCGGCGTGGAAGATAAAATCCGCTGGTTCGACGAAATGACCTTCATCGAACCAGGTGGGCGCGCCAGCGTGATGCGGGCCTCTGCGCTGCCGGCGCCGCTGCACACGGCGCCGTCATTTCTGCGCTTTCCATTCCTCGGTGCGAACGACAAAGTTGCGATCTCGCGCGCCATCGCCGCGCTCACGCTCGCAGCGCAGCGCGACACGGGAGAATCCTTCCAACAGTGGCTGCTGCGGCACGGCCAAACCGAGAACGCGATCCAGCGATTCTGGCGGCCGATTCTGGTCAGCGCGCTGAGCGAAGACCTCGATCTGATTTCAATTTCGTATGCGGCCCAGGTGGTGCGCGAGTCGATGAAGGCTCCCGCGGCGCGCCACATGGGCGTTCCCAGCATTCCCTTGACCGATCTCTACAACGCCGCCGGGGATTACATTCGCCAGCGCAGCGGCGAGATTCGCTTCCGCATCTCGCTCGAAAGCTTTTGTGCCCAGACATCGCAGGTTTGCGTCCGTCTTGGCGAAACCGACGCAAGCTTTGATTATCTGGTCCTGGCATTGCCCTTCGACGGACTTGAGCGGGTACTGCCCGAGAGCGCCGAGGCCGCGCCCCTGCGCGAAAAGCTCAGCCACTTCGAACCCGCGCCGATTACCGGCATTCATCTCTGGTTTGATCGCCCCATCACCGAACTGGATCACGCCGTCCTGCTCGACCGCACCACGCAATGGATGTTCAACAAGTCGCGCCTGCTCGCCGGACGCAACGGGGCGAGCAAGGCGGAAAGCAGCGGCAGCTATATCGAACTCGTGGTTAGCGCCTCGAAGAGCCTGATCGACAAATCCCGCGCCGAGATTGTCGAGCTGGCGCTCAAGGAAGTGCGCGAATTCTTCCCCGCTGCATGCTCCGCCAACCTGGTGAAGTCAACCGTGATCAAGGAAGTGCGTGCGACTTATTCGCCACGGCCGGGCATCGACGCCTATCGCCCACCGCAGGCTACGGCGTGGCCTCGGGTTTTTCTCGCCGGCGACTGGACCCGGACCGGCTGGCCCGCCACCATGGAGGGCGCTGTGCGCAGCGGCTATTTGGCGGCAGAAGCTCTCACGCGCGCCGCCGGAATCAACGCTCACTTTCTCGCGCCCGATCTACCCGCCTCCGGATTCATGCGCTTTTTTGGCTAGGCAACCTAAAGTTGCGTCCTCGTCCTTCGTCACCGGCCGGGGTGTCTCGGAGCACAGACAAAACCGCCCGCCGCCTTGAACATAGAGGCTGGGTTCGTGCGGAGCTTCTCCGCACAGACTTGCGTACTTCGCGTCGATATGGGAGGCATGCCATGCGCCCCGGGCTCATTCTTTCCTCGTTGTTATTGCTATCCGTGGCAGGCCTCGCCCAAAGTTCAAAGGACTCGGGCCCTTCAAACCTCGACAGACCTGCGCGCATCCCCGTCGAGGGAGCGAAGATTTTTCAATCCTATTGCGCGGCTTGCCACGGCGCGGATGGCCGGGGCCATGGCCCCGCGGCCGTTGCCCTCAAGCGTGCCCCTGCTGACCTCACGCTGATCGCGCAGAGAAATCACGGCAGGTTCCCTTACTTGCGGATCAAACAGGTCATCACGGGAGCATCTCCCGGATTGCTCGCCCACGGTGATCGCGAGATGCCGATCTGGGGGCCCATCTTTCACGAGATCGAAGCCGACCAGGACTGGGGAGAAGTTAGGATCGAGGCCATCACTCAACTGCTGCAATCGATGCAACAGAAATGAGTGGCTCGACTCTTCGAGGGGAGAGCTGGGAGGGGAGAGCTAGCGGTGGCCAATGCGCTCTTCGATCCGGGAGATGAATTTTGGAACGTGACTTTTCATCAACTGCTGCAGCCCTGGGCTGAATTCGTGCCATACCTTCATGCCCGCATCGCTGCCCACCGTCGACCCAAAATCGCTGAAGGGTTCGCCCACGGACCGCCGCCAGTAAGGCCGCGAGGCCGTATCGGCTGCGACCGAAGTCAGGGTTCGCAGCAGATAAGAAGTATTGAGCCGGGTCTTGCCGGACTCGTCGCGTGCAAAGATAACCCCGGAAGCGGCATGGGTAGCCCGCACCACCAGGCTCGCGCCGTCCAGAGAGTGAGAACCGAAGGGTTTGAAAGACGATGGAGATGGACCAAGATACTTGCGAAAAATAGCGTCCGGCTGTTTCTTGCCCGGGGTGCTATCGCCAGGGATGAACTCGCGCGGGCGCCATATCTCCGTCCCCTCGACCGGGTTAAGACCACCGTCTTTCGCCACTGCCGCCTCAAGAGTTGGGGGTTGAGTGGCTCGCTGCGCTGAGGGAGCGTCCGGCAGAGACTGCCGCGAAATCTGGCAAACGGCTGTTCCCGCCGCCAACGCGAACGAAACGACCCCGATGGGTGCAATTCGTTTCCACATGTTCAGTCCCGCAAAACTCCGCTTTAGCCCTTAGCATTCCGTATGCCAATTCGTCGAACCTTCGGAATGCTTGCCATAGTCACTCACTTGGTTGAAGAAAAAGAACTTTGCGTTGTTGGGGAACTGACCCTAGTGGAAGCGGCGGGGTCCGGTAGGGAATTTCATGTAGGAAAAAACGCACGGTGTTGCCGATCAACGGCGGCAAAAAGCAGGGCTCCCCACCGGGCCTTTCGACCTGGTTCGGAATAACCATATGCGGAGACAGGGTCCGACGCTCAAGGCAAAGATTTTTGATTCTATCCCGCCAGCAGTGCCACACCGGCCGCCACCAGGCTGGCGGCAATCCAGCGGCGGCGGTCTACTTTCTCGTGTAAAAAGATCTTTGCCGCCACCGCGTTGCCGATGAATGTCAGGGATGCGGCGGCGGGGGCCACTAGGCTGACATCCCCCCAGGAGAGCGCAAAGAGCAGGCTGAAAAAGGCCACCGCCATGGCCGTCACACCGAAGAGGAAATTGGGATTGCCCAGGGTTCGGCCGAGGATTGCGCCGAGGCCCGAGCGGCGCCACAGCGCGCCCACATCCCCAACCTGTTTCATGGCGCGGGCGAGCAGCACATCGCCGATGACCGAGGCGAAGACGATGGCGAGAATCGAGCCCCAGGTGTACAGGGTCTTCATGATTCGGCCCCAGTGGCGACGACGGCGCGTGTCTCGTCCGGGATTCGGGCATCGTGATGCGTCGTGAGTTCCGGGCCGCCGGCTATGAATCCAACGCCGCCGGTGATCAATGCAATCCCCAGCCAGCGCAGAGCACTGACGTGCTCATGCAAAATGAAGCGCGCAACCAGCGCCAGCAGCACGTACCCGAGCGATGTTGCTGGGAGAACGTAAGTAAGATCGGCCCAGGAGAGCGCTGTCATGTAGGTGGCGAAAAATGCAAGCAGGAGAAGAATTCCGACCGCGACCCAGGGATTGAGCACTGCGAAGATGACGCCGGAGAGGTGATGGATGGAGATGCTGCCGCTCTGCTTCATGCCGTGCGCAAGCATGGAATCGCCGGCGGCGGCGAACACCGTGACTCCGGCCAGCACAAGATACTTGCGAAAGTTCACTGGATAATGAAACGTGACATAAAGCGACGGATCACCGCAGCACTCCCCCGATGGGTAAAGCAGGCACCGGGTGGCACGGCTCAAGTCGTGCCCTTCACAAACCACCTAGGCCTTGGCCAGTTCCGCCGCAGCCTCGTCGCTGTGCCGCTTCACCAACTTATTGCGCTGTGAGCGCAGCTTCAGGAAAGTCTTGGCTTCTCGGTAAAGCCGCTTGCGGTCGTTGCTGTCAAACGCGGCCTTCCTCAGAATGCGGAAGACAGCCTTGGGCCGGAAATAATATTCGTCGTAGAACCGGTGCACCGCGGAAAGAATCTCATCCGCCGGCAGTCCGGGATACTGAATGTGCGCTAGCTGATGCCCGCCCTCATCCACCATCTTGTTCTCGCCCACCATAAAACCGTTCTTCACAGCATAGTCATAAAGCTCGGTACCGGGATAAGCATGGGCGACCGAAACCTGAATGGTTTCGACGTCCAACTCCTTGGCGAACGCGATCGTGTTGTTAATCGTCTCCGGCGTCTCGCCCGGCAATCCCATGATGAAGTCGCCGTGGACCACCAGCCCGAGCTTGTGGCAATCCTTGGTGAACTGGCGGGCGCGCTCGACGGTCGCGCCCTTTTTGATGTTCTTCAAAATCTGCTGATCGCCCGATTCATAGCCCACGATGAGCAAGCGGCAACCAGCTTCCTTCATGGCCTTGAGAGTTTCGTAATCCGTGGTAACGCGCGAAGTGCACGACCAGGTCAAGCCCAGCGGCTTCAACTTGGTGCAGAGTTCGATGGTGCGCGCTTTCTGAATGTTGAAGGTGTCATCGTCGAAGAAGAATTCTTTTACTTCCGGCCAGTACTGCTTCACCTTCGACATTTCGGCGGCGACATCGTCGGTGGATCGTTTGCGCCAGGGATGTCCACTCAACGTCTGCGGCCACAGGCAGAACGTGCACTGCGCCGGGCAGCCGCGCGTGGTGTAGAGCGAGACGTAGGGATTCAACAGAAACGGCACGTTGTAGCGCATAACGTCAAGGTCGCGCTTGTAGACATCCGTTACGTGCGGAAGCGCGTCGAGATCCTGAATCTGGGGCGCGTCGGGATTGTGGACAATCTTGTCGTCTCGCAGAAACGATACGCCAGGAATTTCCTCTAGCGGCTTGCCCTTGGCGTAGTCGACGACGGCGTAGTCGAATTCTTTGCGGGCCACGAAATCGATAGCGGGGCAATCGCGCAGAGATTTTTCCGGCAGCACGCTCACGTGCGGCCCCACAAAAGCAATCTTGATCGTAGGATTCGCGGCCTTGATGGCACGGGCCAGACCGATATCGCCCGGGAAGCCGGGCGTGCTGGTGAAGAGCACGAGAAACTCGTAGTCCTTGGCGATCTCGATGGTCTGCTCGGCGGAAATGTAGTGCGGAGGCGCATCGAGCAGGCGCGCGCCCTCCAGCATGCCGGCCGGATAAGCCAGCCAGACGGGGTACCAATAACTTTCGATTTCGCGGGTCGCAGGCCAACGAGAGCCGGCGCCACCATCGAAATTCTCAAAGGAAGGCGGGTTCAGAAATAAGGTTTTAAGAGGCATATTTGAGATACATCTATAGTAACATTCCCCATCGATTTTTAGAGGTTTCGTACCTGCCGAGACACTGACCGGGAGCGACTAAAATTCCCTATCAAATGCTTTACGTGGAGCTACCTTCGATCATCTGAAAGACTCAAGACGAACACGACTGTCTAGCAGTAACGCGTGTCGATGTTTGGTGAAACGAGAAACCCATTGCTCAGAGCCGAATCACGCTCGAATCGAGAGGTCAACGATGCCCAAGCGGGAAGGCCGAAGGGTAAAGTGAGCGCGACAAATATTCCCGACTCTGGGGGCTCCCCCTGGCGATACCAATCCAAAAACTTCATAAAGGCCCTGGCGGCATCGAGAAGCCGTTGGCCCGTCAGCCCGGTTTCGGAAAGTATCTGCCAGCCGAATACGACCCCGCGTTCCCGTATGAATTGCAGGACTTGGTTGCTCGGATCGTCTGATTGAGGAAGGAAAACCATACGACACGTTGATCGTAGCAAAGGGCAGAACCAGGGTAAAACGTGGGCCCCTGCTCCGGCCTGCTCCGGGAGTGGCTCAGTTTGAAAGAAGATTGGTATCAGGGCATCGCTTCAGCGCTGCCAACAGCGCCTGAGGCAGGAGAGGCTTTAGCCGCTGAGCCTGGACTGCTGAGGTCCGGCTTCAATTCCCGCCTATTTCATTCCCTCGGCCCAGGCTTGCAGTTGTCCCTTGGCGCGCAGCAGCGCAACCTGGCTGCGCTCCAGGTCGAAGGTGACATCCTGCAGCGTGATGAAGCGCTCGCTGGCCTGCGAGCGGGCGTTGTCGAGATCGTGCAGGTTGGCGCCGCCGCCAGAGTCCATGCGCGTTTGCACGGCTTCGATATTTTTTTGCGCGATCTCGTATTCGAGTTCCGCGACTTCGCGCGCCGCTTCCATTTGTGTGACGGAGCCCTGCAAGCGCAGAGTCTGCTCCGAGACCTGGTCGCGTGCCGCTTTGGCCTGATTCTTGGCTTTGAGCGCGTCCGCCTCCGCCTCTTGCACGCGAGCGTGTTGGGCGAGATTTAAGAACGGAAGGTGAATGGCCACGCCTACGGTTGCATTGTTGGGTTGGAAGCTCCCTTTTTGGTAGTAGTTCTGATAATTGTTGTAAGTGGCAAGGTTGGCGTACTGCGCGGCGAAGTCGACGCTGGGCCACAGCGACTTGCGTTCGCCCTTCACCCGCAAATATTGCGCGCGCGCATGTTCCAGTGCGGCCTCCACGGCCGGATTGGCGTCGATGTTCTTTTCGGTGTTTCCCGGCGCGCTTTCTTCTCTCACGGCAGGCAGAGCCGGGACGGACTCTCCGTCGATCATGATCGATGCAGTGGGCAGGCCCGTCAGCTTGGAGAGATGCTCACGGAGAACATCGGCCGCTCCGCTGGCTTCCGCCAAGCGCAGATGCAAACGCGCCACCGACAGCCGAGCTTGCCGGCCGTCCATTTCGCTGTCGACGCCTTCCTTCACTCGCTCCGCGACGGCTGCCGCGATTTTTACCGCCGCGCCTTCGCTCTCGCGCAGGCTGTTCAAACGCTTCTCCCACTTCGCCAATTCGGCATAGCTCAACACCGTGTCCTGCACCACCTGGTCGCGCTGATCTTGAGTCCGCAGGTCGCCGGCTTTCTCATCAGCCCGGGCAGCGTGAATGAAGTCTCTCAGCGCGGGATTAATCAGCGCCGATTGCGCATTCACGTTGAAGAGCGACGGCGCCGCGCCTTCCAGACTGAGTGGAAATCCATCGGACCAGCCAATGCCGGCGCCCGCATTCAGTTGCGGAATATAACTATTGCGCAACTCTCGATAGCTCGCCGAGAAATGCTGCTGGTCGGCCGAGGCGATGCCCAAGCTGGTGGCGTGCTGCAAGGCGAGTTCCACGGCCTGCCGCAGCGTAAGCGGCTCGGCCAGCAGCGAAGCGGGCAGCAGGATCAAAAACCATAAGAATGCCAAAACCCGCGTAGCACTCCATGATGTTCTCTTCATCATGATCATTTCTCACCTTCAGAGTTGCTGGGAAGATCTTACGGATAATGTGATGCGAGAGGAATGATAACGCGGGCACACGGAACGCCGAGACCGGAACACTGACTTATCTCGGCAAAGGAAGGGATAAATGGAATTTGCACTCCATTTCGATCGGCGGCGAGCGCCAAAGTTGGGCGTCGTCTCAGCGCTCGCCTCAACTCTGCCGGCGCGGCTCCTTCGCGGTGAATCTGGGCCGCAGCAGTGTTCGCCGCCGGTCCCGCAGAAGCACGCCCCCGCAAACGGCGGGACCTGCCCATATCCCATTCCCTGGCTCGATAACAACGGCAATCACAATCAGAGTCCGATGGCCAACGTCGAACTGTCGAACATTTATCATTTCAAAGGAAAGCTGGCGCGCTGTAACGGATTGCATGGCATGGGAACGGACAAGAAAGGCAACCACCTAGCTTGGGCACGCCGACCACCGATTTCAGCTACATGGCGGGCGAATACTGGGCCGCTCGCCAGGCGCACCCGGCCATCCATTCGCACACCTGACTTACGGGTGTTTCAGGGACCGGCGGTCCCTGCCAACCAGATACACGACTTCCATCCTCCTATCTCGCCCGAAGGTCTTTATTGGGCGCAAGTGGGAAAACGGCCACGCTCGAAATGACCAATCGGCCCAGCGTTGATCAGCCTAGGTGCCTGCAATGGATGCCGAGTCCACGCCGGCGTTCATGGATTTCAAGCTGATCTTTCCGGGCACGGATGAGCCGGGGATGAAAATCCGTCGCAGCAGTATCGCTTCGAGGCTTCAAAGCCAATGCGCAGCCTGAGGCCACGATTCGTGTGCCTTCGATCGATTTCACTTTTAAGACGGATCCCTTGGAAACTCCAAAGACGGACTCGGTGTGATGGGCAGCGAAGTCAATGGCAGGTACTACGAAACCCGGTAAAATTTTTAGCTAGCGAGTGACGCGCTTCAGTCCATCCTGGGCCGCGCCGAAATTTCCCGCCATCTCCAGCGCGGCGCGATATTCATCGGCGGCGGCGGCGCGGTTCCCTTGTTTTTCCAGAGCCTCGCCGAGCAGGCAGTGAGCTTTAAATACGGGAGCCTCTTCCACGGTCGTGGAGGAAGCGATATAGCGGCGCAACAGCCGAACGGCCATGGCATTATCGCGGCCGCTGCGCAGCAACATTCGAGCGCCATCGACCAGCGCCGCCGGACTATCCAGGGGACGCGTCTCCATGGTACGCAGCGCGGCCTCCATATCATCGATACGCCCGGTGTGGCGATAGAAGCCGGCGAGGTTCAACCAAGCCCGCGCACCGCCATCGCTGGCTTCGATGGCGGCGCGATATTCCCGCTCGGCTGTGGCGTTATCTTTGTTTTTCTCCGCCAGCCGCGCGCTCACCCAGTGCGCCATCGCCGGATTCAGAGGCGCGATCATTTCCGCTTCCGCGCGCGCTTTATCTTTCCCGCCCCCCACTATGCCCGGGGCTTCCACGTAAAACTCGGCCAGATCCGTGCGAGCGTGCCAGTCGTCGGGAGCGAACTGCACGGCGCGCTCGAATTCGGCCCGAACTTTCTTGGCCAATCCGGCGGCGCTGAAGAAGGCGGTGCGCGCCGCTTTCTCACCGTAGATCCGTCCGAGCCAAAGGTGATACAGGGCGTTGTGCGGAGCCATGGACGTGGCTTTTTCGCAGGCTGGAATGCCCGCGTCCCATGCGTCGAGTTCGAATTGAGCCCGGCAGAGCAGGTTGTAGGCCTCGGCCGTGGGAGTCGCTTCGATCTGCCGCTCCAAGGTCTGGACCGCTTTAGCGGGACGCCCGGCGTCGAGCAGGTTCTGCGGCGTTTCTGCCCTCGGCAATGAGGAGGCCGCAAGAAAAGATGCCGCAAGAAAAAGACAGTAGCTAAAAAAAAGCGAAACTGTAAAAATGCGTTTCATAAGGTTAGCGAACTACTTTGACTCGGGCGCCGTCGGTCAACGGCTTGGTGTCGATTGAGGATAGAGCCACCACTGCGTTCTCCGGAAGCCCGGCCGTGATCTCAACTTGCGTAAGATTTTGCAACGAGACTTCCACTTCACGGCGCCGCAGTTGGCCGTCTACCACCTGATAAACATAAGGCTTGGTATCGTCCATACGGACCGCTTCGCGCGGCAGAGTCAGCGCGCTGCCATGTTCCGCCGTGACCACGGTGACTCCGACGTTGACGTTCGGCAGCAGGCGCAGATCGTGGTTATCGACCGTGCAGGTCACCTCGCCCACATTGCGCGCGCCGCGCAGCTTCACGGTCGAGGGCACCGTGCTCACCGTTCCATTCCAAATGCGGCTAGGGATCGCGTCCCACGTGACTTCGATTTTCTGCCCGGTAGCGAGGCGGCCGATATCAGGTTCGTCGACGAAAGTCCGCACCAGCATGCGGGAAAGATCGCCTTCCTGCAAAAGTAGATCCCCCGTTTGCACGTAAGCTCCTTGCTTTACAGGTAGCGCGTAAACGATGCCATCGAAGGGCGCGCGCACGCTGGACTTTTGCAGCGCATCTTCGGCAGCATCGTAGGAGGCCTGCGCCTCGGCGCCCTGCGCGCTCACCCTTGCGGCCTCAGGCTGTGAGTAGCGATCTTTTTTCTTTTGCTCCAGCAAACTTGCGTCGGCTTGCGCGCGCTGCAAAGTATCCTCCGCTTGCTTCACTTCACCTGCGGAAGCCGCGCCCTCCTGTTGCAACCGGTGCAGGGCGTCGAGATTGCGCTGCGCGGTGTCGCGCGCGTTGCGCGCTTTAATCAGTTCGGAATCAAGGGTAAGCAGTTCTTCCTGCGTGCCGCCCGTACTCAAATCCGATTCATCGGCCTGCGCTCGTTTGATTTGCGCCTGAGCACGCGCCGCCTGGCTGCGTAAGTCGGCGTCATCCAACTGCAACAGTAATTGCCCGCTGCGAACGCGATCGCCTTCTTTCACCAGCAGGCGCTTCACCGTGGTCGCAACCGGAGAGTGCGCCTCGAAATTCTGAATCGGCTCAACCTTGCCATTGGTGGAAATCAAGCTGCGAATCGGACCACGCTCCAAAGTGGTGGCGCGTACCCGCAAAGGTCCGGGGCGCGTGAAAACCGGAATTACCGCAAGAGACGCGAGCACACCCAGGGCCAGCCAGGTACGACCCCGGCCCAAAGCGGGACGGCCATTCCCGTTTCCATTGGGCGACCGGCCGTTCGTATTGTTGGTGGCTGCCAACCCTTTTTCTTTTCTTGAATCGGCGGGTAACACTGCACGCATTAATTTATCACTTGCGCGGTCGCGGAAGAACGCCCTCTTTCCCAAGCCGATGCCTAGTTAGATGCCGTAGAAGGCCGGTGGATGCTTGGCTTTAAGCCCAGGCTGCCCACCCATCAACTGAGCGCTCTGGCGCGCGGCGCTGCTCACTCCGGCAGGCCTAAGACTGTTCTAATCTCTTCATCGCCGATGATGCTTGCAATTCTGTCTTTCATCTAGCGGAGTGAGATTGCATGGTGCTCTTGATCACGAGAGTCGACACAGTTGGCAGACCAGGATTAACGGCCAATCCCTCTGCCAGGCATCAACCGCGGTAGTGCGAATACAAAGCGTGCGTGTTGACCCCTGCGAGGACTACCCCATCGGGCACGAGGTCAGCGAGTATCTCGTCAAGCTTAACATTGTAAAACGCACTGTAGCGTGTTTTGATCACGACCAAATCCGACGAACTCTTAGCCAGCTCGGGAAGGATTTCGCACCCCGGTGTGCCTTTGATCGCAACGCGAATGCCTTTGTCTCTCATCTCGGGAAACGCATCGCTCAATTTGGGTTCGAACTCCTGCCGCATCCAGATCGCGGGGTGAGACAGACTGCGCATCATCCCGATCAGCTCGTCGGCGTTCCGGACTAGCGTTTGCGCGCGACCCGGCTCCAGCCATCAAATGAGTCCCGCAGCATGTCAATGACTCTCAGGACCGGCTTTTTCATGAACAAGAAACCATCACGACAGCCATTACAATACTCCCATGCCAAAACCGCGCCGTTACACGCCCCAGCACGCCGCCGCCGGGCTGGATGCCGAGTTTCCTGAGATCGAAACCTGGCCCAATCAATATCCGGGATACGAGATTATGATCGACGATCCCGAGTTCACGTCCGTGTGCCCCAAGACCGGCTTGCCCGACTTCGGCGTGATCACGCTGCGCTACCAGCCCAACAAGCTGTGCCTCGAGCTGAAGTCGTACAAAGAATATCTGCAGTCCTATCGCAACCTGGGCATCTTCCAGGAGAACGTGGTCAACCGGGTTCTGGAAGATGTAGTGCGCTGGGCCAAGCCCATATGGGCAGAAGTCAAAGGAGATTTTCGTCCGCGTGGCGGAATTTCTACGACCGTGGTGGCGCGCTGGCCGCGGGATAAAAGGTAGGGTCAATGGGAGACGATCAACGGCCTTCAGCCGGTCTCAGAGAGATTCAACTTCGGAGTCCCGGGCGCGCGGGACTGCGGCGTGGCTTCGCTGGCGCGATTCGACTGGGGACGCCCATTTGTGACACTCGGTTAGCCAAGTCGTTTCCAGGTTCTCTAACCGTTGGTTAATCCACTGTTTTTCTTCTTCTGAAAGCACTGGGACAGCATAGGACAAATGCTCACTCTGATCGTGGGTTTTCCGACGACGGTAATGGGCTACCTTCATTTTGAGAGGGCTGGCGAACAGGGCATACTTGGTGCGTGCGAGAGCGCTTACGTGCACCGAGACAGACTAGGTAGCTCTCTGGGAAGCCTACGAGGACGGAGGGCGGAAAGAGCGGTAGCCTATGCAATCCCTTGGGCGATGGTGGGCGCTATACCAAGCCGCTGCCTTTTTGGTTCTAATTCTGGCGAGTTCTTATTACGCGGTAGCGCATGGCCTTCCCAAGAAAATACTTCGGATCCGCATTCCGGCATATGCCTTACTAGCCGTGGGGTCTTACCTAAGTTATCAGAGGGTCTCAAAATCAAAGTAGCCCTCTACGATGACGACCGAAGTCATCAACTCGGATGCTGGCCTTGGACTAGACGGTCTTCGATTACTGCAGCCGCGCGTATTCTGCCTTGGCTTGTTGCAGCAGCGGAATGCCCGGGTCGGCATCTTTCCAAAGCGCGAGAAAATCCTGATAGCCCGCGCGCGCCTTCGCGGTTTCGCCGGCCAAAGTGTAAGCTCGGCCCAGCCCGAGGTGAGCCAACGAGCTGATCGGTTCGTTCAACACCACGCCGGGATGATCGAGAATCTTTTGAAACTCGGCCGCGGCCGCCGAGCCTTGCTTCGCCGCCAGATCTGCCTCACCCCGCAGGTAGACGGGATAAAGAACGAAATTCAGATTCTGCGAGGCCGCGCCCAATTCGTAGGTGGCGGCCGGCGCCAGCGCGGCGATGGCGCGTTCGGCGTCCCCGTTATGCAGCGCGACCGCGGCGCGAATCATGGGCAGGTAATCGAACTGCACGATGGTGTCTTCGGGCAGGCGTTTGTTGAGATCGTCGGCGAGGCGCATCGCGGTAGCGGAATCGCCGGCCAGTCCGAGCGCAATCGCCGACATGGCCTTCACGTCCCCGCCCTCGGAGAGCGCGAGCGCGGCTTGAGCCTGAGCCTTGGCGAACCGCATGTCTCCCACCAGCGCCGCCCGCAGCGCAGCTTCCGCCTGGTAGCCGGCGGCGGTTTCTTTTTCGTCGGCGCGACGCGCCGATTCGGCGGCACGCTGCGACGACTCCTTGGCCTTGGCGAATCGACCGGCACAAGCGGCGGTGTCCGCCTGGTAATAGAGCATCACGTCTTCCGACCCCGCCTTGCCCATCAATTTGGCCGCCTCCTGCTCCATGCCCGCGGAGTTATGTTGCAGGAAGTCGATGAGGTAGAGTTTGGCGTGATTCAGATCGGTATCGACGTTGTGCGCCTTGGCCTCTTCCGCCGTAGCGCGGGCTTCGTCGAGGCGGTTGAGGCTGAGGTAGGCGCTGATCAAATTGCTGTAGCTGATGCCGCTTCCCGGATTCATCTTCAAAGTCTGCTGGGCCCGTGTCAAAGTATCGGCGTAATCGCCCAGATTGTCGTAGATCACCGCCAGATTGTTCGACGGGCCGCGGTCACGCGGGTAAGTCTGCGCCCATAACTCGTAGGCTTTGCGCGCCTCTTCGAGATTGCCGGTGACGAAGTGGCCGTAGTGCGAGGCGATATAAAACTTCTCCCGCTCGCTCACCCGCTCGCGCAACTCAAACGCTTTGCGAATGCTTTCCGAAGCCCGCACCGTCTGATTCAGATTGAAATAGTTCGCGCCCATGCGGGCATAGGCCATGGCGAAATTCGGATCAAGATCGATCGCTCGCTGGAAAAACGTAACGGCCGCGGCGTAGTCGTTCTTTACCACTTGCGCTTTATATCCGAGACTGTAGGCCTGCAGCGCCTCGAGCGACGGTGTGGTCACGTTCTCCGGAGGAGCATCGTACTTCTGCACCGACGCCAGCGATTCGCCAAGTTTGCCGCGCATGGCGGAGGCCATCTCACCCACGGCGTCGAGCACATGATTCTTATCATCGGCCTGCGCCGTGGTGCTGGCAAGGGTTTCGCCGTTCGAGCAGTTGACCGCTTTCAGCGTAAGCAGGTACCGCGTCCCCACCTGCGCGATGGAGCCATTCAGCGCGGCCGCGCTCGCGGTGCGCTGGCAGACTTCGCGGGCCAGGTCATGCGTCAGCCGGGTCTCTTTGGGCTGAGCCATCAGCGCGAGCGTCTGCGCAATGCGCTCATCGGATAGCAGATTCAAGAATGGAGACTGCTCCAACTGCGCCGAAAGCGCCTGCCGCAGAGCGCCGTCGAAAACCGAATCGCCGGTGGTGTTGGTAAAGTCCGCGAGCGCGATCGTGTCTTTGTCGGTGAGCTTGGGAGTCTGGCGGGAGCGAAAATAAAATCCGGCTCCGACCAGGCCAGCCAGAATCACAAGCCCAGCCAAAAGTTTCCAGGGGAAGGTTTTGGGAGCCAAATCAGAAACTGCCGGAGCTGCACTTGCGAAGGCAGCGCTCGCCGGTTGAGGCGCCTCAGTTCTCGAACGGGAGCGCGCGCCCGGCGCCGGCATAATGCCGGGCGTGGTCTCGAGCACCGCGGCAGCGCGTCGCGAATCCGTGTCCCGCCGCAGGCGTTGCAGTTCGGCGCGCATCTGGGCCGCACTCTGGTAACGCAGATCGCAATCCTTTTCGAGCGCGCCGCTGATGATGCGTTGCAACTCTGCCGGCAGGTCGGGATTGATGCGAGCCGGCGGCACCGGCTCGTGCTCCAGAATTGCGCTGAAGATGACGCCCGAACTCTCGCCGCGAAAGGGCAGCGAACCGGTGGCCATCTCGTAGAGCACCGCGCCGAAGGAAAACAGATCGGTGCGGGCGTCGAGTTCCTTGGCCCGCACCTGCTCCGGCGACATGTAAGCTACGGTGCCGACCGCCATGCCCGGGCTGGTCAGGTTCTCGTCCGTCGCGGTCAGCGTGTTTTCGGATCCGATCTGGCTCGAAGAAATCGATCTCGAGACCTTGGCCAGCCCAAAGTCGAGCACTTTGGCGTGCCCGCGCGCGGTCACAAATATATTCGCGGGCTTGATATCGCGGTGCACGATGCCTTTGGCGTGGGCGGCGTCAAGAGCTTCCGCGATTTCAATCGCCAGCGAGAGAAGGGTTTCCAGTTCGATTGGGCGACCGGCGATGCGGTGCTTCAGGGTCAAACCTTCCAGAAATTCCATGGCGATAAAAGTCTGATCGCCGTCCTTGCCGATTTCGTAGATGGTGCAAATATTGGGATGGTTCAGCGCCGAAGCCGCCCGCGCCTCGCGCCGAAAGCGCTCCAGCGCATGGGGATCCTGAGCCAAAGCGTCGGGCAGGAATTTCAGGGCAACGAAGCGGCCCAGTTCCTTGTCCTCGGCCTTGTAAACGACGCCCATGCCGCCGCCACCGAGTTTGTCCACGATGACATAGTGCGAAATGGTCTGGCCGATCATGCGAGCTTCGGAGGAAATGGGATGTCAGTGCGAGCGGTCAATCATAGGAGGAGGCTTGAGGCAAGTCAACGGCGCGGCGCAGCTCTCTTGCAGCTCTCCGAAACGGCTGTGTGGGGACACAGCCGCCCCCGGCTGTCCGGTCGAGCCAAGCCCGACCCCTTCTCCACTTGCGCTGTCAATCCGCGCTCCCCGACCCTGCCAATCTGCAACGCCGCGGCGGTCGTGAACGAGCGCGAATGCCATGCTATATTCACTCGACCTGTGGCCCAAAATAAACTCTATCCCCGCACCGCGCTGGTCCTGCTGACCACGCTAAATTTGCTGAACTATGTGGATCGCTCCGTGCTCTTCGCGGTGCAGCCGCTGGTGCAAACGGAATTTCGCCTGAGCAATGCCCAGGTGGGCTATCTCACCAGCGCATTTCTGCTTTTCTATATGATTGCGGCCCCATTCGTGGGCCCGCTCGCCGACCGCTTTTCGCGCAAGCGCATCATCGCCGGAGGAGCAATTTTCTGGAGCGCCCTCACCCTGCTCACTGCGGTCACGCACACTTACACCGAACTGCTGGTGCGTCACACATTGGTCGGAATTGGTGAGGCGACCTTCGTGACGATCGCTCCCACGTTTGTCGCCGACTTATTTCCCGAAGAGAAGCGCGGCAGAATCTTAGGCATTTTTTATCTCGCGATTCCCGTCGGCACTGCAGCCGGTTATCTCTTAGGAGGGAATCTCAGCCCGCACTACGGATGGAGGTTTCCTTTCTACATCGCCGCGGTCCCGGGATTTCTCTTGGCTCTCGCCGTGTTTTTTTTACCGGAGCCGGAGCGCGGACGATTCGATTTGCTGAAGGAAACCCAGGAGCGCGCAACCGTGCTGGGTCTCGCGCGCAACCCGGCATTCTGGACCTCGACTCTTGGCATGGCCATGATGACGTTCGCCCTGGGCGGCATCCAGGTGTGGATGCCGACATTTCTTTCGCGCGCCCGCGGCTATTCGCTGGAGGCGGCCAACTTCAGGTTCGGCATCATCATCGTCGTCGATGGCATTCTGGCGTCGCTCGCCGGCGGCTGGCTGGGCGATTATCTGCTGCCCCGCATGAAAGGCTCCTACTACTTCGTTTCCGCGCTCAGCATGGCGTTGGGCGTGCCTTTCATGGTGGTGGCACTCTTCATGCGCGGCGCGGTGATGTTGCCTGCGATCGCCGTGTCAGCTTTTTTCCTGTTGCTGAACACTTCGCCCCTGAACGCGGCCGTGATCAATTCTGTCGGGGCGCACATTCGCGCCACCGCGCTCGCGGTCAACATCTTCATCTTTCACCTTCTGGGCGACGTGCCTTCGCCCACGCTCATGGGGTACGTGGCCGATAAACGGACCCTGCAGGATGCCTTCATCTTGCCGGTGATCGCGATGGTGGCCTCCTCTGCGATACTGTTTTATGGCATGAAGTTTGCGCCCGGCAGAGACGGCGCGTCCATGGCGGCAGCAGGGAAGACCTAGGCGGGAATGGATTATTTTTATTGGATGGCAGGGACGATTCTCGCGCTGGCCTGGTTCTCCCGCATCGTTGACGCCGCCCTGGGCATGCCCAGCGTCGCCAATATTTCCACGGCGGAATGGGATCGCAATCCGGTCGCACCCGCGAGAAATCCTCGGGTGTCGATCATCGTGCCCGCTCGCAACGAGGAAGAGGACATTGAGCAGTGCCTGACTTCCTTGCTCGCACTCGATTACGAAAATTACGAGGTGATCGCGGTCGATGACCGGTCTAGTGATCGCACCGGCGAGATTATGGAGAGCGTAAGTCGAAACCCCCACCCCTTCGACTCGCTCAGGGCAGGCTCTCTCGCGAAAAGCGCGAGAAGGGTGGTGGGGCACCCTACGGTTCGAGTGATTCATCATCGCGACTTGCCTTCTGGATGGTTGGGCAAGACTCATGCCATGTGGACTGCGGCCAATCAGGCCGATGGAGACTGGCTGCTCTTTACCGATGCCGACGTGCTGTTCAAGCCGGACTCGCTGCGGCGCGCACTCGCATACGCGGAGGCGCAGAGCGCGGATCATGTCGTGCTCTTCCCGCAGATGATCATGAAGACTCCGGGCGAGCACATGATGATCGCCTTCTTTCAAACCATGTTCGTTTTCGGGCATCGGCCGTGGAAAGTTGCGGACCCCAAGTCGCGCGATCACATGGGCGTGGGCGCCTTCAACTTGATTCGCCGCAGCGCCTATGAAGCTGTGGGAACCTACCGAGCTTTGCGCATGGAAGTGCTGGACGATATGAAGCTGGGCAAGGTGGTGAAGAATGCCGGCTTCGCGCAGCGCAACGTTTTCGGCGGCGATTTGATTTCGCTGCGCTGGGCGCGCGGCGCCGGCGGCGTGGTTAACAATCTCACCAAGAATTTCTTTGCGGTGTTGTCGTTTCAGTGGCCGCGCACTCTGGTCGCGGCGTTTGGACTCGCTTTCCTGAATCTGATGCCGTTCGCCGGAATCGGGCTGGTCCATGGCTGGGAGCGCCTGCCCTATGCCATCGCGCTGGCTTCGATGTTCGCCATTTACGTGGGCATGTCGTGGCGCTCGGGAGTTCCTGCCTATTACTTCCTGCTGCATCCGGTGAGCACTGCGATGTTCGTCTACACTTTGCTGCGCTCGATGGCGCACACGCTCTGGAACGACGGCATCGTGTGGCGCGGCACGAAGTATCCGCTGGAGGAGTTGCGGAAGGGGATGGTGTAGCTTCAAATTTCAAAGAGCAACCAGCTGCCAGGCGAAGCTGCGGAATTCGGCCAGCCTGCGGAAATCTTTTTCGTTGGCGGTGATTACGCGAATGCTCCTGCGTGCCGGCGCTCCTCGCAATCAGCGACATCGTTGGTGAGACGGCCGCGTCCGATCTTCTCGTAGTCGTAGGTGAGCGCTCGCTGCTCCAGCACTTTGCCCGCATGGACCCAGTCGTCGGCCCTGACTGCCTCGGCCGTTTTTTCGGATGGATATGGACAGGGAGCGGACAAGACACCCGCTCGACAGCCGGCGGGACGCCGGCGCTAGTCGCCCTTGGGCGGCACGGCTTGCGCCGTGCCTTTCCCGAGCCCGTCTGATTCGAACCGCCGGCACAACGGATTTACTTGAAGGCCTTCACCGCGGCGGTTTCGTCTTCCTTCACGTCGAAGACGGTGTAGAGCTTGGTGATCTGCAGCAGGTCGTGCACCTTCTTGGTGAGGTTCAAAAGTTTGAGTTCGCCGCCCTGATTCTTGGTGGTGGTGAAGGCGCTGACCAGTTCGCCGATGCCGGAGCTATCGATGTAGTTAACTTCGCCCAGGTTGAGAATGATCTTTTTATTGCCTTTCGAGAGAAGGTCGCGCACGGTGTCGCGAATGGTGACGCTGCCTTCGCCGAGCGTGATGCGGCCGCTGCAATCCACGATGGTGACCCCGTCCACCTGCCGAGTACTAAGTTTCATGCTCACTGAGACCCCTCCTTGTCGCCCCCGGATGGTCCGTGGACGTGCTTGATCAATTTGATTTCAGTACCGGTTGCAGACGGGCGGATTTCCACCTCGTCCATGAAGGAACGCATGAGAAAAATTCCGCGGCCCGAGGTCTTGAGCAAGTTCTCCGGCGCCAGAGGATTCGGAATCCCGCCCAAGTCAATGCCTTTGCCCTGGTCGCGAATGGTAATCACCAAGCCGTCGGAGGTCCGCTCGAAAGCCAGGATTACCTTCTTATCGGGGGCATACGCGTTTCCATGCAGCACCGCGTTGACCGCGCCTTCGCGCACCGCCATGGAAATTTGCATGACTTCATCTTCCCCAAAGCCCATCTCCTGAGCAATGCGGGTGGCCATCTGTTCCGCATTGTCCACCGTGTCCAGGGTGGAATCGAGCGTGTAGGAGACTAGTTGCTCCATAAAGATAACTACGTCTTAGACCCGCATCTATCCACTGGATTCACCCCTAGGGGCTCGCCGCGGACCGCACGCAGCGAATGCGGTAGTTTGCCTGTCGAGGCGGGTGATTGTCAACGTCGACGACCGTCGTTACCGTCGTTCATATAGTGACTCAGGTTAAAAAAGACTCGTATCAGGGCAGGCCTTCAGGCCTTCAGGCATGCCGGCTCGTCGCGAAGCTTAAAATCGGCTTTTAGCCGCTGGGGCCGTCGAGCAAGCCCAGCGGCTGAGAGCCGGTTTTTTCGCTCTGTTGGGTTGGCATCGCTGAAGCCATGCCCTGATACGATTCTTTTTTCAAAACCGAGCGACGACCGTCTCTCGGCGCAGAAAAATCCTCCAACCGCGCGGTTGCAAGGGCCATTTGTAGCTCCGCCCGCCCGGGGCTTGAAGCCTGTCGGGCAAGAAAGGAAAGCCTCGCCCAGCTGCGGTGCCGCGCGAAAGAGAATCCCTCGGCACACTCGGGCAGGCTTTCGGCGTGGGCTGAGCTAGAATGAATCCCGGGCACCGAGAGTAATTCCGAATCACGAGGCTTTCATGAAGCGAGAGGATGGTTGTCTTGCGAGGAGAAGTGCGAGAAAAAGTTCGATGAAAAGGACGATGCCAAATTCAAAACGGTTAGCGGGAATAGCGAGCGCCCTAACGGCAGTTTTTTTTCTCGTCGCAGCAAGCGCCGCGCCGCCAGGCCAAGGCAACGCCGCGGATCCTCGTTTGGAGAAGGCCTATCGCTTCCAGCAAGGTGGCTGGACCTACGTTCACCTCGAAGGCTCGCCCGCCGAGATCGGCTTTCAGCACGGCTACCTGCTGGCGCCCGAGATTGCCGACGCGCTCGAAGCGAAGAAACTTTCCGATACGCACGAGACCCAGCGCGACTGGGAATTCTTCCGCAAGACTGCGCGCGAGGTGCTGTGGCCGCATATCGACGCCGAATATCAGCAGGAACTGCAAGGCATCGCCGACGGATTAAGAGCTCGCGGGGTCGAACTCGATGTGTATGACATTGTGGCGGTGAATGCCTCGGAAGAGGTGCCGGAATACTATGTGCCCTGGCTGAACAAACGCGAGAAGCAGGCCCAGGCGCCGAAGTTGGCGGCTCCCGGAAACTGCAGCGCGTTTATCGCCACCGGAGCGTATACCAAGGATCGCCAGATCGTGATCGCGCACAACAACTGGACCAGTTATCTGACCGGCGAGCGCTGGGTGATGGTCTTCGACATTGTGCCCCAGCACGGCGAGCGCATTCTGATGGATGGCTACCCGGGAGTGATCACCAGCGCTGACGACTTTGGCATTAACGGCGCCGGTATTATGATCACCGAAACCACCATCACGCAATTCGAAGGCTGGGAGATGAACGGCAAGCCCGAGTTCATGCGCTCGCGCAAGGCGCTGCAGTATGCCCGCAGCATTGATGACTACGTGCGCATTATCAAAGACGGCAACAACGGCGGGTACGCCAACGACTGGCTTATCGGCGACCGCAAGACCGGCGAGATCGCTTATCTCGAGCTAGGTCTGAAAAATACTCCGCTGTGGCGAACCCAAGATGGATATTTTGTCAGCTCGAATTTTGCCCGCGACCCCAAGCTGATTCGCGAAGAGACCAGCGGCTTCGATGCTAACGATTTATCCTCTTCGATGAATGCGCGCCATGTTCGCGCGGAGGAAATGGTGCAGCAGGCGAAAGGGACGATCGACGTAGAGATGGCCAAGCAATTTCTCTCCGACCATGGGGATAGCTTCGAGAAGTCTCCATCTGGTGCGGAAAAGGTTCAGCCCAATGAGCGTTCGCTGTGCGGCCATGGCGACGTTTCGCCGCGCGGGGTGAAAGAGTGGGAGTGGGACCCGTTCAATCCCGGCGGCGCGGTGCAGGGCAAAGCCACCGACAGCACGATGGCGGCCAAGATGAGCTTCGTGGCGCGGGCCGGCCATCCCTGCGGCGCCGATTTTCTGGCCGACGATTTCCTCGAACACCATCCCGAGTACTCCTGGCAGAAGCCTTTGTTGCGCGACATGAAGGCCGGGCCCTGGACCAAATTCCAGGCCGGGCAGAAGGACGCTCAATAAGATTGAAAGACAACCTGGACATTGGAGGCAAAGGAGATGAAGGAAACCGTCCCGCAATACATCCAGCGCGTTACCAGCTATGTGGAAGGCAAGCGACCGCTCGCGGTGCAGGCCGCGACCGCAAAGAAGCTGGGGCGGCTCATCAAAGGGGTGCCCACGGCTAAACTGCGCAAGCGGCCGACCGCCGAAAAGTGGTCGGTGAGCGAAATTCTTGCCCACCTCGCGGACGGGGAAATCGTCGGCGGCTTTCGCATGCGGCTGATTCTGGGAGCGCCGGGAACACCGGTCGCGGCCTTCGACCAGAATGCCTGGGTGACCAGCGGACACTACGAGAAGCGCGATCCGCGAAAATCGCTGGAGCAGTTTCGGGTAGTGCGGGAATCCAATCTGGCGTTGCTCAAGTCGCTCAAGCCGGAGCAATGGAAGCACTACGGAATGCACGCCGAGCGCGGGCAGGAGACGATTGAGCACATCGTCCGCATGTTCGCCGGCCACGACCTCAACCACCTGCGGCAGGTCGAGGAGATCCTGAAAAAGTAACGCAGGTTCCGGCGCGCCTCTTTCGAGCGCTACCAGAAAAAAATCCGATGCGCCGAAGCGGAAGATCCGCGTCCGGTGCGGCTCACACCGTGCTACTTTCGACTTGCGGGACCGTTCGCCAGCCAAAGCAGGCGGTTTGGGGGCCTTCGAGTGACAACTAAAGTCTGCACGAACAGCAAGTGTCCGGCGTACGCGCACTTTGTTTATTCGGTAGAGATGCGATGCGTCCACTGCAAATGGGATCTAAAGGCCGCGCAGAGGAGCCGGGAGGGCGCAGGGATGGGCGGGGCGGTCGTCTCCGCGGCATCGAAAAAGGCAGGCGGGACCCACGTCGTCAGCTAGCGTCCCGGGGTAATTTTGCCACTGGGAACAACTGCAGGTTCCTCGCACGCGTTCTGCGCGTCGGAATGACAAGTGATGGGGGGAGGGCATTCAAGCTTTGCTCAGAATTTCTTCCGCAATTTTCCGGCCCGAAGCGAGCGCCCCGTTAATAGAAGCCGTCTCGCGGTAATCGCCGCAAGTGTAAATCCCCGGGCGCACTTCATTCTTGGCGGCGCTGATTTCTCGCGGGGCAATTTGCGGGAGAGCGTGCGGAATCCGATAGGTCCTCAGATGCCGCCAGCCGCGGACCTCCTCTCCGAACCATTCTTCCAATGGTCCCCGCACTTGCGCCAGCAATTCGTCCGGCGATAAAGTGTTTTCTCCGACCACGCTGGCCGAGATCAGATGCGCTCCGCTCGGGGCGTAAGAAGGCGCCACCGCGCTGGGGACGCAAAGATTGTTGATGGGGCCGCGCCCGTCGCCATTCAAAACCAAAACCGGCTCCGCGATTGGCGGCTTGTCGGCGGCAAAATAAAAACAGGTTGTAGCCCGGAAAGATCCGGCAGAAATCTCGGGCAACAGCTTGGCCGCATTGGCCTGATCTGTGGCCACAACCACGTGGCGGGCTCGGAGTTCTTCCCCGGACCGCAGCTTTACGACTCCTGGTTCGATGGCGACCACCTGTTGCTGTAAGCGCAGGCAGCCTGTCGGCAGGCGGCCGGCGAGCTGCTGCGCCAGTGCGCCCATGCCGGGGGCGGGGAGCACGGCCTCTCCCAAGGAGAACATGCGGAAGACGAAGGCAAACATGGCGCTGGAAGTTTGCAACTCGCGATCCAGAAAAACGCCGCCTAGAAAAGGCCGGAAGAAGCGCTCGATCAAGCTGGGCGAGAATCCGTAGTCGCGCAAAAACTGAATCGTCGAAGTTTCGTCCGACCGCTCAGACTTTCCCTTGGTCAAATCGTTGCGCAGTTCGGCCAGCTTCAGTTTGTCCTTGATGTTTCCGATCGGAGAAAGCAGAGTGCTCACCACCGCCGATGGGCGGCGCCAGGGATCGGCGATGCGATGAAATTTGCCTTCGAAACGGACTAAAGCGCCCGGCACAAATGGCTTCAAATCTAAGGTGTCATAGTGCAGAAGTTGCCGGCCCTCGGGATAGGCAGTAAGGAACACCTGAAATCCCCGGTCCAGCAGGAATCCATCGAGCGCGTCGGTTCGAGCTCGTCCCCCAGCGTCATCGCTGCCTTCCAGCAATTGACACGACACTCCCTTTGCAGATAAATGGCAGGCGCATGAAAGGCCGGCCAACCCCGCGCCCACAATGATGACGTCAGCCATGAATAAAACATTCTCGCACGCGGAGCCTAAATAAAACCGGCTGGCGTTGTGGACTTTAAACTCTGAGAATGGAGTGGAGCCCTAAAGCGAGAATCTGCAGGGGAAGTTCTCCGATAAGCTTGAGATTCAACGATAGAAAAAATGGCGGAGAGGGTGGGATTTGAACCCACGATACCCGTTAAGGTATGTCCGCTTTCGAGGCGGATCGTTTCAACCGCTCACGCACCTCTCCGAGAGGCAGTTGCCGGTCGCCAGCTAACACCAAGGTTCCTCGCTTCGCTCGGAATGACAAGCTTTTGAGAGGAATGTTAACGGTTAGCGGCCAACGGCTAACGACGGCTTCTAAAGAACGTCTGCAGCAACTCGGCGCTGCGACCCGCTAGAACTCCGCTGCGAACTTCTAGGCGATGGTTCAGTTGCGGATGGTCCAGCACATGCATCGCCGACCGCACCGCGCCTGCTTTGGGATCGTCCGCGCCATAGACCAGGCGCTTGATGCGCGCGTGCACCAACGCTCCAGCGCACATCGCACACGGTTCAATTGTAGCAAACAGCTCGCTTTCCCCGAGGCGATGGTTACCGAGGGTTGCACCGGCCTCGCGCAGCGCGACGATCTCGGCGTGGGCCGTAGGATCGTTGTCGCCAATATTGCGGTTCCATCCCCGGCCAACGATTTTTTCGTCGCACACCACCACTGCACCGACGGGAACTTCGCCCGCTTCCAAAGCGCGCTGAGCGGCGCGCAGAGCTTCTTCCATCCAGAGTTCGTCGTGATCGGGCGTGGGGTTTCCTTCTCGGGGATGCGCTGATTCATTGTAACGGCCTAGGGAGCGGGTGTTGTCCTAATTTGCGGAGGTCGCATCGGTGGTTCTTGCATTTCTGCCGACCGTGCCTTGGGTGTCCTCCCGGCTCGGCGGAGCTACCGGGGTAACGCGGAGGTATGCGGCTGGGCAAACGATTGTGCTTCCAAACTGCACCATCTTGGGGCATAATGGGCCGCCCCAAAGGAGGCTTTTATGGCGAAACAAATTCTGTTGGCCGGAGTTCTAGGCGGCATCGCGCTCTTCGTCTGGGGAGGCCTTGCCCACCAGGTTCTCGGCCTGGGCTCGGTCGGCGTGCAGACCCTGCCGCAACAACAGCCGGTAATGGACGCGCTCAAGGCGGCGTCGCCGGCGTCAGGCTTTTACTACTTCCCTCAGGCTGACGCTTCAGGTCGAGTCGCTCCCGAAAAAGCCGGAGGTCCGGCCGGTGTTCTGATCTATCAATCCGGCGGGGCAGGGAAGCCACTCACCGGTCAGTTGCTCAATGAGGGGTTTCTCAACATCGTGCTGGCGCTCTTCGCCGCATCGCTGCTTTCGCTGGCCTCTGGGCTCACCAGTTACGTTGCGAGAGTCGGCTTCGTGACCCTGCTCGGCGTGCCGGTCGCGCTGATGAGCAATGTCGAAAGCTGGAACTGGTACGGCTACCCGCTCAACTACACCGCGGCAACGATCCTCGAAAATTTGATCGGCTTTCTGGTTGTAGGATTGGTCGCAGCGGCGTTCGTGAAGCCCGCAGGCCAGCGGATTGCCGCCGTCCCGGCCAAGGCGGCCTAGAAATTCGACGGCCAAATTACATTAAGCTCAGCACCGAGCGCACCGCCTCAGGCACAATCGCGCGCAGCAACGCAGGCAGCAGAATCATCACCACCGGGTATGCCCCAGCGAGCAGCGGCAGGGCCAGCAGAAAGCGCATCGGCGGAGTAAGTTTGGCGAGATAAGCTCGCATAAAACCCTCTTGGTCGAGATACGGAGAAGCCCTCGGAAAAGTTCCATGCCGGCCATACCTTTTCCCTTGTATGCAGTCCCGACTTCCGTGATCAAAGAATGTAGTGGCGCGGTTTCACTAGGTACTAGGTACTGGGTATCAGGTACTGGCAACCGGCAACTGGCGGCTGGCAACTGCCTAATGTTATGCTTACCGCGTCATGGGGATGCCAAGCCTGCTCCGCAAAGTTTTTCTGCTCGACCTTCTGCAGGGATTGAAGGTCACCTTTCTGTATCAAGACCCGAAGGAAATTTATACCGAGCAATATCCCATGGAGCGGCCGCAGGTGGCCGAGCGCTACCGCGGCGCGCCGAGGCTCAATGTCAATCCCGACACCGACGAGACTATGTGCATTGCCTGCGACCTGTGCGCGGTGGCGTGCCCGGAAAATCTGATCGTGGTTTCGAGCGAGCGCAACGAGCAAACCCGGCGCAAAGAACTCACCAACTTTACTTATGACCTGAGCCGCTGCATGTTCTGCGGCCTCTGCGAAGACGCTTGCCCCGTCGATGCCCTCGAGCTTACCCAGGACTTCGAACTCGCCAGCTACACCCGCCAGGGCTGGATCTGGGATCGTAAGACTTTGGAAAAAGGCCCGCAGCCCACGGTTTACAAAAAATAGCTTTTAACGGCTAGCTGCTAGCTCAATATTTCCTCGCTACCTGGCCGGAAGCCCGATGGGGAACTTGTCGTTCCCTTAGCTGTTCACGAAGCCCTGAGTCCTACTACATCTTCCCATCCTCGCTCTTACCTCAACCTCCCGATGGCGATAGCTCACTGGCGAAGCTAGATTGAACCTACGACGCGGTAGAAGCTCGATATCGAGGACAAATATGACATCCCTAAGAAAATCAGCATTCACCATGGTGCTTCTCGCCTGTTCGGCATGGGCGGTAGCGCAGGCGGGCGGCGGCGGGGCCGGTGGTGCAGGCGGCAGCGGCTCGGCTGGCTCAGCGGGCGGCGCGCAAGGCTCGACTGGACAGGGTTCGACAGGACAAGGTTCGGCTGGGCAAGGTTCGACCCCGGGCGCGGGGACGGCTGGAAATCGTTCCACTGGTGGCACGAATCCGCAGAGCACGCCGCAGACTCCGGGTGCGGGAAGCGGCTCGCCAGGAAACATGAACCCCGGCTCGTCGAATCCGAATAATCCGAGCGCAAGTGACCCGAGTTCGAATAACCGGGGATCGGCCAATTCGAATCCAGGCAGCATGCAGCCCACGGATCCGCCGACCAGCGATGGCACGGCGCCGCCGACCAGCAGCACCACTCCGCCGCCCACGGGCAGCACTACCCCGCCGCCGACCGGCAGCACGACACCTGGAAGCGGCCATTCGAGCGGCAACTCCAACTCCAACTCGAACAATCCAGGAGGCACATCGCCGAACACGCCTCCACCGACCGGATCACAGCCTCCGCCGAAATAGAGATCGCGAATGCAAACGGGTTTTTCATTTCTTTGATTGTTGCAGCGGGCCCAGGTCACCGGGCCTGTTTTTTTGTGGCGTGAACGATTTGCGCGAAAAGCTTTCTCTAAGCGAGTGATTTCAGGCAGCAGTGGTTATTCGACTCGTCCATCTCCCGAGCCGGCCAGCATTTTCTCGGGCAGAAAGTAGAGCGCCGGGATCATGACAAAAATCGCGAACGAGGCATACACGGAAACGTAAGCCAGCGGAACGGATAGAACGTAAAGCACCCATGACCAGCCATTCTTGCGCTGGATGCCTTCGTGATACTCCACTAGGGCAGGATTGCGGCGGCTCTGCCGAATCAACTCGCCGCGCAAAAAATAAAATCCAGTGGAGCATAAGGCCAGGTCAAGTCCGTAAAGCGCTACCGCCAGCGGCGCGCGATAGTTCTTGCCCAGAAACTCGGTGACAAAGGGAACCAGCGACATCCAGAACAGCAGATTCAGGTTCGACCACATCAGCCCCGGCGTCACCCTGTGCACGGCGTGAATGAGGTGATGATGGTTCACCCACATAATCGCCGCGACCAGAAAACTGAGGCCGTAAACGATAAACGTGGGCAGCACCTTGACCAGCGCGGGAAGAGTAGGTTCTGCCGGGGCGCGCAGCTCGAGCACCATGATCGTGATGATGATCGCGATCACGCCGTCGCTGAAAGCTTCGAGCCGGCTTGTGGTCATCTCGGGCATGGGTTGGAGCTGTCAGCTCTCAGCCGTCAGCGATCAGGAAAGCGCTTCGCCGCTGAGCTTCGCATTCTTACAGAGGATGTAGACCTATGTCGAGGTGGTGGCTGAAGGCTGAGAGCTGACGGCTGAAAGCTACTTCTGCAAAGGTTGCTGTTGCGTCATGCAGTGCATGGTGCCGAGACCCCAGACCAGGTCGCCGGAAAAAATTGGCACAACTTCGCGCGTGGGAAAAAGAGTAGCCAGCGTGTTCAACGCGATACGGTCGTTAGGATCATTGAACACCGGCGCGAGCACGATGCCGTTGGCGACGTAAAAATTCGCGTAGCTGGCGGGCAGGCGCCGCCGCTCAAACACGACCGGGCCGGGCATGGGAATCTCGACAACATTCAGTTGCTTGCCCGATTGATCGCGCGCCGCGCGCAGCCGGCGAACATTCTCGCGCAGCAGTTTGTGATTTACATCTTTGGGATCGCTCTCAACCATGGTGAGAACCGTGTCCGGGGCGACGAAGCGCATAACGTCGTCTACGTGACCGTGGGTGTCGTCACCGCAGATGCCTTGGCCGAGCCAGATCACGTGCGGCGCTCCCAGATATTCGGCAAACATCTTTTCATACTCTTTGCGCGACATGCCCGGGTTGCGCTGCTGCACTTGGCTGAGCAAGCATTCTTCGGTGGTGAGCAGCGTGCCGCAGCCGTTGACGTCGATCGAGCCGCCTTCGAGGACCACGCGGCTGTTCTTCGAGAGCGGGCGGATTTCTTGGACTGCGGCGGCACTCGCCATTAGGCTGCCGATTTTTTCATCGTGCCGCCAGTTGGAATATTTCGCCCAAGCGTTGAAGCGGAATTTTAGGGCGAGGCCCGCAGGGGCTAAAGCCTCGTTGGGATAGCCGGCGGCGGCTGTCCCCACACTTCCGACGTGCTTAGGTGGGGACCGCCGCCCTCGGCTGTCCGGTTGGGCGAGGCCCAGCGGTTGGCTCGTAACGAAAATGCACCCCGAATCGCGCATCCAGCCGCGATCCGTGGGCCAGCGATGGAAGCGCACATTCGTTATCGGCGCGTCAGCGAGCAGCAGCACCTTGCATGCCTGCTTCTCGGCCGCCGCATCATTCACGATCAACTCGACGCGTTCGTGCCGCGCCAGATTGCGGACGATTTCGGTGTAAACCCACGGGATCGGTTCGAATTTTCCCGGCCAGTCGTCGCGATGGTGGGGCCATGCCAGCCAGGTTGCGGCGTGCGGCTCCCATTCGGCGGGCATGCGCAAGTGGAGCGCTGCCGGGGAAATGCTTAAAGCATTGCTTGAATGACTGGGCCGGGGCATGGAGGTAGTTTATTGCACGTTATGAGAAATCGGCCATTTGAATCCTGAGCCCTGACCTTAATTTCGACGAACCGATTCTCGTTCCGTGAGTGTACATGGCGATTTTTTACGCCAAGGCACCGACGTAACAACGCAACGACAACCGTGTGAGATACGCTGAGCGTGGTTCCTTAAAGCACTTTCTGACGGACGAACCCGATGAACCGCGCCGTTGATCAGCGCTGCCCCCCGAGTCTCGTGGACAGGATTGTCGGAGAAGTATTTGACCCCCGCCTGCTGGCCTTAGGTTTTCAACGGGCAACCCCGAGGAAGTACGTGCGACGGCGAGTACCCCACACCTATGATGTGATCGAACGACTCTCCCAAACCGTCTCCCTCAGGTTGATTTGGGGGCTATCGCTAGACTTTGTTCCGCATGTCGGAGGTCGACAGTCTGAAACTGTCCGGTGGCACCGAACGGCAAGGTCAGCGAATCCAGATTTGCGCTATTCCGAGACTGACTGCATGCGCGAAATGCGTAACCAGTACACGATCTCCACCACGTACGGCGAGCATGTCCTACGACAGAAGGCTTTGGAAGCCATTTCTGCTTTGTTACCGCGTGCACTTCAGCTTTTTGACAGCGTTACCGGTCTGGGGACCTTGGTCGAACTTTTCCTTCTAAAGGAACAAGATGCACTGCGGGGCTGGGACATCTTCAATACGCCGCAGGTTGCGCTCGCCTATGCGTTCTACCTTGCAAAGGTGGGACGTGGGATACGGGCCCGAAGTTACGTGTCAGAATGTCTCAAGCGAGCCCATTGGCGACTGGAGACCAATGAACGCTTGACAGAACTGTTTGAGGACGCAGTGAGCGCGCCTCTGCTTTCGCAGTAGCAAAAGGATCGGCCCTCAATCGTGGTGATCAGGCGGCTCCAGGTTTTGACCGCTGGTCAATCCCTGCATCGCGATGTAAGGTTAAGCGACCAAAAAGACAAGAACGAACCCTATTGGTTAAGCGGGTTGAAGGTCAGGATGCCCGCTTCGGTGGTGGAGCAAACCCCGGCCGGGTCCACGCGAACCACCGCATCTTCTTCGGAGCAGAAAGCGCGAATGCCAGTCTGGTTGATGGTGATGGGAGCGCCCTTCACCGCGTAGCCAACGTTGACCCCGCCCGCCACCGTGCCCACGCCTGAGGTGAAGAGGTAGCCGCTCTTGCCGCTGCCGGCCGGGTTGCCGTCATTGGCCAGGACCGAATCGATGAGGCAGCCCGAAGCGATGGCCGGAACGCAAGCCGCGCCCAGGGGTCCGCCCAACGAGACCAGGTTGGGCGAGAAGCCGGTGGTCGGATAGGTGGAGTTGTAAGTGATTTCCCCGGTATTAATGGTGCGGATCGAAGCCGCAGCCGACGACTCGTTGGCCGCCATACGTGCTCGCAGCAGGTTCGGGATGGCGATCGCGGCGATGATCAGGATGATCGCCACTACGATCAGCAGCTCGATCAACGAGAAACCTTTCTGTTTACGCATTTGAACTCCCCTTGCCCGTCGTTCGCTGAATCGCGAAACCGTCGTAGGCTTATGGCGTCAATGTTCGCACTAGATGTGGCCAGGCGTCTAGTTACTTTGTGCCCTGCCGAGACTCTCGGCCAAGACCTGTATTAAAACCCACTTACGAAACCAGCGGGCTGGCTCGAGCCGTCCCCAACACGGGGATGCCCCACCCGCGGCACTTTCACGAGTGGGCGGCTGCGATCGGTCCCGGCATGTTCACAGGTTCGCAGTCAATTCGAAGTTCGGGTCCATGAAGGTCGAAAAGCGGAGCTTCCCATTCGCAAAATCTCCGGATTCCATTGGCATCGCGGCCCACCCGTGAAACCGCCACGGGTGGGGCACCCGGTTCACCCTCGGTGTGTACAATCCGATCCTGCCATGGTTTACCGCCCATCCAGTAGCCGGCTGGAGATCGGCGCGTAGGCATCGATGCGCCGGTCGCGCAGGAAGGGCCAGTTGCGGCGAATTTCTTCCATGGCCTTCAGGTCCACGTCGCCCATCAGGATTTCTTCGCGATCATGCGAGGCCTCGGCCAACACGCGGCCAAACGGATCGCAGAAGAAAGAAGCTCCCCAGAACTCCAAACCCTTGCCAGGAGTGGCGTTGCCGCGCACGTTGCCGGTTTCGAAGCCGACTCGATTCACCACCGCGACGTAGACTCCGTTGGCGATGGCGTGCGCCCGTTGGATGGTGCGCCAGGCATCGTGCTGGGCCACACCGAACTCGGCTTTCTCGGCGGGATGCCAGCCAATCGCCGTGGGATAAAAGAGCACCGGCGCGCCCTGCAACGCGGTCAGCCGCGCGCCCTCGGGAAACCACTGGTCCCAGCATACCAGCGTGCCCATGCGGCCCAGGCTGGTATCGATCGCGCGAAAGCCCAGATCGCCGGGAGTGAAGTAAAACTTTTCGTAGTAAAGAGGATCGTCGGGGATGTGCATCTTGCGGTAAAGCCCGCTTAGCGATCCATCGGAATCGAAAACCGCCGCCGTGTTGTGATAAATTCCCGGCACGCGCTTTTCGAACAGCGATGCGATCAGCACGATGCCGTACCGGCGGGCGGCCGCGGCGAGCTTTTCGCTGCCGGGTCCAGGAATCGGTTCCGCCAAGTCGAAGAGCGCGTGATCCTCGCGCTGGCAAAAGTATTGCGTCTGAAAAAGCTCGGGCAGGCAAACCACCTGCGCTCCCCGGCCCGCAGCATCGCCGATGCGCTCCAGGGCCTTGGCGAGATTCTGCTCCGGCTCCGGCCCGCACGACATCTGCACCAGCGCTACGCGAAATTTATCCCTTGGCACGCGAGCACGCCTCCGCGAACAATATAGCATTCGCGCCTTGAGACCTCAGACCTCGGACTTCAGTGAGGTCTGAGGTCTGAGGTCAGCTTCCCACGCATGTGATGCAGGCTTCCGGCGGCTGCTGGCGAAGGGCGTCCAGGGCGGCGAGTTGGTCCTCGAACTTATGCTTGCCGGGCATAGGAGGCAGTGTACCCGGAGACGGCACTACGAAGGACGACAGTGCAAACAATAAATTAGCCAACTCCAGGCCGAATTCCGGGCTAAAATGGTCGTCGCTCGCGTTTCCAGGAGGACTCCATGAAACGCCTTCCACCAGCTCCTTCAACATCTTTCCTGTTTTCCCCAACTTTGCAACGGCGGCTGAACCCCTATGCGCTGGCAGCCGGCCCACTTGAACTCTTGAACGAATGCTGGGGGGGCAGACCAATTGGGACGACAGTTTCTAGGGCGGCTTTGATCGGCACGCCGAAGGCAAGAAGGCTCGATTCTACCGGTTCTACCACTGGCGGCGGATGACCGCACGCCGATTAGGCACGACGCAGGAAAGAATGACGAACGGGATCAAGATTTGAAACGCTGGACCTAAATAGGGCAACGGCAGAAACTGCATACATCGCGATTGCGAGTGCCTTGAGAATTGAGCTGCCCCCGATCATCACTGCATTTTCCAGTATTCCACCTAACACCGCGCCAAATAGATTAATTCCAAGCATTTCCGCAGTGCAATCGAATCGCTGAAAACTGCTGGAGAAAACAAGGCCGGAAAAGAAAACGGGTAAGGCTGCCCACCCGCCTCCGAGCAGCAATCGGGAAGCTGCGCTCATCGCGTTAAGCTTGGAGTAAGGGAACCAGAAATCGGCCATCAATAGCAGCAAGAGGATGGCATAGCAGGCAGCGACCGAAACACGGCGGAAAGCAACCAGAGCATTAGCGGCCAGCGCGGCTGCGAGAAAAGCTCCGATGACTAACGAGTTGACGAGCGAAGTGCCGCCAAACAACAACGCGAGTTGCGTCACAGCCTTCGTTTCTAATAACAGAAACCCTGCTCCAAGAAAGAAAAAGTGAAGATCAGAAGGCTGACTCTTCCACGCCATGAGGTCGGCTTTCCGCAACACGATCCAAGTCATCAGAACAAAAAAGCCAGCGGCGATCAGCACGGTGCCTGGTATTGACCGCTCCGTGAGATAAAGAAAAGGCCAACGATCCGTTGCAAGAATGGTGTTTTGCCCAGCTCTCGCCCGCAATTCACCTCTCAAGTCGAGTAGTTGCGGGAGCTTGGTATGGCGGGCTTGACCCTCTACCAGCAAGACTCCGCTTACCCAGTAACCGGTGAAGTAAGCCGCCGGCGGCGTTCCGAATGCGGCCCAAAGAGTGGCGTACAAACGGTCTGTCGCGAAGTTGCGGCCCGTGGCGAACGATAGGACAAGCGAACCTTGATCCGTCAGAACCTCCTTAGCATTCTCAAAGCTCTCGACGGTGTAGACGTAGTTGTCAAGACGAAGAGAAGAGAAGCTACTCAGAAGAGCAGTGGAGTCAAGGAAGGCGAAAACGACCAAGTCGTACTTGGTTTTCGTTTTTTTTAAAAAGCTGCGAGCATCGTCCGAGTAGGTGGTCACCCTCGGCGAATCGTAGGGATGTTCGGGATGGTATCTTCGTCCGATCTCAAGAATTACCGGGTCAATCTCAACTGCATCGATGTGCTCCGCGCCGTGGCGCAATGCTCCTGCTACGTCATTGCCCGTTCCCGCCCCCAGGATAAGAACATTTTTCGGGTGAGGTACAAGCGTGTAGGGAAGTTCGTAGTACGGAACTGCGAAACGATTAGGCGCGGCTTCTGGGTATCGTTTCAAAAACTCCGGCGAGAGATCGACGAGCCACTGATACCATGCGTGATTGGCTACGAGCGAGTATGCCGAAGGGTCGGTCCATCCAGCGGGTCGCGGCAGTTCAACCAAATCGATTCGATTGTAGGGCGACCAGAAAGTGCTAGGCTGCGGAACCGCGACCGCACCAACAACAATCGCAAATACTGCAATGGTGATTCGATCCTTGTAAATAAAGGGGAGTAACAAGAGAAATCCCGCTGCCAGCCAATAGGCAGGTCCAAGCTGCAGGAAACCGAGATACGAAAATCCTGCCAGTCCTACGAAACTGCCGGTCAGATTGATTCCGTATCCTCGCAGAGAAGAAACTTCTTTGAAGTACTGGCCGACGAAACCACCGACCACCGCGAAAAAAGCGATGATCAGTGCGGAAAACCCTAATGTAACAGCTAGAAACCGGACTAGAAATAGAATGCGAATCCCGGTTCCGGCCGCAGGCCCCAACGAATATTCCCAGGACACGTCTCCAAACGAGAGACGCGACCACTGCGCGAACCGAATCCCGACGAACAATAATGCCGTGATCACAGGGAAGGCGGCACTCATCGTTCGGCTTGGTTTTCCTAAGAGCATTCCAAGTCCGATACCGAAGAAACTCGCCACCAGAGGTAGATTCTTCAAGTTTGCGAAAACTCGGACTTCGGTTGACAGATAGCGAATGATCAAGAGCTCAAAGTAAAGTGCTGCCAAACTGGCGAGGAACAGAGGTAGTTCCTTGCGCAATCGGACGGGAATCATGCCCTTGCCGGGACGTTCGGGAGTCGGGGAAATGGATGTCATTGTTTGGGAGCGCGGTGGTTCCGGGCCGGCGAAGGAAGACCATAATAGCATCGTTCGTCGTTACATCCCGGTGATGCATTCTTGCCCGCTTAGGCAGCAGGCGCAACAGAGTTGAGCAAGGGAAACGCGACTGAGGCGCGCCGCCCTTGCCTACACGCAAAGCTAGGGACCACGATGCTCCGAGCCTTGTGTCGCCGCGTCCTGAGGTCGCGCATCTACCGATATTTCTCCGGTCCACGAATTGCCCTCTTCGTTAACGCCAAGTGATCACGACTCTTTCGGCGATGCATTGACAAGGCTGGCAATAGCAGCCGATTTGCGAAGTACAAAGACCGCATCACGAATGAATTTCGATGGACGCTGGCCGACCTGTTGGAGTTTCAGCGTGGCTCGGTCAGGAAGATTATGCGTACAGGGGACGAAAGTGGAAGGGGGTTTCTGCCAGCGGTGCGAAGATCGTCGGCGAAGATTCGAAAATTTCCACGCCCTTGAGTGCCGATCGACCCGCAGGCGGACTCGCTCTGGCGGACATCCGCCGAGAACTTAGAGCAGGACGGCTCAAGAAACCTGGATCTCCTCCCTGAGTTGAAGACCTGACGCATAGCTTCCTTTAACATTCCTGCTGTAGAGTATTGAATTGCGGGCGAGGAATTTGCGAGGGGGCGACATCTTGAAAAACGGCAATCACCACAATAAGGGCGGACATTCGGCGGGGAAGTCGCATGCCAGCGCGAGTCATCAGGGCGAGGGCATTGAGCGTCGCCTGCACAATCCCATCGAAGACCGGCTCATCCCGCTGCAACCCCTCGATCTGGCGAAGGTAAAGTCGGTCGACGATCTGGTGCGCGCCATGGCGAAAACCGCCTTCACCGGCCGCCAGCTGGGTGAGGCGGCCGACGTGCTCGAAGCCATGGCCCGCGACGAAGAATGTTTCGTCGTAATGACGCTCTCCGGCGCGATGACCGTGGCCAAGCAAGGCCTGATCGTGACCGAGTTGATCGATCGCGGCATCGTGAATGCGGTCGTCTCAACCGGCGCGCTGATGGCGCATGGACTCGTCGAGGCGACTGGCCGTGCTCACTTCCGCCACAACCCCGAGGTGAGCGACGAAGAACTCTACGAACAAGGTTACAACCGCGTTTATGACACGCTCGAACCCGAGCAGAACCTCGACGACGTGGAAGAAGTGATGTCGGCGGTGCTCGAAGGCTGGGACCACAACGAGGTCATGTGCTCGTACAAGCTGAACCACGCCATCGGAGCGTATCTGGCGAAGCATTCCGGAGAGCAGCGCGGTATTCTGAAATCGGCGCACGCCATGGGCGTGCCGGTGTTCGTGCCCGCCTTCACCGATTCGGAGATGGGCCTCGACACGGCGCTGAACAATCGTCTGCGCGAATCGACCGGCAGGTACAAAATACGATACGATCCGTTTGAAGATCTGGAGCACTTTGCCGCTACCTTGCTGCGCCAAAAAAAACTCGGCATCCTAACCATCGGCGGAGGCGTGCCCCGCAACTGGTCGCAGCAGTTCGGTCCCTTTTGCGAACTTCGTCACCGGCGTTTAGGCGAGAATGTCCCGCTGAAGCGTTATCACTACGGTCTGCGCATCTGCCCCGAACCAGTTTTCTGGGGAGGTTTGTCGGGAAGTCCCTACAGCGAAGCGGTGTCGTGGGGTAAGTTCGTGCCTCCGGCGGAAGGCGGCAGGTTCGGTGAAGTTTTCGTAGACGCTACGGTGGGCTTGCCGTTAATCGTAGCGGCTGTCTTTGAACGATTAGATAAAGATAAGAAGGGAAGTAGAGCCCACAAAGCGAAGCACGCGGCAGCGAAGAAGTAGCGCTGAGACGGTAGCGCGGGCGTCCCGCCCGCTCATCGGCTAGCTGCCGCAGGCCTGCGTGGTGCAACCATCAGATCTCGATGGTTGCCGGGCAGAATTTTCAAATCCATCCGACGAGGCGTTCTCCGTCCGCGTCTTGCGATACAGCGGCGCCAGAATGCTGTTGGCCAAAACCTGCGACTCGGCCTCAACCCAATCTTGCAGGGCTTGCCCTTCGGCCTGCCCGCGCTGGTCGTAGATATGCTGCGCGTGCAGCCGGATCTTTCTTTCCAGCAACTCGGTCATCAGTGCCTGCTGCTTTTGCCTGCGCGTATCGTGATCCAAAACGACTCCTCCAGCTTAGAAAAGCTATTTGTGACAAGTCCTATGATAAGGGAAAGCTGTTAACGGAAGGTTACATTCGGTTGAGCTGAGAGGTTACTTAAGTACAATCATACGGGGTTAGATGCCGGACTCTGACCTGCCGTTGCAATAATGATCTAAGTAATTGATTATAAAGCGTAAACTTCAACCGAACGCATACGTCGGATCGGGAGTGGGCA
>Ga0187847_10000067_pt1 | contig 113841 bp, 91 predicted proteins | sample June2016WEW_4_10_FD_132458 | JGI IMG/M metagenome (GOLD analysis project Ga0187847, IMG submission 132458) | Peatland microbial communities from SPRUCE experiment site at the Marcell Experimental Forest, Minnesota, USA - June2016WEW_4_10 | ecosystem: Environmental > Terrestrial > Soil >...
GTGTTGGTAGAGATTGACCAGGGCCAAGGCCGCCAGATGCCAGTGGTGATTCTTCACGATACCGCGATAGCGCACCTTGGTATAACCGAAGACTCGCTTCAGGATGCGGAAGGGCCACTCTACCTTCGCTCTAACTCGGGACTTGGTCCGGTTCTTGCGCTTCTTCTCTTCATCCACACCTTGCTTGGTCTTCACGCGCCGATTGGTCATGTCCTGCGCCTTGGGCGCGGATTGGTGTATCGCAGCGGTTTGCCCCTGATAGCCAGAGTCGCCCCAGACCTTCTTCTGTTCGCCATGCAGCAAGTCGGCTAGCATGTGTTTGTCGTGCACCGAGGCCGCCGACGTGCAGATCGAGTGCACTACGCCTTCTTTGCTGTCGACTCCGATATGCGCCTTGGCACCGAAGTAGTATTGGTTTCCCTTCTTGGTCTGATGCATTTCAGGGTCGCCTTCCTTCTTTTCGTTCTTGGTCGACGACGGCGCCGGGATGATCGTAGCGTCGAGGATCGTGCCGGTAGAAATGCGAATGCCCCTGCTGGCCAGATAGAGGTTCACCGTGTCGAGAATCTTGCCGCATAAATCATGGGCTTCCAGCAGGTGGCGGAAGTTCAGGATGGTGCTCTCGTCAGGCGCCGCCGCGCGGCCCAGATCGACTCCGGCGAAACCGCGCAGCACGGGCGATTCGTAGAGCGCATCCTCGGCGCCGGGGTACGACAGGTTGAACCAGTGTTGCAGAAAGTAGAGCCGCAGCATGATGCCCAGGCCCACCGGTTGCCGGCCTTTGCCTGCCTTGGGATAGTACGGCTCGATCAAGGCTTCCAACTCGGCCCATGGAACCACTGCTTCCATGGTGTTGAGAAACTGCTCCCGGCGGCTGGCTCGGGCAAACTTTTCAAAACTCGGCTAACAGCCAAATGTTATCTGGACCATCGCGTTTTCGCTCTGCCTAAAATTCTATGCAATTGCGGCGCGGAGGCCGGACTCGATCAGAGGTTCCTTAGGTTACCAGGAAAGCGAATTGCGTCACCTGCTGGTGCAATCTAACTATGATGCGATTGCGGCGAGCAACGGCATCGCACTAAATCCCCTAGCTAATTTCACAGACTATTACGCAAATACAGGAACAGCGAATTACAATGCCATGATCGCAACTCTGAAACATAACTTCGCAAATTACTTCAACCTAGAAGCGCAGTATGCGTGGGCCAAATCAATGGATGAGAACTCCGGACCCTATGAGTTAGATCCTTATCCTTACGACAGCCATGCGGCCTATGGACGCTCTGACTACAATGTTGGCAATGCTTTCAAGCTATTCGGCCTATGGCAGCCGGTCATGTTCCACGGGGAGCATGGATGGATTGAGAAGGCGGCTAGCGGTTGGTCGCTCAGCGGCATCTTCAACTTGCATACCGGTTTTCCGTGGAATCCGGTCTATAACACTAACACCGGCGGCGCAAGGCTGTATTACAATGGTAGCCAATTCTATAACCAACTCCGCCCGGCAGCCTACACGGGTGGGGCGGGCACAAACACAAATAACAATGTGTTTATGCAGGCAATCAATCCAAACTACAAAGGGAACGGTACAACATATTTTACTCCGCCCACCTTCGTCGCCGGGCCAACATTCCCGACAACGGCACCGCCACCAGAGCCCGGAATTGAACGAAACGGCCTGAACGGGCCTCATTACAATGACCTGGATGCCTCTTTGAGCAAGGGATTTGGCTTGCCTAACATACGGATGTTGGGTGAGAACGCAAAACTCGAATTTCGCGTTGACACCTATAACATCTTCAACAAGTTGAACCTTAACAGCACGACTATTGACAATGCCTTGGGCTCGGTAAATCCCGACGGTACAATCCAATCGGTGAACTCAGACTTCGGCGTAGCCCGTAATGCGCTGGGCAGCAGGACGGTTCAGCTGCAGGCACGGTTTAGCTTTTGAGCGACTAACTGCAGTTGCCCTCAAAGCTCTAAGGTAACCATACGCGTTTTGGCGGATTTCATTGGTAAAACTTAGACCGCTGCTTGCATTTTGCATTAAGTCGCTCCATAATTTAGGGGATGAAGTGACTACTCGGGGAGAGGGGGCTTACTTGCGATTCAAGCGCTTGGGACGCATTACATTGTTGTCGGCAGCGCTGCTAATTGCGGCTGAGTGGCGTGGACTCGCACAGGAGCAAATTCAAATCGACGCGCGGGCGCAGGCAACGCCATTTCCGCATTTCTGGGAGGAGATGTTTGGCTCCGGGCGGGCGATTCTTTCGCTTCGTGAGAGTTATCGCGAGGACATACGTGCCGTCAAGCAAGTGACCAACTTCCGCTATGTTCGATTTCATGCAATTTTTCATGATGAGCTCGGCGTATATAACGAAAACGAACATGGCGATCCTGTCTTTAACTTTTCTTATGTCGACCAGGTGTACGACGGGCTGCTGAAGAATGGCGTGAAGCCTTTCATCGAAATAAGCTTCATGCCGAAGAAGTTAGCTTTAAATCCCGACTCGTTGCACCCATTCTGGTACAAACAGAATGTTTCGCCGCCGAAAAGCTGGGAACGGTGGGACGAGTTGGTTAAGCGCTTCGCACAGCATCTCGTTGGTCGATACGGCATTGACGAAGTGTCTACCTGGTACTTCGAAGTATGGAATGAACCCAACATTGATTTTTGGAATGGTATCCCGAGGCAACAGTCTTATTTTGATTTGTACGCACACACGGCGCGGGATTTGAAGGGCATCAGTCCGCGGCTGCGCGTCGGAGGACCGGCCACTGCGGCAGCGGCGTGGATTGGCGACTTCCTCAAATACACTGCGAAGAATAAAGTTCCAATCGACTTTGTCTCAACACACAGCTATGCAGACGACACAGTTCAGGATCTGTTCGGGACGAATGAGGATGTTTCAATGGATGAACGTGTCTGCCGTTCAGCGGAGAAGGTTAAGAGCGAGATCAAAGAATCGGCAACGCCCGATCTCTTGCTCATCTGGTCGGAGTGGAACGTGCAGGGAATGATGAATGCGCGCGATACAACCTTCGTTGGGCCAGCGCTTGCGAACACCATTCGTCAATGTGATGGACTGGTGAACATTCTTTCATTCTGGACCTTCTCGGATGTGTTCGAGGAAGGCGGGCCTATTGCGAAGCCGTTTGAAGGAATGTTTGGGTTGCGCGCCAAAGGGGGAATCAACAAGCCGAGCTATTACGCATTTGGACTGTTGCATCAGCTGGGCGACAGACGGCTAGCGAATACGTCGAATCATGTTATCGTTTCCAAAAGCGCGGATACGGGGTTGATAATTGCTGTGTGGAATCTCGTCGATCCTGGCCAGCGCGGAAGCACACAAACTCTTATCTTATACTTCGTCCATCTCCCACTGGACTCGCGGGTGACTATACAGCGAGTCGATGCAGATCACGGAAACGTGTTGAAACAGTATGATGCAATGGGTAAGCCGCTCGATCCGACACCAGATCAGGTTGAACAGTTAAATCGCGAAACGGCACTTCCTGCTCCCGAAGAAACAAAACTACAAAATGGAAGGTTGGAGTTGGCCCTAACACCGAATTCCCTCGCGCTCATAAAGATTCAGCCATAATATCAGCAATGCGGTTTTGCGTTATTCTCGCAGCGTCGCTTCGAGCACGGATTTGCCGATGGGCATTTCGTGCAGCAGTAGTTCAGTGGCCTGAACTTGAGGATTGGCGTGAAACCACCGTTGCACGGCATTGTCGCGGAGCAGATTGAGAATCGCGAGCAATGACATACCTTGATGATGTGCCATCCATTCGCGAACAAGAATAGGTTTGCCAGGCGAGGCAGAATAATCGGCGGCCTCATAGAAGCCGTAGGGGCCAACCCATCCTGCAGAGGCCATGCGGCGCAAATTATAGAGAGCCGCCACCGAATCGACGCCGAGGGCGAGGAATGTGGAGTAAGGCGAGACGACAGGTCCGGCAGTGGCTTCGACCCACAGCGCGATCTGTGGCACGCCATAGGCCTGGTAATGGTAGTGGCCGGCATCGTCTCTTTTGGAAGAACCCGATTCGGAGATTCCCCAGGGGATATTGAGCGAGCGGGCGAAGGCTCGCTGCACTTGGACACAGGCAGCGAGAGTGCGCGAAATAAGCGTGTCCGGATAGTTGCGCAGCCACAGCGCGGGCATCAGGTATTCGAACATGGTTCCCGTCCAGGAGAGCAAGAGAAAGTGCCCAAATGCCCGCGTGTGCTCGCGCCCCAGCTTGAACCAACCCTCTTGAGGAATCTCGTCACGCGCGATCGCGAGGAACGTGGCGATCCGGGCCTCAGAAGCAATCATGTCATAGCAAGCTTCATGGAGCTTTTGTGCGCGCACGTCATAACCGATAGAGAGAATCTGACGGCCGGGCTCAGCGAGAAACGCGAACTCCGTTTCTTGGGCCAAACGCTCGGATTTCTGCGCGATGGAGCGAAGGGAGGAGGAAAGCGCACGCAGGTTTTGCATGGCAATCGGCAGGGCAATTCGAAGTTGCTTGCCGAGCATGAGCAGGTGTTGGTTGTTGGTAAGTGTTGGCCATGCACTGACCAATCGCGCACTCAACTGGTCCGCGACCGAGAGCACCTCGTCGATTGAGTGCTTATTGGATTCCGGCCTGATTTGGAGTTCAGGTAATTCGCGGAGAGGCGCGTATTCAGGCAATTGCCAGGGCATGTAAATGCGCAGTAAAGTGAGAATCGCATCGATGCGGCGCTGCGTCTCCTTCAACCACCATAAGTCGCCGCATTGGGCGGATGCAGAAGCAGAGGCGGCTGCGAGTGCTATGTCGGCGGCGGGAAGCCAGGCGATCCATTTCTCGATATTTGCGGAAGAGTCAGGCAAAGAGAGTTGTATGGAAGAAGCCTGCCGACCGCTTTCAAGCAACATCAATTGCCAATGTGCACAGAGACCGGCAAAAAGTTCAGCAGGAAGCAGGGGCCGGCGAGTAAGTTCGAGAGCGCCGGAATGGAGCGTGTAAAGAGAAGCCACGAAGTTACCGCTATCGACCGAGGAAACAAAGGGAGAATCGCTGAGTGGTTCGAGCGTTTGCGTGTTATACCAATTGTAGAGATGGCCTCGATACTTTTCGAGTCGTGCAATCGTAGTAAGAGTGCGCTCGGTGAAAGCGACAAACTCGGGCGCGGTCAGGAACCCGAGTTCGCAGGCCGCCTGACGTGCATTAAGCAAGAGGCCAAGGTTTGTGGGTGAGACGCGGGCGGCTTCAACAAGGCCATCTTCCTCAACGTTATCGGGAATAAGGTAATTATGGTGCTCTCCGCCAAACTGGTGAAAGTAGCGCCAGAGACGCACGGCATGACCCAAAAGAAATACCTCGTCTCCTGAATTCAGATGCTTGTGCTGTTCAAGCAGCGGTGCGTTGAGCCAGGTAATTACGAGTGGGGCAAGGGACCATAGGAGTAGGATTGGTGCCGCCACTACTAAGGCGTGGTGGTGGTGCGGGTTGACGAAATAGACCAGGATGGCCACTGCAAGTGAGACGAACGGCGTCAGGATGAGATAACGGTCTGTCGGGGTGCGGCCGATGGAACTGATTTCAGCCTGGGCTGCGGTTTCCCACTCCAGCAAACGCTGGCCTGTGATCAGACGCCGAACGAGGGCGCGGACAATCGCGTCAAGACAGAGGAGCGCCTGATGGGGGAGGAAGATGAGATTGAGCAGGGCAATCAGGGTTGCTTTCCAAAAGCTGGAGAGCGCTTCGCCGACGCTACCCTTATGCCTGCCGGCGATCGCACGACCGAGGCCAAAACTGCATTGGATGATGGAGGGGAGTATAAGCAGGACAAGCGGGACGATTGACCAGTAAAGTGGCCCGCCGGGAAGGCCCAACCAGCCCGCAACAAACACGATGAATGTGAACGGTTCGACAAGCGAACGTCGCAAGTTATCGAATATCTTCCAGCGGGACACCTCGGAGATCGGATTTGGCACCCAGCGTCCAGATTCCTCGCGAACGCGCGAAAACATCCATTGGGCGATCTGCCAGTCACCTCGTACCCAACGGTGCTTGCGGCGGTTGAATGCGTTCAAATGCGAAGGGTAGTCGTCTATGAGTTCAATATCTGTAACAAGACCTGCGCGAGCGTAGGCACCCTCAATCAGGTCGTGGCTGAGCAGGGAGTTACGCGGAAACCGGCGGTCGAGCACAGCATGAAGAGTGGTCACCTCATAGATACCCTTTCCGGTGAAGATTCCTTCTCCGTAAAGGTCCTGGTAGGCATCGGAAATGGCGCGGGTATAAATGTCAAAGCCATTTTGTCCAGAGTAGATGGCGGCCATTCGAGAGCGCGAGGCAGAACGGACACTCACGCCCATGCGCGGTTGCAGAATACCGTAGCCTGCGACCACGGTGCGTAGCTTGGGGTGAATGACAGCTTGGTGTAGGGGATGCGCAATTGCGCCGATCAGCCGTGCCGCCGCGCCACGAGGAAGCTGCGTGTCAGAGTCGAGAGTAAGAACGTATTGGATTTGTCGAAGCGCCTCGATTCGGCCGGCCTTGATGGGAAAAGCATCGAAATCTCCGACCAGAAGCTTATTGAGGTCGAGTAGTTTGCCGCGTTTGCGTTCCCAGCCCATCCAGACGCCTTGGCTTCCGTTAAAGATGCGGTGACGATGAAGGAGAATGAAGACGCCGTTTCTTGGCGAGCCGTACTTGGCGTTGAGTTCGTCAATAAGGTGCACTGCAAGTTCGACGAGGGAGTGAAAGTCGTTCGCTTTTGGCTTGATAACGGAGTCTGGCAGATCGGTGAGCAATGCGAAGTGCAGGTTGGGATCGCGGTTGGCGAGAAAGTGTACCTCGAGGTCGTTTACCAAGCAGCGCACTTGCTTTTCGTTCAATAGCAGGGAGGGTATGGCTACTAAGGTGATGTACTCGGGAGGAATACCTTTGCTGAAATCGAGCTTAGGCAGAGGTTCGGGGTCGAAGATTGCTGTGACGGAGTTGTTAATCAGATCGACGGCGCATTGCATGGCGGGCAGAACGAGCAAGAAGGCAACAATCAGGCAATCGAGCAGAGTGAGGTAAGACAGTGGGACGAAGATGAGAATAGCAATGAAGAAGAGGGTGGTGAGTTCAATACCCGTGATATAGAAATAGTCCGCCTGTGCGCGAATGAATGCGCGCGCCCGCTCGATGAACGGCGGATGAAACCCAGTGCGTAAGGCAAGCTGGGCATATCCCTTCTCGATAAGATAGTAGCCGATATGCATACACCGGCGCTGAATCCGCGGGTCATCTGAGTGTTTCTGAGTGCCTTCCTGCGCAAGTTCAAGAGCGACCTCGGCAACCTGGGCTTCGGTGCAATCGGAGTGGCGTGCGATGAATGCGACGTGTTTGCGATAGAGTTCGCGGCTATCGAAGTCCATCGACTCATAAGTCCCAGCGGGGTCTTTCCGGAGCGTGGTATCGAAGACAATGAGTGGCTCAATGAGAGGGGACCAATCGGTTTGGCTGATGGAGCGGAGGCTTTCAAGGCGGAGGGAGATTGGAGGGATGGAATCGGAGTCTAAGGAGCGCAAAAGAGTGCCAACCTCTTCCAGCAACAATTCAAGCAGGGCAAACTGAAGGAATGCGGCAATATTCCACAATTCTTCCAAGGCAAGCGGCTCGTGCACTTGCAACGTTCGGATGAAAGCTGTGAAGGTCGGTGCCGAGAAGTTTCCGTCGACGGAACGAAGATAGAGAGTAGCTATGGCTGCGACGCGTGGTTCATCTTGCTGTTTGGGGAGAACGACACGCGGAAGATAGGCCACGATCCGCGGCCTATCCGACACCGCCCTGATCGCCGATCGCAGGAGACGGGAGCTTGCACGCAACTCGGAAAGAGCGGAACAATGTTCCTCTGCCGCCGCGTGCATCGCCGTCGGAGAAAGAAGATCGTGCTCCAGCAGCTTGAGTGCGCGGCGGGCAGCTAGAATGCGCACAGGGAATGTACTTGGGGTGGTAGGCCGGTAGACGACATCCCACGATTCAATAGAACGCAGCTGTTCGGGCATTTCCCGCCTGAACCGTTGCTGGGTATTCGGAATGGCTGCGGTATAGGTCATTGATTCTCACCGGTAACTGGCGGCTTGCATTTCAAACATGGCAGCATAGCGGCCACCAAGTGTGATTAGTTGTGAATGGCTGCCCTCTTCTACGAGTCGACCGGCCTCCAGTACGACGATGCGATCTGCCATACGCACGGTCGAAAAGCGGTGGGAGATCAGCAGCGCCATCTTGCCATGGGTCAATTCAGCGAAGCGCTGGAAGACTTCGAACTCGCTGCGCGCGTCGAGCGCGGCGGTTGGTTCATCGAGTATGAGTAACTGTGCATTGCGCAGATAGGCGCGAGCCAGAGCAAGCTTTTGCCATTCGCCGCCTGACAGGTCGACACCGCCTTCAAACCGGCGGCCGAGCATTTGCTCGTACCCTCCATGCAGTTTGGCGATTACTTCCGAAGCAAGGCTTTTTCGGGCGGCGTATTCAATCTCATCAATTGTGTGTGGCACCTCGACGCGGCCGACAGCGATGTTTTCATGAGCCGTCATTTCGTAATGCATGAAGTCCTGGAAGATAACTCCAATCTCTGAATGAAGGTCAGCCAGATCATATTCGCGCAGATCGACACCGTCGAGAAGAATCTCGCCTTCGATTGGATCGTAGAGACGCGTAATGAGTTTGACTATTGTGGTCTTACCCTGGCCGTTTTCACCGATCAGAGCCACACGCTCGCCTGGAATTAGGGTGAAGTCGAAGTTGCTGAGGACATACTTGCTGGTGCCGGGATAGGCAAATGAAACATTGCGGAATTCAAAACCGCGCACAATAGGCCGCGGCGCAGGTAAGCCGTTCACCTTGGACTCGACGCGCGGCTTCATCTCAAAGAAGGCCAACAGGTCGGTCAGAAAAAGCGCTTGGTCGGCGACGCCCGAGGCGGTTGAGAAGGCCTGTTGGATGTTGCTCGTCGCTTGCATGATCGCGGTCGTGATTAGAGTGAGATCGCCAATGCTGTATTGGCCTTGAATGGTGCGGTAGATGCTATACGCATACGCGCCGTAGTAACCGAGTTGACCAACAACGGCCAACAGACCGCCCCAGAAAAGACGTCGTCTGTTAAGAGCTACATTTTCCTCGTAGATACGTTGCGATAGTGCTGTGAAGCGCCCGGTTAAATAACTGCTGAGATTAAAAAGTTTGAGTTCTTTAGCTGCCTCTTTACTGCCGCCCACCTGGCGCAAGTAATCCATCTGGCGACGCAAGGGGGTCTGGCGGAAGTTTTTGGCGTACGTCAGGAAGGCGAAATGGCTCTCACCTAGGAACGCGGGAAAGATACCAGCCACGAGCAACAACAGGAGAAGGGGAGAGTAGCGGATCAGCACAACTGAGAAGGCGACCGCGGTGACGGTCTCTTGGATCAGCCGTCCCATCTGTTGGATCATGGCCAACCGATCAGTGGCCTGCACGCGGGCACGCTCCAAGCGATCATAGAAGACTGGATCCTCATAGACTGTAACGTCTAGTGATGCGGCCTTGCGCATCACCTCTACACTGACGTGATGGGTGTATCGGTCGGCAAGCAAGTTATCGAAATAGTCGACCGAGCGCGCGAGAATTCCGGTAAATACGGCGAGCGCCATCTCCGCACCAACCAGCCACCAAAAGTGCTGAGGCAGTGGCTGTTGCACGCGAATTCGGTTGACTCCGTCAATGATGAAGCGCCCGATGATGCCAATTCCAACGGGCAAGAAGGCGACAAGGATGCGGATGGCGACATTCCAAAAGACGACCGCCGGGCCGGACTCCCATACGAAGTGGAGAACTGAAGGTACGTTCTTGAGCGCACCAATTCGATCGCCCCAAGCGTTGCCGAACTGACCGGGCGGATCAGATTGATTCTTGCGGGGCTGGTCCGCGAGATTGTCGTCTTGCTTGGTCGAGGACATATATTTCATTGACTCCGGCCGAGGAAGATTGGGTTCACTATAGGCGCATGTTGCACTGATTCACCAAGGTGCTTGCAACGCGCTGCTGGAATGCGGCGTCCTGCTTCTATATTCTCCTATTGCGATGCACACATGCCCCGAATCGTTGTTTTGTCTTCTATTTTAAGAGTTTTGCATGCGCGGAGCCTAACCAGAGATGGAGTTGGTTGGAAACTCCGATTGACCTAAAACAGATTTGTTTTTCAAACGAAACCGCGGCGACTGTCTCGCCGGCTATTGGTAGGGCTTGAAGCCGGCATTAGCCATACCACGCTGGGCTTCGGAGTTTTTCATGAAAGTATCCCACACAAACCCGGTCCGCGCGTTCTCAGCCATAAGCATCGTGATGCCCGTATCGATCCCAATAACATCTGTATCATACCAATCCGTTAGCGGATTGAATGCATCAACAAATCCATAGCGGCACCAGGCCTTAGGATAGTGGTCATGGATGGTTCTGAGAACTCGCATGGTCGCGTCAGGCAAAAACGGCAATGAGCCTCCTGTTGCGGCAGGGACTATTGTTCCGTCGATCGGTCCCATAGCCGGTGGACCACCCCAAACCATGTATCCATTTTCGGAATCCGATGCAGTGATGCCCCAGAGCGCGTTACTGTAGTCGGAGAACTGCTCGTTCAGTTCCACACAAAAGCGGCGATGCACATCGGAGGCGATCACGGAATTCTGGAAGTAATCCGCGTAACGGTCCCGCTTTCCTCGGAAGTTGAACCATGCCTGGGAATATTGATGTACAAAGAGGGGCGCAAACGAGCCTATATAGCGCAGCCCATCGTATTCAAATACTGTTCGCTTCCACGCGAACCACGCCTCAGAGTGGAGCGGATATGAGGAAGACCCCATTCCCAGGAGATAGATCATCATCAACTCGCTGTAAAGATCCCACCTGGAGGGAATAAAGCCCAACTCTGGCGTCCAACCATGGGAAATTAGAGATGTATCTTCAGAGAGCCAGGTCCAGTCAACGCGATCGAAGATTGCATGAGCCAATTTTGCAATCGTATCGTCTTGAAAATGCTGGCGACAGGTTAGAACGCCACAGAGTAACAGGGCCGTATCGACCGATGAGACCTCAGAGTCCCAAATTCTTTCACCTGTGTTGATATTGGCAAAGTGGTAGAAGAATCCGCGATGAGTGGGTAGTTTGTGCCATAGAAAGGACAATGCCGAAATAACCCGCGAACGCGCCTCGGAGTGACTCACGAAGCCGCGCTCCTCTCCAATGCAAATCGCGGTGAGGCCGAATCCCGTCGACGCGATGCTGGCTGCCACACTGGCATCCTTATCGCGCACGTTACAGCGGTCTTTGATCAATCCGGTCTGAGGGTTCGCCTGTTCCCAAAAAAAGAGGAAATTGGCGTGCTCGAGTTCATTCAGGAATTGGTCGTCTTGGAATGAAATTGTGGTCGGCGCCGGAGGAACTGCAGGATAAGTGCGCGGTTGCGTTTGCTGATTCCATGTTGCTGATTGGATAAGAAGTGGCATGCCTTTTCGCTGAGTTAGCGGCAGACCCAGAGATATTGCTGCCGTTTGACGTAAAAATTCGCGGCGTGAGTTTGCGTCTCCTTCTGTTTCGTCTCTATTGCGAATTCTGCGCGGGTTCATTTCGTTGGCAATATCGAATACAGACTTGGTCTCACGCATCTTGACGCGCGCCTCAAAACGCTTTTCCTCACACACCCGCTTTATCTGTTAGATGCAGAATAATGGCGGGGAGATGCAGAGATTCCGGGCAGTAGATATGGTCTAAAATGCGTCAAATTAGCATGTATGCGGATGGAGCCGGAGTGAACGGGAAAAGGGCGCTTATATGGACTGTTGCCGGGGTATTAGCAGCCGTGATGACCGTCGCACTCGGCGTGCGCATATATCGCTGGAAGATGGGAGCGATAAGAATAAAAGGCGCAGTGATTCGTCGCGACAACGATACACGGAGAGAATTGCCGATCGCTGGCGTTGACGTAACCGTATCGAATGGCGCCACCAGCGCAACCACCCAGTCAGAAGCTTCGGGATATTTTAACGTTCCTTTTCAGGGTAGTGTTTGGTCCGGTCAAACTGTGACCCTGAGTTTTCGGCATCCCGACTATCAGCCTCTCGATCTGAAACTTCAAGGTAAACTTCGCCTTGCCGCGGGCAAGTTGTATGTTGCTGCAATGGAACCGATTCCACAACCAGATGACAACGATCCCAGTCGTGCGCGATTGCCCGTGACCAACATCCGCATTCGATATACCACTAATACACTAACCACAGTTAACATTGGTAGCGCAATCAAGACTTTTCAGGTAGTCAATGTTGGAAATATTCCCTGCGCTCACAGGTCTCCCTGTTCGCCAGATGGAAGATGGAAAGCGTCCACAGATTCTGAATCGATGGATGCCGGGGTCGATAATGAATTCAGCAATGTGAGGGCTTCGTGCATTGCCGGCCCTTGCCCATTTACGCGGATCGATTCGAGCGGCTTTATTAACGGCGGGCGCAAAATCACCGTCTCTGCGATGAATTGGTCGGATACAACTACGTTCTTATTGGAGGCCGAAGTGTTTCATACGACGACCGTCTCCAACGTACGCGAGTCATATCCAGTCATCTTTGGACAAACGCTCACCTTTACTCTGCCGCCGGCTCACGAAGGAGTGAGCATTGAGGCTGAGCTTGGTGGCGAACCAATGGTGTTTCCTCTTGGGCCGGACCTTTACTTGAGTTGGGCCATCTGCAGTGCCAAAAACGATTCCGACCAGGAAAAGACGACTGTGTATCGATGCGAACTCAAACCAGGTTACCGATTCTAGTGTCTTCTCTCTAAAGTCCGTTGTAAAACTCACGAAAGACAAAAGCAGATTCTTCGACTCACCACTCCCGAACTGAACAACGTTCGGGGCCCCGTTCGCTCAGAATGACAGCTTCTGTTTTGTTATGACATACACTGTTTACCATTTAATTAACTGAAAGATTTTGAAAATATAAAAAGGGGGGAGGGGGGTGTCTTCAGTGGGCAGTGAGCAGTGGACCGTGGACAGCAAAAGCCCACTCTCCGACTCCCTCTATTGTGCGTCATTGAAAGGTAATTTTCTGCAACGACTTGCAGTCCAGACGGACTACCTTCGACGCTGCAGCCGGTTCGCGGCTAGATGCTAACCGGCTGCAATATCGAGCTCGTGCAGAAGGTCCAGCCAAGCGGTCTTCACTTACTGAGTGGACGCTCCTTCAGATACCGTGCCTGCTCTACCAGTTGGTAAAGCTCAGAACACGATGCGTCCGCCGATTTGTACTTGCCTCGGTTGGCTGTTGGTCGCGGTTGCCGTGATGTAACCGAAATTGCTTGCGGTCGGGGTCAAATTCGGTGCCGCGAAGATCGGGTGGTTGAGTGTGTTGAACGTCTCGAAACGGAGTTGGAAGTTGGCCCTCTCCGTGATCTTGATGTTCTTCAGGATCGAGGCGTCCAGATTGTTGTATCCATCCATCCGCACGTTGCTGAGCGTCTGCGGCAGAAACCGATAGTGATCGGTAAACGTCGCGTTGGTGGAGGCCGCAACCAACGCAGGGCTGCCTGCGTTTGGGTTGTAGGTGGACACCGTTCCATCGCATGCGGATATGGCACAAGTGGTGGTCTTCCCGACGAATCCAGACTGGCCTCCGGTGGCGAATACCTGGTACGCGTTGGTGAGCGCCGGAGTGCCATTAGCACCTTCAGCAGGACTTGTGTTGCGATGCTGGCTGTGGATATTGCTGATCCCCTCCCCAGGGATAAATGGAATATCTCCCGAGAAGTAGATCGGCGCGCCGGTCTGGAACTGGTAGATGCCATTCAACACCCAGCCACCGGCGAGCTCGTCGGCGATCTTGCCGCCGCCCAGGGTGAAGATCTTGCCCCGGCCGAAGGGAAGGTCATAGGTTCCCCCCGCAGTGAAGTGGTGCGTGTGATCGAAGGGCGAAATTCGTTTTTCCAGGAAGTTGTCCTCGTCGTTGAGCCGGGTATCCTGCTCGATCAATTTGGAGAAAGCGTAGTTGGCGGTCAACGTCAGGCCGTGTCTCGCCCGCTGCTCAACGTGCAGCATCCCGCTGTTGAACCACGACTGCCCGATGGTCTCGTTATATTCGTCGATCGCGGTGCTGCCAAATTGCGGATAGGGCGTCAGCAGGCCACTCAGATTCTGTGTCGATGTGTTAAAGCTTGCGCCGAGGGGGAGCAAACCCGCAAACGGGTTGGCCACCTTGGTGCCCACCGCCGATGCCAGATTGAAGTCCGGGTAAGGATTCGTTGTCATGTACTGCTGCTGGACGGCGTTGATGTTCTGCTCGGTAACGTCCAGGTGCAGTGCATGGTTGCCCACGTAAAGCCCCTCAATCAGCGTACTGGGGGTGATGGAATACTGCACACCGAGGTTCCAGCGCTCCGAGTACTGGTCGTGCTCCTTGGGAGCTAGGAAGCTGATCGACTCACCAAGGAACGTGCTGGCTCCTTGCGTTGAGCCGGCCGGCTGATTTACACCGTTGGGGAAGGGATTGGCCAGCGATAAAGGGGTGTCGCCGGCTGGGCACGCGGCGGTAGTGGTTTCGCCGGAGGTGCAGTTGTTGAAGTAGCTATTGTTCGTCGACGTGTAGTTTGTCGAGGCGCTGAAACCCTCCTGGAAGCTGAGGGCGGTCGAGGAGGGATTATCCGACGCGCCCAGACTCACCAGCGTCTGCGGTGACACGAACATGCCGAAGCCGCCGCGCACCACGAATTTGTCGTGGAGCAGCGCCGGATTATAGGAGAAGCCAAAGCGCGGGCTCAAGAAGCCGTGGTTATCCGCGATCTGATAAGGCGCGCCCCAACTCGAACTCGGGAAGGTCAGTCCGCCTAGAGCGGTGAAGGTGGACGGGTTTACGAGCACGGTGGTATTGTTCACGGTCACGGTGTCGGCGGAATTGTACACCGCACCCGAGGCAGAATTTGCGGCTGTTGGGTTGAAGCCGCTGACCGTGCGTCCAAACTTTTCGCCGAAGGGGGTGTCGAGGTCCCAGCGCACACCCATGTTCAACGTCAGGCGCGGGCTCACCTTCCAGTCGTCTTGGAAGAACCCTGCAACGTAGTACGAGCGATAGTCGCCCTCTGCTTGGTTGTCGTAGCTATCGTCGCCCGTGGTGGGCAGGCCCAGAAGGAATGATGCAATATCGCCGCCAAAAGCCTGCGCGGAGCCGCTCGTGCCCGACGTCATCCAATTGGAGCCGAATGTGTATTCGCCCGAGGGACTGCCCCCATTATCGAGGATCCGAATCCTCATCCGGTATTGCCGGCCGTCGAAGCCAATTTTCAGCGCGTGCTTGCCCAGCAATTTCGCAACATCGGCGAAGACCTGGTAATTGGTTGTAGGATCGAAGCTCGGACCCGCAGTATTGTTGAAGGACTGCCAACTTCCGCTGGCGAATTTGATGACAGGCAGTTCTGTGTAGGGACTTCCTGGGATGGCCGGGAGGCCGACCGAGGTCGGACTGAAGACAGACGCCGGAGAGTCGTGCGCCTCGTAGAAGTATGTCCAGTTGAGACGCACATCGAATACTGTGGTGGGGTCAATCGTAACCACGTCGTCCAGTGTCGTTCCCCAGTTCTCTCGGATCAGGGTTGAGCCATTGGTGTTGTTAAGGAAGTAATCTTGCTTGATCTGGCTGCGGTAGTTGTGCCGGAAGTCGAAGAAGAAGTGATTGCGATCGTTCAGGTTGTAGTCTAACCGCCCGAACTCGTTGCTGTAATCGTCGACGCTGGGCGCGTTGCTTGTGTAGTTGTCTATGCCGTCGGGCGCTGTCGTCACGGTGTTCGGCTGTTTAAACAGGTTCAGATAGGCCTGGGCAATCGGACTGATGGTCAGGCCGGCATTCGTGGGACAATCAGACGCGCTGTACGCAGTGGCGGCGGGCCCCAGACAATTGTTGGGAACTGCTGTCCGGCCCACGGTCTTGCCGCCGGTAAATGTGCCGGTGCCCGGCACATAAAGTTGGTTAGAGGCATTTGCCGCCAGCAGCGCGGAAAAGTCGCCGTTCGCCTCGGCGGGTGTCGGTACGCTCGTGAGGACCGTCGCCGGCGACGAATCCTTCAGTCCCTCCCAGGCAAAGAAGAAGAACAGCTTGTTTTTGCCATTGAAGACTTTGGGAATCCAAACCGGTCCGCCCGTGGTGAGGCCATACTGGTTGAAGTGAGTAACGGCGATCGGAATCCCGGCGCGGTCGTTGAAATACGAATTCGCATCGAGAGCCGAAACCTGCGAAAATTCGTAAACGGTGCCATGCAATGCGTTGGTGCCGCTCTTGCTGACCTGGTTGACGACGCCGCCGATTGTGTGCCCGAACGATGCATCGGTGGCGAACGGCTGCACCGAGACTTCCTGCACCGAGTCCTGGCTGGGGCTAAAGGCCAGCGCTCCCAGCAAGGTCTCGTCCGGTGAGCCGTCAAGCAGAACCTCGCTGGTTTGCAGCGGCGTTCCGCCCAGACTGAATGAATTCATATTATTGTTGTCGAAGGGATGGGATATCTGCGGGGCCGACTCCGCCATCACGCCAACCGACAATTCTTGCAGCATCGCCGGAGCGCGCCCGTTCAGCGGCAGATCGGCCACGGACTGGGTTGAAATTACATCCCCTATGGATGCATTTTCCTGGTTCAACAGTGGTGCTTCGCCGGTCACGGTCACCGTCTGTGTGGAACTGCCGATCGTCAGGGTCAGGTTGATGATCGGGTGCTCCTGCGCCTGCAGCGTGATGCCGCTTCGCGTGAAGGCCTCAAATCCGGTCTTCTTCACCGTGATCGAATAATTTCCGGGCAAGAGGAAGGGCACCACGTATTGGCCGGTGCTGTCGCTGGCGGTGCGGCTCACGGTTCCGGTCTGCGTCTCCTGCACCTCGACGCTGGCTCCCGGTACCGCGGCTCCGGTAGGGTCGGTGACGGTTCCGCTGATCGTCCCTCGGAACTCCTGAGCGAAGGCTCCCGCCGGGAATAGCAGCAGACTACAGATTAAGAGGGCGACGCCTTTGACTGCCTTCCAGATGCCTATGTGCGATTTACGCTTCACATCCTGTTGCTGGGGAGAATCAGTGACGCAATGCCGGACCGCGCTGATCCGGGCTGCCTGCCTTTCTTCGGACAGTACCATCATATTTGCCTCCATTTGTGTGAATTCTTAGTCTGGGGTCTTCACTTCTTTAAGATGGGGAATCCTCGGCAAATCGAACTACCGTGGTCTGACCAGTGCCGTTTTGCGAACAGTATCTTGCACAAAACCCCGTGCTGTCAACAGGGAATTGCCAACCCGAAACGCCCTAACAAAAGGCATCAAAAAGTCTGCAAATGGGAAATGATCACTGCGAACGAGGAATGCTCATCTGTTAAACGAACTGCCTAACGAGCGAATGCGCTGTAACACCGATTTTCGTTTCGAGTCTTTCGAGTCTGGGGATATTGGGACCTCAACTTGACATTCACGACCTCGTGGTCTGACCATAGGTGTTCCACTTGCGGATGAGTTCAGGGGCCATGTTAAGGTTGCGTCTTCTTTTCGCGTGCCTGGTCCAAGGCTCGACTTGCGCAATTCAGACGTGCAACAAATCATACGGAGGATTCGGGCGTGCCATTCAAAGATGCAAATCGCAGGGAATTTCTGAAGGCGGGCGGCGCCGCAATTGCCGCAAGCGCCGTATCATGGAGCGCATCCAGCTATGCCGCCATCGTCGGCGCAAATGACCGCGTCAAGGTCGGGGTTGTAGGATGCGGAGATCGCATGAAAAGTGCGTTGATTCCCGCCTTTCTGATTCATTCCAAGAAAATGAACTTCGAGTTCGTCGCTGTCTCCGATATCTGGAATCGCCGCCGCGAAGAAGGTGCAGCATACATTCAGAAGCTCAGCGGCAGTCCAGTCGACTTTGTTCGCAACAACGACGAACTCTACGCTAGAAAAGACATCGATGCCGTTTTGGTCGCCACTGCTGACTTCCAGCACGCCCAACACGGCATTGAAGCTGTTAACGCGGGCCGCGACGCCTATGTAGAAAAGCCTACGGCGCATAACATGGAAGACGCTCGCAACTTCCTCGCTGCTGTCAAAAGGACCGGCAAGATCGTCCAGGTCGGAACCCAGCGCCGCTCTACGCCAAGCTATCAAAAGGCAGCCGAATACATTAAGTCCGGGGCCTTCGGCGACATCGTCATGGTCGAGATGACTTGGAACGTGAACCAGCCCGGCCGATGGCGGCGTCCAGACGTTGTACCGCTCTTAAAAGAGCAGGACACTGATTGGAAGCGCTATCTCCTCAACAATCCATATGAACCGTTCAACGCCCGCAAGTATCTTGAGTTCCGCCTTTTTTGGCCTTATTCGTCCGGCATTCCCGACCAGTGGCTCGTTCACCAGATCGACACCGTCCATTGGTTCAGTGGTTATCCTCACCCTCGCAGCGTCGTCGCCAACGGAGGTATCTATCTCTGGAAGGACGGCAGGCAGAACTGGGACACCATGACCGCCGTCTTCGATTACGGGCCGCTCGACGACCTCACAAAGGGCTTTCAGGTCCTGTACTCATCCCGCTTTACTAACTCTGCCGGCGGTGTTAAGGAACTCTATTACTCGAACGGCGGCATGATTGACATGGACAAGCAGACCGTAACCCCCACCGGGGGCTTGCGCGCCAAGGATGCCTCTCCGATGGGCATGAAAGAAAATCTTCTGCCCAGCATCTCGCTCACCGAAAAAGCCGAAGCTGTATCCACCGATGCAGACACTCATGGTGATCCGGAAACCTCAGCTAACATGCGCAACTGGATGGAGTGTGTCCGCTCTCGCAAAACTCCCAATGCTTCCATTGAAGCCGGATATAGCCACTCCATCGCCCTCTGCATGAACGTCGCCGCCATTCAGACCGGTCAGAAAGTTACTTTCGACGACAAGAAGCAGCAAGTCATGGCGGGAGGAAAAGTCTATGCATAATCTGGTCGCGTTGGCTGCAACCTTTATGTTTGCAGTCAGCGCCTTTGGCGGCATATCCAAAGGTGTCCAAGTCATTCCTGACGAGGGGAATCGCCGCGTAGACATTACAATCGACGGCGCACCATTCACTTCCTACATCTGGCCCGCGTCGCTCAAAAAGCCGGTGCTTTATCCGCTCATCACAGATGAAGGCATCACCGTTACACGCGGTTACCCGCTCGATCCCCGTCCTAACGAGCGTGTCGACCACCCCCACCACGCCGGTCTCTGGTTCAATTACGGCAATGCCAACGGTTTCGATTTCTGGAATAACTCCGATGCCGTCAAACCGGAAAACCGTTCCAAGATGGGCACGATTCTCTTTACCAAAATAGTATCTGCGAAGAGCGGTCCCAATCGCGGAGAGTTAGTCGTCGAGTCAGTTTGGGTTACCGGAGAAAACATGAAGATTCTCGACCAAACGACGCGCTATATCTTTGAGCGTAGACATCATGCCCGAGTTATCGATCAGCTTATAACTCTCAAAGCCCTTGATCGAGTTGTCTTCAACGACGACAAAGAAGGCCTTTTCGGCATGAGAGTCGCCCGTTGGCTAGAATCGCCTGAAGAGAAGGGGGGCATCTTCATGGATTCCCATGGAAACCCCACAAAGGTAGATGCTGCGCCAGCTGACGCATCAAGTCCAGCCTCCGGGGTCTATCTCACTAGCGAAGGCGTCAAGGGCGAGGCCGTCTGGGGAACTCGTGGCCGCTGGTGCGCCCTCACCGGCAAAAGCGGGAGGCACACCGTTACCATCGCCATCTTTGACCATCCGGGCAATCCTGGTTATCCATCCTACTGGCACGCCCGCGGCTATGGATTGTTCGCTGTCAACCCTCTTGGCCGAAGTATCTTCGATCCCAAACAACCGCCGTTCAACTACAGCATCGAGAAGGATCAGTCGGTAACCTTTCGCTATCGTGTCATCCTCTTCTCCGGTGCCGCAGGCCCAGAAGAACTGAATCACGAAGCCGACACCTTCGCCACCGAATTTAAGTAGACTTATTGGCAGGGTAACTCGCCCGGCGGCGTGTACCCACGTCGCCGAGCCAGTTACAGAAAAGGGCATTGCTAAGAGGGTATAGATCATGTAAGAATATCGGACAAGCAAGGGTGATGGAGGTTTACGGTGGATTGTCCGAAGTGCGGAAATGGGGAACATTGCAAGGACGGGATCGTTAAGGGGCGACAGCGTTATTTATGCAAAGCTTGTCGGCATCGTTATACCGTGCAGCGCCGCTCTGGCACGGCTGACGCGGCGATCAAGCGCCAGGCGTTGCAGTTATATCTGGAAGGGCTGGGGTTTCGTTCGATTGGGCGCATTCTGAAGTTTAGCAATGTGGCTGTTCTTCAATGGATACGCACCTTTGGCGAGCAATTGGAGGCTATCAGGCGCGACGACCCGGTTGCGGTTATGGAGCTTGACGAGATGCACAGTTACATCGGGCACAAAAAAACTATTGCTGGGTTTGGATTGCTGTTGATCGAGATGGGCAACACTTCCTCGACTGCGTACTGGGTTCCAGGGACACAACAACAGGCGAGAAGTTATGGAGATCGATAGCTCCGCTGGCAATCGGCGATGTGATGACCGATTACTGGCACCCCTATAAAGCTTTCGTTCCCCCCGCGCAACACATCCAATCCAAAGCGGAAACCTATACAGTTGAAGGCTACAACAGCTTGTTCCGGCATTATTCGCCCGCTTGCGCCGTAAATCCAAATGCTACAGCAAATGCAAAAAGATGCTTGAATACTCGGTACGGCTCTTGATGACTCGCTGAAATGGAAGCTTATCCATATTATGTTAGCAATGCCCAGAAAAGCACATCGAGAACCTCCGCGGCATTCTCCACTTGGCGTGTCTCAAACGCCTATTTAATGATTTATGAAGCAATCTGGTCCTATGCTTTCACTTCCTGATAGAGACGGTATTGCTCGTCTGTGATGGCCTGAAAGGGTTTGAAAGACATTCTGCCAGCGCTCGTAACGGCTTCCCAATCGAGTGAGTCAGTGGAAAGTGGATGGGCTTGTAACAATTCGGCGCGAGTTATAGGTTGTTCCGGTAACTTCACGGCAAATAGCGCTAACGACCCGCGTTGTAGCGCCACCTGATCGGGATGCTCTGCATCCACAGCTTGCAAGGTGAGGGGAATGTCGAGTTCCAGCGCAATGCGGTCGTTGTTCCTCCAACTGCGCGCCACCGTGGCAAAGCGGCCCGGTGTCAGATCGGCAGGTATGTGCTTGCCGTTGATGCTCAATGTGGTCTTTGCGCCCGCCCAGGCGGGAATCCGCAAACGCAGCGCGAATGAAGTGTCGCGATCGGCCGTCAGCTCAAATTCAGTATGCGCCGCGTGTGGATACGCGGTGCGCTGGGTCAGCGCGAGATGTGCTCCATTCTGCTGCCATTTGAGGCAAGAAGGTACATAGAGATTGACGTAGATGCCATCTTTGTCATGGAAGTAAGAGCTGATGCCGTAATCGGCTGTGATCTGCGGAAATGTTTCCGAGCAACAGGGCCACTTATCGTGGTGGTAAACCTTAGTGGCTTGCATGTTGTAATCGGAATAGTAAAAGCTGGTGCCATCTTCCTTCAGAGGCTTGGTTCCAAGGATGGTGTTGTACAGAATGCTTTCCATGCTGTCGCCGTAGCGGCTGTCACCTGTGGTCGTAAGCAGATAGCGCCCGATCTTGAAGTGGCCATAAGCGCCGCAGGGAGTCTCAAAGCTGGCATGCGTCCGGCGGAGACTCTGGCCAACTTCGCCACTGCCAGGGCGGCGGAAGGACTCATTTGGGCCCCAGCCCCCGGTGGCGAGACTCTGCACACACACAAAATCGAAGTCATTCCGAGCCGCGCGCAAATGCTTCTTGTTGCCGAGAACCAAGTAAGCTTGCATGGCGGAACTAAGGACATTCACGTGGCTGTAAGCGTGTTCACCGAGCAGCACGTTTTCGCCACGCGCGAGAGGATCGAAGTACGAATCGTCCTCGATGAAGCGGGTAGCCAAAGCACGATAGCGAGGATTGCCGCTCAACCTGTAAGCAAGAAACAGGTTCTCCGGCAGAGTATAGGTCTCGTCCCAGCAGTAGGCTTCATCTTTGTGCGGGCGCGCAAACTGCTCCTCTCGCGCGAGAGCTTTCTCGGGAAGATGCGGCACGACGGCTTCCGTTGCCGCAGCACACACGGCGAGCGCGGTATGATTTCCGGCAAGCCGGTATGCATCGATCAGCCCGCAACTGGTCTTGTCGTATGTATAGGCAGGAAGATGATAGTTATCATAGAAGGCGGAACGCACGGTGGGCGCAAACTGTTGCAAGATCCGTTGCACCTTTTGCTGGGTAGGTCTGGATCCAGTTATGGCATAGGCTCGTGCCAAAGCCGATAAGTACTGTCCAAAGAAGCTAGGACACGAAATAAAAGCGTGAAAACTACCGTCCATCGAAGGCGAGATCGATGTCGTACCATCCTCCCATATCTTCTCCGGGAGCCTTCAGGCCTGCACTTAGCCGGAAAGGCTTTAACAGCCGGTCTTCGTCCAACCGCATAAAAAACGCATGGTTGGTGTCAAACTGCTGGCCCATGGGGCCTTCCAGCAACTCAATCTGACTGTAGTCGAAGGTGCTGATGGACGGGACGATAGCCATGGTGGGTGCAATGGATACGCCCGATGAAGCTAACGGCCAAAGAGGTTATGAACAAGGGCAGCGCCGGTGGCGGCCGCGCCTAAGGATAGGAATCGTCTCCGCGTAACTCTATTCATCGAATTTTCTCGCTTATGCCGCGATCGAATTGAATTGATTCGCAATGGAAAGATACAGGGGAGCGGACAACATTTCGCCGCTCCACTGCTCAGGAGGAAGCATGAAAAATCCGTGATGGATTCTACGCTTCTAAATTTGAAGTCGGCGCTATCTGAAGCCGATGCGAATTCCAGCCGTTCATGGAAGCTCACTCATGTCGAATGAACAATAGCAGAACCTATGCGCAACGAACATGGTGCATGTATACTATGTCTCGATTTTCGCTTCCGAAGATACTTGCGCCGCGCCCCTGCAATCTCGAACAAATGGGGTCGGCAAAATCCTTGGAGGAGGCGGCGGAAACGATTGTGCAAGACGGCGCGATCAGTGTCCGTGCGGGGCGAGCCGAGGCAGATTTCTCTGCGCATTAGGGGCACATAAGTAAATTTATGGCTCTGGGTGCAGAAGGCTAATTTTCAGGGAATTCGACAACGGTATCCAGCAGATTTATAAGTGCTGCGATAGAAAAGATTGCTATTTCGATGTCGATGATTATGCCCACACGTTGCATATGGCTAGCGCAACGTGTGGGCATTTGTTGATCCGACCAACTCCTTAGAAGTAATACTTCATCGCTAATTGGAAGAAGCGTCCATCCGGTGTGTATTGTCCTAAGAAGGCGTTGCCCGTAATCTGGCCCCCATTGATCAAGTTTGTCGATTGGTTCGATGGAGCGCCCCAGGAAGGCGTGTTGAATAGGTTGAAAACATCCGCGCGGAATTGCAGGTATTGCTTTTCGTAGGTTGTGAAGTTCTTTGTCATGGTCATGTCGATCCGCTCGTATCCGGGGCCTGATATCTGCGAGCGCGGGCTACCGAGAAACGGCCGTATATTTGCGGCGCCGGTTATCGGGGCGGTGACCGAGCTGGCTAGCGGTGGGTCCGTGAACGCGCAGGGGTTGTACCAATTGGCTCGAGTGCGCACCTTTGCGGGGCAAGTTGTAGGGGGATTGGTAGTGGACGGGTTGCTGGCGTTGGGCGTGCCTCCGCCCTTGAACGGATTGCCAGTCTTGGTTGGAAACGCGGCCACGAAAATCCCGCCAACTGTCGGAGTGTTAGACCCAACAGTAAATGGATTTCCATCCTGCGTGCGGAACAGCAGCGTCGAATTCCAGCCGCCCGCGACAACGTCAAGCACTTTGTTCTGATTCAAGTACTTCCTGCCGAGCCCGAAAGGCAGTTCATACGTGCCGGTGAAGATAAAGCGCTCCCGCGTATCGAATGGAGAGTTGGCGTAATCGAAGCGGAGACCGAAGACGTTGTACATGCGATCGCCGCCGTCTCCGCTGCTCGGCAATGGCTCCCTTGAGTCATCCAGGTTGTGCGACCAAGTGTAAGAGCCCAGGAAACTCAAGCCGTTCGAAAAACGTCGCTCAAGCTTGGCCTGCAAAGAATTGTAATTAGCCTCTGCCCCAAAGGAGATGTAGTGGATGTTGCCCGCGAAGGCCGGATACGGCGTGTAGGGATTGTTAAACGTGCCGGGAGGGGTCAAGGCAACCTGACCATCCGGCCATACTACAACCGCCAAATGCCGCGCCTCGCTGCCCACGTAACCCAGCGTAGCGGTCAGGTTGTTCCTGATCGCGTATTGCATGGTCAGGTTCTGGTTCATAGTGTAAGGGGTGTGGACATTCTGATCCCACCCGGTTAGACCTGGGAGATATGGAGCGGTTGATGCCCCGGGTCCTGTCTCGAGAAAGATGCCATTCCCAGGGCACGCAGTAAAGCCCAGAGCGGTATTTATGCCGCCGCCCGGCGCAACGGAACAGCCGGGATTGTTGAATTGCTGCTCGATGTCGAAAGGAAAGTTCGCTCCCAGGTTGACATAGTTTCCCAGATTCTCAACTCCATCGTAGTAGAGCCCGAATCCGGTTCGGACAACCAGCTTGCTGGAGAGCTCATACGAAGCTCCCACTCTGGGCGCAAAGTTTAGGCGTTGCGCATTGAGCAGGGCGCGATTGCCGCTGAAGGCGACTGTGATGTTATCGGCGGCCAAGTCGCCTGCAAAGTTAGGTGAATACGTCGAGAAGGTACTCTGAATGTTGCTCTTGGAATTCGGGAAGATGTATTTTCCCGTTCCGCCTCCTGCCACATTGATGGGGCCGGTAATATCAAAATTGGCCTGGGAGTCTGTGGATTCTACGGGCGGTGTAAAGAAGTCGTAGCGTACTCCCAAATTCAGGGTCAACCGCCTATTCACCTTCCAGTCGTCCTGTAGATAGGCGCCGCTGTACCAGCGGCCGTTGTTGGTTGGCGTGGGGTTGGATACGAATGTGACATCCTGCCCCGACCCCTGGGTTCCGCCAGGACCTGACGCTCCCTGGTTCGATGTTGCGCCGCCATCGGCGAAGAAATCAACTAAGCCGTAACCCGAGGGGAAACTGCTCCCCGGTTCGGACGATTGTCCGCCTCCGAAATTGTATGCGCCCTTTCCAAAGGTCGGCTGATACACCGAGTAACGGATGTTCTGGATATCCACTCCGAATTTAAGGGAGTGGTTGCCGAACACTTTCGTTGCATCGTCGATGATCTGGTAGCCGTTCTGACCTTCGGGGGAAGGTTGAAACAACGGAGGCCCGATTTCAGGAAACTCGTTCACATAGAGTTGCGGCAAACCGCCGTTCCCCAAGGAAGCCGAATATGGGGCAAGGCCGCCGAGGCCGTAAGTTGAATCCAGAGTTCCATTGTTATAACTCTGCTGAAACCACGCGAAGTTCCCCCAGTTATACGAGAAGCGGGCCTGGTTGATCATTGTCGGCGAGAATACGTGGTTCCAACTGAAGACCGCGTTCTTGCCGTAATTGTTAAACGTCCCGTCATTGTCGGTACCGCCGCCGTCGAAGACTGGACCCAGAGGGGCAAGCACATACCTGTTTTCCTTGTTCCAACTCACGCGACCGAAAATCTGATCTTTGGAACTCAGGTTGTAATCCACTCGCGCATCCCACTGGTTGGTATTGTCGGTTGAACCAGAGGTCCAGGCCCAGTTGTTGTAGGTCTGCGAAGCCGGAACGCTGGTGATCCGTTGGCCTGGCGGCTTGCTGTACGCTGCCAGGAAGAGTGCCTTGGCGATTGGGTCGATCTGCGATGAGCACATGACGTTGACCGGATTGCCGCAGGCCGATCCCAGGGTCTTGGTTCCGACCCACCATGTTGGGTTACCGGGGAAGAGTGAGCTGTTCTGAGCCTCCGTTCCGCCGCCGGTGTAGGGCTCAAAGAGCACCCACGGTGCGAAATTTCCCGTATTCGCCGTTGACAATAATTCTGAGAAGTTGCCCGGTTGGCTCAGCATCAGGGCTGTCGGTATACTCGTGATCGAAGGAAAGTTTTCAATGATCCGGTTTCCTTCGTAATCGAAAAAGAAGAAGGCCTTGTTCTTCCAGATCGGTCCGCCCACCGTGCCGCCAAACTGATTCTGGTGATAAGGTTCGACAACCGGATGCGAGACACCCGAAGCCCATTGAGTAGCGGGCGCCTCACCGAAGTCGTTATTGCGCATGTATTCCCAGGCATCGCCATGAAAGTCGTTGGTTCCCGACTTGATGCTCGCGTTGACCACTGCGCCGGCCGAATGGCCGAACTGTGCACTGGAATCCGCAGTTTGGACGTTGAACTCCTGCAGCGCATCGGGCGGGGGCTTCACGTTGTAGCTGGCGCCGTTCAGGAAGTCGATGGAGTTCGAGTTGTTATCGACGCCGTCGAGAATGAAATTGTTTTCGGTGGCACGCTGGCCATTGGCGTTAAAGTCGCCGTTGCCCTGGCCGCGTGAACCGTTGGAAGGATTTACGCCGGTAGATAACTGAGCAAGAAATACATAGTTGCGCTGATTGAGCGGAATGTCGTTGATCTGTTGCTCGGTCATCACTTGGCCGGTGGACGATTCGTCTGTCTGCAGCAACGGCGTGCTATCTGAATTCACCCGGAGGGTTTCCGTCACTTTGCCCAACTGGAGTTGAACGTTGGCTTCCAGGCGGGCGTTGACGTGCAGCACGAGCCCGCTCTTGGTAGTGGAGGAGAATCCGGGCGCGCTTACGGTAACTGAATATCTGCCGATTCTGATGGGCTGAAAGGTGTAGACGCCACTGGCATCGGTCTGAGATTCTAGCGAAAAGTTTGTGTCGATGTTAGTTAGATGCACAGTTGCGTGCGACACTGAGGAGCCCTTAGGATCTGTTACGGTTCCCGTAATCGCACCCTCATCGAGCTGGCCGAAGAAGGAGCGGGGCATAGCAAACATCAGCAGCGCGAACAGAATAAGACGTAAACTTTTAGCGCGATTGGACCTCCAATAAAATTGGTACATATCCTCTCCTTTTCCAGGGGAATTATCTTTCAATCCCCCGATGCACTGCGCCATTGGGGTGCGCTAGAAAGCCTCCTTCATCGGCTCACAACGCAAGCTTGCCTGCATCTCCTCGCTAGGATGGGGCGGAAGCGCCCCGGTGAATTGCGGGGAGTTGTTGGTGATACTCTGCGTCCCCGAGACCGGCCGACTATGGAAAATCGTTTTCTCTTCGGGCCGGTATTACACCATGAATCAGATTCCCGCGAAGGTTGCGCGGTTGCCCCGGAAATTACAGGCTCTTTCCGAGGCCTTTTCAGTGGCGAACCAATGGTAGAGAGACATTAATGTGCGTGTATATGGTACATATGTACTATGTTTCGCGTGTGTGGATTTTTATTCAGAAATCAATTTAAATAACTGAAAAATCATAGGTTACTATCCATTTCTGGGGGCTATTTGGGGAAATCGACTTGTTAATCAGCACTCTCGGGGCGACTTGTGTTACTCATTCATTGGCCTCGTAGGCACCTAGCCATCGCAATGCAGAGTTGGGTGGTGATGTACGGCCCGGAGATGTCAAAGATGCTGATGCCATAGAACAAATGAGGTATCCGATGATACGTTTACCGCGCAAGATTCTAGCGCCGAAGAACGAGATGGAAATAAAATCGAGATCCCCCCAAACATTCAGGCTTGGATTGCAATCGGACCGAGGCTCCGATCTGCGCGTGCGCGATTGGCGCGCGATTATGGCCTATGTGGGAAACATCGACAAGCGGAACTTGGGGAAGAAAACCATGACTATTATCGTTGCCTTCACCTTATGATATGCTCCGCACTAAAGGAGAATGCGTTCGTCATGGATGCCTCCCGGCGTGATCTGATGAAAGCAGCAGCAGTCCTTTTGGTGGATGGGTGGGCGGGTTCGCACCTGCGCGCCCTTGGAGTCGATCACGGACTTAATGCGCCAAAGGACAGTCCAAAGGTTATTGTGGTGACGTGCGGCGGAATACGCCGAGCTGAAACCTTTCACGAATCTGGCTTTCAGAACATTCCGCATCTATACAGCGATTTGTTACCGCAGAGTATCTTCTATACTTATGTGCGCAACGATGGCGTAACTTCGCATTTCAACACAATCTCCAGCATTCTTACCGGGAGTTGGCAGCGCGTGGATGATTGGGGAAAGACGCCGCCTACTGGCCCAACCGTTTTCGAGGCCGTGCGCAAGCGCGCGCACATGCCTTCTGACGACGCATGGCTTATCTCGAGTAATAAGGCGCTGACCAGCCAGATCGGGGCTAGTTCGCTTCGCGAGTACGGCCCCCGTTATGGCGCGAACGTGATTTTTCCCAAGCAACTGCTCATCAGCGCAGTCGTCAACGCGGCATCGGAGGGGCGCGTGGCGCACACCGCGGATCGGGCTGCGATGCAGCAGGAGATCGCGGCTATGCTTGAAGCCAACAACTATGAAGGGCTTGGCTGGTCTTCGTCCGGGGAGAATTCCACACTGGACGCAAGCACGCATGCCTCTGTGCTGCGAGCGATCGACGATCTGGTTCGAACCAATGCGCCAGTTACCGGGGATGAATTTACGCTTCTTGTCAGTATGGAAGTTATGCGGCGCTTTGCGCCATCCCTGCTGGCAATAACGTTCTCAGATATGGAAGTAGCGCACTTCGGATCCTATTCCCTTCACTTATCCGGCATCCGTACGGTAGACCGCCTGGTGTACGAACTTTGGAATGAAGTTCAGACTAACTCAGCCTACCGGGGAAGGACTACACTTTTCGTTCTTCCCGAATTTGGGCGCGATCTCGATGGGTCAAATACCAACGGTTTTTTCAACCACAGGCAGAACAATGATTCGACCCGCCTGGCATGGATGATGTGTTTGGGTGAGGCCGTGAAGCGTCCTACGGTGATCGAACGCCCTGCCCAACATATCGATCTGTGCCCCACCATCGCAAGTCTCTTCGGCGTCATGACTCCGGATGTTCTAGGCCAGGCACTGCCCGAAATTCGGGTGTGAATCGGAGCGACGATGAGAAATCAGAACACGATCCGTTCAGGAAAAACGCCAGGACTGGCAGACTATCGCAGATCAATCGAACGGTTGCCTGTAACAATGCGCCCCGCGCTCCATCAGCAACTGGCTCGATGGGAGACGCTTTTTCCATTTGAGCAGAATAATCTCACCGGCTTCCTTGACGGAATTGATTCCTTTAGCCCCGAAGCATTGAATGCTCTGACGGCGAAGCTGCGCGCTCTCGAAGTTAAGATGGACGTCGGGCATTGGAACTTTTCAGAGACTAATGACACCCTTGAGAATGCAGGACAACTAGCCCGGTCCGCCTACTTTGCGGAATGGCGCAGCGCGGTGCAGGAAGTCTACCAGGCAATTGAGACCAGCGCGAGGAGTTCTGCCCATAGCGAACCCGAACAGAGGCGGTTGATTCTGCTTTTTCTTCCGGAGAATCTGCCTGTCGATCCGGCTGCTGCCTGGAAGCAATGGGGAACACAAGGCCGTGAAATCAAGATTGCCGGCGACTCCCGCGAACTTCGCGAACTGGTGGCAGGAAGACAGCCGGGCCAGCCGGGTATTTGCGCCTTGTTGAAACAGCGAGAGAGTTATGACAGCGCGGACTTATGGTTCATCGATGCCGATGCCAGGCTGAAAGACGCGCTGACTTCTTCCGCTTTTTCCGCGGCTTCCTGTCTGAGTTATGAGGCTCTCAAGCCATTCCGCGACAACTTTCTTGCAGAGTTGAACACTATTCCGAAAGATATGGCTGTCGCCGATCGCACTATCTCGACACTAAGGCAGACAAACTGGAAACGCTGGTGGCCTTCGGAGCTTGCAGGGCAGGAGCGTCTGCTGAACTTTATGGTCAATCTCTTTCTCAGCGGAAACGGCGCATTAATCTTTTCCAATGCCTTTGTCGAGTGGGCCGCTTCGGAGGCTCTTCGCCGAGCCCGCCCACAAGTCGTTGTCGCTTGCTTCGGCATGCGCAGCAAACCGAAGCCGTTTACCGGCATTGCCATCTTTGAAAATCAGGAAAAGATCAGTCCTGTGCCAAATACGGACGATCCGGAAAACAGCGCAGTGGACGCAGCGATTCTGGCGCATTATCTCTGGCTGGCGGCCGGGAGGTACTCGGAGTACGACGGAGCGCTCTGTCTCTGCGTCGCCGAACATCCAGATTCTGCGTATGTTGTCGCGCCGCCGGAGATGAATCTGAGACCAGGTACCGGACCTGTAGCGCCGAAGGACATCTACACCTGGATTGCGTCGTGGATCGCATCTTGAGCAAGGCACGGGTTCTTCTCTGAAATGTCGGGCCACAAACCGGCAGGTCAGCTCGCCGGAAAGCGTTTCACCATCGACCCATTAGTAATGAACCCGCAGCGGGAAGAGGTTGCATTTGGAAGCTTGATTGGTGTACGCTTTCTGCTGGGAATACGTTTGCTCTGATTGATGTCATTCCGCATTTATTGAAAATAGGGATCGGGGAGAAAAATTATGTCCAAACCTACATCGCTTCAAGCGAAGATCAATCTGCGCAACATCTGCTCAGCGATTGCGCTCGCGGCGACGGCCATTTTGACGGGATGCGGCAGCGGCGGGGGCGGCGGCAGCACGACTCCTCCTTCATCAGGGCCCGACATGGGCACGATAGTGGATGTTGAAAACTCCACGCTCTATACAAACCAATATCAGATCAAGAATGTCGCCAGTGGAATGGTGCTCGGTATAAGCGGCCCAAGCCAGGTCGCGGGAACGAATGTGGTGCAGGAGACCAATACCAACTCCGCTGACTCGATGTGGCATCTCGTGCCGAATGTCTATCCACCGGAAGATGCGATGAACATTGAGAATATGTTGACGCACCAGGTCATCGGGCTTTCATCTACCGAGTCGAGTTCCGGGTTGCCATCTTCCGGAGCTATGAACGCTGGAGCCCAGGCTGGGCAATATAGCGACACAGGCACCGACGATGAGGACTGGGTCTTTTACCTGCTGACCGACGGCAACTATCTGATCAAGAATCACTACAGTCAGCTCTACCTACAGGACGACGGATCGAACATGACCTCCTCAGCCACCATAGATCAGGGGGCGCGCGCCACGACCGGCACCGGGTGCACATGCCAGGAGTGGACGTTGACAGCAACGACCACCGCGGCATATCCCATGCCGCTGACCGTTCAAGGCACGGGAATCTACGTCCATGATCCCTACATGCTGCAGGATCCGGTCACCCATCTTTACTGGCTCTATGGCACGCATCAGACCATAGCTTATTCGGCTGACCTCTCGACCTTCACTTACACCACCGAAACTACCCCCAACGGAGCCTGTACGGCGGCGCAAGGTACTTATTGGATTTCAGATGCCAGCCACTGTCCCATCATCGGTCCCGACTTCTCATCGTGGACGGGACTGCAAACTCCCGATTCAGACAACGGCGGGAAGAACGTAGACACATGGGCTCCCAGCTTGCTGTACGCCAATGGCACTTACTACCAGTACTATGCGATTCCCTACTTACCCTCGACGGGCGCAGAGGCGGTAATCGGACTCGCCACCAGCACCACTCCTTACGGGCCGTGGACTGACAAGGGTTATGTCATCACATCCTGGACTGGCACTACGACTCCTCTGCCTTCTCCAAATCCATGGGGCTTTGCTACCGGAACAACATGGAACGCTATCGATCCGGCTCCTTTCATCGATGCGGAAGGGAATTGGTGGCTGCAGTGGGGATCTTGGAGCGATGGCATGCACACGGTGCAGCTCGATCCAACCACAGGCCTCCGCCTGACGTCCGACACTACGACCTATAACGTTGCCTGGCGCTACTGGGGCGAGGAGGGCTCGTTCATCTATCCCTGGATTGTTAATGGCACACAGTATTACTACTACTTCGGATCGATCAACCCCTGCTGTAGCGCCACCAGCACTTACCGGATTGTTTATGGACGTTCGACCAGTCCGACGGGACCATTTTATGATCGTGGCGGCCAGAACCTCTCCGACAATGGAGGTACGATCCTACTCAGCACGCACAGTAATATTGTCGGGCCCGGCGGAGAGAGCGTCTTTACCGATACAGGAGCCAATGGCACCGAGTCCCTACCTACCATTGTTTACCACTACTACGACGGTAACAACAACGGTACACCGACCCTGGGCATCAACCGCTTGAACTTCACGTCGGATGGCTGGCCGTATATTTAGCTCGGTCCAGTTATCAGCGGGCAGCGTATTCATGAAGCGGAAATCCTTTGTACTTGTAACATCGAATACCAAGGATTTCCGCGACTCAACCAGCGACAGGCCGCCGTATCGGACACGGCGGCACTCGGCGATTGGAGCGCGTTCTACACTCGTCCCTTTATCCGCCTAACTCCTTGACTCCGGCCAAACGCTCTTTTTCGGCCTGAATGAGAGCCGCCATCAGCCTGTGAATTTGCTCGACTTTGCGCAGGCTCAGATCGGTAAACTCGATGCCAGCCTTGGTCTCTCCATCCATGTGGCGAATGACGCCTGCCAGCCGCAGTTTGAAGTCTGCCACGTTCATAAGCACCTCGACAGATGTGTCGATCATGGCTGGAAAAGCGGAGTCTGTCTCGATTAGGCATCCCCCCAAACCTAGATCGATCAGATAACTCATGACCTTAATACCATCGGGCAAAATGTTGATCCAGGCTGTTCCCCAGCAGTGAGAACGCGGATTGACACGATGCTCCGCTCCTCCGCTCACTTCGGCCGGCGATACTTGTCCGGAATCCTTTCGAATGAAATCCATACTTTTCTCCCGTGAGAATTTTCTAAATACTATCTCTTCCGAGGGAATTATCCGCCAATAATCCTGCGGCCGCACGGGAATATGCGCGGGAAAGACCGGATTAGTAATGTACAAATGTTCACAGAACATGCATTGACTTTCCATTCGAGGTCGCGTAGGCTTTCTGGAAAGTGCTCGGATACGATTAAGACAAGAGTTGCATGGAGCGGTCGCAGGCTTCTAACTCCCCACGCCAGAGGGTTGCGTACATGATTCGGATGCGCACCCCTGGATGACGCCTTTCTCCCCTTTCCCGCTGCAGTAATCCTCACACTGATACTGGCTCTTCAAACTCTCGACTTAGGGAGAGAGTAATTCTGCGGCTAATTGTGTGTTAGCTCGCGGATGAAACTCGTCTCTTAAAACTCATGGGATATCCCTGCCTCCGGCGTACTTTGACGCGACGGAGCGAAGCCGATTCCCGCGGGCTCCGGTTTCGTGTGCTTTGAATAAGGTCCGGAAGCCCAAGTACAGAACCCTTCACCCCCACAAGGAGGAATCATGATTAAGACAGCAAAGCTCACACTAACTTCTGCTTCGGCGCTGACCATTTTCGTCGGAATGACATTTTCACAAACGGCTCTCTCTCAAACAACAACTCCACCGCCAGCCGCAGCTTTAGCCATTGACCCCGGAGTTCAGAGTGGCACTCGCGGGACTGGCACAGCCGGTCCAGGCGGAGGCGCAGGTCAAAATATCATCAGCCCAACGAATGACCCAAATGGCTTTGGTCCCTTCTGGGGCGACGGTCTCGGGCGCTTCAAAGAGGTATTTGAAGTTACCGGCAGCACGACCGGAGACAACGGCCTGGGGCCGAGATTCAATTCGAATGGATGCGCGACGTGCCACTCGCAACCAGCGGTCGGCGGGACAGGCGCAGCCGTCAATCCCCAAGCCAGTTTCAGCACCAACGGTGTCGCTCCAGGGAGCACCACTCCCTTCTTCATTACAGCAAGCGGCCCGACACGTGAAGCGCGGTTTCCGTTCTTCTTCACTGACAGTACTGCCACCGTGGTCAGCACCACTCCCAATGGCGGAGTAGAGGATATATTCACTGTTTCCGGTCGCTCCGATGCCGGCAGTTGCGAGCTGCCGCAGCCACCCTTCGCGGCCGCCAAGGCCGCAGGCAACATTATCTTCAGGATTCCCACGCCGACCTTTGGCCTGGGCATGGTTGAGAATCTTGACGACTCAACCCTGCTGAAAAATCAGTTAGCCAATCAAAGCAACAGCTTTGGTATTGCAGGCACGTTCAATCACAACGGCAATGATGGAACCATCAGCCGCTTCGGCTGGAAGGCACAGAACAAGTCGCTGGAGATATTTGCCGGTGAAGCTACCAATGTGGAGATGGGCGTCACCAACCTGGTGTTCCCCAACGAGCGGCCGTTGCCGGAGGAAGATATGCTTCCGGACACTGGGCTGCCGACTACCTGCCTCAACCTCACAGGAACCGGATATCCGGAAGACAAGCTCGTTCCACTGGCTACGACAAACGCAACGGTTCTCGACGACGTGGCAGCGTTTGCCGATTTTATGCGGTTCAATGCTCCGCCTGTAACCGGGGGAGTTTTGCTAAACGGATTGCCGGTTACAGCAGCCTCGATCGCCACTGGCAGCGGCTTGTTCGTCTCGATTGGCTGCTCGACCTGCCACAGTCCGTCGCCAGGCACAACGCAAGTGTCGAACCTTGTGCCGCAGCTGACCAGCGTGCCGGTGAATGCGTTCTCGGATTTTGAGATTCATGACATGGGTACAACGCTGGCCGACAACGTCTTGCAGGGCACTGCTGGCGGCGATCAGTTCCGCACAGCTCCCCTGTGGGGTCTGGGACAGCGGATATTCCTGCTGCATGATGGGCGCGAAACCGCTCTGCGTGCGGCGATTCTGGACCATTCCAGCTCCGGCAGCGAAGCCACCACCGTGGTGACGAATTTCCAAGGTCTCACAGAACCCCAGAAACAAGACTTATTTAATTTCCTGCGTTCGCTCTAAGGGATGTGTTTGCGGGGTGCCCAGGTCTCGATTCTGAGACCTGGGTAGCTCGATACTTATGCGAGCGGTCAGTGAGAGTTTTCCCTCGTATGTGGCTAGGCTCCCGACTTCTTTTCTATCTTGGCCCAGGAGTCTTTTAGCGGAAGGGTGCGGTTGAAGACTAAGTTACTGGGAGTGGAATCGGGGTCGAGACAGAAGTAACCTACGCGCTCGAATTGGAAGCGGTCTTCTAACTTGGCGTTGGCGAGAGATGGCTCAAGCTTGGCGCCGGTTAGGATCTCGAGGGAGTTGGGATTGAGATTGTCGAGAACATCCTGGCCTTCCGCAACATCGTAAGGATCGGGCTTGGCGAAGAGCTTGTCGAAGAGACGGATTTCGGCGGAGATGGCGTGGGCGGCTGAGACCCAGTGCATGGTGGACTTGACCTTGCGACCGTCGGGAGAGTTACCGCCGCGACTGGACGGATCATAAGTGCAATGGACTTCGACGATGTTACCGGTTGAGTCTTTTACCAAGCTATGTGCGGTGATGAAGTAGGCGTTGCGCAGGCGAACCTCCTTGCCGGGAGAGAGACGATAGTACTTCGGCGGAGGGATCTCGCGGAAGTCGTCTTGATCAATAAAAATCTCGCCGGAGAAGGGCACTTGGCGCGTGCCTGCGCTAGGGTCTTCGGGGTTGTTGGCGACTTCGACTAACTCGTGTTGGCCGGCTGGGTAGTTATCGATGACTAGCTTGAGGGGGCGCAGGACGGCCATGGCGCGTGAGGCGCGGTGGTTGAGGTCGTCGCGTTGGAAGTGCTCAAGCATTTCGATATCCGTCATCCCATTGGTGCGGGAGACGCCGGCAGCAGCGACGAAAGTGCGGATGGCTTCCGGAGTAAAGCCGCGGCGGCGAAGGCCGGAGAGAGTGGGCATTCGGGGATCGTCCCAACCGCTTACACGCTTCTCTTGCACAAGCTGTAGGAGCTTGCGCTTGCTGAGCATGGTGTAAGTGATGTTGAGGCGATCGAATTCAATTTGTTGCGTGGGGAAGATGCCTAGCTGCTCGATATACCAGCGGTAGAGGGGCTGGTGATCCGCAAACTCCAGAGTGCACATGGAGTGGGTGACGCGCTCTAGCGAATCAGACTGGCCGTGAGCGTAATCGTACATGGGATAGATGCACCACTGGTCGCCGGTGCGTTGGTGCGAGGCGTGGAGGATGCGGTACATGACGGGATCGCGCATGTTGAGGTTGGGCGAGGTCATGTCGATTTTGGCGCGCAGGACACGAGAGCCGTCAGGGAATTCACCGGCCTTCATGCGGGTGAATAGGTCGAGATTTTCTTCGACGGAACGGTTGCGATAAGGCGAGTCTTTGCCGGGCTCGGTGAGGGTGCCGCGGTGCTGGCGGATCTCGTCGGCGGTGAGGTCATCGACGTAGGCTTTTCCAGATTTGATGAGCTGCAAAGCCCACTCGTAGAGCTGCGGGAAGTAGTCGGAGGCGTAGCAGAGGCGCTCCCAGTCGAAGCCTAGCCAGCGGACATCGGCCTGGATGGAATCGACGTACTCCTGCTCTTCTTTCTCAGGGTTCGTGTCGTCGAAGCGCAGGTTGGTCTTGCCGCCGAACTCGTCGGCTAGGCCGAAGTCGATGCAGATGGCCTTGGCATGGCCGATGTGGAGGTAGCCGTTGGGCTCGGGAGGAAAGCGGGTCTGGATGACCGCGTCGCCGTACTTTTTGGTGCGGACATCTTCGGCGATGATGTCGCGGAGGAAGCTGGAGGATGGGACGGCGTCTTGATTTGGAGCGGCTGGGCTTTCCGGATTCGAGTGGGTCATGGCTGGTATTCATTATTTCACGGGCGAGCTGTGACCAAAATGAGTAGCGGGTGACCAACATCTCAATCTGCCAACACGATTGGTTGCGTCCTTGCGCCACCAAAAAGTTTCCTGAAAATCGCTGATACTGGATTTGTTATGGTTTAATTCGGAGTTTTGTGGTGTTGGCGAGAAAATTACCTGCATGTTTTCGAAAATAAATATAGGGGGGAGGGGGGTACCCGGTGGGAGTGGGCAGTGGTCGGTGACGGCTTGCGACTCCGGTGCTTGTTCATCTAATTATTGTGCGCCAGGGGAGGGATATTCTGTGCAATGAGCAGAAGGGATGGTGGTGGTTTCTCAGGTCGCAGAATCTAGACGTGGGGTACACCCGCCCTTAATCTAGCTCACACTACGGATCGGTTTCATAACGGAAATAAATCTAGAGACCAAAAGAACGATCAAAATGACACCTACAAACGCTTGCACTGCAGCCAACGCCCTGGCTGGTCCTGTTGGATACATATCTCCGTACCCGATCGTAAGCTGGGTGATCGCACTGAAGTAGAGGGGAGAGAACCAATCCCATTTGTCGGGTGAAGGCAAATGAATGTGGCGCGGAATGGCAGCATAAAACACGGCGAAGCAGATGCAAAGCTCGATGTAGTTGATGAAACCCAGCACGACCACACGGGCGTGGGATGCGACGGCAGCATTCGTTTCGAAAAGGAATTTGAACAGTGTCATACGTACGGCTGTGGCAACAATGTCAGCGACTCTCCAGGCACAAAAGAGAAAGGCAACATATCGTAGAATCTCGCATGCACCGAGTGTTAGAGCAAGGAAGCAGAGCAAATCGAGAAGGACACAACTTGCAACAAAGTTGTCAACGCACCAGGCATTCCTCGATGCTTCTTCTACCTCGTTTTTGCTTCCCTGACGATAACCAATGATCTGATTGCTCGGCCATGTGAAAAGGCGAACCGCCCGGGCTACGAGCGGGGTTATCCAACCTTGCGTGCTGGCCATAAGGCCCCCTGAGATTTGAGTCTAGCCTATCACCGAAGGAATCTGTATAGCCTCGCTATCAAAGAAGTGAATCAGCAATTCTTCGCCGTTTGCATAGTAGTTGATATATGACGCGAATTCCGACATGATTCCACAGTAGTGCCAAGAATCACCAGTGCACCACCCCAAATCTTCCGAAATGTACTTGCGGTGACCTATCTCGTGTGGTCGCGGTTTGATGGCAAACGGGACGTTGGGTTCATGGAAATCAACCATTGGCGAACGATTTGAGACTGACCTCGGCCTTGGCAATGCGCTCTAGACATAGTTCGCGGCCTAAGACGACCAGAGTTTCAAAGAGCGGCGGCGCATTTTTGCGTCCGCAGACGGCGACCCTTATCGGCTGAAACATGGGACCGGCTTTGAGGCCGAGCGATGCGGCGGCCGCGCGCAGTGCCTGGTCGAGCGAATCGTGATCAAAAGCTGTTGTGGCGAGAACTTCCACGGCGTGCTGAAGGACGCGGAGGGCGAGGGCGGCGTTGCCTTTTTGAGGGATCAACTCGGCGGGATCATAGGGGGCGAGTTCCTTCACAAAGAAGAAATCGGCGGCGGAGACGGCATCGCGGAGGAGCTTGATTCGCTCGCGGATGAGCGGGGTGACGGCGAGGAGTTTTTCTGGCGGGGCTTCGAGGCTGGCCTGGACGAAGAAGGGTGCGAGTTGCTGGCTGAGGTCTTCGACGCTTAGGGCGCGGATGTGTTCGGCATTTAGCCAGAGGGCTTTGGGGTCAAACGGGGCGAGATCTGAAGAGCTCAGGGCTGCATCGTCGAAATTCACGACGGCGTTGGCGCGGTTGACGTTTTCCAGGGTGAAGGCTGCGCGGATCTCGTCGAGCGGCATGAACTCACGATCGTTTTTGGGCGACCAGCCGAGGAGGCAGAGGAAGTTGATGAAGGCCTGAGGCAGGAAGCCGGCGTCGCGGTAGGTGGTGACGCTGACGACGGGGCCGTGCTTGCGCTTGGAGAGCTTGGCTCCATCGGGCGCGACGAGTAGAGGCAGATGAGCGAATTGGGGCGGCGCGACGCCGAGGGCCTCGAAGATGAGCAGATGCTTGAAGGTGTTGGTGAGGTGATCCTGGCCACGGATGATGTGGCTGATGCGGAGATCGGCGTCGTCAACGCACGAGGCTAGATGGTAAGTGGGAAAACTGTCCGAGCGTAGCAGGGCGAAGTCTTCGACCTCGTCGGCAGGCTTGGACTGCTCGCCGTAGACGACATCGGTGAAGCTCAGGGTACGGTTCTGGCCGCGGGGAACGCGATAGCGGAGGGCGAAGGGCTCTCCTGCGGCGGCGCGGCGGTCGGATTCATCGCGGGACAATTCGCGCATGCCGGGGTTGAAAAGCCATGCGCCTTGCGCTGATGACTGATTGTCTTCTCCTGTATGGGCGGGGGTGAAGTCGCGATAGGCAAGGCCCTTGGCGAAGATGGCCTCAGCCTGTTGGCGATGGAGGGCGAGACGCTCGGATTGCTTGTATTCTTCGTCCCACGAGAGACCCAGCCAGCGCAGGCCTTCAAAAATGGACTGGACGCTGGCTTCGGTGTTGCGTTCGACGTCGGTGTCGTCGAGGCGCAGCACCATGGTCCCGTGGTTGTGGCGGGCAAAAAGCCAATTGAAGATAAAGGTGCGGGCGCTGCCGACGTGCAGGAAGCCGGTGGGCGAGGGAGCAAAGCGGACGCGAGGGGCCTCTTGAGAAGAGGGAGTCAAATCAGGCATTGTGAAGGTATCTTTCCATTCACGATGCTAGCACTCCCGCCTCTCGGCGAGGCGCGAATCGGAACTAAAGGGAAGTTGGCGGCTGCGGCGGATATTGCGGCGGCGGCGCCCAGACGGGCAGCGGCACGGGTACAACTTTCCACTCGGAAAAAGCCAGCACATACCATAGGATCGGTCCGCCGAGCGGAACGATATTTAATAGCGAGAGCCACGGCGAGAAACCGGCCTTCTTGCAGATAAACCAGAAGGGCACAATGACGCCCACAGCGCACACGATCATCAGGATAGGCAGGATGGCCATCAAGGCCAGCATTACCTTCTGAACTTCTGCCCGTGACGGGTCGGTGGGATATTGGAGCAGGAAAGCTGCGAATTGCATAGAAGACTCTCCAAGGATGAAATGTAACTCTCAGCCAAGGTAAGGCCTGACGATGAAATCCGCAATGAAAAAGGAAAGAGGGCGAGTTAGCTGTGTCAGGTTTCGGATATGCGCCCAGTAATCCCGTAACTTCGATCGACCGTGCTCCGGCTATCTGCTCAGGTTTAAGACACGACGCTCACTTTCACTTATGTAATGTCCTCGGTATCATAGATCCGGCCGCGCTTTTGGGGGACTTCGGGGACGGAACTGAGCAGGTCTTCAACGACGTCTTCGAGCTGGCGCTGGGTTTCGATCACGGCGCTCATGGTCTTCAAGTCATCGGGTTCGATGACGCGCTCTGCCAGGACGATGGCGTGGCATTGGGCGACATGATCGAGGCTCAGTCCTTCCGGTGTCTTGGCCTTGATGCTTATCTGATCGATTCCGAGACTCAACAGGTCGGCAACGCGAGCGCGCATCTCGCCGGAGATGGGGGCTATCTTGGGCGCGGCAAGAATCAGCGTGGTGTCGATGTTCACGATGCGGTAACCGGCCTTCTGCAGCTCTTCCATAGCCAGATTGAGAAAGATGGCCGAGTCAGCGTCTTTCCAGCGCGGATCGCCGGGAGGGAAGAAGGTGCCGATGTCGCCGGCAGCTATGGATCCAAGCAGCGCATCGGTAATGGCGTGCAGCAGCACGTCTCCGTCCGAGTGGCCAGCCAGACCCTCCGGATGGTCGAGCGAGAGCCCGCCAATGCGCAACGGGACGCCCGCCTTGAACGCGTGTGAGTCCCAGCCAAATCCTATGCGTGTTTCCATGGTCTCCGTGCCTGTCCTTAAGACCCAATCGGCGGTAATTTTAGTTTCGTCCAGCCGGAATCAGCGGGCGCGCTGGCGCATGTAGAACTCGGCCAACTCCAGGTCACCCGGCTGAGTAATCTTCAGATTAACCTGAGAACCGTGTACTACGGCTACTGGATGGCCGGCGCGCTCAACGACCGAGGCCTCGTCGGTGCCCACAAAACCGTCTGCCATGGCCTCTGCGAAGGCGCTCTGTAGTAAGCCGTAACGAAAGCCCTGCGGCGTCTGCGCCAGCACTACGAACTCGCGCGGAATAGTCGAGGTGATCAGAGCCCCGTGCGCCGTCCGCTCCACCTGCTTGATGGTGTCGACGGCCGGCAGGCCCACGATAGCGGCTCCATGCTCGGCTACTGCGTCGATGGTCCGCTCAATAGTGGCAGCGTCGATCAGAGGGCGGACCGCATCGTGCACCAGAACGATATCGTCCGGTTCGGCGGCAAGAGCGGCAAGGGCGTGCGAGACGGATTCCTGGCGGTTGTCGCCGCCTTCGACCACACGGACCCGGCTGGCAAGGCCGTACTCGGAAATCTGGGCCTGAACTCGCTCCATCTCCGGCTTGCGCACGGCCACACAGATCTCCGTCACCCGCGGCACTGAAGCAAAGGCGCGCAGCGAATGAATCAGGATGGGAATCCCATCGAGGGCCAAAAACTGTTTGGGCTGCGGGCCAGCCATCCTCGTTCCCAGGCCGGCCGCGGGCAGAATCGCAAAGACTTGCATAACGGTTGGAGTATACAACGGCGGGCGTTGCATCCAGCAGGTAATGTGGGCGGCAATTGCTCGTAGAACCTTCTCCGGCAAGACGCCGTGTCGCCGCCTTATCATTTTGGAATGCGCAAGACGCTGCCTCCGACTCTGCCTCTCGACACCACTTTGCTCAAGCCGGGGCTGCGCCTGGCGGTTGGCGTCTCTGGCGGGGCGGACTCGGTGGCTCTCTTGCGTGTCCTGGCCGAGCGGGGCAGGGAACTCGGGCTGGTGCTGCACGTTGCTCATCTGCATCACGGGCTGCGCGGCGAGGAGGCGGACGGCGATCTGGAGTTTGCGCGTGGCTTGGCGGCCGAGCTTGGTTTGCCCTTCCACGAAGCGCGGGTCGATACGACTGCCGAAGCTCGCGCCCAGCTTGAATCGGGCAAGGCTGGCGAGTCCATTGAAGAGGCGGCACGACGTCTGCGTTATGGCTGGTTCCGGCAGCTTATGGCATCGGGAGAAGTGGAAGCGGTCGCCACGGCGCACACGCGCGACGATCAGGCCGAGACCGTGCTGGCCAAATTTCTGCGTGGCGCCTGGACTGAAGGGCTGAGCGGCATCCACCCGGTGATCGAGTTTCCCGAGGGCCGCATTCTGCGCCCGCTACTGGGGACCACGCGGGCGGAGGTCGAAGCTTATCTCGGCGAACTGGGGCAGGAATGGCGCGAGGATTCCTCCAACCGGCACCTTACATTCACGCGCAACCGCATCCGTCATGAGCTGCTTCCACTTCTGGAGAACTGGAACCCACGTTTGCGCGAGCACCTAGCGCAGATGGCCCAAATCGCCCGCGACGAGGAGGCTTGGTGGCAGGCTGAAATGGCACGCCAGACGCCCCAGTTGCTTCTCTCTGGCCGTCCGGTGAGGGGCGGTGGGCGCGCCGCCAGCGGCGATTTGGCCTCGTCGCTGTCGATTGACGTTATCCGGCTGGCTGCGCTAGCTCCGGCTCTTCAGCGCCGGCTCCTTCGCTTCTCTGCAGAACAGTTGGGCGCGACACCCGATTTTCCCTCGACGGAGGCGATGCGCACGATGGCCCTGACTGGCCGCGCCGGCCAAAGGCTCCAGTTGGCGCAAGGCCTCTCGGTGGAGCGAACGGTCCGCGAACTGCGGCTGGAGATGATGCCAGTTGCGCCAGCCGGCACGGAGGCCGCTCCCGAATACACGCTGACTATTCCCGGTGAGGCAACGGCTCCGGCCTTTGGGCTGCGGCTGCGGATCGAGGTCACCGCGACAGGCGGGCCGGTCGAAGGCCAGACCGCCAGACTGCGCAACTGGAGGCCGGGCGACCGCGTCCGGCTGCGCTACTCCTCTGGCTTGCGCAAGGTGAAGGAGGTGCTGGAGCGCCTGCGGGTGACGGGCTCCAGCCGTATGCTCTGGCCGGTTCTGGAACTCGACGGTCACATCATCTGGATGAAGGGCGTCGAAGCAGAGCCGGCGCCTGGAATCCGCATCGTGGCAACTAGCTTGGAAGTTGTCGACACCGTACCTTCTCCAACGACCATTTGTCCAACGGCCACTTGCTCTGACGGTTGACATCGAGGATGCCCCCTTGCAGCCAGTCCTCGGCTTGCAACAAGTTTTGCTGTCTTGGGAGTACAATCGAGGTTACTGCTCTTCCGGGCGGCGGAGTTTGGGTTGTCTGCCGTTAGGGTGCTGTGTACTTTCTGTGACTTTGAGGAGCGTACCGGCGTCTAAAGGATGATGGTGGCGGTGCTGGAGACCCGTTTGGCGCATCTCCAACGCCGGAAGAGAGGGACTCTGGTGAATTCGACCGCTAAAACGATCATGTTCTGGGTGCTCATGATCATCTGCCTCATGCTGCTCTGGACCTGGGTGTCGAAGAGCCAGGCGGGGGGCAAGGATACGGAGATCTCTTACTCCGACTTATACAACAAGGTGAAGCAGGGGCAGGTGGCCGATGCCGAGGTTCAGGGCGCCGACCTGCGCGGCCATATGAAGGCCACACCAAAAGAGCAGTTCCATACCCATGTGGGAGAGCATTACGAAGGTCTTGAGGCGGCGTTTCTGGCCTCTGACGCCCACTTTTCGAAGAAGGAGCAGCAGAACAATATCCTGCTGCCGTTGCTGATCAACATCGGACCTTTCCTGCTGCTGGGCGTAGTCTGGTTTCTCTTCATGCGGCAGATGCAGTCAGGTGGCAACAAGGCGCTCTCGTTCGGCAAGAGCCGCGCGCGCCTGCTCTCCATGCAGCAGAAGAAGATCACGTTCAAAGACGTGGCCGGCGTGGATGAGGCCAAGGAAGAACTGAAGGAGATCATCGAATACCTGCGTGAGCCGGCGAAGTTCCAGAAGCTCGGCGGACGGATTCCCAAGGGCGTGCTTCTTGTGGGGCCTCCGGGCACCGGCAAGACGCTTCTGGCCCGCGCTGTGGCTGGCGAGGCGAACGTTCCATTCTTCTCGATTTCCGGCTCCGATTTCGTAGAGATGTTCGTGGGCGTGGGCGCAAGCCGCGTTCGCGATCTCTTCGAACAGGGCAAAAAGAATGCGCCCTGCATTATTTTTATTGACGAGATTGACGCCGTGGGCCGTCATCGCGGCGCAGGCCTGGGCGGCGGACACGACGAGCGCGAGCAGACCCTGAATCAGCTTCTCGTTGAGATGGACGGTTTTGAATCGAACGATGGCGTGATTCTGGTAGCTGCTACCAACCGGCCCGACGTGCTCGATCCGGCGCTGCTGCGGCCCGGCCGCTTCGATCGCCGCGTGGTGGTGGGGCTGCCCGACGTGCGTGGCCGCGAGGAGATTCTGCGTGTCCATGTCAAGAAGGTTCCAGTCTCCGAGGACACCAATTTGAACGTCCTGGCTCGCGGAACGCCTGGCTTCTCCGGGGCCGACCTAGCCAATATGGTCAACGAGGCCGCGCTGAATGCTGCTCGCGTAAATCGCAAGCAAGTCACGATGTACGACTTCGAGTTAGCCAAGGACAAGGTGCTCATGGGCGCTGAGCGCAAGTCCATGCTGCTGACCGACGAGGAGAAGCGGGTGACCGCCTATCACGAGGCCGGTCACGCGCTGGTTTCGTTCCTGCGCGAGCACTCCGACCCCATCCACAAGGTCACGATCATTCCTCGTGGCATGGCGCTGGGAGTCACTATTTATCTGCCCGACGACCGGCATAACTATACCCGCGAATATCTCGAAACCCGGTTGGCTACGGCCTACGGCGGACGCGTGGCTGAGGAGATATTCCTCAACCAGATGTCCACCGGCGCTGGCAGCGATATTGAAAGCGCCACCGACCTGGCCAGGCGCATGGTTTGCGAGTACGGCATGAGCCGCCTTGGGCCGCTCACCTTCGGCAAGAAGGAGGAGCAAATTTTCCTTGGCCGCGAGATCGCCCAACACCGCGATTTCTCCGAAGAAACAGCGCGTCAGATCGACCTTGAGGTACGTCGCCTGATCGACGAGGCTTACCAGTCTGCGCATACGCTGGTTGAATCGAACGCTGACCCGATGCATCGGATCGCCGCGGCTCTGCTGGAGCGTGAAACCATCGATGCCGAAGAGGTCAAAATGCTTATCGAGGGCAGGGTGCTGCCTCCGATGCGCTCGAATCTGGCCACGCCTTCGGATACTGGCGGCAGCGACGTGCAGCAGGTGCTCAAGCCGGAGAGCCGCGGCGGACCAAGTTATCCCGAGGGGTCGCCTTCTCCGGCATAACTAACCACTCGCGGTGGGGCAGCCGCAGCTTCGCCGCCAAGAGTTCGCAATCAATTCGCAGTAGAAAAAGGTCATTCGCTCAGGCGGGTGGCCTTTTCTCGTGTAAATAAAATTCCTTCGGATAAGTTGAACCTTCAAAGCTTTTCACGCGACTTATAGTACGAATGCCCATGATAATCCAGGATCGAATGCAGTACGAGTGGCTTGCTCTGCGTTGCCAGAGCGGCGAAGCAGGGGCATTCGAGGACTTGATAGCGGTGATGGAACGGCCTTTGCTCTATTACGCAACCAGCCTGACCGGCAATCCAGACACTGCGCTCGACGTCCTTCAGGAGGTCTGGATCAGGGTTTTGCGCGGCATTCACAAGCTGAAAGACCCCGGCTCTCTGCGATCGTGGCTGTACTCGATCACGCATGGAATCGCGGTGGATCGTATTCGCAAAAGTTATTCACGGGAGAAAGCAGAGAAGGTTTCATTCGAGGATTTTCAGGAGGCCGAGGAGCCCTCGTTTGCGGATGATGATGCAGCCGCCATTCATCAGGCTTTGAGTGAGATCGGATTCAAGCATCGCGAGGTTCTGGTTCTGCATTTTCTTGAGGATCTTTCGATGGCAGAGATCGCTGAAGTTGTGGGATCTTCTGAAGGCACAGTGAAGTCCCGCGTCCATTACGCAAAACGGGCGATGAAGAAAGTTCTAAGTGGGAGGGGTTATGGAAAATCAAAATGAAAGTATGCGCGACAGGTTGCTGGCGCATTTGCCTCAACCGGAGAATCTTGCGGCCTACCGGGAAGAAACGGAGAGCCTGTTGGCGAAACACGAGAAGGCGCTGGCCACAGAGCGTTGGACGAACAGGTTACTTTCCCTCTGTGCGATTGCCGTTTTTTTGTTCGTCAACGGACTCTGGGGCCCAAATGCCGGTTCACCCTGGGGCCTAAAATTCACCAAGGCTACAGTAATCACTTGTGATGTTACGGCGGGCATCCTGTTTTTTCTTGCCCAGCTCAGCGAACTGTACCGGGTGATCTATCGGAACCAGGTGAACCTTTTGAAAGAAGTGAAGCAGGTCCAGTTACAGGTGCTAGAACTGCAGGCTTCGCTTCGCAAGGGCGGCGCAGATAGGATCTGAACATGGACGAAATATCCAATCAACGCTGCCTGGGCTTGATCGGGGGCCTTGGTGTCGGCGCGACAATTCACTACTATCGAGAACTGGTAAAGCTGCACGAAGAACGCAGGTGCGTGCCTGATCTGCTGATTGCTCACGCGGATGTGAATCGAGTGCTGAGAGAGGCGTCAGCGGGAGATACTCGCAAGTTAGCAGCGTATCTTTCGGGACTTATCGACCGGCTCTATGCGGCGGGCGCACAAATCGCGGCGATCCCCGCAGTAACTCCACATATTTGTGCCGCCGAACTTCTTGAACTTTCACCGATTCCGATTGTGAGTCTCCCCGGCGAAATTCTTCGCGAGATTCAAGATCGACGGCTTCAACGGGTGGCGCTGTTCGGCACACGCTTCACCATGGAAAGCAGAATGTTCGGTCAATTGCCCGGGGTCGAGGTCGTGGTGCCTCGCGCGGGCGAGGTTGATTTGATTCACGAGGCTTATGTGCAAATCGTGAACGTAGGCCATGGCAGCGAGGAGAACTACCAAAGGCTCCGCGACATTGCGCACACACTCTGTGAACGCGAGAAAGTGGAGGCTATTGTTCTGGGCGGGACTGAGCTGTCGTTGCTCTTCAACGAAACAAATACCGATTTCCCGCACATCGACGGCGCACGGGTTCACTTGGCTGCCATCATGCGCGAGCTCTTTGCTGCCGATGCCGACTGAGAAAATCACTGCGAAATCTGGAAGAAGCTGTCAACAGAATTGCAAAAACCAGGGCCACTCCAAGCGGAATGGCCCTGGTTATAAGTAGTCAGCTGTGCGTCTTCAGAAAATTCTGTACCCGACGCCCACGCTAGCCCCGTAAGGTGAAAGAGAGGAATTGCCCCACGAGGGCCAGTATTGGTATTCGAAGTCCACGAGCCTGAGGCTGAGCCGATTGGTCATTTTTATGTCCGCGCCGCCGCCGACTGCGATGTCCGTGAATCTGCCGTGGTCGCCGAAGCTGTCGAAGTTCATATTTGAAAATCCACCCAGAGCCTTGCCATATACGGTCGCTTTCCAGAAGTGGGTTAGCGGAATTCTTGGGCCGATGAGGTAGTTGTCCTGGTAGATATTCGCGAACTGGTTGAAGCGCATCCAGCGGCCTTCGGCCTCTATCTGCACCCATCGGCTCAACTTCACGTCTACATAGGCTCCAGCGCCGAGCAACGGTTGATTGCTGGAGCCGGCAACGGGATAGTAGACGCCCGTGGGGGTTTGAGTCGTGCAATTTGCTGTGCATACGAAGGTCCACAAACCCGCGTAGTCAGGTTGAAAAATAGAGACCATTCCACCTGCGGTGATCGATACCTGGCGGGCGCTGGCCGCGGGAACTGTTTGCGCCTGAGCAGCGGCTCCGACGAAAAGCAGGACCGAGAACAAGAGTACGTTAGGTCGTCTCATAAGCACAAAGTGAATTCAGTCCAGCCGAATTTTCGCTGGCGGGGAAACAGGTCAACCGAACTTGTCATGGAATTCCTGGACCGAATGTTGCGCTCGGCGCAACAGGGCTCAGGGATTCCGCGGAAGCGCTACTGCGGTGGATTCGAGGTACCAGTATACTGCTGTGACGCGTCGCCGGCACCGGCAGCGGGTGGTGGAGCGGTAGGGGGTGCGGCCGGCGGCTGGGCGTCAGTGGTCGGAGCCGCTCCCGGATTAGCTGCCGGGCTCGCATCCGGAGTCGCCACCCCTGGATTGGATCCAGGAGCTGCATCAGGTGTCGGCGCTGTAGCGGGCTCGGTCGGCGGGACAGCCGCAGGTGCAGCCGCGGATGGCTGCGTAGGCGACTGCGTTGTGGCGGGGGGAGCTGTAGACGCCAATCGCGAGGGATCATAGCGCTGCAACTTATAGAAGATCGGCGTCAGTTCCAGCGGCATTTTGTCGCGGGCGTTCATATAGGCATAGATTTTTGCGTTGAGCTGGTGTACCCTGTCGTCCCAAGGATCGGTCTTGAGCCAGCTGCCAAGAGGCAAAGCGGGACGCTGAGTAAGGTCGTCCCAGTTCAGCGCTGGCGCCATCTTCTGCAAATCGGCCATCCACGGCGTGCCATCGGTTCTCAGCAACGAGTCGCCCAGTTTAGGTGTGTTGAGCGCTTTCAGCTCTTTTTCCCGGCTGGCCAACTCCGCATAGTAGAGGCCCGCCGAGGACAGTCTGTCCTTGTACATGGAGTTCTGCAGATACTCCATGGCCTTCTTGGCGGCTTCCAGGTTGTCGTGATCCGTGTGGTACATGTCAATTTTCTGGAAGGTAGCTTCGTCGGGGAACAGCATCCGGTCGTTGAATGCATAACGCGTGTCGATATGGTGGCCCATCACGATGTGGGCCAGTTCCATGGCCACCACCGAGGCGATTGCTTCCTCGCTGGGGAGCGTATCAATGAGTCCCTTGCTGATCAGGATGGTGTTGCCAACCGTGGTGGTCTCCACCGTAGTCGATAGAAGAATGCGAGTGTGCACTTGGTCAGTGAAGGCCAGGTTGTTGGGTACTTGCAGGTTGATGACGATCTGGTCCAGTACCGTGTTTTCATAGCCGCCCGGAGTCAGCGGCGCGACCAGGCCGGCTTCCACCAGACGGTCGATCACGTTGTTTTCGGCCTGTGTGACCCAGGCGCGCGAGGCCTGCAACGGACCGACGTCCTGCGAGTCGTCACTCTTGTCGACCGCGTCATCCACCTTGACGCTTACATTCTCGCTTTCGCGCGAGGGCAGCTTGAGAGAGTAACCCCAGAAGTGCGTCTGCGCCTTCAGCCCTTCATGCTTGTCGCCTCCGATGCGCTCGGTTTCTTCCACGTACACGGCCACCGGCAGCCAGATTCCCGGCTGCACGTTCATCCGCCAGCTGTCGAAGTGAAAGTACAGGCGCGAGTCGTCCTCAGCGCGGGGCGGGGTAAACGTGCCGTTGAAGCGGACGATGTTGCCATCTTCGTCCTCAATCCAGATGCGGCCATAGAACCGGCCCATGCCGGCAACCTTGGGATGCACGTCGTAAACCCAAGTGCGCACCGACCCGAGGAACTCCCGGCGAACATAGCTGAAGACGTAATGCTGGTTGTCGAAGCTGTGGGGGTCCAGAAACATCATCTCCGTGAACCCCAGCGGGTTGTCGGTGACGTGCTTGTCCAGTCTCAGGGCCTTGCTCAGCCCAATGATAGAAGCGAACGAACCCTTGAAGAAGTGGTGCTGCTTGGTCTCGGGGGCGCGGGTACTGGGATCATAGCTCTTGTCGAAAAAGCCCTTGCCAAAGTCGATGCGGCTCAGCATGTACTCGTCCGAGACCGGCACCTGGTAAAGTTTGATGTCCGGCCTGATGTTCTGTATGTAGGTCTCCACCAGTGGCGTGCGCTGCTGAATGTTCTTGATCAGCACCTTTTCGCGCCCGATGGCTCTTTCCACCAGTGCCGCCTGCTCCGGTGTGAGTTGGTGGACCTGCGAGTATCTTGGCTCCTTCTTCCTTCCGAGTCCGAACGCGCAGGTGACACTCAAGGCAATGAGCAGGAGGGTGAAGGAAATTTTCCGAAACGTCATGTCAGGCTCCTAAGCTGGGTTCTCTCAAGTCTTTCTTTGGCCGATTGCACCGATCCAGCATGCCGCGGCCGAGCACAACTTTTGTTCTTTCGTACAATTCCGATGTTACGCCAGCTGAAACGTAATGGTGATATTGGTTGTCATGTCTACCGCCTGGCCGTTGCGCGTGGCCGGACGAAAACGAATCTGTTGCGCCACGCGGCGCGCCTCTTCGTCCAGGCCATGGCCCAGACCGTGCACAATGCCTTGCACCACCACCTGGCCTCTTGCCGTAAACGTAACCCGCAGGATCACGTCACCCTGGACCTTAAGCTGCTTCGCCTCGTTGGTGTACTGGGGCATGGGCTTGGAGATTACCTCGAGGTCTGTGGGGCCCGGCCCAGCGACCGTTCTGACTGGCGCAGCCACAACCGTGGGTGCTGTCTGAATGCCAGCTGAAGCCACCTTGCCCGTGCCGACGACTAGCGGCGCATTCGTCGATCCGCGAATACCGGCCGAAGCCACTTTGCCCACCACTCCCACGCTGGACCCAACCCTGCTTCCATCGCCAAAGCCTGTCGATCCGACTTTTCCGTGAGGCGCTATGGCCGGCCCCTGCGAGCCTCCATAGGGGTTGCCGATGGCCGCCACGGTAGCTGGCCCCTTGGCGTTCGGATTCGGCGTAACGCCGAATGTCTGGCCAAAATGCACCGGCGCTGTCGAGAACTTGACCTTGTTGTCCTGCGCGGGCATGGCTGCCCCGGCCAGCGCGGACTTGGGCTGCGGCGCCAGGATCACGGCCGGCTTGGCTTCCTTCATCGCAGGCAATGCCAATTTGACTTCCGGCTGGATCGGCTTCAGATCCGGCTTGATCTCCGGCTTGGGTATTTTGATCTTCGGCGCTTCAAACTTCAGCTCCGGAACCTTCATCGAAGCTTCCATCTTGGGCGGAGGAGGTACTTTCACCTTGGGCGGAGGAGGCTGGCGCTTGGTCGGCAGGACCAACAGGGTCTCCTCATACCTGTGCTGATCGAGAGTCTTCTTGGCTGTCGCTCCCACGTAAAGAATGAGGGCAAGAATCAACAAATTAATCACCGTACTGGTGATAAATGATCCCGGAGTGCGTTCGGGTTCGGGGAGCAGTCCGAGCGTGGCCCGTTTTGGATAAGGTTTCACCGGCATAGTCCCAGTCCTCGCTCGCGGCCGTAAAGGCTGCGCGGTCTGGCTTCCGCGACGCGGGGATCGGCGGAAGCGAAGAATCGCTGTCCCCCCGCCAGTGGAGAGTTTCGACTTCCTGCGGAAGCTCTGTACAATTCTTTTTCAAGTATACGGGCAGGTGTAGTTGAGAACCTAATTGCCGCCCGCCGTTGTGCCCTGCAAGCTCGTTCTAGAGGGGATACGGTCACGCCGCGTCCCAATGCCAAGCAGGATTCAAGTTGGCTGTGTGTATATCCGGTTGAAGAATTAAGGAATTCTCTGCTCATATCTGTTGCGGGTAGCCTGAAAAAACGAATGAGACGGCGATCAACCCGTGCGCTGCTGGATTTCTCAATAGACGGATTGTGGGCCGCTTGGACGTTGGACACTCGAGCACTCCAATTCGCATCCAAGGCATCAGAGAAAAAATGCAATCCCTCGCATAGCGAAAGGCTATCCGCTGCCCGATCTGGGGCTATATGACGCCTGCAGCTGCCATATCGTACCGTACGGGCAACACAGAAAACAGATTAAGGCACGCCGTCTATTCGACGGTCTGAAAGTGGCCGGCGTCATGCCGGTCCAACCTTGCCCCATGTAATAGACTTTAGGCTATACCAAAGGGTTCGGGAAGGACAGTTTTTTTGTGAATATCCTAGTGACGGGTGGCGCGGGGTATATAGGTGGTACAGTGGCTGGATTGCTGGCCGAGAATCGACATCGGGTGGTGGTCTTTGACAACCTGAGCCATGGACGGCGCGATCTTTTGCCAGCCGGCGTGGAGTTCGTCGAGGGAGAACTGGCGGATAGGTCCTTTCTGGAGAAGATTTTCACGTCGGCCAAGGCTCAGGGCGAGCCTTTCGACGGCGTGCTTCACTTTGCCGCACTGATCGAAGCGGGCGAGTCCATGGTCTATCCCGAACAGTTCTTCCGCAACAACACGGCTTCCACTCTCTCCCTGCTCGAAGCAATGCTCGCTCACGGCCCACGCAGGCTGGTTTTTTCTTCGACGGCCGCGGTTTACGGAGAGCCGGAAACAATTCCAATCAAAGAGGATGCTCGACTATGCCCGACCAATGCTTACGGCGAATCCAAGCTGCTGGTTGAGCAGATGCTCGGCTGGTTCCATCGCATCCATGGTTTGCGCTCGGCCTCGCTGCGCTACTTTAACGTGGCTGGTGCGGCTGAAGCGGTTGGAAATTTGGAAGGTGCTGGCGGGGTTACTCGTGGCGAGGCTCACGAGCCCGAATCGCACCTCATTCCACTGGTGTTAGACGTCGCACTCGGCCGCCGCGCGTCCATTCGCATTTATGGCGACGACTATCCCACTCCTGACGGCACCTGCGTCCGGGATTACATCCATGTTTTCGACTTGGCCGAGGCTCACATTTTGGCCCTTAATGCGCTCGAAACCGTGATTGCCTCCCAGAAGCGGCTTGTCTTCAACCTGGGCAACGGGCAAGGCTTTAGTGTCCGCGAGGTGATCGAATCGGCCCGGCGCGTCACAGGTCACCCTATCCCGGCGGAGGTCCATCAGCGCCGTCCCGGCGACCCCGCCGTCCTAGTTGCCAGCTCCGAGAAAGCCGTCCGCGAACTCGGCTGGAAGCCCCGCTACACCCAACTCGACGAGATCGTCCGCACCGCCTGGATTTGGCATCAGAAGCGGTACGTTTGAGGGGAAGTTCAACGGCAAATGAGGCATCCGTCATAGGAGTCCGAGTGCTATGAACGAAATCTTCTGGATCAAGAGCGATTCCCCTCTGTCGCTGGCAGTGGTGCTGCGACCGCGCGGCGACGATTGGCTGGAGGACGAACTGCGACGAATGAAGCAAGGCGGTATACAGATCCTTGTGTCTCTCTTGGAAGAGGAGGAATCCGGTTCGCTCGGACTTGCACAAGAAGGCCCAGTAGCGGAGCGGATAGGAATGCAGTTTCTCTCCTACCCCATTCCAGATGTTCATGTTCCGCGCGATCCCGATTCCTTTAGCAGATTCGCCATGGAGTTGGCAGATCGCATCAGGGACGGAATTCGGGTCGGCATTCATTGCAGGGGAAGCATTGGCAGGGCTACTATAACTGCGGCTTGCGTACTCATCAATCTTGGCTGGAAGCCAAAGGTGGCTCTCGAAGCAGTCGGAACAGCACGCGGCATCGCGGTCCCCGACACGCAGGAACAGAAAGATTGGATACTCAGCTACAGGCCGCTCGCAAACCACTTGCCCTTTGTGCCTGAGTCTCGTTAGAGTGACTGTCAGCGGAGTCTCTGCGGAGATGCTCCCCGCAGCCTGTCGCTAGCGGTTGTGATTCTTCTTCCTCAAAGGACACTTCCATGTCTTCTGTGCCCGTTTCCGCCCTTGCCGGCTCGGTCGCTGCCGTTGCCAGCCAGGACATCGACTCCACACTGCGCGAAGATCGCGTCTTTCCGCCGCCTCCCGAGTTCAGTGCCAAGGCCCACATCCAGAGCCTGGAACAGTACGAGACTCTCTACAAGCAGTCCATCGACGATCCCGAAACCTTCTGGGCAGGGGCTGCCAAGGATCTGCATTGGTTCAAACCATGGGATAAAGTTCTGGAGTGGAATCTCCCATCCGCTCAATGGTTTGTGGGCGGCAAGTTAAACTTAAGCTACAACTGTGTGGATCGCCATGCGCTCGGAATTCGCCGTGACAAGACGGCGTTGATTTGGGAGGGCGAGCCGGGCGAGATTCGCCGGTTGACCTATGCCGAATTGCACGCCGAGGTACAGAAGTTTGCCAATGCCTTGAAGGCGCTGGGTATCCAGAAGGGTGACCGCGTGGCCGTCTATATGGGCATGACGCCGGAGTTGGCTATCGCTCTGTTGGCTTGCGCGCGGATCGGCATCGTGCATTCCGTGATTTTTGGCGGATTTGCCGCTAATGCCATCGCCGATCGCGTCAACGACTCGCAATGCGTTGCTATTCTCACCCAGGACTCAAGCTATCGCCGCGGAAATGAAATCCAGCTGAAGCGCACAGTCGACGAGGCCATGTCCGCTTGCCATACGGTCAAGCATGTGGTCGTCTATCGCCGCACCGGCTCGCCGGTCACGATGGTCGAGGGACGCGACCATTGGTGGCACGATCTGGTGGCCGCAGCCGCTCCTGATTGCCCCGCCGAGCCGCTCGATTCCGAAGACCCGCTTTACATCCTCTACACCTCTGGAACCACCGGCAAGCCCAAGGGCCTGGTCCACACCACCGGCGGATACTCCGTGCAAACTTACCTGACTACGAAATACGTTTTCGACCTGCGCGACGAGGATATCTACTGGTGCACGGCGGACATCGGCTGGGTTACCGGCCACTCGTATGTTGTTTATGGGCCGCTGCAGAATGGAGCGACGGTGCTGATGTACGAAGGCGCTCCAAACTGGCCCGACTTTTCTCGTTTTTGGAAAATCATCGACGATCACAGGGTCACTATCTTCTACACCGCACCCACGGCCATCCGCGCCTTCATTAAATGGGGTGACCAGCACGTCGAAAAATACTCTCTGGCATCGCTGCGCCTGTTGGGAACTGTTGGCGAGCCCATCAATCCTGAGGCCTGGATGTGGTACCGCGAAAAGATAGGCCACAACCGTTGCCCTATCGTCGATACCTGGTGGCAGACAGAGACCGGGGCCATTATGATCGCCCCCATTCCCGGCGCGGTGGCCGCCAAACCTGGATCGGCTACGCGGCCGTTCTTCGGCATCCAGCCTGAAGTTGTCACCAAAGAGGGCAAGCCGGTGCCGGCCGGCAGTGGAGGCTTGCTGATCGTGCGCAAGCCTTGGCCCTCGATGGCACGCACCGTCTATGACGACCCGGAACGTTACCGCAAGACTTACTGGAGCGATGTCGAAGGCTGCTACTTCACAGGCGACGGCGCTCGCCAGGATGCCGACGGCTACTTCTGGCTGATGGGCCGGGTTGACGATGTGATCAACGTGAGCGGACATCGACTTGGGACTATGGAGGTCGAGTCGGCGTTGGTGGCGCATTCCAAGGTGGCCGAGGCAGCGGTCGTGGGCCGTCCTGACGAGTTGAAGGGGCAGGCTATCTCGGCGTTCGTTTCGCTCGAAAGCGGGAACCAGCCTTCTGAAGCGTTGAAAGACGAGTTGCGCAAGTGGGTCTCGAAGGAGATCGGCTCGCTAGCTCGGCCCGACGATATTCGCTTCACTGAGGCTCTGCCGAAGACACGTAGCGGCAAGATCATGCGCCGGCTACTTAGGGAACTGGCCACTCACGGTGAGATCAAGGGTGATACGACTACGCTTGAGGACTTTACTGTCATCGCTAAATTGCGCGAGGCGGAGGAGGGATAAGCAGCAAGTCAGCGAGTCTGTGCGATATCCCAGGTCTCAAAGACGAAATCTGGAGCATCCGGCGCCAAACGACAAACAAATAAAATTGATTTCGCGGTTACCGATAGACCATCCTCTGAATCTACAACGTCCATCCATGCCGGAGGGGAAGTTTTCGAATGAAATTAGCTCTTGTAACTTCCATCCTGGCGCTTCTCGCCAGTGCGTCTCTCGTCTTAGCCCAGTCTAATGCCCCTGCGATACCCACTACCGCACCGCCCGTGGCCGCACAGTCGCTTGTGGACCGGAATCGCGCTGTCGCGCTCCGTGTCTTTAACGAGATTTTCAATCAGTGCCGCCCCGAGGTTGCCGCAGAGATCTACTCGCCTAACTTCCGCAACCACGGCATCCACAGCGATGCCTCGCTCGAAGTAGATCAGGGCTGGGCGCGCGGTGAGCTCCAGGCATTCCCCGACCTCCGCATGACGGTGATAAAAACCGTTGCCGAAAACGATCTCGTCACCATCCTCTGGATCTTCCGTGGCACCCACGCCCGGGACGGGTACGGTGGCTTTCCCCCTACGGGCACCTACATGGAGTTCCGTGGCATGACCATTTTTCGCGTTGTCGACGGCCGCATCGTGGAAGAGTGGACGACCTTCAACCAGTGGAGCGCTTATTCTCAGGTTCTTCAGCATTTGCGCTGGTGGATTATCGCCGCCGTTTGTCTATTCTTGCTGGCGTGGCTCTACATCGGCCACCTCGTCTTCAAGTGGCTAGGGCACAGCCGTAGACCAGTGCCTGTGGGTTGATCGGCTGTGTTTCACGTAGCCCTCACGACAATGGAGCGTGAACTGAGAACTTGAGTGTACTTCTCTATTCTTGTAATGCCTGCTTAGTGGAATCCCACTCCAGCCACAAACACAAGAACGCAGCGAAGGTCGGGCGCCTGTCGATTGCAGCCCGACCAACATACCCCAAAAAGTGTGTTATTTGACGGTCGCTTCACACCCGCCAGTTGTCGGGGCGCCAATTCTTGATGCGCTCCTTGATTTGCTTGCGGGTCAGGTTGTGTTCAAGCGCCTGCTTGGCCAGTCCCACCACCTCGTCATCGGCGGCGAAGCGCAGGGCGATCAACTGATCCTCGGTGAGCCGATAGATCTGCGCGTGCCATTCCGTGGGAGCCAGTGCCTGCAAGCGAATTCGCTCCTCGAGCCGGATGACGCGGTCCTGCACTTTGAGCGGATAGCTGCGCAGCTTGAGTAAGGGGATGAACGCCACCAACGAAAGCACCAGGTACCATTTGGACGCGAAGTAAGAATCGCTCGCATGGTGCAGCATGTGGAAGACGGCGAAGACCAGGTTGGCAACCAGAACGAAGAAGAGCACAAAGTGAAACGGCGGATCGAGCCGCCCGTGGTTCTTGAAATTCTGCGGAGAGGAGTTACTCATGCGCGACTCTGATTTCCTTCAGGCCGGAGGTGGCTGTCGCGGTTGGTTTCGCTTCCGCGGAACCGCTGGCAGCGGCGCTGGGGACCTGCGCACCCACGCTCAAGGGATTTTCGGCGGCGCGGGCTGGAGCTGTCAATGCCTGGAGATTGTCGGGTGTCAGCAGTTGCAGATTTTTAGGGATGAGATGATAGCGGCCGCGCACAAGATAATCCACGAATAATCCGCCGGCAAGGTAGGGGTTTGCCAGCGCAATGGGGATGGCATAGACGGTGGTGGTCAGCGATTCGTCGATGCTTTTGTTCGAGTGGCTCCGGCGGCGATAGCCGGGAATCTGCGGAATCTCAAAGATCGTCAGTTGCGTCTCGGGATGCTTGCGGGCATAGCGCTCCAACTTGTAAGCGAGCTGTTTGGGGGTGGTCATGCCGGCATCGGGAAAAACGCTGCGTTTAAAAGTTCGTGGGAAGTAAAAATTGAGCAGGACGCGGGCGAAATCCGAGCAGTTGTTGAAGAGCAGATTGAAGTGGGTACGATTCTTGCTATCGTTCATGCTCGCGATCAGCGCGTCATCCTGCTCTTCGCTGGTCTCAAAGCGAAAGGCGTAGATACGCCGCTCATAGGACACGCCTACCAACTGTGTCCAGCCGCCCCGCAGCACGTTGCCGGGATATAAGTCTGCTCCCAGGTCGAGCAGATGGGCTTCACGATAGCGGTCGCGCAGGCGATTGACGATCTCGTGGTCAACTCGCACGGGAACGTCGGAGGACTTCTCGACCGAATAGAGATAGGGAACCAGCGGCATCGCCACCCAATCGTACCCGTCTATTCCCTGGTATCGGGCGATGACGGAGCCCAACTCGCCAGCCTGGCAACGGCGCAGCTTTACAGGCGTTTCCGCGCAGATGCGCTCAAAATAGATCGCATTGTGCCCGGTCGGATTCACCGAGCCAAAGAAGCCGTACGGCTCTTCCATTAGCAGCGCTGCCTGCGCGCTACTCCGTGTAGAGGGTAAGATAAAAACTGCTAGGACGAAGAGAGCAAGCGCAACTTTGCGCAGCTTTTGCGTCGACAGCATCGGACCTCCGGATCAGGATAATGAATTGCCTTTCAGTATGTCCCGCTTCCGGGAAATGAACTGCAACCTTGTTGTGACGAGCCGCTGGATACACGGACGGACATTCTGGATAGAAGGATCAGGGTCAGGAGCCCGCCGCGAATCAACAAGATCTTTTGGACATTCTGACACGCTTTCATAGGAAAAGTTGCTCCTCAAATTGTGAAAAAGAGGAGTTGAGCCGGTCGCGGCTAAAGATCGTTTATCCTAATGACGCTCACTTTCTATAACGCTCTCTTCCTGGATATATCCGATGCGTCCGAACTGATAGAGTTGTCCGATACTTCCTGTTGCTGCGAGGTCCCTCTTGAAACTACAAAATCTGCTCCTGCTTGCTTTGTTGCCTGGCTCAATTGTGAGTGCACAAGTGACTCTTCCCAAGATACTCACCAGCCACATGGTGGTTCAGCGAGATCTGCCGGTACATGTGTGGGGAGTGGCGGCGCCGGGTGAAGACGTTAGTGTGAATTTTCGCGGCGAGACGCGCACGACAAAGGCTGGTGAACTGGGCCGGTGGAGCGTTTACCTAAAGCCGGGTGCGGCTGGGGGACCGTTCCAGATGACGGTGCAAGGAACGGCTCCGGTTGCCAGCGCTGCCCAAACCATCACGCTTGATGATGTGCTGGTGGGCGATGTGTGGCTGGCGTCGGGTCAATCGAACATGGAGTTCGAGATGCGCAAGGCGGCCACTGCTGCCGAGGATTTGCCTCGCGCAGCCGACTCGCGCATGCGTTTGTTGATGGTGAAGAAGCGCGCGTTGGAGTATGCCCAGGACGATGTCGATACCGATGGCTGGGCCGCTTCCTCGCCGGAAGCCGCGAAGGACTTTTCCGCCGTTGCCTGGTACTTTGCCCGCGAGATCGAGCAGCGGGAAAAGGTGCCTGTGGGGATCATCGACTCGACCTGGGGCGGCACGGTGGTCGAGTCCTGGACGCGCCTGACCGCTCTGGGAGAAGACGCTTCGCTGGCTCCGCTGTTCGTTTCGCGGGGCAAGATGACGGGTCGCGAAGCCGATGCGCTGCTTGAAGACAAGATCCGCGAGCGGCAGCGCGAGGAGGCCAAGGCGCAGGGCAAACCAGAGCCGCAGTTTCCGTGGCATCCGCTGCTGGCCATGTGGGGGCCGGGCTTGCTGTGGAATGGCATGATCGCTCCGCTTACGCCGTTTCCCATCCGCGGCGTGATTTGGTACCAGGGCGAGAGCAACAGTGCCCTGGAGAGGGCGCCGCTCTACAACCGCTTGTTTCGCACGTTGATTGAGGATTGGAGGCGGCAGTGGGGCATCGGCGACTTTCCATTTCTCTACGTGCAGATCTCGAACTTCAAATCCGATGCGAAGGAGGATTGGGCCGCCCTGCGAGAGCAACAATTGAAGGCCTTGGAGTTGCGCAATACGGCTATGTCGGTGACCATCGACATCGGCAATCCGGACAACGTGCATCCCACTGACAAGGTGGATGTGGGCTTGCGGTTAGCCCGCGCGGCGCGCGCTCTTAGCTATGGCGAGACTCTCGAATACTCTGGTCCGCTCTATCGGCAGGCAACGCCGGAGGGCAGTGCGATTCGCGTATGGTTCGACCATGCCAAGGGATTGACAGCCAAGGATGGCGCGGTGACAAGCTTTGAGGTTGCGGGGAAAGACGGAAAGTTTTTGCCGGCGACGGCTAGCATTGAGGGCGCGACCGTGGTGGCCTCGAGCCCGTCGGTGGCCGAGCCGGTTTTTGTGCGTTACGGCTGGGCCAACAGTCCGCAGTGCAATCTTTTCAACGGCGACTTACTGCCGGCTTCGCCGTTTACATCGGAGAAGTAGTGGGCGCCTGCGGCTTTGCAGCAAGTTGTTCGGGCGTGCGCGAGTAGCGAATCACCTCGACCGTCGAAACTGCGACCAATCCCTCCTCGACCATTGCATCGAGATAGGAGGTCAGTTTGCCGATTTGTTCTTCCGTGTCGATGATGCTCATCTGAATGGGAGCATCCTTGCTGCGCGGCCAATGGCTGGCATGGCGAATCCGGCTGGCCGATCCGTAACCCTCAATGCCGCGGAAGACTATCGCTTCAGCGATGTCCAGCTCCATGCATTTGGCCTGAATGGCTTCATGCAACGGCTTGCCTTGCCAACAGTCGTCCTCACCAAAGTGGATGCGCAACATGCGAGCGGTGAATTGTTCTTTCATGGGACAAGCCTCCACTTATTCCTGATCGTTTGCGGTTGACGTCCCTTGTTTGTCACTGTCGAGCGCGCGGTAAGCATACTTGATGATGTCCACGTCGGAGAAGACCACTAGGCCCTCTTCGACCATCTGATCGACGATCGGCAGGAAAGCGCGCAGTTTTTCAGCGGTATCGATGGCGGAAAGCATGATTGAGCCGTGGTGCGGGTGGAGCAGCGGCTTGTCTTTGTGCATGCGGCGATGCGCGCCGTAGCCGAGGATGCCGCGATAGACCGTGACGCCGGCAATGTCATTGGCGCGCATTGCCTCGACCAGCGCTTCATAGAGCGGCTTGGACTTCCAGCGGTCTTCTTCGCTCACGAAGATGCGCATCATCTGCGCCTTGCCTTCAATTTTGAGATGGGCGGGTGTGAGTGGCTCTTTGGTCTTCGAGAGCTGGGCTGGCTTGGCTACCGTGGTCTCCTGCATCTCGATCAACCCGCTGCCCGCTAGTTCCTCCAGCTTGCCCAGAAGCGCATCGACCTTTTTGCGGCTCTCGATGAACTCGATCTTGATGGGCAACCGGTCGGAGATTTCGACCACGTGCGCGGAGTGCATGTGGTGATCGGCGCCGAATCCGGCAATGCCCTTGGTCACCGTTGCTCCGGCGACGCCGCTATAGAAGAGGAAATCAAGGATGCTGGAGTAGAGCGGAACGCCGTGATGCGTGGCTCCATCGCTCAGGTAAATTGTGACTTTGACCGCTTTTCCAAGTTGCAGCATTTCGTTCTCCGCGCGCAATTGAGGATTCTATCGCAAATCGTCGCACTCGTGCGCTGGACAATTCCATCACAGTTACACAGTTTCACGATAAATAGGGGGGAGGGGGGTACCGGCAGGGGTCGAGGTTGGGCCGACCTTTTGAGAGGTCGACCCAAGTTGAGGTTAGCAGGATGGCGGAAATAATCTGCAAGATGCGTTCACACGATGGGCCTGCCCGGTTCGACTCTAGGAGATTGCTTCAGCCAGTACGGCGCCGCACCAGACGGCGGCAAGGCCCAGGATGAGGCTGCCGAATGCGTAGAGCGAGGCCAGCGCAAAGGCTCCCGCGCGCAAGGTGGAGAGCGTCTCCCACTCATAAGTGGAAAAGGTACTGTAGGCGCCGATGAAACCGACGGGGATAAAGTATCGCCATGCCGGACTTATCCCTGCGCGCTTGCCCAGATAAGTGAGCGAGAAGCCGATAATGATGCAGGCGGTGAGGTTGATGATGAAGGTGCCGAAAGGGAAGCGCGTCCCCATGCGCCCGGCAATCGCGGAGCCAACCCAGTAGCGTGCGATGGAGCCGAGCGCGCCACCGGCGGCGATGAGCAGATACTTCTGCAATGCGATCTCCTCTCGATCAGCTTACATTGCAAGCAACACCGCAACGGGACGTAAAGAAACGCCGATGCGTAGACCAAAAACCATATAGCTGGCTCATGGTTCGGTGTTACTCATTTTGTACTCGGGGATCGCGCCGGGATATGACTCCGCAACAGGATTCCCTGTCAGGAGTCATCATCTGTCCGGCCTATTGGGAGGGACAGCGGTTAAGGGTGAACTCCTTCACCACTAACAACACTTCTATTACACGGCGGGATGAGGATGGATGTCAAGGGTGCGGGGCTTCTGGCAGTGGTGTGGTTTTCGAATTGGGGACGATGCGCCCTGGAACCCATGCCAAGCCGATGTGTCAGAATTGTTCTCGCGTTTGTGCAGCATCACATGCGGATTTGATGACGGACTGCCAGTGCATCAAGCTGACGCTTGGGTCCTTCGAGAACCCCATTCCTCGAACACAGCGAAATAGTAGACTAGCAAGCCTAACCAGAGCCCGAGCACGATGAAGAGGAACCAGAGGACCTTTTTATAAATGGGGAACTTACTGAGGAAAAGGCAGTCCCACATCATCCCAATCCACAAGAGCAAAAACAGCAACGCCCAGAGAATACCGAGCGCACTAAGTGGGAAGCGAAGGGCGAACGGCATATGTTCTAAGCTGGGTCCCGCAAAACCGGCCGCCCAGATTTTGACAGCAGCCATCGGAACGAGCATCGCACCGATGTATATCGCAGAGAATCGATAGAAAGACCGAAGGCTCATAATGTCCAGTCTCCTCGCAACCAGTTTTGGAACAATAATAATACAGCATCAACTTGGTTGCGATCGAGTCACCGGATTACCGCAAACCACACCACCGCCAAAGCATCCCACCCTAGCCGCATAAACAAAGACGCGGCTAGGATGGGCAACCGGATTTGGAAACACCTAATGAGGCTATCGGTCCGTGCAGGAGTAGCACGGATCAATCGAGGCCTGAATCAAAGGTGTGTCGGCGAGGCGCGCGCCTTTGACCATCCAGCGGATGGCCGGCATGACGGCGAAGGTCGGCGTGCGTACATGAACCCTGGCGGGGTTTCTTGAACCCTCTCTCCATGAGACCGAGTACATGACCTCTCCGCGTGGCGCTTCGACGCGGGCCGTGGCCGTTCCGGTAATGAAGGCGAACTTTTCGTCGCCGGTGTGCAACTCGCCGGGCGGCAGCTTGGTGAGCGCCTGCCGAAGAATCTTGCAGCTCTCCATGATTTCGAGTGCGCGGACCAGCAGGCGGGCGCGCACATCGCCGTCGGGCTGGACCGGCACGTCGAACTGCATCTCCGCGTAGGCTGCGTAGGGCGCGGCGCGGCGCAGATCCTGAGGCACGCCGGAGGCACGCGCTACGGGCCCAACCACGCCAAGCGAGACAGCCTTCTCCGTGGTCAAGATTCCCACGCCAGCACAGCGCGAGCGCGCCGTCGAACTGGTGGTGAAGATGGGAATGACGGTGCGGGCCATCTCCTTTTCGAGCGCCTCGACCATCTTGAGAATCGATTGCGGATCGTCGATGTCGCGATTGACGCCGCCGATGCGGTTCATCGAATAGTTGACGCGGTTGCCGCTGATGGCCTGGAGCACGTCCATCACTTTCTCGCGCAGCTCGAAGCAGGTCATGAACATGGTTTTGAAGCCCATGAGCTTGGCTGCGATGCCGGCCCAGAGCACGTGCGAGTGCAGCCGTTCGAGTTCCGCCATGATGACGCGGATATATTGTGCGCGCGGGGGCGGGACGCGGCCGGTAAGGCCTTCCATCGCCTGACAAAGAGTGAGCGTGTGAATGTTCGAGCAGATGCCGCAGACGCGCTCCATGAGCGCGATGACCTGAATGTGATTGCGCGTTTCAGCCAGGTGCTCGATGCCGCGGAAGTTGAAACCGATGTGCAACTGGGCGTCCTGGACGGTTTCGCCTTCGCAGATAAGATCCAGCTTGTAAGGTTCTTCGAGCGCCGGATGATAGGGCCCCATGGGAATTTTGTAGCTCATTTTTTCTCCTGACTTGCGGCCACGGCGTTGCTTGCGGCCACGGTGTCGCGCAGGTTTACTCCAGGCGTGTCTCCCTGGCGCAGTAACAGCGGTTCATAATCGCGGCCCGTGAAGTCGATGGCGAAGCCTTCGTGAATCTCGCGCTCGATCCAATCCACTGCCTCGCACAGATCGAAAATGCTTTCGATGGAATTGCCGGCTAGTGGAAAGGAGAAACCCAGCAACTGGCCGTTGAGATCCCAGTGGTACTCCAGGCGAAAGCCCTCGTCTTTTGGAAGCTGATAAGCGGTAATGGTAATGAAGCGGGCGTGGAGGCTGTTCATCGCCTCGGTGAGTTCGCGGACGCTTTTGCCACCCAGCGCAAGCCAGTGCACGCCGCCCTTCTCGACAAAAGTTTCGGAGATGCCGAGCTTTTCCGGAATGGTATCAAGCAGAGTCATGGCGATCGTCATTGCGTGCCTCCAGGGACAACGGGATTCACCGGCTGCACGGCTGGCGGGGTTGCGGCTGCCGGCTTCGGAGCGGGCGGCTTGCGGGCCACGGTGTAGGCGGTCTTCAGCTCGCCCGGGGTCAGGTAAATCGGCGGGCAGGCAGAGTCTTGGCTAAGCGCATGCTCCTTGCAGCCTTCCACGCAGCGTCCGCAAAAGGTGCATTGGCCGGGCTCGTAGCTCCAGGTGAACTCGCCCTTGCCGGTTTTGAACTCGATGGCCTTGGCGGTGCAGCGCATTTTGCAAATTGCGCAGCCACTGCAGAGCGCTGGATCGAAGCGGACCAGGCCGCGATAGTTATCGGTGACCTTGGGGCGCGCGGGAAAGAGCATGGTCCGCGAGCCGCCCCACAGGTTCTTCCACAGCATGGTCAAGATGCTCATGCTCTAAACCTCATGAAAAGCGCGGAGGCTACGGCCAAAACCGCGAAGATTAGCGTGCATTGCCAGTAAAAGCGCACCGTTGTGTCGATCTGCAAGCGCGCCGTGGCCGAGGCGACCACGGACAAAAGCAGGACGATGGCAAAGGAAAGCCCGACGAAGACCAGTGCGCCAACCCACCAGAGAGTGAAGGTCGGGGCAGCCAGCGTGGCCACCAAGCCTGTGGCCGCCACCCATTCCAGACCATGCGAGAGCTCCCACATGGCAAGTTCCGGTCCGGCGTACTCGGTCATGGGGCCGGAGTAAATTTCCTGTTCGGCATTGGGCAGCGAGAAGGGATTGAGATGGAGTTTCGCAGGCAGGCAAACGAGCAACGCAATCACGCCCAGCCAACGCAACGGCGAGCTTGGCAGTTGCGCCAGGGCTTGGAGACTGAAGGTGTGCTGCGAGGCGGCGATGGAGACGATGGCCAGCAAGAAGACCACGTTGTACGAAACGCTGAGCACAGCTTCGCGCGCGGAGCCGATTTCGCCGAAGATCGAGCCAGAGGAAAAGCCGGCGGCGATGATGCACATTGAAGGCAATTCGAGCAGCGCGAGCAGTAGGATGAGATCGCCTTGAAAGCCGCCTGAGGCGGGCAGCACTGGCAACAGGCCGACTGCGCCCGCGGCCGATGAAACCGCAATCAGCGGCCAAGCCTTCATCAGCAGTCCGCCAATGCCCGAGCGCTGCGGTGTGTCTTTGCCAAGCAGCTTGATGAAATCGAAAAACGGCTGCATGAAAGGAGGGCCGATGCGGCCCTGCATCCGCGCGACAGCCTTGCGTTCTGCCCAGAGGAAGAACCACGCGGCGGGCACGGCAAACAGGAGTCCGGGAAAGATGAGAAGGCGCGCTAGGGCACTGGTCAGATTGCTCAAAATCTCTGGCGTGATCATGCCTGCACCTCTTTCGCATTCGAGTTACCGCAAGCACATCCGCTTCCCGATGCGCAATTGGCTTCGCAGGCGCCGACGATGACTGGCACGGCTTCGGTTGTCGGCAACTTCTTCGACGCTCTCGCGGCGAGAATCTCTGCGGCTTTTGCAACCCCCAATATGATGGCGTCGGGACGCGGCGGACAGCCGGGGACAAAAACATCGACCGGGATGTGCCGGTTCAGAGGGCCATCGAGCGTGCGGCTGTCGATGAAGACGTTGGTCGTGGCGGGGCAGGAGCCGATGGCCACGACAGCCTTGGGTCCGTAGACTTGGCCGTAGACGGTCTTGATGGCTTCAACGGCATTGTGTGTAACAGGGCCTGTGACGCAGAGAATATCAGCGTGGCGCGGGCTACCTTCGAGGCGTACACCCAACTGCTCAGCGTCGTAACGCGGCGAGAGCGATGCCACTAATTCGATGTCGCAACCGTTGCAACTGCCCCCGTTCATGTGGAAGAGCCACGGGCTGTGGCGACGGCTGTAGCACATCAACTTATTCCAGAGGTTCATGGTCTCCCCCCCAGCAGCATTTCAAGCATGTTCGGCCAAATGCCGGCGGCCAGGATCAGTACGGTCAACGCGACGATTGTGGCTTGCAGCAGGAACGGCTCCTTTTTTATCGGTGGCGAGGTCGGATTTGGCGGATCGGGCTCATGCGGCGGACCCCACCAGATGCGGGTCAAGGCCAGAACGTAAGCAATCAGCGCGAAGATGGACGAGAGGATGAAGACGGCGGCCAAGATCGGATTGATCTGCAAGGCTGTTTCGTACAGTCTCCAGCGGCCGATGAAACCCATGGTCGGCGGGATGCCCAGCATGGCTAACATGCCGAAGAGGAAGCCGAAGGCGGCGACTGGATAGCGTGCGGCTAGACCTTTGGGTTCGCCGTCGAGTGCGCCATCGGCTTCGGGGCCTGCGAGGCAGATGAAGAGGAGGGCCTTGGCCAGGGCGTGTGTTGCAGCGGCAAAAATGGCTCCTCTAACTCCAAGCCAACTCAACGAGAATACTCCCAGCATCAAGAAGCCAACATCTTCGATCGTCGAAAGAACCAGCAGGCGCTTTAGACTGCGTTGTGTGAGCATCAGCAATGCAGCTAGGAATGATGTTGCTGCGGCCGCACCCAACAAAAGTGCATGAGGCAGGAAATAATCGGGAATCGATTGTGCCGATACTAAGAACTCACCAAAGGCGGCCATATCGACTACCGCAATAATCAAGCCGAGTACTACAGCAGGAAGTTCGTCAGCCAGACTCAGGAGCCAGAAGAAGAGCGGTACTGCTGCTAACTTCACACAAATACTGGTGACAAACAACGCCCAAGCCCATTCTTTCTGTCCACTTTCCAGTAACAAGTCGCTGGAAATCATAGAAACAGCCGAGATCACAACCGCTGTCAAGTAAGTTAGCTTCGCGGCCTTTGACTTCGCACTCAACCATACCAGGCCAACGGTGAGTAGAGCTGCGAGTTCCAGGAGCGCGAGACGAAGCCAATGATCCGAAAATAAAAGCCCTTGAACTGTAGCTATGCTAATGATGAGCATTAGCAATGCAATGCGGCGGCTTTTTGCATACGCTAAGGCAGATAAAACTAACGCAAGTCCGGCAATGGCACAGGCAGCTACGAGTAAATACGGCACTGGAATCGGCCCCGAAAGTGGCACACCGCGAGCCCATTTCCATAAATCTTGTCCCGGTGCAGACCAACGTGCTCCCGCCAACACTGCCGCCGTACTCACAAGGACGAGAGCCAACGCCCGCTTCTCCATCCAGGAGACGACGACGCCCAGTCCACGCGAAACAGCCTGCAAGCCGCTCCAGACGCCCAGATAAACGGCATCCACATTGGACCAGCGGAAGAAATCATGCCAGTTTTGCAGGAAGATCGCGGAGAAGTCGCCGGCCGTGAGCCTTCCTTGATCGGACAACGGTTCGCCGCCAGTGAAGATTCCGCCGCCAGCCAATGCGGCGCCGCCCGCAACTGCCGGGCGCGCAACGTAAGCGATGGCATAGATCAGGCCGCCCAGAACGAGTGAAACCGCAGCTAGCACCAGACCGCCCATGGTCGAGAAGCTGCCTGCACTTGCCGACAAGCCAAACCAAGTTACTTGGACTGTTGCGAGGTTTAATGCGCCGAGAATCGGATTGAGTAGATAGTTGACGGCCAGCTGCGGCGCGATGCCCAGAATGACGCTGCCCGCGGCCATGAATCCCATCCCCCAAACCATCGTCGACGAGGACTCGTGCGCGTCTTTGGTCGCATCCGTCAGCGGACCAAGGAAGACTGCGCTGGTGGCCTTCGCGCCCAGGAAGACCGTACCCAGGCTGACGGCCCACGCGACCATCGCGGGAACGGCCCATCCGGCTTGCAATGCTGCGGCGTAGAGCATCCACTTGCTGGCGAAGCCGCTCATCAGAGGAATTCCCATCATGCTGCCGACGCCGATTAGCCATGATAGAGTGGTCCGCGGCATCTTCTGCGCGAGGCCGCCTAGTTGGTTCATATCGCGCGTGCCTGCGGCGTGTTGTACCGAGCCGGCAGTCAAAAACAGGCCACCCTTGAAGAATCCGTGATTGAGGCAGTGCAACAGGCCGGCGGCAATGGCCAGCGGCGAGCCGATGCCGAGGCCCATCATCATGTAGCCGATCTGGCTTACAGTGGAGAAGGCCAACATGCGCTTCAAATCTGTTTGCACCATGGCGTACATCACGCCCACGGCCATGGTAATGGTGCCGATCCAAACTAGAGAAGCGCTTCCCCATGCGAAGCCTCCGGCCACCGGCCAATCGCCAAAACAGTGCATGCGGGCAGCCAGATAGACACCAGCCTTCACGTAACATGCGGCGTGCAACAGGGCGCTGACTGGAGTCGGCGCGGCCATGGCTTCGGGAATCCATGTATGCAGGGGCACTTGCACGGATTTGGCCACCAGCGACACCAGCATTAGCACAAAGACGCCGCCAGTGAAGGCGTGCGCGACCTTAGGATCGGTCCACAAGGCGCTGCCCGTGCGGTAATAGATAACAAGAATTGCCGCCAGTAGTCCGTAGCCTGCAATGTGGGTCATCAACAGCACTTTGCGCGCGCCTGCGACGGCCTCGCGATTGGTGTACCAGAAACCCACCAAGCTGAAGGAGCACAGGCCAACCAGTTCCCAGCAGAGGTAGAAGAAGAAAAGATTGGCACTGTAAACCAGGCCAACGAATCCGGCGATGAAGACCAGCATCGAGGCATAGAAGCGGGTCGCGGACTTGTCGTGCGCCATGTAGCCAATGGAATAGAGGAGTACGAAAGCGCCCAGGCCGGTACCCATCAAAGCAAAAAGGACGCTGAGCGCGTCCACGTGGAACACAAGGGCCAGCGGACCGTCCCAGTGGAGCACGTTCAGATCGACCGCTTGCCCCGCCTGGACCAGCGGCGCCATCCCGGCCACGGCCGCGACTGCCGGCAGAGCGGAGAGAAAGGCCAGAACCCCCTTTGTCCTTGCGGAGCATAGCTTTGCGGCGAGGATCTGGAGCGCGGCACCCAACAGAAGGACACACGGCGCAATCAGAATTAGAGACTCTGCGTTCATGCTTGCAATGCTAGTTTGCGGAAGGCGTTCAAGATGTGATGTGCCTCACGTCGAGGCTGAACGTGCTGCAATGTGGTATGACCACTGGTATGGACCTGCAAATGTCTGAAAATGGAGCAGTTTTCGGCTGTTATGGGATAGATTTTCGAGGACCAAAGTTGAATCTGAGACTTTATTTCGGCGGGTGACGGCGTTGCTTTCGATTTGGGATTCGAAAATGAGTTGACGTGGTGCTGTCCCGCTGATTCGCTGAATTAATCTGCAAGGTTTTGAAAATATAAAAAGGGGGGGAGGGGGTACACAGGGGGTGGTGAACAATGGACAGCGGTCAGTAAAAGCCCGCTCTCCTGACTCCTTCCATTGTGCGGCAGCGGAGGGTTATTTTCTGCAAACCACCTGCTGCGATGAAACTGCGTTAAAGATACGGCACCCGGCGCGACTGCTTTGCTCCTCGATTCGGGAGAATTATGATGAATTTCTGATGGCCGGAGAGGATCGACTTGGGTCAGGCAGAACATCAGATCACGCTTTGGGCCAGTGACCAGTCCGCGCAAAATGTTTCTTCCGACGAGTATAGAGCTTGCCACGATGGCCCAGGCCGCTGACTGTGCCAGGGTCAGCAGGGCCGCGAGAAAGCAGGCCCTTCCGTTCCTGCGCGAGCTGCATTCTGAAGCCGAGGACCTGGACTACTTTGGCAATCAGGTATTTCGAAAAGACACCGTCTTTGTGGCGCTCAATGAAGGACGCCGACCGGTTGGATTCATCGCGTTCAGTGATGGCTGGATCAATCACCTATATGTCTTGCCGAGTTATCAAGGGCTTGGCATTGGTGGCCTGCTGCTTGATAAGGCAACGCAATCCTCGAAGACCCTGAGGCTCTGGACGTTCGAACGAAACGAACTCGCGCGTCGGTTCTACGAGAAGCATGGGTTTTCCGTGATCGACCGCACGAACGGCGAAAGCAACGAAGAGCAGGAGCCGGACCTTTTGTTGCAGTGGAACGCCTAAGATGTGGGTTTGATGCAGGGTTTCCAGGTCAGAAGATTCGGGGTTGGGGCATCGGGTGTTGAAGTTGGTTTTCGCAGCGGTCCTACGGGATGCTTGGGATTTTTGGGATGCTTACCCAGGGTTGCGCTGCGCTTTACCCTGGGCTATTTTCGTATTCTCCCTACGGGAGAATTGACGGCTGGGGTGATTGGTCTCCCACCCTTGCCGCGATGAAACTGCGTCAAGGATGGGGAACTCGGCACGGCATTAGGGTACAGCAGTTCCTATTCTTTCGGTTGTTTTGGCAGTGAATTCAGTATAGGTGCAAAAGTGCTTGAGATATTCCCCAAGCGCTCCGAGATCAACCTTGTTTTTGAGCACGTCTTTCTCGTCGAGGACGATTGTCAACTTGTCACAAAATGTCTTCTCGGAGCATGCAGCGACAAATGACTTAATGATCTCTTGAGTGATAACTTGCCTAGATTGCTTAAGCCGTGTGAAGCCAGAGCCGAGGACTGGCATTACCAACGGCTCCTTCTGTCCTCGGTTCCCGATAAAAATCCAAAGTTGCCCAAGCGCCTCTTTCAAGTCATCAAACGTGCCCGATGCAACCCCATTCTTGTTGACGTGGCAGATTGCCAGAAAGTATCCCGTTCTATCCTTTGGCTTGAGCCTCACAGCAGTGCCAATAGGATAGCGTTTCGTGTTTCCTACTCGCTTTTCTTCGAGTTTTTCGAACTCAATATCGTTGAGTTCGAGGCCCAACTCGCGGTCTAGCGACGTATGGTCACCGTAGAATCTTCTTGTAAACTGCCCCTGGATGCTTGTTTCGCTGATTTGCTCCTGGGATATTTGGGTGTCGAAGGTTGTGTTCGTGCCCACAATGATTGCACCTTCAAAAGAAAACAAGTTACCTATTGCGATCTCGATAGCAGTGTCGCGATCCTTCAGTTTGCATTCGACTGCGAGCTTTGGTCGACATACCCAGATCGCTCCCACCAACCCCGCGCCGAAGAACACCCACCAGTAGGCTTGAACATCTTCTTGTTTCGCGATTTTAAAGTAGTCCGCTCATTTCAGAACTGTATAAAGGACACCGAGTGAACTCAGCAGCGCAGAGGCTCCCCTAAGAGAAAGAACATTTCGGCCGAGTGTCCTAAGGTAATAACTAACTCTTGCGGCGCTCATAGGCCAAGCCCTCTATAAATATCGTCCGTATAGTAGTAGGGTCCACCCTTGCCTTGGGCTCTCAGGGAGGCGTCTGATACGGGCCAGCTCTCAAGAGCGCGTTGCATTATGGCTGCGTTGAAACTTATGTGGATCGCTAGGGTATTGTGCAGCAACGAAGGACAGCGTTCGTTGTCCATAGATCTTTTTCCGTTGAGATTCACGACAACGATAGGCAGATTTCTCTTAAGAGCCTGTTCGATCTCCCAGAGAACGAATTTATAGAGATAACGTGTACTTTGCCCCACCAAGAGCACGAATACTTTAGTGTTTCTCAGACGCTCAGCTAGTTGTGCTTTGATAGACTCTTCAGCGCTTGAGTCTCGTGCGGTATTGAGGTCATGTGCGTTGTAGAAGTTGAAGTTGTGGTTGTCGTTCTGTTTCCAGGCCGTCATAAGGCGGTAGTAATGGATGTCGGTATCCCCGTCGAATGAAACGAAAGTCTTGTTCTGATATGACACTTTCTCACACTTCCATAGAGGTTTCCTCGCAGCACAAAGCCAGGATCCCTCTGACGCCCTTCTTGGCATCGAATATTATCACAATCGAGGGAGCCAAGCGTGGCTGTTCTCTGAATTCCTTCCGCGCCTCTCCGATTTTGAGATATCCTTGATCGGGAGTTGGCAGGAATCTGACCCTATCGCGGTCTGCGCTTAGTTGTGTTTACCTTTCCACTCGGCGTAGGGGCCTTGGAAGTCTTCTATGCCTTCTTCTTTGAAGACCCATAACCTTGTGGCTACTTCGTCTATTAAGTCGTGGTCGTGAGTTACTAACAAGACCGTGCCTTCGTAGCGTTGGAGAGCTATGTTCAAAGCGTTGATAGCTTCTAAGTCCAAATGGTTAGTGGGCTCGTCGAAGATCAGTATGTTGGGCTTGGTCAGGATTAACTTACAAAAAGCTAGCCTTGCTTGCTCGCCGCCACTTAGAGCTTTGGTTTGCTTCTCGCCTTCTTCACCGCTGAATAACATCTGACCTAAGATGCCGCGAATCTCTTCGACGTGGGCAGCGGGGTTCCAGCGATGGAGCCACTCGGCTACGCTGAGACCGTGTTCAATGGTCGCGCCAACGTCTTGCGGGAAGTAGCCGATTTGCGCTTCGTGGCCCCAGAAGACGGTGCCTGAGTCGAGGGTAAAATCTTTGTCGGCGAGGCCGGGATAGTTATTCAGAAGGCTCTTGAGCAGAGTGGTTTTGCCTGCGCCGTTGCGGCCCATGAGACAGATTCTTTCGCCGCGGATGAGGTTGGCGCTGAAGCCGTCGATAACCGTTTGCTCGCCGTAGATTTTGGTGATGTGTTTGAACTCAAGGACATGCTTGCCGCTGGGGCGGATCTGATCGAACCGAATGTATGGGCGGGCAATGTTGGAGCGGGCGAGATCGTTGGTTTGCAGGCGCTCGACCTCTTTGCGGCGGCTGGTGACTTGCGAGGAACGGGTTCCGGCGGCGAAGCGGGCGATGAAGTCATTGAGCTGCGCAATTTTCTTTTCGCGCTGGGCGTTTTGCGATTCAAGCGTGGAACGAATTTGCGTTTTGGCCATCACCATTTCGTCATAGCCGCCGGTATAAGTGATGATGGTTTGGTAGTCGATGTCGGCGGTGTGGGTGGTGACCGAGTTGAGGAAGTGCCGGTCGTGGGAGATGGCGATCAGCGTGCCGTCGTAGTTATTGAGGAAGTCCTGCAGCCAGTGGATGGATTCGAGATCGAGATAGTTAGTGGGCTCGTCGAGCATCAGGGCCTGGGGCTTGCCGAAGAGAGCTTGCGCGAGAAGGACGCGGATCTTTTGTCCGCCCTGAATTTCGCCCATCTTTCGCTCGTGGATATCTTCTGGAATATCAAGACCGTCGAGAAGGATGGCGGCGTCGGATTCAGCGGTATAGCCGTCCTCGTCGCCGATGACGCCTTCGAGCTCACCGAGACGCATGCCGTCGGCGTCAGATAACTCCGGCTTCTCATAGATGCGGTCGCGCTCTTCGAGAGCCGCCCAGAGCGGCTTGTTGCCCATGATGACGGTGTCGATGACGCGATAGGCATCGAAGGCAAATTGGTCCTGACGCAGAACGCCCATCTTGCGCGGGCGGACGACCGTGCCTTTCTGCGCATCCAGCTCGCCGGTGAGGATCTTCATAAAGGTAGACTTGCCGGAGCCGTTGGGGCCGGTGAGACCGTAGCGACGGCCGGGTACAAAGCTCACGCTCACATCTTCGAAGAGCACCTTCGAGCCGTAGCGCATGGTTACATTGCTTACACTGATCATTCTGTTTGAGTTCCTGTATGGAGCGTGGCAAGGCAACAGCCGCGCGGGCCGGGTGACGCTGGGTTGAATCAGATTTTGGGGCGCACACGGGCAGCCCAGAGGATTGATGCTCTTCCAGTTTCTCATAAGTGCGCGGTTGGCAGCTTTTGCGCGACTCTTTTGGCCACGTCACGTCTATACGATGGGAAGGTTCTTATCTCGCCATACCCGAAAGCATTTGCGGACCGGGGCCAACCCGGCCGCAAGCAATGTTTGAGGGTGCCAGGCGCGCGGAGACCGCCGGCCAGACGGGAATGCCCGCTACTGGCTATACTGTTTGAAGGTTGTTGCATTGGACAATCTGAGCATCTAACTGAACAGCCCGGCCATTAGGCTGGCTACCCAATGAGGTCAACGAACCCATGAAATCGATCTTCGAACGGTTGCGCACGCGCCGTCTCGCTTCAGTTTTTGTCGTGCTTGGCACGCTCTCGGCCGCCATTGTGATAGGTTCCTTTGCCGCGCACGGGGTCCGCGGACAGGAGAATCAGAACTCGAGCACCGACGCCACGCCACTTAAGGTAGTCAATTCCGCAGTGCCTCCCAACGAATTTGTGAAGATTGCGCAAAGGGTTGCGCCGGCGGTGGTAAACATCAACACCCAGACACTGCCCAAGCAGTCTTTGAACAAGGGACGCCGCAATTTTCACGGCCGCGTTATGCCTATGCCGCAGCAGCCCGGTGGCGGCGATGACGATCAGGATGAGGATCAGCCGCAGGGACAAGGGCAAGGGCAGAACAACTTCCAGGACTTTTTCAACCGCTTCTTCGGCGGGCAGATTCCGGACCAGGAAGGCGGCGGGGACGACGGCCAAGTGCGTGAGTCGCTGGGTTCGGGATTCATCGTCGATCCCAAGGGCTACATCATCACTAATAATCACGTGATCGAGAAGGCCGATAAGATTTACGTCAAGCTTTCGACCGACCCTGACAACCAGGACCTGGGCCGTCCGGCGCGGGTGATCGGCTCGGACAAGGCTACCGATCTGGCAGTGATCAAGATCGACACAAGCACACCGCTGCCGACCGTCAAGCTGGGTAACTCCGACACGACAGAGGTGGGCGATTGGGTGGAAGCTATTGGTAGCCCCTTTGCGCTTTCGCAGACGGTCACGGCGGGAATTATTTCGGCTAAGAATCGAACCATCGAGCCGGGCGCAGGCGGTCAGTTTCAGCACTTCATCCAGACTGACGCCGCGATCAATCCGGGCAACTCCGGCGGACCGCTGCTGAACATGAATGGCGAAGTTATCGGGGTGAACACGGCCATCTATACCCAGTCGGCAGGCTACCAGGGCATAGGCTTCGCGATGCCATCCAATACTGTGGTTGATATATACAACGATCTGATCGGCGCTAGCCACAAGGTAACTCGCGGCTCGATCGGCATTCGCTTCAACCAGGGTCTCTCGGGCGCGGTGAATCGCGTTTACGGCTTCAAGAACGGCGTGCTGGTGCAGCAGATCCAGCCGGGCGGACCGGCGGAAAAAGCGGGCCTCAAGTCCGGCGATATCATTCTCAGCATCGATGGACGTAACATCAAGGACGGCGACGACCTAGTAAATGAGATCGCCAGCCGCAGGCCGGGAAGCAGCGTCCGCCTGGGCTACTTGAGGGACGGCAAGCAGGCCGACGCCACGGTCACCATCGGCGATCGCGACAAGGTTTTTGCGGAGTCGGGCGAACAGCAGGCGGAGGCAAGCCCGGACGAAAGAGGCGACCCAGGCGAGACCAAGCTGGGTATTGTGGTCCGAGAGGCTTCAGCGGCGACCACCGCCAAGCTGCACACACCCGGAGTGCTGATCCAATCGGTGCGCTCGGGCTCGTTCGCCGACCTGCAGGGACTTCAGCCCGGAGTGGTCATTGTCCGCGTCAACAAGCAGCCTACGGGCACGAAGGACCAATTCGATGCTGTTGTAAGCAAACTCAAGACGGGCGACGACGTGGTCTTCGAAATTATGGATCCTCGCCGTCCTAACGATGGCATTAACCTGGTGGGTGGAACGCTTCAATAGTGTTCGGAAGGGCGTCAGCGGCGGATTCCCGCTTCGGGCGCCCTTTCCCGTAACTGTTTAGATTCCCCGATTACTCGCTTTTTTATTGCGGGAATGCGGGACAATTCGCTAAACTCTCGACACTAGATCCGGTCGAGACTGCCTTTCCAGAGGGGAACCAGCATGCTTCATTTTCGAGCAAGCATGGCATTCGTATTGAGTGTGGCTATGGTCGCATCAGCGGCTTTCGGAAGCACCGTTCATCGTGCTTCGTCCCGTAGCCACGCCAAGCATGCCACCCATAGAAAAGGCGTATCCAAATCAAGCCGTCTGCATGGCCAGCAGGCCATCGAGCCGAGCCGGGTTACCGAGATCCAGCAGGCCCTCATCCGAGAACACTATCTTAATGGCGAGGCGAACGGTAACTGGGACGCGGCCACCAAGGCTGCCATGATCAAGTACCAAGCCGACCAAGGATGGCAGACAACGTTGGCGCCCGACTCACGCGCTCTGAAGAAGCTTGGACTCGGCCCTGATTACTCCAATGCGATCAATGCCAAAGCCTCTTCATTCGCTCCGCCTCCGCCGGCAAGCACGATTCCTCCAGAACAGTCGAACGGTTTTGCGGCAGCTGCGGGCGTCAAGTAAGCCTGCTTTACATCTCTACGAGTTCATTTCATTCCACGCAAGGATGGCCGCCAACGGGCGGCCATCCTTGTCACATTCTTGCTCGATTGCAGCTCAGAAATGAAACTCCGGCATTCCATTCAGCAGAAACTCGTAGCGCGGGCGCTGGGTGTCCGGACCTGCGGTGATGATGCTATCGAGGTGAATGAGCGAGTCATCCTTGTCATACGTGGGCCACTTGGACAACCCCGGTCCATTGGGATCGCCGGTCTTGGCGAAGTTAGTCCAGTAACTCATCATGTGGTCGCTCAACTCGCGATCCTCGGGCCGCCATTCTGCTCCGGGTCGCGAATTCAGAGTGCCGAAGACGTACACAATATCGTCTGAGTGGAAGGCAAACAAGCCGCCGGGATAGTCTTTGTTAGGCGGAGCAGCTAACTCGAAGCGATAGCGGTAGACCGGCGACTCTCCCGTTTTCCTTTGCGCCTCAATCCATTTCCAGGTGCCGAAGGCGATGAAGTCGTCACCGCCATAGTCGATGGCCGAGCGCAGTGCTTGTGCATCGCTGTCGCCCGGATAGAGCTTGAGAAACTCTTCTGCTCGATCCTTGAAGTGATCGGATACATAACTCTTCCAACTCTCCACGGTTACGTTGTGCGTGGCCACAAACGCGCCCTCGTCGAGGTTCCATCCGGCCAGCAGTGGCACGTGCGCCTGCTTTCCTGCGGCATAGACTGCTTCCACGGTCTCGGTGAGAAACTTGCCGTCAACATAGGGCGGATAGCCATTCGGCAGTTTTTTGCCCTTGGCAGCATCGAGAAGCTTTTCCGTGGGCAAAGCGCGCAACTCTTCGAGCGATTTTACGCCCAGCGAAGCTACCCACTCATCGTCTTTCTTCTCGACTTCCTCCAGCGATCTGGCATCTGATCTGAGGGCAAAGCCCGAGCCGCTCTCGCCGATAGCTTTTTGAAACAATCCCTTGGCCACTGGCGAAGCCATCAGCGTGCTCACCGCGAAAGAGCCGGCGCTCTCGCCGAAGATGGTTACATTGTCTGGATCGCCGCCAAAATTCCCGATGTTAGCTTTGACCCACTCAAGCGCGGCCACCATGTCGAGCAGACCGTAGTTACCCGCCGCGCCGTTGGCTTCCTTGGCCAGGTCAGTCGTGGCCAAAAAACCGAAGACGCCCAGCCGGTAATTGATGGTAACGAGCACCACGCCTTTGAGAGGTAGAAAGCCGCCGTCGTGCCGCGGTTCCGAACTGGTGCCGGCCGTGTAGCCTCCGCCGTGAATCCAGAACATAACTGGCAGTTTATTTTTGGCTTTGATCTCAGCGGGCACATAGACGTTCAAGAAGAGGCAGTCCTCGCTCTCCCCGCTGTCCTCAAAGACCATATCGTCGTAGACGTGTCCCTGGGCGCAACGCGCGCCGAAATTCGTCGCGTCGCGGATGCCCTTCCACTTCGCCGGCGGCTGAGGCGCCTTCCAGCGCAGGTTACCTACAGGAGGAGTCGCATACGGCAGGCCGAGAAATGCATTCACCTTGCCGCTGTTGATGGTCTTGCCGTGTGCCTTGCCTTGCATTGTCTTGACCGTCAGCGAATCGGCATGAAGCGGACTTGCCAGCGCCACCGCCAGTCCTGCGATTGTCAACGCAAACGCAACTTTCATTCCAATTTGGATCACGGAAATCCTCCACGCAACAACATAACAGGTAGGAATACAACTGCTTTCACTTCCCGAGCACATCGATCGCCGCAGTAACCGTCTTGGGCGGCATGCAAGCGCTGTTGTCGCAGGCTTGGTAGCGTAGCTTGGCCTCGACCAGGTGATCGCCGGGTGAGGCCACAATGCGTGCCTGAATGGTGAACTCGCCGGTATACACATTGAGCTTCATACTGGGGTCGAGAGGTAGCGCGAACTCTGTGCCTGCCGGGTAACTGGCTCGCTCCAACCGCACGCCTGCGCCATCAGGAATCGATAACGTTGTTGGGATAAGTTCGTCTTCGGCGGGGGTGTGGGAGTTGATATGCAGACCCGGCGCGATGCGGAAGTGCAGCGCAACTGTCGTTGCTTTGCCTGCAGGGATAGTGACCTGCTCGGGATAAAGGTATTCGACGGCCGCAGGCTTTACGACGGATTGGCTTGGAGCGTCATGCATCTGGGCCTGAGCCAGTAAGCCAGCCAAACCCAGGACCAAGACAACAGTAACTCGTATCGCTGACGCGCTAACTCGTCGACTAACTGACTTACTCAATTTTTTACCCCCAGAGCCTTTTTGATGTTAGCTTCAATCTCGTTCTTTGAAGTTAGTCCCAGTTGCGCGGCTATGACGGTTCCGTTGCGGTCGACAAAGTAGGAGGTTGGCAGCGCGTCTAAGCCGCCATATGGCTGGCTCACCGAATCACCGTCGATCAGCACGGGATAGGGCATGTGCATTTGTTGGACGAAGTGAGCAATCTCTTGCTTTTCTTCGCTCAGCTTCTGTGCGTCGCCACGATTGATGTCGTCAGCGGAGATGCCGAGAATCTCAAAGCCCTGCGCCGCGTACTGGTTGCGCAGGTCGATCAGCCAAGGAGTTTCGATCTTGCATGGAGCGCACCAGGTAGCCCAGAAGTTGATGAGTAACGCCTTGCCCTTGTAGCTGGCCAGCGAAACCTTATTTCCGCTGAGGTCTTCGAGCGTGAAGGCGGGGGCGGGTTTGCCTTGGAGGGGGGAGACAAACTGCGGTGCTCCGGACGCATCGAGAACCAGTTTGCCCTGCGTGGTTTGGGTACTCATCTGCTCAGCGGCTTGCTTGCGGTACTCCCAGTTGGCCCAGCCCGCCCAACCGAAGGCGGCCAGGATAGACAGTACGGCGGTGATCACCAGTGAGTTGCGCTTCACGGGAACTAACCTCTCGATTTAATTGTACGAGCCGCCCGCGGTGTGGCCAACCACCCGCCGTGGGCTAGCCATCGCTCGCGCGACCTTGGTCTTATGTGGGACGAACTCCTTTGACCACAGCATGGGGGGCGAAACTGTTACCATCAATAACCGATGAGCGAGCAAGGAAATCTACCCCGCGCAAAAGATCACGAAGATAGTCGTGCGCCGGGGCCAGCGGCGTTGGTCCGCACCGAGGTTGCGGCCCTTGAAGCCTTGGCCACGCGTCTGGAAGGGCCGATGGCTGCGGCGTTTGATCGGGCTGTCGAGCTGATTTTGCGTTGCGGCGAAGAGCGAGGCCGCGTGGTTGTTACCGGCATGGGCAAGAGCGGAATTATTGCGCAAAAGATAGCAGCGACGCTCAGTTCTACCGGCTCACCGGCCTTGTTTCTGCACCCGGCCGAGGCGCTGCATGGCGACCTTGGCGTGTTGATGACGGGCGACGTGGTGATAGCGCTTTCGGCCAGCGGCGAGACCGAAGAGATTCTTCGCCTGATGGCCACTCTTAAACGCAAGGGCGACGCGCTGATCAGCTTCACTTGTAATCTGAGTTCGACTTTGGCCGAAGCGAGCGACGTGGCTTTGGACTGCTGCGTGGAGCGGGAGGCTTGCGGGTTAAACCTTGCGCCGACGGCTTCGACTACGGCGATGCTGGCGCTGGGCGACGCGCTGGCCATTGCGGTGAGCCTGCGCAAGGGCTTTCGGGTTGAGGATTTCGCGGAGTTGCATCCTGGCGGCAAACTGGGCAAGAGGCTGGCCAAGGTTCGTGACCTGATGCATGCTGGAGACGAGGTGCCGGTGGTTGCGGCTGCGACGCCTATGACCGATGTGATTTACGAGATGTCTTCAAAAAAGTTGGGCGTTACAACCGTGCAGGAGCAGGGTCAACTGCGTGGCGTTATCAGCGATGGCGACTTGCGGAGATTGTTGGAGCGCGAGGGCGGCGCAGCGCTGAGCCGCACAGCTGGTGAGGCCATGAATGCTCACCCTCGCACGATTGCTGCGGACGAACTCGCAGCCACGGCGCTGGCAATTCTCGAAGAGCGGAAGATAACTTCACTGGTGGTCGTGGACGATGCGGGGACTGTCGAAGGGTTGCTGCATTTGCATGATCTGTGGGGCGTGGAGCTTATTTAGGGCAGGGGAGAGAAAACCAGTTAGGATAACTCCATGCGATTCTTTGGCCTTCGATTTTTTGCATGGATGATGGCGGTTCTTGCCGTGGGCGCGGCCTTAATTTCTGCCCAGGCTGCACAGCAATCGCCTAGCCAGACAGCCACGCCTGCGGGTACTGCCGCTGTCGCACCAGCCGCCTCTGCTGCTGCGCCCAAGACTCCTGCAAAGCCACGTGATGCGGAGGTTCCGGCGCCTACGCGGGCAGAGATGCTGCGTGGCGCTTACGGGCCTTATCGCGCCAACAATGATCTGCTCTATTACCACCTGGATATTCACGTCGATCCGGAGAAGCAATTTATCAGCGGCAGGAACACGATCCGCTTTCGGATGCTTGCCGATGGCACGCGCATCCAACTCGATTTGCGTGAGACGCTGGCGATAGACAAGATTCTCATGGGCGAGACGCCGCTCAAATACGAACGCGACTCGGGCGCAGTCTTCGTGGATTTTCCCAAGATGCTGCGCGCTGGCCAGGTCTATTCAATCGACTTTTATTACTCTGGGCATCCGGAGGAGATCGGGCGCTTTGGAGGCATGACTTTCAAGAAAGACCCTGTCGGTCGAGTCTGGATTAATACGGCATGCGAGGGCGATGGCGCCAGCGTGTGGTGGCCAAACAAGGATCAGTGGCGCGATGAGGTCGAGAGCATGGACATCAGCGTGGCCATACCCAATGGGCTTGTGGATGTGTCGAATGGCAAATTCATGGGCAAGACCGACCTGGGCGACGGCTATACGCGCTGGGACTGGCATGTGCATTACCCGATCAACAACTACGATGTCGCGCTGAATATCGGGAGTTATGTTCACTTTTCTGACCAACTCGGTGAGTTACCGCTTGATTTTTATGTGTTACCCGAGGATTTGGAGAAAGCGAAGAACCAGTTTGCGCAGGCCAAGGGGATGCTCGAGGCTTATCAGCATTACTTTGGGCCTTATCCTTTTGCGAAGGATGGATATAAATTGGTCGAGGTGCCCTACTTAGGTATGGAACATCAGAGCGCAGTGGCCTATGGCAACGGGTTCACGAACGGGTATATGGGCCGCGACTGGACCGGCACGGGAATCAGCTTGCGCTTCGATTTCATCATTATTCACGAGAGCGGGCATGAGTGGTTCGGGAACAGCATTACAGCTGCGGATCCGTCCGACATGTGGATTCATGAGGGCTGGACGACTTATCTGGAAGGCCTTTATGTGGAGTATCGCTGGGGCAAGGACGATGCGATCAAGTATCTGAACGGCGATAAAGCGAAGGCGAAAAATCTGCGACCGATTATCGCCGAACGCGGCGTGAATGCGGAACCTGACCAGGACCAGTACTTCAAGGGATCTCTCATGCTGAACACCCTTCGCAGCGTGGTCAACGACGATGGGAAGTGGTGGGCGCTGCTGCACGGATTCTATCAGCATTTCAAGTATCGAAACATTATGACCGAGGACGTGGTAACGTACTTTAATCAGCACACCGGCATGAACCTAACGCCGGTCTTCGACCAATATCTGCGACACGCACAGATTCCGCGGCTGGAGCTACTATTCGGCGAGACTCCGGGCATGGTGATGTATAAGTGGCGAGCCGACGAGAATAACTTTGCGATGCCAGTGCGGGTGGGCACGCCGGGACACTGGAAAATTATTCATCCGACGACCAAGTGGCAGTGGATGCAGACGCCGCTGACGAAGGATGAGTTCGAGGTAGCGACGGATCTGTACTATGTCGACGTGAACAAGCAGTAGGAAGCCGATTCTACGCGGAACATTTGTGTTTAAAAAGCGCGAAGACGAGAGAGCGTCACTTAAAGACAGAACCTACGCTGGCAAAGGTCGCAGCAACGGCACTGGCTGCTAAACAGATCACGAGTTCATTCTCGGCGATAAAATTCCGCAGTCGGATATCTTCACCCCAAGGTGCAACTGCCAGTCTGTGTTCATCCTGAAATGCGGCGTGAGCGTCTGCCCAACCTGCCATCCCTGAAGCAAGCAAGTAGGCGATGCCAGCGAATAGCGCACTTCTCACTCCGAGTCTGATCCTGAACTTCGATCGGTAAATAAGCGCAGCTATGAGAAGTCCCACTAAGGACCCCATCAAGATTTTTCCGGCGATAATGACTGCGACAATGCCATTGGTCATGAACATAGGCAAACCGTTCTTTGTAGCATACAGCTTGAAAAGCACGAAGGAGCACGAAAATCCCAAGCTTTCTCAGGGTTTCATGAACGTGAGGCTTGAAACCATATCAGGTCTAAAACGTAAAGGATACCCAGGCACTCTCAGCTCCCTGCTCCGTCCGGAATCTTTGGTTTAGAACTGTAGTACCAAGTCAGGTCACCGGTTGGGATTCATGAAAATGCCGCCAGATGGTTTCGGCGGTCTTGCGGGGAACTACAGCAGCGAGCGACTCAGCGGTGGCTTGCTGCACCTCGCGCAGACTGCCGAAGTGAGTGAGAAGCCGCTGTCTTGTTTGCGCGCCGACGCCGGGGATATTCAGCAGCTCCGAGTCGCGGTCGCGCATGGCGCGGCGCTGGCGATGGTAGCCGACGGCGAAGCGATGGCTTTCGTCGCGGATGAGCTGGACAAGATGAAGGACGGGCGAGCGGCGGTCGAGCACCACCGGCTCCTCCTCGTTGCCGTAAAGGTAGATGACCTCCTCGCGCTTTGCAATCGACGCCAGCGGCTGCGTCGTGAGGCCGAGAGATTCGAGAGCTTCGGCGGCGGCGTGAAGTTGGCCGAGTCCGCCATCGACAAGCACCAGCGAGGGCATAGGCTGATTTTCGTCCTGCAAACGCCGATAGCGGCGGGTGACGACCTCGCGCATGGAGGCGAAGTCGTCCACGCCCAGGACGGTCATCACCTTAAATTTGCGGTAGGCCTGCTTATTCATTTTGCCGTCTTCCCAAACGACCAACGAGGCTACGGTTTCCGCGCCTTGAATGTGCGAGATGTCGAAACACTCGATGCGTTTGGGCAATTCTGGCAGCATGAGAATGTCGGCAAGAGCCTCTTGAATGGCTTTGCGAGATGGCTCAAGGACGCGGAAGCGCTGCGTGTAGGACTGCTTGGCATTTTGGCTGGCTAGATCGACGAGGGAGCGTTTTTCGCCGCGCTGCGGAATGGCTAACTCGATGCGATGACCGGTGCGCTCGGTGAGCAGGGTGGAGAGAGCTTCGCGGTCGTCGAAGTCCACCGGGACGAGGATGGAGCGCGGAACGTATTGCTGATCGATATAAAGCTGCTTGAGCAGGGCACTGAAGACGGGGCCGGCGTGAAAGGGTGTCTCGTGGCTACTTTCCCCAGGTGCTGAAGTCGAGCCTTGATCGGGTGCTTTCGATCCTTCCATTGCAACGGTCCCAGGTTCAGCGTTCTCGGAAGCCGGCGATTCGAGGAAGTCGGGTAAGTCTTCCCAGAAAAACTCGCGGCGGTCGACGATCTTTCCTGCGCGAACATGAAAGAGGTTGACGGCTAGCGAGCCAGCTTCGAAATGATAGCCGAAGACGTCGGTGTCGTCGCCTTGCTCGGCGGTAGCGGCGCGCTGTTTTTCCTGCAACTGATGGACGGTGGAAAGCTGGTCGCGCAGGCGGGCGGCGGTTTCGAATTGCTCGGCTTGGGCGGCTTCCATCATGCGTGCGGTGAGGGTGCGTTCGAGCTCCGAATGGCGGCCTTCGAGCAGAAGTTGCGCGTCGCGGACGGCGCTTTTGTAAATCTCAGGCGTGGTGAGGCTTTCGACACAGGGGCCGAGGCAGCGGTGAATGTAGTACTGCAGGCAGGCGCGGGGATGGTAGCGGGAGAGGTCGACCTTGCAACTGGGAATTAAAAAGCTGCGATGAATCAGCTCGACGACGCGCCAGGCCAGGCTGCCAGGAAAGTAAGGGCCATAGTAAGCTGCGCCATCCTTGCGCAGGCGGCGGGTGACGAAGACTTTGGGGAAGCGGTCGGCGAGGGTGAGCTTGACGTAGGGGTAGGTCTTGTCGTCGCGCAGCAGGATGTTGAAGCGCGGCTTGCGCTGCTTGATGAGATTGTTTTCAAGGGCCAGAGCCTCGGGCTCGTTGCCCACCAAAATGTAGTCGAGATCGACGGCCTCGCGCATCAGTGAGCCGGTCTTGGCGTTGGCCTGCGAGGCTTCCAGAAGATAAGAACGGACACGCGCTCTCAGGTTCTTGGCCTTGCCTACGTAGATGACCTCGCCCTCTGCGTTCTTATAGAGGTACACGCCCGGCTGCGTAGGCAAGGTGCGGATTTTTTCGTAGAAGTCCATGAGGGAATGCGCCAGTTCATAGGATAGCGGGAGTGGCGCAAGAAGCAATAGTTACCGATTCGAGTAAAAATTACACGGTTTTTGAGGCAGGACTGCGCATAGATATGGAAGCAAGGTATTTATTTTCAGGATATTGGAGATGTTTGGCGTTTGGTCCCTTGGATGCATCCAAAGTTGCAGAGATTTACGCCAGTTCCGCCAGCAATGCGCTGCACGGAAACAAGCGCGGCGGGGAGAGGAACCATAGAATGATTAAGGTCGGAGTGCTGAGTTTAGTAGCAGGTTTGGCAGTGGCGGGTGTGACGGGTTGCGCGACAAAGAATTACGTGCGCAACCAGACCGCACCATTGGTTGACCAAACCAATCAACTGGAAGACAAGACAGCGAATAATAACCGGAAGATTCACGACGTGGACGACCGCGCGCAGGCAGGCATCAAGCAGGCGCAAGGCTCGGCCGACACAGCCAATCAGAATGCCCAGGGCGCAAGCAAGGCCGCCGGCGATGCTGAATCCGCTGCTAATAATGCGGTGAATCGTGCGGACTCGCTCGAGAGCGTGGTGAAGGGGCTGGACGACTATAAGCCGATGGCCAACGTAGCGGTAACCTTTGGTTTCGATAAAGCAATGCTGACCAAGGATGACCGCGATCAACTGGACAGCTTTGCCGCGCAGATAAGCTCGGCGAAAGGTTTCATTCTGGAAGTGACGGGCGGAACGGATTCGATTGGCTCGGCACAGTATAACTACGAGTTAAGCCAGCGGCGGGCCGATGCAGTGGTGCAGTACTTAGCATCGAAGTATGCGATTCCAGCGCACCGGTTCTATCTGATCGGAATTGGCAAGGACAAGGAAGTGGCTCCGAACACGACCGCGGAAGGGCGCAAACAGAATCGACGCGTAGAGGTGCGGTTGCTTACGAACATGAGTGGCGAGCAGCAGCAGGCGGCGTCCAATCAGGGCCAGCAGTAAAAGAAGCTCCGAACGTAGGTTGATGTGAGAACAAAAGACTCCAGGCATAGGCCTGGGGTCTTTTGTTTGTTGAGAAAATTATTGTTGAGGTCGAAGTTTAAGTCGAGTCATTCTATTGAAAATAAATATGTTATTAGTTGTCGCGAAGTCAATAAAAAGAGTTGGTCAAAAAGATAGTTGTGCACGACTGTTAAATTGAGTTACTATTCTCGCCGTCGACAACAATCGGCAAAGGGTGGCAGTCCTCCCCCGCCTAAAAATAAAGCGAAGCTCGGCCACCTACTCAAACGAAGGAAGACCAGATCGAAAACATGATGACGCTTCAGGCGCTGGCAAGGCGTCGGAGAGGGTGCGCGTGTGCGATTTGGCTTCGTCACCACTACTTAAAGCCAACCAACGGAAGTCAATCGAGGAGAACATCATGAGATTCCGAACGGTTTTTCTAGCAGCGACGACATGTCTACTCACTGCTGCCATTGGCAGCGCGCAAAGTACTGCCGATATTAGCTTCGGCACCTCGGAGCAGACGATTCGAGGATTCGGCGGCGCGGAGTCCTGGATGCCGCAGCTTACCACCGCACAAGCAAGTGCTCTGTTCGGCACGGGCAGCGGCGACTTGGGCCTCAGCATCTTGCGGGTGCGCATCGATCCCACATCGACCACGGGTGGCAGCAATTGGGCCGTCGAGTTGGCTAATGCGCAGGCGGCGCACACATTGGGCGCAACTGTCATTGCGACGCCCTGGACTCCACCGGCAGCCTGGAAGAGCAGCAACAGCACTGTTGAGGGTGTGCTGAACACCTCCGAATACGCCGCTTACGCCAACTATCTGAACCTTTTCACTTCTTACCTGGCGGCTGGTGGTGTTCCGCTGTATGCAATCTCCATGCAGAACGAGCCGGATGCGAACGTCACTTACGAATCGTGTGTGTGGACCGGGGCAACGATGGATACGTGGGTGGCCAACAATGCATCGGTGTTGACGACCAAACTGATCATGCCGGAGTCGGAGAGCTTTGTCACCAGTCTTTCCGATCCAGCGCTGGATGACGCGAATGCGGTGGGCAAGATCGGTATCATTGCCGGGCATATCTATGGTGTATCTCCGAGTTTCTACACCAATGCGGAGAACAAGGGTAAAGAAGTGTGGATGACCGAACACTATCTGACGCCATCAGGAGCGCAGCCAGCCATTGCAGACGCGCTCGCTGCGGCCGAGGAGATTCATGCCTCGATGGTGACGGCTGAGTATAACGCCTATGTATGGTGGTGGCTTTGGGATTGGAACCCAGGCAGCGGAGTTATTAACTACGGTCTGATTGATCCCAATAACAATCCAACATACTATGGTCTTGCTTTGGCTCAGTTTTCGAAGTTTGTGAGGCCGGGCTCCGTTCGCGTGAGCGCCACGGCGAACCCGACTTCGGGCGTGGATGTTTCGGCTTACACGGGCAACGGACAATCTGAGATTGTGGCGATCAACGCAAACGGCTCCCCCAGCACTGTTACCTTCGCCACCACAGGCGCGTCGATCAGCTCGTTTACGCCGTTCGAGACTTCAGCGAGCGTACAGCTGGCGCAACAGGCTGCAGTGAGCGTATCGGGCGGCTCATTCACTTACACGCTGCCAGCGCAAAGCATCACTACTTTCGTATCGTCGGGCGCTGTCTCGCCCAGCTTCACGCTGTCGCCTTCCGCGTCTACTCTGTCTGTAACTCAGGGAAGCAGCGCGACCGACACCGTCACGGTGACGGACGTGGGCGGATTTAGCGGCAGCGTAACTCTTACCGCCTCTGGCTTGCCCAGTGGAGTAACTGCCGCGTTCGGCACTAATCCCGCAACTGGGAGCAGCGTGGTTACCTTTACGGCCAGCAGCACGGCCACCGCCGGCACGTCCACGGTGACTATCAACGGAACCTCCGGGAGCACGACGGCAAGCACCACCATTGCGCTCTCTGTTAGTGCCAAGCCGGTGGCGGGCTTTAGTCTCAGTTCTTCGGCGTCGACATTGTCGGTTGCCCAAGGCAGCAGCGCCACTGACACTATCACGGTGACGGACACGGGCGGATTCACCGGGGCCGTATCGTTTGTCGCAACCGGACTACCAAGCGGCGTGACAGCTTCGTTTAGCCCGACATCATCCACGAGCTCCGGCGTGCTGACGCTGACGGCCAGCAGCACGGCGACTGCGGGATCCTCCACAGTGACCATCACCGGGACCTCCGGAACCACGACAGCTACCACCACTATCGCACTCACTATCGGTTCGGTTGGCGGTGGAGCCTGCACCGTCGACTATACGATCTCACCGCAAAACACGAGCGCCTTCGGAGCGATGGTCACGATCAAGAACGGCGGATCAAGCACTCTAAGCAACTGGTCGCTGACGTGGAGCTTCGCCAACGGACAGACCATCGCCAGTTCCTGGAATGGAGCCGTGTCACAGAGCGGCGCGAATGTTACGGTGAGCGAACAAGCCGGCCAAACATGGGAGAACATTCCTGCCGGCGGAAGCTACTCCGGATTCGGCTTCAACGGTACCTGGAACGGCGTTACCAACGCAATACCCACGGCGTTTTCGCTCAACGGAACGGCGTGCACGGTCAACTAGCTGACAGTAACATGTAGTTAGCACAAAAAGAGCGTTGCGGAGCGGGTCTTTGACTTGCTTCGCAACGCTTTAATTTTTTAGATTTCTTCTCCGCTCTTTCTCGCAGACTATACGCCGGCCTCGAGTTGTTTTACGTGCTCGGTGCGGACTTGCGTTGCGGTGAACAGGCTGAGAAAGGGCGCGCGGGCAGCGGCGGCTTCAACGGCGGGGCGACCGTTGGCTTCTTCGCGTTCGACGAGGCAGACGACTGCGGCGACGATCATGTGGGCCTCGCGGGCGGCCTCAATCGCATTGATGGTGGAGGCTCCGGTGGTGCAGACGTCGTCCACGATAACCACCCGCGCGCCTTCGCGGCAGAAGCCTTCGATGCGACGGCCGGTGCCGTGAGCCTTCTCGGCCTTGCGAACTAAAAAACCGTGCAGCAGGGGCGCACCGTGGTGCGAAAGCGCGCGCCATGCGCTGGCCGTGGCGACGTTCGAGACGATGGGATCAGCGCCCATGGTGAGTCCGCCGACGGCTTCGGCGTCGATGCCGTGTTTTTCGAGCAGTTCAAGAATTGCATGGCCGGTGAGACGTCCGCCCTCGGCGTGGAGGGTCGTGGTGCGGCAGTCGATGTAGTAATCGCTTGTGCCGCCGGAGGAGAGCTTGAACAGGCCGAGACGGAAGCTCAATCGGGCGAGCAACGAGAGAAGCTGTTGGGTGTGGTTTTGGACGGTCATCAATGTCGATTGTAAAGGGAGCGCTAGAGAGGAGCCAGGAACTTCGGCAATTTCAGAATTGGCAAACGCGGAGCGAGATAGATATCAATCGGGAGATTCGAGGAGGTTCACAGTCTCACAGTTTCACAGTAAATATGGGGGGGAGGGGGGCCTGGGAGCCGAGTCAGAGCTTGCTCTTGATCACTTTCGGTACTCGCTCTCTTTTCGCCATTTTTGCCCTCTCGGAGATTCACTTCATATTGTGCGTTAGTGGACAGTAATTCTTTGCAAAGAAGGAAAAAATAGTTGTCAATCTTCACATCTTGTCCAGGTGCCGAAATCCGCCGGTGCCTACCAGCATTAGGAAGAAGATGGTGAAGTTGTAACAGGCATGGACCAGCGTGCTGGCAGCGAGCGAGCGGGTGATGAGGCGCACCGCGCATAAGATCAGGCTGACGGCAAACAACAGTACAAATGGGCCCAGCGCGTGACCTTGCTGATCGGCGTGCACCAGGGCAAAGGGCAGGCTGGTGGCTATGGATGCCGTCACCATGGCGGGGATGGACCACTGGGGATGGCCGTTGGCATCGAGCGGACGAGGATGCTTGCCGGTATTCTGTTCGACAGCCCAATCGAAGGCCGTGCAGAGGGATGGCAGCAGGAAGCCGCGGAAGGCGATCTCCTCAAAAAAAGGCGCAACGGTAACGCCAAAGCCGAACATCAGCCACGCGGCGCCCGGCGAGCGAAACATATCTTCGATCGGTGCGTTCGATGGTCCGGGCAGCAAGAATTCGTCGAGCGTGGCTAGCGCGAAGCAACCCAGGGCCGTCGCGACTAATGGCCAAAACAACCTGAGAGCCGTTGCGCCGCGCCATTGGATGCCGGCAAAAAAGCTTTTGTTCCAGAACAGCGGAAAGAGAATAAGGCTGAGGAAAAGAGCGACAAGATAGATGACCGCTTCACTGCCCAGAATGTAATGAATATCGGTCGTGGCCGCTTCCATGGTGCTAACGCCAAATAGATGCTTATGCAGGGCAACCAGCATCAGCACTTCCACACACACTAACCCAAGGGTTGCGAATGCTGCCAGCAGGCCGAGATGGCCGAGATGCGGAATGCGCTTGGGTGGTACGATTTCTGGCTGCAACCAGGCCTGAAAGAGATCGGCTGGCTCATTGGAGAGCTGAGCAACTTGCGGCAAGGACTGATCCGACGCCGGAAACGAGTTTTGCTCCGGTTCCTGCGACGTATCTTTGAGGTCGTTCAAGGCAGCACCGTTTTCTTTCTGCGGGTCGGGGATTTTTTAGGAGCAGTCTTCTTTTGGGCTTTGGGTTTGCGGCTTGCGGGCTCGTCCGATTTTGAACCGGAGCCGTTGAGATGAGTTGCCGAATCTCTGGTCTCGGAGGCGAGAGCTGGCGCAGGCGAGTCGATGGGTGGGTCAGAGACGGCGGGTTCTTCATCGAGTTCGATCTCGGCCAATCGGCCGTTGGCTGAGGTGTAATACCGCTTGAGAAATTCTCCGGTGTAGGAACCTGGAGTGGCAGCAATCTTCGCGGGGCGGCCCTGGCCAACGATGCGGCCGCCATCTTCGCCGCCTTCGGGGCCGAGATCGAGAATCCAATCGGCATTGCGAATCACGTCGAGGTTGTGCTCGATGATAATGACTGTGTTGCCGAGGTCGGCGAGCCGGTGCAGCACTTCGAGCAGCTTGCGGACATCGTCGAAGTGCAGGCCGGTTGTGGGCTCGTCGAGTAGATAAAGCGTGCGGCCTGTCTGGCGTTTGCTCAACTCACGCGCCAGCTTCATGCGCTGCGCCTCGCCGCCGGAGAGCGTGGTTGCGCTCTGACCCAGATGCACGTAGCCGAGGCCCACATCGACCAGAGTTTGCAGCTTCTGGCGCACCTGCGGCACATCGGTCAGAACGGGAAGCGCGTCTTCGATGGTCAGGTCGAGGATGTCGGCGATGGAGTGGCCGTGGAATTTTACAGCGAGCGTCTCCTGATTGTAGCGGCGTCCGTTGCAGACCTCGCACTGCACGTAGACATCGGGCATGAAGTTCATCTCGATGCGACGTTGCCCGTCGCCCTGGCAGGCTTCACATCTTCCGCCAGTTACGTTGAAGCTGAAGCGTCCTGCCTTGTAGCCGCGCTCGCGTGCTTCAGGCAACATGGCGAAAAGGTCGCGGATGGGCGCGAAGACCTGGGTATAGGTGGCGGGGTTCGAGCGCGGTGTGCGGCCAATGGGAGACTGGTCGATGCGGACAACCTTATCGAGTTGCTCGGCGCCGGTGAGTGACTCGTGCGCGCCAGGTTCCTCACGCGATCCGTAGATGGTTTGAGCGAGCGAGCGGTAAAGAATGTCATTGATCAGCGTGCTTTTGCCGCTGCCGCTTACTCCGGTGACTACGGTCATCACGCCTAGAGGAATACGAATCGTCACGTCTTGCAGGTTGTGCTCGCGCGCGCCGGTGACGGTGAGCCACTTGGCAGTGAGGGGTCGCGGATGGGCGCGTTGGAGCATGGTGGCTGCGCCGGAGAGATAGCGCCCGGTGAGCGACGCGGGGCAGGCCATGATCTCGGCGGGTGTGCCCTGGGCGACCACCTGGCCGCCGAGACGGCCTGCACCGGGGCCAAGATCGAGAACGTAATCGGCGTGACGGATGGTGTCTTCGTCGTGTTCGACAACAAGGACGGTGTTGCCCAGGTCGCGGAGTTTTTCGAGTGCTTCAATGAGCCGGTTATTGTCGCGCTGGTGCAGGCCGATTGAAGGCTCATCCAGGACGTAGAGCACACCGCGCAATCGCGAGCCGATCTGCGTGGCCAGACGAATGCGCTGGCCTTCGCCGCCGGATAGCGTGGCGGCGTTGCGGTCGAGCGAAAGGTAAGTGAGGCCGACGGCACAGAGAAATTCCAGCCGTTCAGTAATCTCGTGGCGGATGCGCTCGGCCACCAGCGACTCGCGCGCCGTGAAGCTTAGATTGATGGCTGCCGAGAGCGCGCGGTTGAGCGGCAGAGCGGTGAAGTCGGCGATGGAAAGGCCGCCGATTTTGACTGCCAGCGACTCGGGGCGCAGGCGCTTTCCGCGGCAGGTGGGGCAGGGCGTTGCGGACATGAAGCTCATCATGTACTCGCGGTAGCCGTCGCTGCGCGCCTCTTCGATGCTGTCGCGAAGGAAGGTGAGAACGCCGTGGAAGCCAGTGCGAGGGGCCTCGTTCTTGGGCGGACCGTAGACCAGGATGTGCTGCTGGCGTGGGGGCAACTCCTCGAACGGGGTTTTAAGGTCGATCTTGTATCGGTCGGCGGCGAGATTGATGAGCTTGAGCAGATATTGCGAGGAGGAGCCGGGACCAAGGCCGCCATCCAGCAATGGTTTCGACCAGTCGGTGATCACTTTGGCGGGATCGAAATCGTAAAGCGATCCCAAACCGTGGCACTCCGGGCAGGCACCGAAGGTGGAGTTGAACGAGAAGCTGCGTGGCTCCAGCTTGGGCACGTCGAGGCCGCAGTCAGGGCAGGCCATCGAGGAGGAGAACAACTGCTCCTGGCCACCTGTAACGGCCACCAGCACCAGTCCGTTGGCTAGTTGCAAGGCCTTGGCCACAGCCAAATCAAGGCGCTTTTCTACTGGAGGCTTGGACTGCTTACCGGCCGCTGCAGGTGGCGTGTCGGCGGGCGGATTCTTGAGCAGGATGCGGTCGATTACCGCTTCGATGGTGTGATTCTTGCGTCGATCGAGTGGAACCGGCTCGGAGAGGTCCATCAGTTCGCCGTCCACGCGGGCGCGGAAGCCTTGCCGGTCGAGCTGGTCGAGCAGCTCTTTGAACTCACCCTTGCGCCCGCGGACGATGGGCGCCATCACGGTGACGCGCTCGCCGAAGCCGAGTTCGAGAATGCGTTGGACGATCTGGTCGGCGGTCTGGCGGGCAATGGGCCTTCCGCAGTTGGGGCAGTGGGGCGTGCCAACCGAGGCGTAGAGCAGGCGAAGATAGTCGTAGATCTCGGTGATGGTGCCCACGGTCGAGCGCGGGCTGCGGCTGGTGGTCTTCTGCTCGATGGAGATGGCTGGGCTCAGGCCCTCGATCGAGTCCACGTCGGGCCGCTCGATCTGGTCGAGAAACTGGCGCGCGTAGGCCGAGAGCGTCTCGACGTAACGGCGCTGACCCTCGGCATAGATCGTATCGAAGGCCAGCGAGCTCTTGCCCGAGCCGGAGAGGCCGGTGACCACCGTGAGAGTATTGCGGGGGATGCGCACGCTGATGTCGCGCAAGTTGTGCTGGCGCGCCCCGCGCACCGAAATGTGAGTGATGGGCATGGTTTGGGGTGGTGGGTGGCTCTGGGAATCTCAGCCGGTCAATTACCGGATTGGGACACCCTTCAGGTATTCTATTAGTCAATAGAAATCAGGGTCAACGCAACGCATAATTCTGCGACAATTAGAGATAGGTCTGAGGGCCAGTCCGAGCAAGTTTTTGGGAGGCCTGAGAACCGGTACGCGGTGCGTTAGAGACCGAATAGGAAGTGAACGATGACGGATTTTTTGAACTTTGCTATGTTGATCTGCGCGGCAATTGGCTCGCTGGTTTTCGGCATTCTGGCGGCTTATGGAATCCTCCGAATCACTTTTGCGATAATGCGCCCGCAGCAGCGCCAGATTATGGGGAAGGCCCAGTCCGAAGTGGCGCAGGTGCTTTAAAGCCGGGATCAGGGGCAGCTTTCTGCCGTTGATTAACGAAAATTCATCGTTTCCGATAGATATTGTTCCAAGATCGCTCCACAATCTCAGCCGTAATTTCATTCCGTGGAATTCGCGATTCGGAAGTTGATTACGCTCGTCCCGGACGCGCAACGTTCAAACTGCCGTCCTAGTTTGGCGAGTTGGGGGGCTGCTGCATCTGTTGCTGGCGCCGCATTTCCTGCTGGCGCTGCATCTCCTCTGAGAGCTGCTGCGGCGTACGCATCTGCCCGCCGGGTCCGAAGCCAGCGCGGCTGGGGGGCATGGGCATTGGCTGCGGTTGTTCTTCAAGCACGTCGGCGTCCTCATCATTGGCGGCGGATGCAGTAGGGTTGGCGGCTGGTGACGTGGTTGCGCCGCTGCGGGCGGTGAGGACGATTTGGCGCGGCGTTCCCTGGCCTTGGTCCCCGACCATTATGACGTTGTAACCGGAGCCTTGCAGAAGCTCAGAGAGCACATCGCGCGCAGGGCCAGGCCCGTAGACGCCAAAGACTCGCTGGTCGGCCTGCAATCCCTCGACCTTTGCACCCGTCTCGGTGGCCACATCATTCAGAATCTGTCCAAGGCTGGAGTTGGCGGCTTCGATGCGTAAGCCCTCGCTGTCCCAGGTGACTGTGGCCTGGGCGGCTTTCTCGTTGGCCGGCCACTGCGGCAGTTCAGGCTCGGGAGGTGCGTCGGCAGATGTACTCAGGACAGTTCCAGGTGGAAAGAGAGATGCTTTGGTTTGAGTCTTAATCTCGTTCAGTCCGTCCAGCTTGCCGTGATACTGGGTGTAGTAATACTCCATCTTTTTTTCGATCGGAGTCTTGAGAATCGCAGGGGCGAAGTTCCAGGCGCGAGCGTAAAACCATACCGCCTGAACCAGATCCTTGGCATCCGGCCTGGTGTAGGCGTCCGCCAGTTGCAGCGTATCCCACAGTCCAGGATTGTCCTTGGTCTGATCAGGCGGGTAAAGCATTAGCTCAGTGCGATATTCACTGATTCCGGTCTTCACATCTTTTCTGAAGGAGATGTCGTCCAGGGCAATGGCTGAATGCAGGATCGGATAGACCTCGGCGGTCCGCTTCTTCCAGTCTTCGTCAGAAGTGTCGGCAGTTTTGGCAACCTTGAGGCCTCTCTGGGCCAACGCCGCGGCTTCGTCGCAGATCTTTGCATTGCTGGTTTCAGCGCACTGGCGCTTCTTGATGTAGACCGAAATAAAGATCGCCTTCAGATTGACCGGGTCCAACTGGAGTTGGCGACTTGCCGCGCTAAGTGCATGGTAGCTGTCATGCGAATCCACGTAGACGTCGGTCAATTCATCGAGAACTGCATTCTTGGCGACGCTCTGCGGATAAGCTTGCAAATAACCCTCGAGGGCTCTAGCCTTGGCCTTCGGATCGCGTTGCGAAGAGGCCGTTTGATAGACATGGAACTCTGCGGGGTCCTTGATAGTGACCGAAACTTGCGTCCGCAGCATGAACGTTGGCGGCGTTGGCGGAAGAGACGGGGTGCTAAGTTTTAAGGGATGAGCCGGCGGGTGCGCCACAATCACATTGGACGCAAGAACTGTTGCCGGTGGTTGTGCGGCCAGCACCGGCGCTGCGCTGGCAACCGTGGCGAGGACCGCCAAAGGAGCAAGCACGTCGAAGAACCTTGGCGAAAACTGCAATTTCAACAAGATGGTGCTACGCATGAGAACCGGTCCTTAGTCCCGGCTTCTGGGCTCCGGGGTCGCCTTCCGTCAAAAGCGCGGAAGCACCGTACGGACGCGATATTCCGCTGATGCTCTACTGTACTAGACTAGCAGTGGCCCGCGAACGCTCACCAACAGTTTCCGCGGGCGGAGAGGATGTCCCAGGAGATGCGCCTCTGTTTCAAAAGGTTTTCCGCGATGGCGGTGCTGAGTGTATTATTGGCGGCGCCGACGGCCGTTCGCGCCACAAGTTGCACCACCCAAGCCGAGTTGTTGCCGCAAGATCGCGATGCGCTGGCAGCAGCCGGAGGACGTCTGGCTGTCGCTGTCGCCGCGCAGGATTATTCTGCGCTTCAGGCCGCTCTGGCGCCCGCCGTGGCCAAGGACTGGGATGGAATTCGCCAGGTGGTCGAAAGTTCTGCGTCACTGATGAAGGGCGGGCAAGTGCAACTGCGCAACCTTTACCTGCTGGACGCGACCAGCTTGACCGCGCCCGCCGACACACAATTCTTTTGCTCTAACAGTACAGGCTCGATGACCGTGGTCTTGACCATGCAGGCGCTGCCGCCGGGGCGCTACGCCGTGGTGCTGGGGGATGCAGTTGGTGCGCCTTACGCAGGCCAGTTGGGGCTCATTCTGGTCTGGGACGGTCCCGCTACCGGCTGGAAGCTGGGCGGCTTGACAGTGCGGCCGGGAGTCCTCGATGGGCACGACGGCTTGTGGTACTGGACGCACGCTCGCGATCTCACCAAAGCCGGCGAGGTATGGAGCGCGTGGTACGCCTACGAGACCGCGCGGATGCTGCTGCTGCCGGTGGATTTTCTCTCCTCGCCAAACCTGGAGAAACTCGGAACGGAACAGGCGGCGATCAAGAATTCTCCGCAGGATGTCTTCCCATTGACGATCCCGGATGGTCCGCGCACCTGGAAGATCGACACGGTGCGGCTTGACCCGACGCTGCTTCACGCGGACTTGGGCGTGGTCTACGAATCGACCGGAGTTACCGATCCAGCGGCGCAGCGGACTGAAGCGATAGCGGTGCTGAGTGCAGTGCTCAAAGCGCAACCTGGGCTGAGGGAGAACTTTCATGGCCTGTGGGCTTACGCCGTGAAGGATAGTAAGCGGACTCCGGTGATGGAACTGCCCATGGCGCAGATTCCATGAAAAAGCAGTTGTCAGCTAACAGCGGACAGTTCTCAGGAGAGGGTCTCGCTCGTTCGGAGAGAATCCATAGAAAGGAAAGGTAGAAAGCATTGCCAGCCATCATTGATTTGCGTTCGGATACGGTTACACGACCTTCTATGGAGATGCGTGCAGCGATGGCTGCGGCTGAGGTGGGCGACGATGTTTACGGCGAAGATCCAACCGTGAATCTTTTGGAGCGGCGGGCGGCGGAAATCTTTGGCCGCGAGGCGGCGCTGTTTGTACCCACCGGCACCATGGGCAACCAGATCGGCATTCGCCTGCACACGCAGCCAGGTCAGGAGGTGATCGCCGAATCGCGGGCGCACATTCTGGACTGGGAAATGGCCACGACCGCAGTGTTTTCCGGCTGCCTGGTGCGTGCGGTTCCTGCTGAGGGCGGCATCTTGACCTGGAAGCAGATCGAGCCGGCGATCTACGCGCGCGGCGCATTTCGCGCGGCTACAGGATTGATTGAGATTGAGAACACGGCCAACCTTGCGGGTGGGCGTTGCACGCGATTGGAAGTCTTAGAAGAGATTTGGGCCGGAGCAAAGGCGCACAGGCTCCCGGTGCATCTTGATGGAGCGCGTATCTTCAACGCGGCTGTTGCACTGGGCGTGGATGTGAAGAAGCTGACCAGCGGATTTGATACGGTGATGTTCTGTTTGTCGAAGGGGCTGGGCGCTCCAGTGGGGTCGATGTTGGTTGGCTCGGCGGAGCTGATGGAGCGGGCGCGTATTTTCCGCAAAGCATTAGGCGGCGGAATGCGGCAGGCGGGCATTCTGGCGGCGGCGGGATTGATTGCATTGGAGCACGGCGCGGCGCGGCTGCACGAGGACCACGCCAACGCCCGACTGCTGGCGGAAGCGCTTTCTAATATCGAAAACGTGGCTATTGACCTCGATTCGGTCGAGACGAATATTATCGTCTTCCGGTTGACTGGAGGTGTGAACGCGGCGGATGTGGTGGCGCGGCTGAGGGCACGCGGCATTCTGGCCAGCGCCTTCGGGCCGGATGCGCTTCGGCTGGTGACTCACCTCGATGTGGATCGCGCGGCCTGCGTGAAGGCTGCCGAGGCGCTGACCGAGGAGATTGAGGCAGCGGTGAAGGTGGCCTGAAGAGTTTGAGATCGCAAGAGCTGCTACTTTTGGACTTCATGCAGAACAGGAATTTGGCAGGTTCAGCATGGCTCTCAGGCACACGATTTTCGCAGCTTGCGGCAGAAGATGTTGACTATAGGGATTTCAGGGTTACTGTAATAAAAATTGATAAACTCAAATGGCTTTTCCTCAAGCTAAAGCCCTGTGCGGGGACCTCGTCTCCCGCATCTAACGTCTTAAATTGGCTAGACGCGCAACTATTCCTGTGGTAGAACGTTGAAGTTATCATTGGGCCGGAGACACTGCACGATTCCGGAATCTCAAACAAGGAGCGATTCATCGTGAAGAAGTTTGCACTGGCAATATTGCTTGCTCTCACACTATTCCCTGCGGCGTCGTTTGCGCAGGTTGTGATCCGCATCGGGCCGCCGCCCCCGGTCGTAGAGGAACGCGGTAGGCCTCCAGAGGCCGGATTCGTGTGGATTGATGGCTACCACCGCTGGGAGGGCGATCATTATGTATGGACTCCTGGGCGTTGGGAACGTCCGCCGCATCCTGGCGCGCATTGGGTTGCGCACAAGTGGGTTCATCGTCACGGCCAATGGGTTCTGGTTGAAGGGCACTGGCGCTAAACTGGAAAATCGAGATGAGAGGGCGGGGCACATGCCCCGCTTTTCTTGTCAGGTTGCCTGAAAAAGCCGCGCTCTTTTCTGGCGGGATCGAGCCGAAGGTAGTTAGCCCTGCCGCAGGTGGTTAGCTGATTTCAATCACGTCGGTGGCCGTAGCCGCAGCGGCTTCGGCGCGCTCCATCAGTTTCTCTGCCACGGCATAGAACTCGGCCGCCTGCGGGCTCTTGGGGCCGGCCAGCGCAACGGGCAGGCCACGGTCGCCGCCCTCGCGAATAGCGGGGACTAACTCGATTGATCCCAAGAATGGCACCTTGAACTGGTGCGCGGTTCGTTCGGCGCCGCCTTTAGAGAAAATGTCGATCTCCTTTTGGCAGTGCGGGCAAGTGAAGTGGCTCATGTTCTCCACAATGCCCAATACTTCGACGTTGACCTGGCCGAACATCTCGAGAGCCTTGCGCGCATCTTGCAGGGCTACGTCGCTCGGTGTCGAGACTACCACCGCGCCGGTCAGCGGTACGGTCTGGACTAATGAAATAACCACATCGCCCGTACCGGGTGGCAGGTCAACAACGAGGTAGTCCAACTCGCCCCATTCCACTTGTTGAAGGAACTGGCGAATGATCTGGTGCAGCATCGGTCCGCGCATTACCAGTGGCTTATCGCCGGGCGAGATGTAGCCGATGGAGATGGTTTTGATGCCGTGGGTCACGTTAGGCTGAATGCGGTTGTCTTCGCCAACACGCGGCTGTTGGACCGAGCCCATCATCAGCGGCACGTTCGGGCCGTAGATGTCGGCGTCGATCAGGCCTACGCGTTGGCCCAGTCGCGAAAGCGCAATAGCCAGGTTGACGGCGACCGTGGTTTTACCGACGCCGCCCTTGCCGGAACCGATAGCTACGATTTTCGATACGCCTGGCAAAGCTACGGGTGAAGGCATGGCAGGTGAATGAGCCATTGTGGTTTGATTGCTCCTTATGAAACTTTAGATGTTCAAGATCGGATGAAAAACGCAATTGTTTTTAGAGTATCAATTCCACTCGGGAGTTGCCGCCTTGGGACTGCTTCCTGGTTTCGCGGCCTTCTGGCCTTCCTTCGCCCATTTCAGGCCATCCTTCGCATCGCCGTAGTCTTTGTCGATCTTGAGAGCCGTTTTCAGATTGGTGATGGCTAAATCCCACTGGCCCAATCTGCCGTAAGAGATGCCAATGGCCCAATAAGCAGGCGCGAAGTCTGATTTGAGCAGGATGGCATTCTTCGCCTGATTGATGCTCTCATGGTACTGCCCCGCGTGATAGGCCAGTTGGGCTTTGTTAAGCGGAATATAAGCCTTCAGCGTCAGAACGTCCGGAACTGGCTGGTGCGGTTGAGCGTCCTTGGCTATCTGAAAAATGTCGGCTTCCATTGGGCGCGTGCAGAGCGCCTGTGGAGCACCCAAACCCCAATAAGATTTCGGTGGAATTGACGTATAAAGAGGTCCCACAATCTCTTTAACTCCACCTTCACGATACTCTATCTTGACTGTTGTTATTCCGCCTCTGACTACTTGTATGTCATATGGCGGATTACTGTACGATGGGTTAAAGAATGAAGTCTTAGGAACCACGTGCTGAATATAAATGATCGCATCTAACTCAGCGGACGAAGGAAGCCTCCAGCCCGAATATCCGCCAAGCCTAAGAGATGTGCAATATTCGTTCGCCTCATTCCAGTTCATGAACGCTGGATGGCCATTCGATGATGCCTGTCCGGTCCACATCAGTCCGGTCGATGGATCGGGCCACCAGGTTGTTGGAGGTTTCAATGACCCAGCGAGTGAGAGTTGCGCGCCGAGGATAACCAGGCAGAGAAGTACGAACGAATCTCTGAGAATGCGTTTTATGACGAGCACGAATTGTCTCCTATGATTGGAATAAACACCGTGCGCCGAAAAAAGTCGCATCGAGTTCTCCGTCGCTCAAAGGGCAGCAAGCACGTGGTAGAGCCTGTACCCTTCAGCCTCACTGCCTACTGGTTTACTCGTTTTCCAATCCCGTGTGTGCAAGCCTCTCCTGCTTGCGGCGCGCCTGCTCGGCCTCGCGATGCTCGCGGCGCAGCAAAGCATCCGCATAGCGGCGCATTTCGTTGGGCGTCTCCGGCAGCGCTTCCGGCACGCGCACACGCTGGCCGTTCTTTTCGATGGCCACAAAGACCAGGTAGGCGCTGGCTACGTGTGCTTGAGAGCCGGTTTGCGTATTCTCCGCCCATACCTTTACGCCCACCTCCATCGATGTAGTGAAGGCGCGGTTGACACTTGACCGGAGAGTGAGCAGGTTGCCCAGATTCACCGGCTGAATGAAGTCGATGTGGTCCATGGCCGCGGTCACGATATAAGTGCGCGCGTGCCGGTAGGCGGCCATGGCGGCGGTCAGATCGATGAAGTGCATAAGGCGGCCGCCCAGTAGATTTCCCAAAACGTTGGTGTCGTTGGGCAGTATCAGTTCGGTCATCTCCGACTGCGTGCTGGCGACCGTGCGAGCTGCCGGGTGGGTTTCGTTGGGGCTCATAGTTCGATTTCTCCGTTCAATGGCGCGCTGCTCAATTGCACCCTCCGCCAGATACAATGAAGCTGGCAGCGGCAAGTCTTAACGAGCGTGCAGTTCCAGTTTCGGCAATCGCCGCCAATTACGCAAATCCACCTGGGCCGGAGCTGAACAAGGCTGGCCGCATTCGAGCGATATGGAAAAGATTGAAGGGTTAAAAGAGATTCTGAAATTGGATCCGAAGAACAGCTTTGCCCGCTATGGCATTGCCATGGAACTGGTAGGTCGCGGCCAGACGGCGGAGGCGCTCGATGAGTTCGACACGCTGTTGGCCAACGATCCAGACTACACGGCTGGCTACTTCATGGCCGCGCAGACTCTGGCCGCGGCTGGGCGTACGCCGGAGGCTATAGGACGCCTGAAAGCCGGCATCAGCTCTGCGGCGCGCAGCGGCAACCATCATGCCCTCAGTGAGATGCAGGCTATGCTCGACGAACTCGACCGGTGAGAGGCTCGGGCTGGCTGAGGCCTTTGAATGTGATCTTCAGGCATGCAGAGGAACCTATTCCGGCACCAAGTTTTGTCCCGTTTCATCTCAATCGCGTCTATACTACTGCTATGCCTAAATATTCAATCGTTGTTCCTTTTCACAATGAAGAGGAAAACGTGACCGTCTTATACGCGCGCCTAAAGCAGGTGATGGAACAGGTGGGCGATAGTTTTGAGCTGGTGCTGGTTGACGATGGCTCGAACGACCGCACCTACAGATTGCTCGAAGAAATTGCCGCGGTAGACAGCCGAATACTGGTCATCAAGTTGCGTCGCAATTTCGGGCAGACGTCGGCCTTGGCAGCCGGTTTCGACCACGCTTCGGGCGAGTTTATTCTGGCCATGGACGGCGATCTGCAACACGACCCAAACGAGATTCCTCAATTTCTCGAGAAGCTCGCCGAGGGCTACGACGTGGTTTCCGGCTGGCGCAAAGAGCGCATCGATAATTTTGTCATGCGCCGTATCCCATCGCGCTGCGCAAACTGGCTGATGGCCAAGCTCTCCGGCGTAGACATTCACGACTTCGGCACCACCTTCAAGGCTTATCGTCGCGAGGTCATCCAGAATATTCCGCTCTACGGCGAGATGCACCGTTTCATTCCCGCACTGGCCGCCTGGTATGGCGCTTCAATCTGCGAGATTCCCATTAGCAACGTGCATCGCGAACGGGGCAAGAGCCATTACGGTATCGGACGCACCTTTCGCGTCTTTTTCGACCTGCTGACCATTCGCTTCCTGCTGAAATACATGAGCCGTCCGCTGCATTTCTTTGGGGGCTTGGGCGCGCTGGGCATCATGGCGGGCAGCTTCATCTCGGCTGTACTGATGGTGATGAAGATCATGCACCCGCATCAGAATGTGATGGACCAGCACGGGCCGCTTTTCGTGATTGCCGGCGTGCTGATCGTCTCCGGCATCCAACTGCTGGCCATTGGACTGCTGGGAGAGTTACAGGTTCGCCACTACCACACCAGCCAGCATCGCGCGCCGTATACCATCGAGCGCATGGTTCGGTTGCACGCGCCGGAAGAGCCCAGTATGCTGCCGGAAGTGTAAGCGCAGGGAACAGGGTCAGAAGAGAATCAGGCCTCGCCGGGATATTCCTCGGCGGGGCTTGATTCTTTTTGGAGTCACGTGTTGCACGCAATATTCATCTCAGTTATTGCGCAGCCCCTTGCGGTAGCCCGGCTCGATGGTGCATTCTTGCCGTGAGATGAAAGCCATTCAAATTCACGAGATAGGCGGGCCGGAGGTACTGAAGCTCGCCGAGTTGCCCATCCCTCAGCCTGGACCAGGGCAAGTGTTGATCCGCGTGGAAGCCGTGGGGGTCAACTTCATCGAAATCTACTTTCGCAAGGGCGTCTACAAGGCGGCTCTCCCACTGGTGCCCGGCAGCGAGGCAGCGGGTACAGTCGAGGAGCTGGGTCCGGGCGTGACGGGTTTTGCTACCGGCGAATTGGTGGCCTCGGTAAGCGTACTGGGCAGTTATGCCGAGTATGCGCTGGCTCCAGCAGAGAAATTGATCAAGGTGCCCGACGGGCTAACTCCGGAGAAGGCCGCGGCCGCCATGCTGCAAGGAATGACCGCGCATTACCTGAGCCATTCCACCTTTCCGCTGAAGCCCGGTGACACAGCGCTGGTTCACGCCGGAGCTGGCGGTGTGGGCCTCTTGCTGACGCAGATGGCCGTGCGGATGGGAGCGCGGGTCATCACGACGGTCTCCACTGAGGCCAAGGCGGAGTTGTCACGCGAGGCGGGCGCGTCGGACGTGATTCTCTACACCAAGCAGGACTTCGAGGCGGAGACCAAGCGGATCACCGGAGGCAAGGGCGTGGACGTGGTCTACGATTCGGTGGGCAAAACCACGTTTGAGAGCAGCCTGAACTGCCTGCGGCCGCGCGGGCTGCTGGCCCTGTTTGGCGCATCCAGCGGTCCTGTGCCGCCCTTCGACCTGATTCAGCTCAGCGGCAAGGGTTCGCTGTTCATCACTCGTCCGACGATGTGGCATTACGTGGCCACCAGGGCAGAACTGGAGTGGCGCGCCGGCGATGTGCTGGGCTGGGCCGCCAAGGGCGAACTCAAGCTGCGCACCGAGCACCTGTATCCGTTGGCCGAAGCCGCACAGGCCCATACCGACATCGAAGAGCGCAAGACTACCGGGAAGATTCTGCTGGAGCCGTGAATCAGTGGCTCTCGGAAGATGATCATGAGTAAGATTCTCATCAAACCCGATGACCGGGTCTTCGTACTGACTGGAGCGGGCATCAGCGCGGAGAGCGGCTTGCCCACCTTCCGCGCCGAGGACGGACTGTGGGCTGGCCATCGGGTCGAGGATGTATGTACGCCGGAAGCGTGGCAAAGAAATCCAGCGCTGGTGTGGGAGTTTTACTCAGCTAGGCGTGCGGCAGGCGCTAAGGCCAAGCCGAATCCGGCACACGTTGCACTCGCCGAACTGGAGCAGCAGCTCGGTTCCCGCTTCTTTCTCTGCACGCAGAATGTGGACGACCTGCATGAGCGGGCTGGCTCCATCAGGCTGGTCCACATGCACGGCGAACTGGCCAAGGCTCACTGCGAGAATGAATGCGGCCACGCGCCGGTGGAGGATCGCGCCATCTATGGCAGCCTGGCGGAAGTGGGCCGCTGTGCCTGCGGTGGGCTTCTTCGCCCGCACATTGTTTTCTTCGGTGAGATTCCGCTGGAGATGGAACGTATTCAGCAAGAGATCGAAAAAGCAACGCTGATGCTGGTCGTCGGCACTTCGGGCTCGGTCTATCCGGCAGCTAACTTCGTCCATTGGGCGCGCCAGGGCGGTGCGCGCACGGTCTACGTGGGACCAGAGCCACCGCTGAACGCCGTGGCCTTTACGCATGTGGTCGAGGGCAAGGCAGGGGAAGTGTTGCCGGGTTTGTTTCAAATGGAGCGGAGTTAGTGCATTGAGCGCGGTTGACGCACCTGGTAACTCGGTGCGCCACCCCGCTCAGCGCAAGTCTATTCTTCCACTGGATCTGAAACCGGCTCGGGGACTGAAGCCGATTGCTGGTCCTTGAGTTGTTCGGCTCGGCGGTCGAGCATGGCGCGCTTGGGAACTTCGGTCAAATCCTGATTATGCGCAGTGCGATGAACTTCGGCCTGCGCGGGGCGTAATGTGTCGGGGGTGGTCTGCATTTGTATTTCTCCTTTTTATGTGCGGCCGCAATGGGCAGGTTGTGTTGCTTCAATCGACTCTCTGCGATCTTTGCTAACGCGACTTGATGTACTCCACGCGCCGGAAGCGCAACGCGGTCCAATCCTCGTCGATGGCCACGGCGCGCACGGTGTCGAACCCCGCCGCTTTGAGGGCATCCCAGCCGGTGTCGCGATTGAAATCGCACGTGAGCTTCTTCGATATGCCCTTGGGATAGGCGAACCACACGATTGCATCGCCTTTGGCGCGTGCGGCTACCGCGCTGGCAAGTGCCTCCACCTCGCTCTTCCGCGTAACAAATGCGAGAAGGAACCCGATCTGAGTAACCGATTCAATGTGGTGATGAATGGTGAGCACATGAAGATGTGCAAGCTCCGTCGCAAAGCTCTCGGGCGCGTGCAGAACGACGATCTCTTGCCGATCTTTGAGGTTGAGTTTGTCGAATATTCCAGCCATGGATTCTCATAATATCCCAGCAGAGAAAATAATCTGCAAATCCACGGCCGGAATTTGCTCAGAAGTGGAAGCGGTAGCGCAGCTCAGCTTGGAACATACGCGGATCGTTGAAGTGGAAGCCGCCGATGGTGACCGAGTTGTCCTGAAGCACGCGATGGTTGGTGACGTTGATGACTGTGCCGGAGAGCTTCCAGTTCTCGCCGATGGGGTGGCCTGCCGCAACGTCGAAGGTGGTATGCACGGGCAGATAGGGACCATTGTACGGCCCTTCGTTTTGCGCCGCCAGTCCATTCGAAAAACCGGAGCCGTAGTAGACATTAGACGAGAACCACGTGCGTAGCGGCAGATTTGCCGTGAAGCCTGTGTTCAGCGTGTCGCGCTGGTCGTGGTCGAGCGCGATGTAGTTGGGGCCCAGATCGCAAGCCGTGCCGCTTATGGGATTGTTGGGATTTCCGTTGTTGCAGGTGAAGCCGCCGATGATATCGCCGCGCTGCTGAGCGATCTGGTTGGAATATGTGAGATGAAATTGGCCGAGGTGGGCCAGTTGCGGCGAGCGCAAGGTCATCTCCCAGGCGCGGATCAGTGCTCCATTAACGGCAATGGGGAAGTACATGCTGGATTCGCCAAGGTTGGAGTGATCGAGGAAGTTGTTCACGCGATTCTTGACGGTGTCCACGTCCAGGAACCATCCCTTGTACGGAATTTGAATGCCGAACTGATGTTCTTCGTCGCGCTCCGAAGGTAGGGGGGTAAAGGAGTTCTCGGAGGTATTCGGCAAAGTGCTGGCGTAGTTGAGAGCGGAGCTGGAGACTGTGATGAGGGGCGCTGGTTGGAAGAAGTGTCCGTAAAAGCCGCGCAGAACCCAGTGCAGGCGGGGAATTTCGACGGTTGCGCCGATGCGTGGATAGATCCCACTCTCGTTATAACCGCCGTGATAGAACGAGAACCTCTCGCCTCCGAGCAGGGTGATGTAACGGTTCACGCGCAAGTGATCGGAGAGATAAAACTCGACCAGGCCCGCGGTGCCGCTGGCCGACTGATTGGGTTCAGATGGTGCGCTACCGTCGTTGACGATCACGCCGTAGAGGTCGCTCTCGAACTGATAAAAGGTGTAAGTGCCAGCTGAGAAGTTATTCCGCCCCGCGTCCAGATGTCCATCGGCCTGCCCACCAATGTAGTTCGAGGTTTGGTGCCATGTGCTGGCGACAGGAAGGTCGTTGGGCAGCGAATCCAGATAGGCCTGATTCAAGTGATAGAAAGGCGCCAAGGAAAACAGCGCTTTGGGCGAGATAGTATGCACCCAATTGGCAATGACAAAGCTGTCGCGCTCGATTTGTGCATCGCGCAGGCCATAGGAACAGTAGTAGTCAGAGGTGCATTCGTAGTCGTTGGGGTTGGGATCGTAGGGTACGTCGAAATAGTCCTCGCGGTATTGTGCGTCCATACGTAATTGGTCCCTGGGCGTTTGGTTGCGAATCACGTTGACCAAGCCGCTCTGAGAATTGGTTGCGTCATGGTAAATCGTGGTGACCGGCGTGGCCAGTCCATAATTCGAGCGGTTGCCGGCAAGGCTTGCGTACCATGCGGTTTTTTCGGAGTGGTCGCCAAAAGAGAGTTGCGCTTCGCCGGTCCCGAGGTTGCCGCCGGTGAGCAGAAACTCGCCTTGGCGGTTGCGCTCGAAGCCATTGCGGGGCAGCACATCGAAGACGCCGTATGTGCGGTCGCCCACATCGGAGGCATAGCTGCCGCGCTGGGTTTCGACCGCATCGATGTCCTTGGGATCGATCTGCGGGCCGACGTTCGAGGCAATCTTGGTGTTGGGAATTGCGATGCCGTCAATTAGCCAGCCCGTCTGGTGGCCGCCGCGCATGTGCAGCATGTCGTGAGTCATGTAAGCGCCAGGGACGTAGTCGGTGATCATCTCCATGCCGACGGTGCGGTCTGCGCCAGGAGTTTCGTCGATCATGTCTCGGGTGATCAGAGTGGTGGGAGTTACGGAATCGGTGGCGGAGGGGGAAGACTCCAACCCCTGGACGACGACGGTCTGGGTTGGCCGGGCAACCAGCAGGGCGATGTGGAGTACGGCGTTGGTTCCCGAAGCCAGAGTGAGCGGTTGTTCAATGGTCTCAAAGCCGGGAGCAGCGACGGTCAGGCGATAGACGCCGAGGGGAGCTTGCGGCAGTTCGAACTCTCCCACAGAGCTTGTTTTCGCGTGCAGAATGAAATCGGAATCGGCGGCTTGCAGGGTGACGGCTGCGCCAGCGATTGGGCGGTGTTGGGGATCGTGAACCACGCCGCGTACAGTGGCAAAGACGGTGGCCAGCGCGGGGATAGAAGCGATGGCGAGCAGAAGCATTGCAGCTGGGGGATAGAGGTGGCGCATAAGAGTATGAACCTCCGGGAGCGATCCGGCCCATGGGCGGTCAGCTCGGTGGGGAATCGGGCGGATGTCTCGCCTTTTGACAGAAAGGCAAAGGGTTGAACGGAGTTTTTATGCGAGGGATGAGGCAGGAGGTGCGCGACCGGCGTGGGCGCGGATTTGGCTGAGGCGGGCAGCGGCGCGGCCAGTGGCGGGAGAGTGATGTTGCTCAAGCAGGACCGGGGGACCGACCTCAGAGGCGGTGAGCGCATGACCCGCCTTCGTGGGTATGGCTGTGTAGTCCGGGAACAGCGGGCAGTGCGTTGGTGCTGCGATGACGGGAGTTGAGTTAGATGCGGCCTCGTCCATCGGGACGGCCATGCCGGAGGCTATCGACGTTGAGCCGGTGCAGTGGTGAGCTCCATTGCGGCGGCAACACGCAGGCAGACGCGACTCCTGACTGGCTGGGAGATTCGCCGCAAGCGGCCCGAGCCAGAAGAGCAGGATCAGCAGGATGGAAAGCCAGCGCTTCATCTGCAACTTATCCAACGCGTAAGTTAGGAGGGTGCGGGCCGCAAATGTATCAAGATTGTGTTTGCCGCCCGCAGTAATGAACCGTGTTCAACGGTAGCATTCAGAGGCAAGCTTGACCTTGATGTTGCCCTCTCTTGGATTGAAGGTAACTCACATCTAACTCAAGGTCAACTTGTCAGGTTTTGGCTTGTTACTGTCCCCCGCCGCCTAGCTTTGTGGAAACCGCAGCCGGCATCGGCATGGACATAGTTGAAACGGGCATTTTGGCCGGAGCTGCATCTGTGTTGGCGGCAACTGCCGGAGATGGGGATTGGCTCTTGTTCCATGCGGCTGGCGCAGGCACGACCTGGATGATGTTCATCATGCCCAGGTCTTCATGGCCAAGGATGTGGCAGTGGAAGACAAAGCTCCCAATGTCCTGTCCCCGGAAGTCAACCAGGAGCGTGACGCTGGGATACGGGTGAGCGGGGTTACCGTCCCATGCCGGCACTTCGATCATATCCAGATACTGGCCGGTATCAGCCGGAGACTGCGGCGCGTTGTTGTTGATTGCGAAGTTGTTTTGCGACTGCACCAGGAAGTGAACCTGGTGGAGGTGGAATTCGTGGTTCTCCTGTGCACGGTTCTGTACTGTCCACTGCTCCACTGTTCCCTGGGTGGCTTGAATGGCCGGAGGGGCATTGGGGTTGAAGGGCGCAGGTGTCTGTGGGGACACGGTCATAAAAAACTGAGTCTGGTCCGAGTTTTCGGAGAAATACAACAAGCGTGTTTGCGCTATGGGAGCGGTTGCCAGGCCCGCGAAGCGTTGCACAGCCGATCTGACTACCGAAGAGGGAGCAACCGTAGCATCCGAGGAGGGAGCAGCGGCAACATCCGCAGTGGGGTCGGAGGTTGAGTTATCGCCGCCCAAGGCTATGTTGAAGATCGGCCGGGTGGGATCGCAATCACCGTTCACGCCGGTGGCGATTGCGGTGGTAACGAATTGTGCCGTCTTGACGCTGGCAGTGGGCGTAGTCACGATGAACTCCACGCGCGCTGCCGGCGGTAACCGGAAGTGAGTTATCGGAATCAGGCTTGGCGTCGTGGTGCCGTCCTGAGAGTTCACTGGAACCCCGTCAATACCCACTAACTCTAAGGTCTGCGCTACTCCGTTGTATTGCACTTGCAGATCCATGATGGTATCTGCGGATGAGTTGGTCACGCGCCAGAACTGCTTTTCCCCTGGTTTCACATTGAGAACGGCAGGGGTGAAGGTGACCACACCGTTCGAGGCCTGAAACGAATTGATCGGCACATTGTTTACGGTTATGTCCTGGAACGGAACGCCATTGACGCAACCCCCCGGCCCTTCCGTCAGGCCATTAAGTTGAGGCTGATCGCGAAGGACCAGAACCTGTTGGCGAAGTCCCGCCACCGCCGTCTGAACATTCTGAATTCCGTCCACCACGATGGCTCCGGATGCGCCCCCAAGTACGGCGGCCTCAGCAATGCCGTGAATGTGAGGATGGTACCAGTAAAGCCCCGGAGGCTCATTGGAAGGGAAGGCTACGTTGTACTGGAAGGTTTGGCCAGTGTTGATAACGGTCTTGATGACTTCATCTGATCCGCATGTGGGTGAGGTGTTGGTGCCGTGGTAGTGAATATTGACAGAGGAAGAGTCCATAGTTGTAGCGCCGCAGTTGGGCGCGTTCAATTCCATGGGGTTTGTTCCTGCTGGAGTGTTGTTGGTCACCGTGATAACCAGGCGGTCGCCGGGATTAACATGCAAGGTCGGATTCTCAAGGCCGCTGGGTGTCATGAAGCAAAACAGTGTGCGGCCTTCGTCGTCGGTCGTTGTTTGATAGGAAAAGTTGACGGCGAGAATTCCGTTCGAGCTGAACAGCGCGGCGGGATTCAGCACCGGACTGCCAGCGGCAAATCGAGGGCAAGGATTTGCAACGGGTGCTACTGCTGGGGGTGTAAACGTTGTCTGGGCAAGGCTGTGGACTTGCACCAGGGCGAACGCGGCAACGGCTGTTAGAGCCTTGCCGCGAAGACGCGAGACCAATGTGGGGGTCATGGGTTCTCCTCTTTTGCGGTGAGCCTTCCATGGACGTCATCTGTGACTCCAGAAAGAATCATTCATAACGTCTCATCGTTGGAAGGATGTTGTTGACGAACTGTCAAGGCATATCCCAAGGGGGGAATAGCTCGACTATCGCATTGCGAGAGATACTATCGCCAAAAAGTTCGAGTTGTCCAGTATAAAAACCGTGAATACTTAGATTATTGAAATATAAAGATTTAGTTGTAACTGGATAACTTGCGCCATAACCGCGTTTCTGTTTGGCTCGGTTTCTCCTCTTCTCAGCCGAGTCATCTTTATAGTTGCCCAAGTCTTACTGGTCCGGCGCTTCGCTGCAAAGTTCAGACAGGATGCAATCAGGTATCATCGAGTTACTGAGATTTCATCCCGACTCATAAGAGGAAATAACTGTGTCCAAACCGAATTTCTCTGAGCAACGAGATTTGCCAGCTAGCGAATCCCGCATTCAGCACCCATTGCGCATCGCTCTTTTTGGTTTTGGAACGGTAGCTAGTTCGGTGGCGCGGATTCTGGTCGAGTCCAAGCCCGCGGGCATCGAATTAACCCAGGTCTACGTGCGCAGCGTGGCCCGCCGGCGCGCTGATTGGGTTCCCGCGAGCGTGGTGTGGAGCGAGGATGCCGACACGGTACTGGCCTCGGATGTGGACGTGGTGGTGGAACTGGCTGGCGGACTCGATCCCGCTGGTGGATGGGTGCGGCGCGCGCTGGAGTCTGGCAAGAGCGTAGTGACGGCCAACAAGAAGCTGATCTCAATCCACGGCGCGGAACTGGAGCAGCTTGCCGCGGCCAATGGCGGGCACCTGAAGTTCGGCGCTGCCGTGGCAGGCGGAATTCCGGTGATTCCGGCCATCGAACAGGGAATGGCTGGGGATCGCATCGAGCGCATTGAAGGCATTTTGAATGGAACCTGTAACTTCATCCTGAGCAAGATGGAGGACGGTGCGGAGTATGCCTCAGTGTTGGCCGAGGCGCAAGCCAAGGGCTATGCCGAGGCCGATCCCACAGAAGATGTAGGCGGCTTTGATGCGCGCGCCAAGCTGGCAATTCTGATGCGTCTGGCGCTGCGCGTTGCCGTTGACCCGGAGGAGATTGTTCCCCAGCCGATTACGCCGATTACCGCCGTGGACTTCAGTTATGCTCGTGACCTGGGCTGCACAATTCGCCAGATTGCGCGGGCCGACCGCGCGAACGGGCACATTGCGGCTTCAGTGGGACCGACGTTGGTGGCGCTGCGTTCGCCGCTCGCTTGGTCGCGGAGCACGGAAAATATGGTGATCCTCACTGGCCTTTATGGTGGAGATGTCGTGTTTTCAGGCCATGGAGCTGGCGGGAATCCGACGGCAGTGGCCGTGGTCAGCGACCTGCTGGCTCTGGCGCACGGATCGCGTCGGGTGAAGATTCCGTCAAAGCCGGCACAGGTGAGCGCCGAGTTCGAGGTTCCGCATTACATCCGCTTTTTGGTCGACGACCGGCCGGGAATCGTTGCCGAGATTACCGGTGCGTTGGCCAAAGAGCGTATCAACATTCGCGCCATCGTGCAGAAGCCGGGCTATCCACAGCATGCGCTGCCCTTCGTGGTTACCGTCGAGCCGTGTAAGTCCTCGGCGCTCAAACGCGCTCTGGAGCACATCCGTGGCAAAGACTATCTGCTCGAAGATCCGCTCGACTTGCAAATGCTGACGTAGCTCAGAACGGTTTCTTCGATTAGCAGGCAAGCACCCGGAAGTCCTACGGTCACGGCGTCGCTGAAGACTTCTCCTAACTCCGTAGAACCTGCGCCGATAGTCAACAGTTGCGCAGTACGAGGCAGGGAAGCATAAAGTTCGCGGCCCAGAGCGAGCAGTTCAGCAGCACCCTGGTGATGGGTCGCCAGTCCTTGAGCACCGGCGGCTGGCTCGATGGATGTCAGCGTGACTAATCCTGGCGGGGAATCGACGGAACAATCGATAAAGAGAACGGACTGGGCGCGTGCTACATCTTCGGCCAGTTCGGGAGTCCACTGCTGCGCTGACAGCACACGAACGTCGGCTTCCGAGCGAAACCTGTTTTCTGCCCACTCAGCGAGCCACGGCCCGACACCGTCGTCTCCGCGCAGTGTGTTACCGCAGGCGAGAATAAGGCACGGGGCCGGAGTCAGGCTCATGGATTTAGTTAGCGGACGACTTGGTCCACAACCTCGCCGTCAGCCGAGACGAGCGAGATCGCGAGCGGCATCTGCCCGAAGGCGTGCGTAGAGCAACTGAGGCAGGGATCGAAAGTACGCACCACGGCCTCGATGCGGTTGAGAATCCCTTCGGCGAACTTGCCGTCTTTCACATAAGCTTTCGCGGCCTGCAACACGCCCTTGTTCATGGCGTTGTTGTTCTGGCCCGTCGCGATCACCAGATTGGCCCATGTGATCTTGCCGTCTTCGTCCACCTTGTAGTGGTGCGAGAGCGTGCCGCGCGGCGCTTCGGCCTGGCCTGCACCTTCCAGACGATTGACGCCGGCTGTAGCGCGCACGTGCTTGTCGAGGATGAGCGGGTCGGCGAGAATCTGCTCGATCTTTTCAATGCCGTAAAGTATCTCGACCAGCCGCGCGTGATGATAGTAGAAGGAACTTTCGACCGGCCCCTTCGCCAACTGCTTGAACTCCGCCAGTTCTTTTTCTGCTTTCGGCGTGCCCATGGACCTCACGATGTTGAGCCGTGCCAGAGGGCCTACGCGGTAGCTGCCTTCGGGATAGCCGAGCGGCTTGTAATAGGCGAACTTGGTGAAGCTGTAAGGTTCGACGGCCTCGCCGATCACTTCGGTGAACTTGCTGGCGGTGATGCCATCTTCGATGATCTTCCCCTTGGGGTCGATCAGCCGCAGCGCGCCATCCGTAAACTCAATTGACTCGTCTTCATTGATCAGTCCCAGGTAGTTAGAAGGGAAGTTAGCGAAGATCGCGATCTCGGGCTTGAAGTTCGAGGCAATCTGCTTGTAGGCAGTCAACGCGAGGCTGAGGTTTGCATAGGCCTCCGGCAGCGTGGCAAGAATCTCGTCTCTGTGAGCAGAAGTCAGCGGCTCGGTGACGCCGCCCGGAACGACCCAGCCGGTGTGGATGCGCTTGCTGCCCAATAACTCGATGATGTGCTGGCCAAAGCGGCGCAGCCCGATGCCGGCGCGTCCCAACTCGGGCTTGGCGGCAACTACACCAAAAATATTGCGCGTCTTCGGATCGGACTCCATGCCCAACAATAGATCCGGCGACGAGAGATGGAAGAAGCTCAGCGCGTGCGACTGGACCATCTGCGCCAGGTTCAACACCCGCCGCAGTTGCGCTGCTGTATGCGGAATGCGCACCGACATGATCGCTTCGCAAGCCTTGGCCGAGGCAACCAGGTGCGAGACCGGGCAGATCCCGCAGATACGCGCCATCAGGCTGGGCATCTCATAAAACGGCCGGCCTTCGGAGAACTTCTCAAAGCCGCGCACCTGCGTAACATGAAAATGCGCGTCCTCCACTTGGCCTTGACTGTCGAGTTGGATCGTGATTTTGCCGTGGCCTTCAAGGCGCGTTACGGGATCGATGGTGATGGTCTGACTCATAAAGCTGGCTCCAAAAGTCTTAGGCTCCAAAGCGGGTGAGGGCTGGAATATCCAGAGGCGCACCGGTTACCAGCGCAGTGAGCGCGGTGTGAAACGTGTCAGCCGAGGGCGGACAGCCGGGCAAAAAGACATCCACCTTCACGAATTCGTGGATGGGGCGGACGATGCGCAATAGCTTGGGCACCACAACGCAGGGAATCTGAGGCTGCGCGCTGGCGTTCTCGATGTACGCCCGGTCGAGAATCGCCTCCGGGCCAATGGGATTGCGCATCGATGGCACGTTGCCGGTGACGGCGCAGTCGCCCATGGCGATCAGCATCTTCGAGTGGGCGCGAACCTTCTTGATCTTCGTCTCATCATCTACCGAAGCTACGGCTCCCTCGACCAAGGTGATGTCCACTTCATCGGGGAAGACCTTGGCGTCTACCAGAGGACTGTAGACCACATCGACCAGCTCTGCCAGCTCGAGCAGCCGCTCGTCCATGTCGAGAAACGACATGTGGCAGCCGGAACATCCGTCCAGCCACACTGTTGCCAGTTTAAGTTTGCTCATTGCGCTTCCCTCATGAGGTTCAGGTAAGGCAGAAAATCCGGATACTTGGGGTGATCGGAGCCAATCTTGCTCTTGTCGAA